>SAMEA3663047__coassemble_6081_pt1 | contig 3231 bp, 4 predicted proteins | sample SAMEA3663047__metabat2_low_PE_027 | metagenome-assembled genome bin SAMEA3663047 (sample SAMEA3663047) | pig gut metagenome | biome: pig gut; feature: pig-associated habitat; material: faeces | place: France | collected 2012 | reverse complement strand
AGGCTTTACGCCTTTTTTATCTTCTGAAATATACAGTTTTCAAGGAACTACACCACCATGAATGGAGTGCCTTATGCTAGTTTGTCAACAATCTGAAAGGCATAATATATACCTCAGTCTATTTGGGAGCTTTAACTTCATATACATTTCATGCATCGTCAAAATCCCTATTGTATGTAATACTGCTGACTATATTAACTAAATTTAAATACTATATATATTGCATTTGTCCGTACAATCGCGTACAATGAAAATGTAAATAGTTTACACAAAACTGAAAGGAGTTTTTGATATGGCTAAAACAGCAAATATGTATGCACGCATTGAACCAGACCTCAAAAGCCAGGCTGAAGCTATTCTGTCCGCGCTGGGCATTTCCACTTCCAATGCTATTACCATGTTTTATAAGCAGATTGTTCTTCAAAAGGGTCTGCCATTTGAGGTGAAATTGCCAGAACATCCTCTGGATACCAGCCGCATGACAGCAGAACAGCTGGATACAGAACTGGAAAAAGGCTATGAGGAGGCAAAAGCCGGATGTACAATCCCTATGGTGCAGGCATTTGCAAATGTCCGCAATGAATTCGGCGTATGAAATATTCAATTGTTTTAACAGAAACCGCTCAGGCTGACCTCTCTGAGATTTTCAGATACATCGCAGTGGAGCTGCGGTCTATGCAGAATGCAAACAGTCAACTTTCCCGCATCGAGAAAGCTATTGCTTCTCTCGATCAAATGCCGGAACGTTATCGTACATATGATAAAAAGAACTGGCACCAGCGCAATATGCGCATCATGCCAGTAGACAACTACCTTGTTTTCTATGTTCCTAACCAAGAGAACAGAACTGTTACGGTTATGCGCATCATGTATGGTGGCAGGTACATCGACAAACAGCTTTAGAGGCTAAAAACAGATTTTCCATAAACCACATCTGCCGATGATAAGTTTGGAAATATTTTTTTTAGCACAGTCAAGTTCTGATTTGTAGAGCCAAAAACTTATTTGCATAATGGCATACATATACTATTTCTGCTGGCATGGCATATACCCTTACAGGCACGCTCGCGCTATATTGATGTGCAAAACTATCCCCTATTAATGGCGATATGGGAGTACCCTAAGAACCCCCTTACTGAGCGATATTTAGTTTATATTACCTCTGTTTTGGGATTTAGAATCGATAAACCTTGATGATTCGACAACAGCCGGAGGGGCATAACACTTTTGCGTCGGGAGACTCCTGCTTTTGCGCAGCAAAAGTGGCCCGGTGGCACTCTTTACCAATACGGCCTCTGTGAAATGGCTCAGCGACAAGCGGTATTACTGCGTCAGGATAAACCACCAGATAGGGCCATTAAGTCGGACAGAGCAAAAGTCGTTATGACCGCAGGCTGTATTTCGAGAACCCACTAACATAACGACTTTCAAGAACCATTATTGGCAAACTCTGTGTTTAATTGTGCCGAAAGCAATCTGGCTGCATAGAATATACCTCGATTGACCACAAAACGCCCCTCACCGGAAATATCATCCTCCAACTGCTTACTAATAATCTTTGAATTACTCAACCCAGGCTCTACAAAAGTCTGACCAAGCATAACAATATTACTGTCAATACAACTTTCTATTTGCTGCAACGATAGTGTAGACAGCTCGTGAACCGTGAAGTTGTCTATTATCTGATACAAGCTTTGGCAGTATAGGATTCAACGTCAATCTTAACCACATTTACTGCACTTGCCACCTTATTATCAAACTCATGTTCTTCACTAGTCTGTACTTTCATAAGAACACCAAGCGCTTTACATTTTTCTTTTATGTCTTCAATGATAATTGCTTTACCTCGACACATAACGCTCTCATACTCTGCTCCATATTTGCAAGGTATATCCGCTGTAATAAGAGATTCACCTCTATCAATTTCTACAAATACATTCCTGTTTTCTTTGAGGCACTCCAGCTTGTGTCCTTTTTTCGCACAATGCACATAAAATGTCAGCTTTCCCTTTTCCATTTGGTAGCCATAATGCAATGGTACAATATAGGGGAATTCACCGTCAAACATTCCTAAATGCATATATCTTGCTGACGCAATAATTGTCTCGATTTTATCAATGTCGGTAATCTCTCTATCTTTCCTTCGCATATTTTTTTACTCCCTTCAAATTCTGATTTACATAAATCATGATTTCCGAATTTCTCAGCATAACGAAATATGTAGTTTCTTCAATATTTTATGAAATTACTGCTTTTTCCGCAATAAAAATACAGACAGCCTGCAGGGATACAGGCTGTCTGATGGGAGTGTTGTTTATAGGTGCGTACCATTCATCTGCCCAGGTTACAGGCATGGTCTTGACTACATCGTTTTCAAATACCACGCTGGTTTTCTTTGGCATTTCTGCTGGCTGGCCTACAGAACCTGTTACCAGCTCGGCCTCAATGGTCTTTACCTTGTACTGCTGGGTTGGCAGGGACTGATCGCTAACCATCTTGAACACATCCAGAGATTCCAAAGCGATACCCTTGCCGCCGGGAGTATTATCCACCTCAGCAGCCCGCATAACCTCCACCTTGATTAAATCCTTCATCTTGTATCTCTTGTCCACAGACGCGTTGAGATTTATTACCAAAATCACAAAAATTCCCCCTATAACAAACTTTCCAATTTATCATCCATAGCAAGCTAGCAATACCCTAGAAACTTACTGGCTCGTACCAGAGCTTTTGGGGTTGATTGCTGAGCATAACATTTCGCTTTGATGATTTAATTATACTCATTTGTTACAGAGGGTTGTTTTCTTGTTGAGAAAAGATTTTCAAAGACGATTCAAGAAGTTTTCCAGCATTATCTTTCCCTTGGGAGTCAAAATGGATTCCGGATGGAACTGGATGCCTTCAATATAGTATTCCCGATGACGGAGGCCCATAATCATGCCATTGTCCAGCTCTGAGGTAATCTCCAAACAATCTGGCAGGCTTTCCCTGTCCACAATCAGGGAATGATACCGGCCTACGGGAATATTCTGGGGCAGGCCGGCATAAAGACCTTTTCCATTGTGCCGTAGAGGAGATGTTTTACCATGAACAATCTCCCCAGCTCCTACCACCTTGCCTCCAAATACCTCACCAATGGCCTGATGGCCTAGACAAATTCCTAATATAGGCAGCTTGCCCTTCAACTGGGAGATAAGCTCCTCAGTAATGCCCGCCTCTGCCGGTACTCCC
>SAMEA3663047__coassemble_5029_pt1 | contig 3678 bp, 4 predicted proteins | sample SAMEA3663047__metabat2_low_PE_027 | metagenome-assembled genome bin SAMEA3663047 (sample SAMEA3663047) | pig gut metagenome | biome: pig gut; feature: pig-associated habitat; material: faeces | place: France | collected 2012 | reverse complement strand
AATGCGGAAAAGCTGCTGGCAGACATTAGAAGCGGTAATAAGCAGTATCATTTTATAGAGGTCATGACCTGTCCGGGAGGCTGCATAGGCGGTGGCGGACAGCCGAAGGATTTTGATAAGGATAGTGATGAGGTGCGAAAATCCCGTATTGCCAGCCTGTATGCCCAGGATGCCGCCATGAGCCTGCGCAAGAGCCATGAAAATCCTGACATCAAGGCAATATATGAGGAATTCTATGGCAAGCCGCTTAGCCAGTTGGCGGAAAAGATGCTTCATACCTCATATACGGATAGAAGCAATACCATCAGCAGGAAAAATAATCCTGCTGACCAGGCAGGAAATGTAAATAAAACAGTAAAAGGAGAGAATGATATGAAGACCTGGAAGTGCAAGATTTGTGGTTATGTTTATGAAGGTGACAGCCTGCCGGCAGATTTCAAGTGTCCAATCTGCAAGCAGCCAGCGACTGCTTTTGAGGAAGTTGTTGTGCCTAAGGAGGAAGCTGTGCAGGGCAATAAATATGCTGGTACCCAGACGGAAAAGAATCTACATACTGCCTTTGCCGGTGAATCTCAGGCAAGAAACAAGTACACTTACTTTGCCTCTGTGGCACAGGGAGAGGGCTTTGAGCAGATTGCAGCTCTGTTCCTGAAGACTGCCGAGAATGAAAAGGCACACGCCAAGATGTGGTTCCAGGAGCTGGGAGAGCTGGGAGATACCAAGGCAAATCTTGCAGCAGCTGCCGAAGGTGAGAACTATGAGTGGACTGATATGTACGACGGCTTTGCCAAGACTGCCGAAGCAGAAGGCTTCCCGGAGTTGGCAGCCAAATTCCGTGCTGTAGGAGCCATTGAGAAGCACCATGAGGAACGGTATCGCGCCCTGCTGAAGAATATTGAGCTTTCTCAGGTGTTTGAAAAGAGCAAGGTTCAGGTATGGGAGTGCCGTAACTGCGGTCATATTGTGGTAGGCACAAAGGCACCTGATTCCTGCGAGGTTTGCGGCTATGCCCAGAGCTACTTTGAGCTGAATACGGAGAATTATTAATCATTTTTTAAACTTCCCACACCGTAAAATGGTGTAGTTCCTTGAAAACTGTATATTTCAGAAGATAAAAAAGGCGTAAAGCCTCAAAACTTGGTACAATAGAAGTGAACATCAACCATGACCAAGGAGGTTTACGCCATGTCTATTGTATCACTTTTGCCTCTTGCAAGAAGCAACGTGGCCGCTTTAAATATCTTCTTTCCGTTCCAGTGAAGGTAGGCCAGGACAAAAATGGCGACAATGGCATTGATGCCCGTATTGTCTGTGTCCGCAATCGCAATAAGCACAAGGACTGGATTGCCATTATCTGCACTGATATGAGCCTGAGCGAACAGGATATTATCCGTATTTACGGCCATCGCTGGGATATTGAGGTATTCTTCAAAACTTGCAAAAGCAGTCTGCTATTGGGAAATGAATATCATGGCCTTTCCTATGACGGCCTTACCGCACATGTTGCAATGGTTTTTACACGCTACATGCTATTAGCAGTTTCTAAGCGAGATAACGAAGATGACAGAACTCTTGGCGAGTTATTCTATCTTATGGTATCCGAAGTAGCAGATATAACCTATCATGAATCAATGATGATCATAGTTGAAGCTATGCTGGCAACAGTGCAGGAAGAATTCCATACTGAGTCCATGCAACGCTTATTGCAAGCTAATTGAGAAATTTATCTTTTGAAATATACAGTTTTCAAGGAGCCGTTAGGATTTTCTGTGTGGGAAGTTTGAGTTAAAAACATTAAAGCGAATTGATATAATCAATTGACTTTAATGTTTTTTCTTGTATACTTATAATGAGCTTTTGGCTCACCGTGCATTACGGTTAGAATATGATGCACGTGTATGTTTAACTTCCGCAAGCGACGGGGTGCCTAGTGCGTAGAATATCGCTTACATGTGAGTGGGGTTCGCTGAAAAGGTGAACCCCATTTTTGTTGAGGGAATAAAATGAAGATTGTAACTATAGATAAATCATTGATGCTTAAATATGCTGGCTATCCGGAAATCTTACAAAAAGATAATCGCCCTTGTGTGCTTATCGTTAGATTGAAATATAAGGGAAAGAATCAAGATTTTGCTGTTCCATATCCCTCCTACTCGATAATGCCCATTGACAACAGGGAAAACTTGGACGCTTACAACAGAGCCACAAAAACAGGAAAAGCCACCTCTTGAAAACTGGCAGAAGTCTTATGGGAACGGAGAGTATATGCGAAGTGCAGAGATAACGGAAGAACAGAATTATAACATGATTGATGGAAGAATGAATAATCTGCCATCAAAACCAAGAAAGATTGGTCAGCGCATTTCCGTGTTAGATCGGCTGCATTTGAAGCAGGAAGAAATAGCAAAGCGCAGTGGGAAGCCTGTGACACAAATGAATATGGCAGAGGATATGGAGCGTAGAAGAAAATAAAAAAGAGGAAGATGTTTGCTTTTTGATGGCGGCATCTTCCTTTTTTCGCTTTTATGATGTTAAACGGTAGCGGGGAATATTCTTCCAGTTGGGTGGAAACCCCATTTTGTTCAGGAGTTCTTCGCTGTCTATATGGACAAGTTTTTTCGAAGTATGGTCAATCAGAGCAGCTAATTTTCTTTTGAAAACAAGAAAATCTTTACTCGGTATTAAATAACGAAAAGCGATGACAACAGCAAATAAATCATTTTTTCCGTATTGATACTGGATTCCGTTCATAGGTATTGACATTTTTCTATGCAAGGGAAGATCAGAAATATTATCTATTGTCTGGTATGTAAATAGCCGCTCGCCGTGGGCACATACATTTCTGAATTTTGTTAGGACAGATAAGAACTGTTCCATTTGTCGTTGGTTAATAATACCGAAATTTTTACATACTTTGGATTGCAGGGATTGTGGGAAAAACTTATACATTTTTGAAAGATTTCCGAAAGTAAGTACGTTAATCAGTACCCAAAGTGGTATGTTCCCGTAGGTATTCCGGTAATAATTAATATAAACATAATCGGTTGTTGATGCAGCTCTCTGTAAAGTCGCAATTAAGCGGCTAACAGTATTATGGTTCCGGCGGCTGTTGTTAAAATTGTTTGCATCCAGATAAGCGGATTGTGATTCCCCATATTGTTCCGAAAAATAGTAGGACATCAGTGAGCGAAGATGTCGCTCTATCTGCAGTAGATATTTGAAGAACAATTCTCGAAGTTCCGCATCGAATTCATAAAGAGAAACAATTTCATCAAAAGAAGTTCCATCTTTATATTTTTTTGTTAAGGGAATTCTGAATAAGTGCTTGTAGCCGCCCATTAAAGGAAAATAGCCGATATGCTTCAGAACATCTTCGGCATACTGCCTGTCAGAAATGATGAGATGCTTTTCATCCTGGAGCCATTCAACTTGTTCTGAAAAAGTGGAAAATTTCTTCTGTGGTAACATACATTTCTCCTTAAAATAAAAGAGGGAGAGACCCGCAGGTTCTCCCCCGGTCACGGGCTTCGCAAGTTTCCGCAACACGATCACTAAGCTTAATGTAGCAGAAACAGCGGTAGAAGTCAATATACTGAAAAATTTTCAGTCAGTTCTAGTCGAGTAGTGTAAAATAGTTTGTGTAAAAAGTAATTGCGCAGATTTATTTTATGCCCCATA
>SAMEA3663047__coassemble_4390_pt1 | contig 4030 bp, 7 predicted proteins | sample SAMEA3663047__metabat2_low_PE_027 | metagenome-assembled genome bin SAMEA3663047 (sample SAMEA3663047) | pig gut metagenome | biome: pig gut; feature: pig-associated habitat; material: faeces | place: France | collected 2012 | reverse complement strand
TGCAGGAGCTTAGAAGCGCGAGGCTGTGCTAAGAGCGAGAGCGAGTTTTCTATGGATACTGCCGCTACCTGTCCCTTTTAAATATCTGAACAGAGTCCACGAAATATCAAATTACGTCATCAGTATATGCACGAAGTAACGAGCAAGCACAACGATAAACTGGAATTTCCAATTATGAAGACGTATTTTGTCCGTGTATCGCTGTAAAATATACTTGCAGATATATGATAGCTGCTAGTATAAATGTGCATGGGAGGAATATTCATGAAAGAGCAGAGTGAGCAGGACTTTATTGTGGAGAAGTTTTCTTATGAGAGTTTGGAGAAGCTGTCCAAGGCGGAGCTGATAGATATTGTGTATAGCTTGCAGGATGCCCTGGTGGATCTGCGTGTCATGGTATGTGGCTATGCTCAGATTGGTATGCATAAACCGCTTTATAAAATTGCCACAAGTATCGAAAAGGGGGATTTGGCTAAGTCCTGGGATAAGGCAGAATGCAAGAAGATTGTCCTGCATATCAATGAAGCATTGAAGGAAGATTTGGAAGCAATGCTGGGGCAGATGAGGGCATTGAGCAAATATAATACAATGTATTGCATGAGATGATAATGAAAAAATGGATTATAATCCATTTTTAGTATGGCAATCACCTGTAGATGGATTATAATCTATTTACAGGTGATTTTTTGCAGGCAAGTTTCATAAAAATTATGCACACAGATATTATATTTTATCCTAAAGGTCTGGGCAGGGAAGCGTACAGGGTGATTAAAATATCGGGAAGTGCAACTTTAAATGGCCTTTGCAAGGCAATACTTGATAGTTTTGATTTTACGGATGACCATCTCTACGAATTTTGCATGGACAATAAAATGTACAGCAGGGACAGCTATCAGTCATCTACGAAGATGGACGGGCGGTCAGCAGAGATCAAAATTGACAAGCTGGGCTTAAAAGAAAAACAAAAATTTTCCTTGCACTATGACTTTGGGGATGATTGGATGTTTGTAATTAATGTCCAGAAAATTCAGGAAGAGGCTGGGAAATTCAAAACTTGTGTAGTTAAGAGCAAGGGAAAGGTGGAACAGTATCCGGATTTTGAAGATCTTGAGGATGATGATTGGGAGATGGAGTTTGGTGAGAATGATGAAGAAGAGGATGAGGATGAGTGTGATGAAGAGACTAAAAAATAATTGATAAGCTGTTTCGGTAGAAGAATAGAGAAGTCCGTTAGAAAATAACTTAGAGGAAAGTTCTGCTGACGAGTGTGCAAAGCAGGAAAATGTATGCAGACGATAGCTTTGATTGCCCATGACAAGAAGAAGGATGAGATGCTGGAGTTCGTTGGTCACCACAAGGATTTGCTGAAAAATTTTCATCTGGTGGCAACACGGACCACGGGAACGCTGATTAATGAAAAGTATGGACTGAATGTGGAGACCATGATGTCAGGCCCTTTGGGCGGTGACCAGCAGATTGGTGCCCTGATTGCGGTAGAGAAGGTGAATTTTGTGATTTTCCTGCGGGACCCTCTGACCTCCCAGCCTCATGAGCCGGATATCAACGCCCTGCTGCGCCTGTGCGATGTGCACAACATTCCGCTGGCTACCAATAGGAAGAACGGCCATATCCTGCTGGAATATGTGGCGAAGAAAATGAATGGATGAATGATTGAACGGATATAATGACTTTCTGCTTGAATGATTGAATGATGAAGATGCTGAAATATTGTGATGTTGAAATGTTACAATATTGAGATATTGCGATATTGCGATATTGCGATATTGAACAGATATATTGCTGTTGATGATGTAGTTGCTGTGAAATGCTGTCTGCAAAGATGGTATTTTACAGCAATTATTTTTTAGAAGGACATATTTTAGGGTAGTGATTTGGTATAATAAAATTGCTCCAAAGGAAAATGCCGCAGCATACTGCCAATATGCTGCGGCATGGGTGAGGTAAATGAGTTTTAAGTGCAATGCTTGAGATGTGAGATTTGATGTTTAATGTTTGATGTTTTAATGACTGTACCTTACTTGCTTATCTCACACATCAGGGGATATTTTTCTGATGGTTCGTATGGAGCCGGATTGTCAGTGCGGTAGAGTAGATAGTCCACGCTGGTTTTGTAGAAGTCAGCCAGCTTCATCAGAAGTGCCAGTGGGATTTCCCGCCTGCCCAGTTCGTAGTAGGAATAACAGACCTGTGAGCAGTTTAAAAGAGCAGCCAGCTCTCGCTGCTTCAGGTCGTTATCCTCACGCAGCTCATAAAGTCTTGGTAAATGCAATCAACCACCCCCTTTTGGGGATAGTATATTATAAATCATTTTGTTATAATCATTATGAAAACGTATTGTTTTATAAGGAATTTGCTAAAATGAGCATAAAGTAACATTAGGTCTGGTTAGTTTATTTTATGAATAATTCCTTTTAAGATTGGTGATAATTATTTTTGGGAGGGATAGATATGCTGAAGGATATGGCTGAGATGCTGTTTGGCGAAAAGAAGTGTGCCAGGTGCGATAGCAGGGAAAATATCAGGCGTGTGGCAGTCTCAAGTTTTTCCGGCCGCAGGGAGTACAAATGGCTTTGTCCCAAGTGCGCTCTTTTAGAAAAGGCAAAGGTTTATTGAGGTGAGGATATGGCTACAAATGATACTCAGTTTTCAGAGGGAAAAACAGATAGAAGCATATCAGGAGCCTTTTGAAAAATGAGCTGTTCCTGTACAAGCAGACGGAAAATGCCCACACCGTCAAGGATTTGCTGTGGCAGCTCAGCGAGGCGAAGCAGCAGCAGAGATATGTGCTGCTGGAGCACAAGAGGGTTGGTGCAAGAGCCTATGAGAGTATCAAGGTAAAGCCTTTGGGAATCATGTTTTCGGAGATGTACTTTTATCTTTTGGCGCAGGTGGAGGAAAGTGCGCCGATAGCCTTCCGCCTTGACCGCATAGGGGAGTGCAGCCTGCTGGCGGAGGTGTATACCAGGGGAGCCAAGATGTGGTTTCTCAGCCAGGCGGAATTTCTGGAGGTAATGGAGCCGGCGGATTTCCGTCAGGAGATGCAGGAAACCATCAGCAGGATGCTGGGGAATTATCAGGAGCAGGTTCAATTGCCATAGTTGCCGTCAGGCAAATTTTTTAGTATAATGTTATCAGTTAATTATCAGCTAATTATCAGTTACAGAATCGTTTGCAGCGCAGCAAGGCAGCGAGTCTGCAATGCAGCAAAGTAGCAAAGTAGCCAGGGGGCGATTTTGCGCAGGATAGGAGCAGGAGGTGAAATCATGGCAGTAAGTGGCATTTTTGGTGCCCAGGGCGGTAGTGCCTGGGACTGGCTGAACAAGGCGTCTGACAATGCCTATGGGGTAAATGGTCAGGAGCAGGAAAGAGATGGCTCTCTTTCTCCGGAGGAAGCGAAGAAAAAGCTGAATGGGCGCAAGTCCACGCCGGAGGAATGCGAGACATGCAAGAACCGCAAATACCGGGATGGCTCCGATGAGATGGTTTCCTTCAAGGCTGCTGGCCATATAGCTCCTGAGTCTGCTGCGGCAGTGGTGATGGGGCATGAGCAGGAGCATGTGTCCAACGCCTATCAGAAGGCGGAAAAGGGCAATGGCGAGGTTGTCAGGGCTTCCGTGCAGCTCAAGACGGCGATTTGCCCTGAATGTGGCCGCACCTATATCTCCGGGGGCGAAACTAATACCCAGATTAGGTATTATAATGAAGACAATCCTTATCAGAAGGATATGAAGGAATCTGATGCAGACAATAAGTATCGTGGAGCTAATGTGGATATTTCTGCGTAAGGTCTTTTAGTATTGTTGCGGAACTTGTATGCCTGATGCAGTGGCTGTGCTTTGTGTACAGTTATTGCATCGGGTATTTTTGTTGGAAAAAGTTTTGTGCAAGTGGCGTTGAAAATGGTGTATTGTTTTATGAAATTATATCTGAATTGGCAAAAATAATGCAAAATGATTTGAACTACTCCCTCCTAACGCTTAGCGTTTGAGGAGGGAGATTCCCACTTCTA
>SAMEA3663047__coassemble_3115_pt1 | contig 5043 bp, 3 predicted proteins | sample SAMEA3663047__metabat2_low_PE_027 | metagenome-assembled genome bin SAMEA3663047 (sample SAMEA3663047) | pig gut metagenome | biome: pig gut; feature: pig-associated habitat; material: faeces | place: France | collected 2012 | reverse complement strand
GAAATATACAGTTTTCAAGGAGCCGTGAGGATTTTCTGTGTGGGAAGTTTGAGTATAATAATAAATGTAAGGTGCAGAGGGTTTCATTTTTGGCGGTGCCACAGCTGTCTATCAGGTAGAAGGGGCTACCAAGGAGGATGGCAGAGGGCCATGCGCCTGGGATGATTATATGAACCGTCCCGACAGCCAGTTTACTGCTGATCCAGCTAGTGATTTCTATTCCATGAATCTGCCAGGCGAAATCAGTATTGTCCACACCCTGGAGGCCAAGGTGACCATTTCCGACAAGCCAGAGGATATACATGCCAGGGATTTGGATGATACTATGGCCAACCGCTATTCTGACTCATCCAACTTCCTACTTCGTAGCTACCCTGGGGGGGTACTGGTGCAACCCTGATGTTCTGCGCCATGTGTGCCTTTATCGCCAAGTCCAAACAGCTTCGTAAGGAAAAATACGCAAAATACAACATTTTTCCGTATATACGTAACAGATATGGGTGGCGTGATACAGGAAAAAATATTAAAATCCTATATAGAAACAGCGAAATGATGTAAAACAATAAAGAAAAACCGCTATAAATTCCGTTTATGTCAGATTTTTTAATAAAAAAGCAAATTATTATGACAATTTCTTCACAACAAAAGTGGGGAATAGTAACTATGGCCGGAATTTGTCCAGCGGTGGGGGTAAGAATGCTGTATCAGAGGAGGAAGTATTATGAGTGGAATTCCCGTAATTACCATTAGCCGTCAATATGGTGCCGGTGGCCGTGAGATTGCTGGCCTGGTGGCTGAAAAGCTTGGTATCAAGCTCTATGACCGTCAGATTGTCCATATTGCCGCAGCCAAAATTGGTCTTGATGATCTCAGCGAAAATGATTTGTTAGAGCTAGAGAACTATGTCAAGCCATTGTCCATGAACTTTTTGCCATTCCGTTCCTTTGGCATGAATATGAGCGATTCTAGTCAGAAAATCTTCATGACTGAATCTGCCGCTATTCGCAAGCTGGCACAGGATGGCCCTTGTGTTATTCTGGGCCGTAGTGCTGACTATGTATTGCGGAAGTTCGAGAACAAATTCTCCATCTTCATTTGTGCAGATGATGAATTCCGTGAGGCCAGAGGCAAGGAAGTCTATGGCGGCAAAACCTTGAAGGAGCTGGACCAGGAGGACAAGAAGCGTGCTCGTTATTACAACTACTATACTGGCCAGAACTGGGGCGAGGGCAAGAACTATGATTTGGTTGTCAATACCAGCCGTGATTCACTGGACAAGATAGCCGATGCTATTATCGACTATATAAAGGTTGTTAAGGGGTAATTATCTAGTAAAAGAGGGGAAGTTAATATTATGTCAAACGGTAAAAATCGTATCTGGCAGCGTATAGCCTATGCCTGCGGTACTTTCGGTCATGACGTGTTCTATGCCATGATTGGTACATATTTCATGATTTTTGTTACCAGTAATCTGTTTAACTCAGATAATCCAACTAACGATGCTTATATGATAGGTATTGTTACCACTATCATTCTGGTATTGAGAATTGCGGAGCTTTTCGTAGATCCATTCATTGGTAATATTATTGATAAAACCAAAACCCGTTGGGGCCGTTTCAAGCCTTGGGTTCTGGGGGGTGCAGTTATCGCAGCTGTTACTTTGGCTATGCTGTTTACCGATTTCGGAGGCTTAACTGTCAGCAATCCAACTCTGTATCTTGTTATCTTTGCCGTTGTATATTTCATCATGGATATTTTCTACTCCGCTAAGGACGTAGCTATCTGGTCCATGATTCCGGCTTTATCCTTTGATTCCCATGAGCGTGAGATTACAGCCACTATTGCTCGTATTGGTTCTGTATTCGGTGGTCAGCTAGTTACTGTTATCGTAATGCCAGTTGTTCTGTATTTCTCCATCAATCAGAATGGCGGTGCCGGTGATCCAACAGGCTGGTTTGCCTTTGCCTGCATTGGCGGTGGTATTGCTACCCTGGGTGCTATTATTCTGGGTCTGGGTACTCACGAGCAGGATAATGCTCTCCGTGAAAACAAGGAAGATACTTCTGCCAAGGATGTGCTGAAGGTTCTCACCAAGAATGACCAGCTCCTTTGGATGGCAATTGCTTATCTGGTTTATGGTATCGGTATCAATATTGTAAACAACTTCAACCTGTATTATTTCATCTATGTAATTGGTGATGCTACCAAGTTCTCTATTCTGGGTGTTATCAACACTGTTATCGGCCTGCTGGCTGTAGCAGCTTTCCCAATTCTCACCACCAAGTTCAGCCGTCGCAAGCTGTTCTTTTCTTCCATTGCTGTTATGGCAGTTGCTCTGGTGATTTATGCTATGAGCGGTACTAATGTTACTTTGGCTCTTATTGGTGCAGGTCTATTTGCTTTGCCACAGCCATTGGTATTCTTGATTGTGCTGATGACCATTACTGACTCTGTAGAGTATGGCCAGCTGAAACTGGGCCATCGTGATGAAGCAGTTTGCCTCTGCGTAAGACCTTTGGTTGATAAGTTCGCCGGCGCTGTTTCTTCTGGTATTATCGGCTTGGCTGCCATCTGGGTAGGCATGACTGGCGGCGCCAGTGCCAGCGGTCTGACTGCTGACAATATGATGCGCTTGCAGATTATCATGTTTGCAGCACCTATCGTATTTATGGCTATAGGTGGTCTTATCTATCGCGCCAAGGTTACCTTGACTGAGCAGGAGCATGCCCGTATTGTTGAGGAACTGGAAGAAAAATGGGAATCCATGAATAAGTAAAAAAATTAGTCCCCCCTTTCGCCACAGACGAGACGGGGGACTAAACAGTATAACTAGGTTGATTACAACCGCCAAAATTAATAATAGGTGAAAGACGGGGGTATCTTTATGGCAATTCAGTTTAATGAAAAAACAAAGCAGTTTCATTTGACCAATGGCAATATCAGTTATGTGTTTGAAATCATGCGGAATGGACAGCTGGGACAGCTGTATTTTGGCAAGGCTCTGCCTTTGGAGGGAAATTATTCTCACCTCCAGGACAAGATGCATTATCGTTCTATGCTGGCTCAGGTTTACGAAAATGAATATAGATTTTCGCTGGAGCAGATAAAGCAGGAATATCCTTCTTTCGGCGCTACGGATTTCCGTGAGGGAGCTGTGGAGGTACTGCAGCAGGATGGCAGCAGGCTTTCTGATTTCTGCTATGTGTCCCATGAGATTGTCCCTGGCAAGCCAAAACTGGAGGGACTGCCTGCTACCTATGTGGAAAAGGATGAGGAAGCAGAAACCCTGCTGGTGAAGCTCATGGATGTCAAGGACGGCATGGAGCTGATTCTGTCCTATACAATTTTTGCTAATTTTGATGCCATTGCCAGAAATGCTTATTTCAAGAATACTGGTGAGGAAGTAGTCAACCTTACCAAGGCCATGAGTTTGAATCTGGATCTGCCAGATGATGACTATGATATGGTGCAGTTCTCCGGCTGGTGGACTAGGGAAAGACATAAGAAAACTGCTCATTTGCGTCAGGGCATTCAGTCCATTGGCAGTATGAGGGGCCAGTCCAGCCATACCCACAATCCTTTCCTGATTTTGAAGCGTCCTAATACTGATGAAAATCAGGGTGAGGCCATGGGTTTCTCTCTAGTGTACAGCGGTAATTTCCTGGCTCAGATAGAGGTAGATACCTTTGATACCTCCAGAGTGATGCTGGGTATTCATCCTCAGTCCTTCTGCTGGCAGTTGAAGCCAGGCCAGCATTTCCAGACACCAGAGGCTGTTATGACCTGGTCAGATACAGGCTTGAATGGCATGAGCCATATTTTCCACGAGCTGTACCGCAGCCGTTTGGCTCATGGAGTATGGCGGGACAAGGTTTGTCCTATCCTGATCAACAACTGGGAAGCCACCTACTTTGACTTTGATGAGGACAAGCTGGTAAGGATTGCCAGCAAGGCTCAGGAAGCTGGTGTAGAGCTGTTTGTTCTGGATGATGGCTGGTTCTCCACTCGCCGGGATGATTATCATGGCCTGGGAGATTGGACACCAAATAAGGAATTGCTGCCAAATGGCATTACCGGTCTTGCCCAGCGCATTAACGACATGGGCATGAAATTCGGCCTGTGGGTGGAGCTGGAAATGGTAAATAAAGATACCCCAATCTACAAGGAACATCCAGATTGGATTATCCATGTGCCAGGCCGTAAGCAATCTCATGGCCGTAACCAGTATGTGCTGGACTTCTCCCGTCCAGAGGTGGTGGATTATATCCATGATGCCATCTACAAGGTCCTCAGCACCGCAGATATTTCCTATATTAAGTGGGATATGAATCGCAGTATTACCGAATGTGGATCCGCCGGCTGGCCAGCAGCTCAGCAGGGGGAAATCTTCCATCGCTATATCCTGGGAGTATATGATTTGTACGAAAGATTAACCTCAGAATTCCCTCATATACTCTTTGAATCTTGTGCCTCAGGTGGCGGTCGTTTTGACCCAGGCATGTTCTACTATGCACCTCAGGCCTGGGCAAGTGACGATAGCGATGCCTGCGAGCGTCTCTTCATTCAATATGGCACCAGCTACTGCTATCCGCTGTCCTTTATTGGTTCCCATGTTTCCATTACCCCAAATCATCAGGTATTCAGAAATACCAGCCTGAAATTCCGCGGGGATGTGGCTTACTTCGGCAGCTTCGGCTATGAGCTGGATCTGGGCCGTTTGTCTCCAGAGGAATTTGAGGAGGTAAAGGAACAGATTAAGTTTATGAAGAAGTACCGCCAGCTGATTCAGTATGGCACCTTCTATCGCATCAAGGATCCATTTGCTGGCAACGAAGTGGCTTGGATGGTAGTATCTCCAGACAAGAAGCAGGCCATCTTTGGTTTCTATCGTATGTTGTCCAAGGCCTGCACTCCATTCAGCCTGACCAAGCTGCAGGGCTTGGATGAAAATACCACCTACAATGTTACCATAGACAATGTAGAGGAAATGGGCAGCTTCACCGGTGCCGAGCTGATGCGGGCAGGCTTGGTAACTACTGATGA
>SAMEA3663047__coassemble_2646_pt1 | contig 5571 bp, 2 predicted proteins | sample SAMEA3663047__metabat2_low_PE_027 | metagenome-assembled genome bin SAMEA3663047 (sample SAMEA3663047) | pig gut metagenome | biome: pig gut; feature: pig-associated habitat; material: faeces | place: France | collected 2012 | reverse complement strand
TGTGGTTTTGGTCAACTCATTATACATCAGGATTGGGTTACGCGATTTTTATTTTTCAAAAAAGTTGTAAAGTGCTGTATGCTATTACATTGCTTAAATTTTTTGGTGTGGGATGTTAAAATTCTTTTCTCAAAGGCAGGAAAATTGCGCCCGGTGTAGAATAATACAACTATAAGTGTACAGCGGAAGAAAGGATGGTCAAAATGAAAAAGAGTTATTGGGGTAAAAGTTTTAGAATTGTGCTTATGGCGTGTTTGCTGCTGATGGTTATGATGCAAGCTGTATCAGCAGAAAAAGTTGAGTACAAGGATAAAAATTACAATTTCAAGGCAATTAAAAATGTACTGCTTTATGATATGGATTTTTCTGACACCAATATAGAGGGGGTACGGGAGCGTTCTTTAGGCGGCATGTATGAAGAAAAAGCAATGCAGGAAAAAATCCCGGTAGTTACCCCGGAAGCAGTGATACGCAAGATGTCATTGACTCAGGGGCAGGATTTGGAAATTTTGGCTCAAAAAGATTCGGAGGCCTTCAATGATATTTTTGATAAAAACTTGAAGGATTATGCCGATGTGTATATAGATGCCAAGGTGTTGCAGTATGAAACCAAGTCTATCTATCATCCTGAATATACCACCTGGGAAACCAAGACTGTCAACAAAAACGTCAGGGATTCCAAAGGGAACTGGGTGAAAGTTGAGGATGAAATCGTGGTGCCGGTTGTACATCCTGCTTATTACAGCAGCGTGGTATATGAGAAAATTGAGTTCCATGTTCATGATGCAGTCACCGGCGAAGAAATTTATAGCCGCCAGGAATGGCGTGACCGTGATAATGATGACGGAGTAAATATGTTTGGACGTATATGTTCCTCCTTCTTTAAGGATTTCTACAAAATGATAAAATAAGAGTCCAGCAAATAAAATCACTAACTCTCCAAAACTATAAGCATAGGAGGGAGTGATTCAGTCATATAGTCTTTGTGTGGAGGGAATATTTATGCATAGCATTTGACTGAGAATTTTGGGGATTGTATATGCAGTCTTGTTTGTGTTTAATTGCAGTGTAGGTTATATCCTTTTGGATCATGGCGGTGGAGCACTGTATGGATTATGCTATGATGAGCAAACAGAAAATATGATGGATTTGAATCAGCTGTATGATGCCGTATATAGTACATTGGAACCTAATGAAGTAAATCCATAAATTTTCTAAAAAGTCTACCCCAAATATGATTTTCGTTGTATAATGAGTCCATCGCGTAAACCTCTTGATTTTGTGGTTGTGTCTAAACTCACTATATATCAGGATTGGGTTACGCGATTTTTATTTTTCAAAAAAGTTGTAAAGTGCTGATGCTGTTTTGAATGAATGGGTATTTTGAGAAATGAGGGTATGGTATGAAAAAGAGCGGTAAGAAATGTTTTTTAAAGTCGATGATTGCCTTGGGAATATTGGCAGCCGTTAATGCACCGGCTTACGCCATGGAGGAAGAAATTGTTTCCTATGGGGGATATGATATTTTCAGGGTGCAGTATTTTGATTTGGCTGACCGGGAAAAGCTGGAGGAAAATAAGATTGATCAATGGAACCTGGATTATTCTTACAATGCAGCCATGAAAAAATCAATCCGGGATGCTTTCGAACAGTGGGCAGAAATTCTGTACAGAAACGGAAAAAATATGAAGCAGCCGGGTTTGTTCGTTGTGGGGGCTGACGATGAAGCGAGAAATGCCAGTGCTGGCCCTACGGCTATGGTAGTTGATTCAAATGGAATAAAGACATATATTTCTGCCGATAATTTTTTAGATGTCTTTCAGAATGGTCTGGAATGTGGGGATCTGGATTTATTTAACAACGAATGTGACATAAATTCTATATTGGCTTTTGGGCATGTGAGTATAGGTAAGAATATAGGTGCAAACCTGGCAAATAGTGGTGCTTATTATGGCTGGATATATGAGCCATTGACACAGCAGCAGCAAAGTGAAAGTGCAGTTTCCTTGCAGGTTGTACTATATCACGAAATTGCCCATGCTCTGGGAATTATTTGTGGGAAAAAAGATGAAGATGAAAATGAAAATGAAAATGAAGCTGGAAATACAAATAAGAAATATGTATTTTCTGATTTGCCGGAGGGGAGCAATAACTTCGACTCCCATCTGGTAGACCAAAAGGGAAATTATGCGGCAGAGGGACAGGAAATATCCAGTTCGGATGGAGCTGGTATATTTTTCGTGGAAAATTTGGATGCAGACGAATTGTCTGCTACTTCAACAGCTGGCAGAGTTTATTTTGTGGGGGAAAATGTCAGCGAGGTATTAGAGGGAACTGGCGAAAAAGTCAAGAAGTTTCAGAACGTAGATGGGATTCCTATCTTAGGCTGGGAAAATGGACGTCCTGATTTTTCTCATATAAACCTTGCCCGCGGCCTGATGAGTCATCATAACTATCGTTCTTATACTGCCCTTATGGAAGCTGAATTGGCGATTATGCAGGATATCGGCTACGATATTGACCGGCGTAATTTCTTTGGGCGTTCCATCTATTCGGATGGAAATGGTACGGATGGTAATCCATTCAAAAATACGCAGGGATATTTTGCCCGTAATGCAGCTGGCACGGCTTATGAGCTTGGCAAGGAAAATACTGCTACGCTGGGGGTAGGCCTCCATGTTTATGGCTCCAATAACAATATTCTTCAGACAACGGATGCTGCTAAAGGTGCTGGCAGTGCTGATTTGCTGGCGTGTGGCACAGGTGGTGCCGGTATCCGCATTGATGGCGTGCGTAATACTATTACTGTGGATCAGGGAGTTACTGTGTCTGCTGATGGCGAGAACGGACGTGGCGTACTGGTGGCTTATGGCAACAATAACAAGGTTGTCATTGATGGCACTGTAACGGCTGCCGGGGATGGCGGTGATGGAGTGCGCTTTGATTTTGGCAGCAATTCGATGGGAGGTAATGAGGAGTATCGTGGCTCCTATCTGCGCTATTATCGTAAAGTAGATGGCAGAGATGGCACTATTCAAGATAGTAATAATATACCACTGGATTTTGTTATTGACAGGGATAGCATTGCTGATGGCGATTTGAAGGGTCCTATGGGCAGTTTGGAAATTAATGGAAAGCTGCATGGCAGGGACCATGCGGTGTATATCGCCAAGAATGCCTTTGTAGATAAGATTGAGGTGAATAATGGTGCCCGGATAGCAGGAGATATTGTTTCTGACTGGAAGCATTTTGATAATGGTCTGTATGACGGAGGCTGGGGAGAAAATAAGGATCAGGGTGATAAGCTATTCCTTCAGTATAGTGAAGAGATACATGATTATGATGAGTATCATAAGGATTTGGTTACTGCCCTGAATTTTAAAGGCAATACGGAAATGCAGGGCAACATCATCGGCAGGGATAACATGAAAATGAAAGTGAATAGCGGTACGCTGAGGCATGACGGCAGTGCCGATGTTGTCAATGTGAAAGTCAATCAAGGTGCTACGCTGCTGGGGAAAAGTTATACAGTAAATGATATGAGCAGCAGGATGGCAGAGGGCATCAGCGATGATACCACAGGCAAGTTTATCAATCATGGCACTATCGGTGCACTGAACGAAGACAGCAAGCTGAGTATTGACGGCACTTTGGAGTCGGATGGCAGGCTGCTGGCATATAGTGGTGGCAGTGCAGGTTATATTGAGGTGAGCAACGCGAAGCTGCTGGCTGGTTCTACGGCAGATGTGGTCAATGCCAGGCCTGGAGATGATGTAGCTGTTTTAAAGGCTGGCAGTATCACAGGGATGGACAATGTTGCGAGCGTAGAGGCTGGCACCCTCAGGCTGGACACTTATGGTGCAAATAGCAGCGAAATAAGGGCAAGGGTATATGGTGCTGACAGCATTTCCGGGGCAAGCAGCCAGAATAATGCCGATTTGCAGGCAATCAACCGCAACCAGCATCATTTTGCCTCCGGCCCTGAAAAAGAGGAATTGCAGGCATTTTATAATATCCGTGATAATAATCAGGCTGTGGCTGCCCTGAATGAAATAGGCACAAATAACAAGGAACAGGGAACGGCTGCCGTGTCGACTGCCCAGAGCTCTACCTTGAACAACCGGGTGCTTTCCTCAAGGCTTGCCACTGCCTTCGGCCAGGCGCCGGCAACTCTCAGCATAGGCGGTGCTTCTCTTGCTGCGGGGGATGGCATGAGGGTGGATATCCCTGTTATGCTGCCTCAGCCAAAGGATGAAACAGCATGGGTAAAGTTTACCAAAAATTGGGGCAATACGGCAGGTGATTCCAATTATACCGGCAGTGCCATTACCGTGGGCTACGACTGGAAGCATGGGGAGCAGCAGCGCAACGGCTGGTTTGCTTCCTACAACGATACCAGCTATGGGCATATGGATGGCAGCGAGAATGTTCAGGATACCCGTATCGGCTATTACACAGGACTTAATAAAGGGGCTGACACCCAGCTGTTTTACGCTGACCTTGGCTATCTGGACGGTGAGCGCAGCAGGTTGGTCAGCATAAATTCTCTGGGGACGCATAATATGGTGCGGGGCAACTATAATGGCTGGATAGCAGAAATAGGCGGTGAGTGGAAGCATGCCCTTCATGCCCCGGGTACCAAGACCTGGCAGGTGAGCCCTTATGGTGCCATGCAGCTTTCTTACATGAAAAATAATGGGTATCAGGAGCAGGGTTCCATCAAGGCTTATGGCGTGGAAGGCGGTCGCAACACTTATGCAGCGGCAGAGGCAGGCATGGAGTTTACAAGATTTTTGCCGAAGGGCAGCTTGAATTTCCGCCTGGGTGTTCGTCAGGCACTGATGGGGGCTGACTATCAGGAGCAGGATAACAGCAGGCTGCTGGAAAAAAGCTACAGCAAGTCCAGCCGGATGGACAGAACACATTTCGTGACCTCGCTGGCGGCAGAGACGGAGTTCCAGCCGGGATGGCAGCTGAGTACGGAGCTGGGCTTTCAGAAGGGTGCCCATGATAAGGATATCATGGCAAGCATCCAGTTCAGACGGCTGTGGTAAGGGGATTTTCAGTTTGCCGTAGTGCTTGATTGTTACTTCGGCTAGATATGTAAGTTTTTCTGATAGCTCCCCTGCACTAATCAATAAAACTTACGTATATCGCCAAATTAACGAATAAGCACTATGATAAAATGAAAAAATTTTGCCATGTATGTAATGAATTAGGAGTATTTGCGTATAAATAGCAAAACCACAAAAAATTAAAATATGATGGGAGATGTTTGGATTATGAAAATCAATAAGCAGGAATTACTTGATAACATGAATAAGCTCATGGAAAAGATTGGGCAGGATGAAGTATTTGCGAGGGCACTTGCTGAGAAGCAGACTTCGGCAGAGGTGGCAGAATTTTTGCTGGATAACGGCATCAGCATTTCAAAAGATACTATTGATGCTGTAATCGATATGCTGAAGAAAGAGGCTGCAAGTTCAGCCAAGGTTGAGTTATCCGAAGATGCTCTGGACAATGTGGCTGCTGGAATGGCTGTGCGCCCTCCTTCCCTTGCCAGATTTGTGA
>SAMEA3663047__coassemble_1803_pt1 | contig 7054 bp, 4 predicted proteins | sample SAMEA3663047__metabat2_low_PE_027 | metagenome-assembled genome bin SAMEA3663047 (sample SAMEA3663047) | pig gut metagenome | biome: pig gut; feature: pig-associated habitat; material: faeces | place: France | collected 2012 | reverse complement strand
AATTTGCCCATACGGAGATATTGGACAAATTCCGTCGGGGAGATTATGATATATTATTAGGCACCCAAATGGTAGCGAAAGGCCACGATATTCCCAATGTAACAGGAGTAGGTATCCTTAGTGCGGATTCTACTCTGAATATGCCGGATTTTCGGGCGGCGGAACGGGTTTTTATGCTGATTACCCAGACAGCAGGCCGAGCAGGCAGAGGGGAAATACCTGGGCGGGTAGTGGTGCAATGCTACAATCCAGAGCATTTTGCGGTGCAAACCGGTATGGCCCAGAATTATGGGGAATTTTTCAAGCAGGAAATGCGTCTGCGGCTGGCTTTGTTTAATCCTCCCTATAGCCGTTTGATAAAGCTGATTTTTCAGAGTTCTCAGGAGCAGGAGGCCAAGAAGATGGCCATAGACCTTAGAGATGCCTATCAGGCTGTCTTTGGGGATAGTACCATTTATCAGGCTGTAGGGCCTGCCCCGGCTATGATGTCCTGTCTGCGGGGGGTATATCGCTATGTACTTCTCTTGAAAACAGGGGATATCTGGGGCGTTTTGGATTTCCTGCGGCAGCAGGGAATGGCTGGCAATATGCAGGTGGCAGTGGATATAGATCCTTTGACTACCTCTTGATAAGATAAATTATTGGATAAAGGAAAGAAATAATCTATGGAGAAAACCCTTTTACAGGCTCGTTTAACAGCAGCCTATAATTATTTTCATCAGCGTAAGCATCTACAAAATATGCAGAGAATCAAGGAGCTGGCCCAAAAGCTGGAAACGGGGGAATATGGCATTGCCTTTGCCGGCCATTTTTCTGCTGGCAAGTCCCGCATGATTAATACCATTTTAGGGGAGAATCTATTGCCTTCCAGTCCGATTCCTACCAGTGCCAATCTGGTGCGGGTGCATAAGGGCAAGCCGGGGGAGGATTATGCCAGAGTTTATTTTCATCAGGATAAGCCAAGGAAATATCTGGCTCCCTATGATTATGACCTTTTGCGCAGTTTCTGCCGGGATGGGGATGCCATTCGGGAAATAGAGCTTTGTCGCAGTGATTTGTCCCTGCCGGAGCAGGTGATCGTTATGGATACTCCTGGTATAGACTCGGCTGATGATGCCCATAGAAAGTCTACAGAGGAAGCACTGCATCTGGCAGATATTATTTTCTATGTTATGGATTATAATCATGTGCAGGCGGAGCTGAATCTTTCCTTTACTAGAGACTTGACTCAGGCAGGCAAGGTGGTTTATCTGGTGGTAAATCAGATAGATAAGCATGTGGCAACGGAATTGTCCTTTGACAGCTTTTGTCAGGGGGTACGGGAGGCTTTTCTGAATTGGGGCGTTCAGCCAGCAGGCTTTTATTTTACCTCTCTCCGCTATCCAGACCATCCGGATAATCAATTTGTTCAGTTGCAGGAAATGCTTCAACAGCAGATTGCCCAGCGGGAAAATACCTTGCTTACCTCTATAGAAGCTTCTCTTCATAAAATACTGCAGGAGTATCAGCAGGAGCAGATACAGCTGAGACAGGAAAATATGGCTGAGGCTGTGGCGGTTTTGGCAAGGCTGGAACCGGAAAGGGAAAAACAGCTGCGGCAGGATTATTTCCGCCTTCAGCAGGAGCAGGTGAATTTGCAGTCCAATTGGGAGCAGGAGCTGGATGAGGCTGTACAGAAGATTATGGATAATGCCTATTTGATGCCAACCTCTACCAGAGATTTGGCCAGGGATTATCTGGAGGCCTGTCAGCCTGATTTCAAGGTGGGATTTTTTGGCCGGGGCAAGAAAACTCTGGCAGAAATGGCAAGGCGCCGTCAGCTGTTTTTTGAGGATGCCAGTGAAAAGGCAAAAACCCAGCTGGCTTGGCATATTAAAAGCTATTTGGTGGATTTTGCCAGAAAACAGCATATTGATGAGGCGGATTTGCTGGATTTTGTGGAAAAGATGGAGATTCTGCCACCAGAGGAATTACTGACAGAGGCTATGCGTTCAGGAGCCAAGCTTACTCAGGATGGCACCTATGTGATGAATTATACAGCTAATTTTGCTGAGGGCACCAAGGCGGTGGCTAGGCGCTTCTGTTATACCTACAAGGAAAAGGCAGGAGCTTTGCTGGAACAGCGGCGCAAGGCCAGAGGTGCAGAAATCGCAAAACAGCTGCAGGCTTTGGCGGATTATGGGCCAGCCTGGGAGGAGATGAAGCAGGCAGAGCTGGTTGCCAAGGAGGAAGCTCTGGAGCTGAGGGAGTTGGAAAAGGTCAATAAACTGCCAGAAAATTGGCAGGAGGTTTTTGCTACAGCACCTTTGGAGGAGGAAATCGTTCCACCTATAAGTAAGGAAGAAGCTGTTCTTCACCAAGGCGTATCTGCTGGAGAAGTAATGGCTGATTCAGGAAATCAGGGTAAGGTGGATGCTGGTAGGCAGGCAGAAAAAACAGGGACTGTTGAGCCTAAGGAAGCACAGGCGGTTAAGACAGAGAATAATATGTCCGGCCATGAGGCTTTGAACTATTGGGGGAATAAGCTGCGGCAGGGCAGCCAGCTGATACAGAATATTCCTATGCTGAAACAGCTGTCTGAGGAGTTGGCGGAAAGAGCTCAGCGGTTGGATAATAAGGGCTTTATGGTAACTCTCTTTGGTGCCTTTAGTGCAGGTAAATCCTCCTTTGCTAATTCTCTGTTGGGGGAGGGACTTTTGCCTGTATCGCCAAATCCTACTACGGCGGCTATTAATAAGATTTGTCCTGTGGATGAAAACCATCCTCATGGTACTGTGGTGGTAAAGCTAAAGGATGAGTTCATGCTGTTGGCTGATGTTAACCGTGCTCTGGGAGCCTTTGAACTACAGGGAAGCAGTATAGCTGAGGCGGAGAAGCAGGCTGGGATAGCCTTAGAGGATGATAGCAATGATCGTCAGCGGGAAAAATCCTTCCTGAGAGCTTTTCTTAAGGGATTGCCAAAGGCTTCCTCTCATCTGGGACAGGAGATTTGGTGTCAGCTAGAGGATTTCGGGGCTTATGCTGCTCAGGAGGAAAAATCCTGCTTTGTGGATTGGCTGGAGGTTTATTATGATTGTCAGCTAACCAGATTGGGGATCACTCTAGTGGATACGCCGGGAGCGGATTCCATTAATGCCCGTCATACCAATTTGTCCTTTAATTACATTCGCCAATCTGATGTAGTGCTGTTTGTTACTTATTACAATCATGCCTTTAGCCGGGCGGATAGAGAATTTTTGATTCAGCTGGGCCGTGTGAAGGATTCCTTTGCCTTGGATAAGATGTTCTTTATTGTCAATGCCATTGATTTGGCAGAGAATCAGCAGGAAGCCCAGGGGGTAATAGACTATGTGGCGGACCAGCTTCGAAAATTCGGAGTAGGTCAGCCAAGAATGTTTGGTTTGTCCAGTCAGGAAATTCTGAAAAGCAAGGCGGCGGGACAGACACAGGGCTTTGCCTTTGAGGATGCCTTTTACAATTTTGTTTTCCATGAGCTGACAGATATTGCGGTAAATGCTGCGGCTGGTGAGTACAAACTAGCTCAGGAGCGTCTGCAGGAGCTGATTGCTCTAAGTCAGGGGAATGCTGAGGAAAAACAGCAGCGCCGTCTGGAACTGGAGGAGCAGCAGAAAAAGGCTGATGGGATACTGGCTGGGTTGGATAATGGTGAAATGGAGAAGCGCCAGCAGCAGGAACTGCAGGAGCTGATATATTATGTTAATCAGCGGGTGTTTATTCGCTATATGGATTTCTATCGGGAGTCCTTTAATCCTGCTACCTTGCAGAAAAAGGGCAATAATAGCAAAATGCTGGCCAAGGCTCTAGGGGAGCTTCTCAACAGCATGGGCTTTGACTTTGCTCAGGAGCTGCGGGCAACCAGTCTGCGGTTGGAAAAATTCCTCCAGAAGCAAGGTGTGAAGCTGCAGCAGCAGATAAATGACAAATTGCGAGAAATCAGTGGAGAACTGCCTCTTTCTCTGCAGGATGTTTTTTATAGCTGTGATTTGGAGTTTGTTACAGCTTTTCAGCAGGCAGAGGGTAAATATTTCCAATCTGCTTTGGCGATCTATAAAAATCCTAAAGCCTTCTTTGAAGGGGGAGGTAGTCGGGAAATGGCTGATGCCTTGGAGAAGCTTTTGCATCCACTGGCTGATAAGTATCTGGCTCAGCAACAGGAAATGCTGGCTCAGGAAATGAGCCGAGGGGTAGAGATGGTTTTCGACCAGGTCAAGGAGCGTTTCCAGAACCGTTTGGCAGAGAATTTTGTCGCCAGCAAAGCTGCCCTGGAGGGAGATGTGCCGGTAGAAATATTGCTGGATATTCAGAAGCAATTAGTGTGATGGAATGTCCGTATTTCTCTTGTGAGGAAGATTGTGACATTGCATAGTGTAGGGCTGTAGTGCCTAAGGAGTGAAGTGATTATGAAATTTGAATTTAGCAAATGGCAGGGTACAGGTAATGATTTTGTAATGGCGGATTGCTTGAAGAATCCTGCTTATATAGCTACGGTGGATTGGGCCAAGGAAATCTGTGACCGTCACTACGGTATTGGGGCGGATGGCATTTTATTGGTGCTGCCTTCTGATAAGGCGGATATTCGTATGCGGATTATTAATGCTGATGGCAGTGAGGCAGAGATGTGCGGTAACGGTATTCGCTGTTTTGCCCGCTATGTTTATGAAATGGGTTATGTGAAAAGCGATGAGTTTACGGTGGAAACCGGGGCCGGGATTCTGGTGCCAAAAATCATTAAAGAAAACAACGTCATTTCCATGATTCAGGTGGATATGGGAGAGCCTATTCTGGAGGGAGATAAAATCCCTGTGGCTGGCTACGGCATGAACCGTGTCATAAATGAGGATATTCAGGTGGAGGGACAGAATTTTAAAATGACCTGTGTATCTATGGGCAACCCTCATTGTGTGGTGTTTGTAGAGGATGCAGAGAATTTCCCTATTTTTGAAATTGGTCATTCCTTTGAGATTCACGAGAAATTCCCTCGCAAGACTAATACGGAATTTGTGCAGGTTTTGGATCGTCAGCATCTGCGCATGAGAGTATGGGAGCGGGGGGCAGCAGTTACCTTGGCTTGCGGTACTGGCTCCTGTGCAACCTTGACAGCAGCGGTGCTGAATGATTTGGCGGATCGCCGGGCGGAAATCCAACTGGATGGCGGCAAGCTGGTGGTGGAATGGGCTCAGGATAATCATCTGTACATGACAGGCCCGGCTCTGGAGGTTTATACCGGCACCTACGAAATCAAGGATTAAGCAGGGTTTTTCTTTTGTAAGTTGAATGTTACTGTTATTTAGTGATATAATAGATAGGCTAAATTTTGTAAAGAAGAGGATTTATTCATGATTAAAAGTATGACTGGCTTTGGGGCCGGGGATGCCGAAACTGCTGATTTCAAGGTTCATATTGAAGTAAAGGCTGTAAACCAGCGGTTTTTGGAAACCAATTATCATATGCCATATAGCATGAATATGTTTGAGAATCAGCTTACCAAGAAGATTAAGGAATATGCTTCCAGAGGCAAGCTGGATATCAACATACGTTTTCAGGACTTGCGGGATAAGGCCGTAACCGTAAAGGTTGACAAGGGCTTGGTTGCTGCCTATGGTCAGGCATTGCAGGAGATTAGCAGTCAGTTGGAGCTGTCTGCCCCAGTAACTGCGGCTCAGATTGCCAGCTATCCTGATGTATTGAAGCTGAATGAGGAAAATGCTGATTTGGAGGCTGCTCAGCCGGTATTGATGCAGGCTATGGAGCAGGCCTTGGAAAGCTTTGTAGCTATGCGAGAGGCTGAGGGACAGAATATCCAGAGAGATTTGCTGGCCAGGATTGGTACTTTGGAGAATTTTGTCGGGGAGCTGGAGAAGCTGGCTCCTGAGATTGTAGCTGCTTATCGTCAGCGTTTGGAAAATCTCCTTAGGGAATATCTGGCTAAGGAGGATATTGAGGAAAGCAGAATTATTCAGGAGGTAGCTCTCTTTACTGACAAGGTGAACTACACTGAGGAAACAGTACGGCTGAGAAGTCATTTTGATCAGTTCCGCCAGATTATTACTGCTGGTGAGCCAGTAGGCCGGAAGCTGGATTTTTTGATTCAGGAAATGAATCGGGAAATCAATACGGTAGCCTCTAAGGCAAATTCTGCCGGGGCTGCACAGTTTGTGGTAGATGTTAAAAGCGAAATTGAGAAAATCAGAGAACAGATTCAGAATATTGAATAGTCTAGGGGGGTTCTGCCAATGGAAATTAAGCTGCTGAATATAGGTTTTGGCAATGTGGTTTCAGCCAATCGCATTGTGGCTATAGTTAGTCCCGAATCCGCCCCTATCAAGCGTTTGGTGCAGGATGCCAGGGACAGGTGTCAGCTGATTGATGCTACCTATGGCAGACGCACCAGGGCAGTGGTTATTACGGATAGCGGCTATATTATTCTTTCTGCTGTCCAGCCTGATACTATGTCCCATCGTATGACTGAGGAGGCCTGAGCGTATGCGTAAAGGATTATTAATATTGATTTCCGGTCCTTCCGGTACCGGCAAGGGAACTGTCTGTGATTTGCTGCGACAAAAGCATCCAGAGATTTCCTATTCCATATCTGCCACTACCCGTCAGCCAAGACCGGGAGAGCAGGATGGCGTAAATTATTATTTTTACACCAAGGAAAAATTTCGGGAAATGATTGACCAGGGACAGCTGCTGGAATGGGCAGAGGTTTATGGCAATTTTTATGGTACTCCCAAGCAGAAGGTGCTGGATAGATTAGACGCTGGGGAGGATATTCTGCTGGAGATAGATACCCAGGGTGCCTTGAATGTAATGAAGGTTATGCCAGAGGGATTGTTTATCTTCCTGCTGCCTCCTTCTCTGGAGGAACTGGCTGCCCGCCTCAAAGGCAGAGGCACTGAAACAGAGGAAAGCCTGCACCGTCGTTTAGGGGCTGCTGTAGATGAAATCAAGCTGGCCACTAAATATCGTTATGTGGTAGTAAATGACAAGGTTGAGGATGCTGAGGAAACTATTGCCAATATTATTGAGGCAG
>SAMEA3663047__coassemble_1636_pt1 | contig 7479 bp, 8 predicted proteins | sample SAMEA3663047__metabat2_low_PE_027 | metagenome-assembled genome bin SAMEA3663047 (sample SAMEA3663047) | pig gut metagenome | biome: pig gut; feature: pig-associated habitat; material: faeces | place: France | collected 2012 | reverse complement strand
GGCTACCTTGCCACTAACAGTTACCTGCAGCAGCTTTGCCTTCTTGGGGAACACATTGGCCAAGCCTTTTTTTTCAGTACCAGCCATAAGAGCCTCCACAGCAGCCTGGTACTTATTATCTGTGTCCTTGATGCTCTTTTCTACAGCCACCAGGCCTGTAGCATTTTCATCAGGATAATACACCTTAATATTAACCAGCTGGGCCTTGGAACCGCTCTGAGAAGAACTGCTGGAGGAAGAGCTAGAGCTAGAGCTACTGGATACCACGGTCTTACTGCCAGCCTCTCCCTGTTTTTGTTCATCACATCCCGCCAGCACCATTGCACATAGCAAAGTCAGTGCCAGAACCAGAATACTCTTTAACTTCATCTTGCTCTCCCCTTTTTATTTCATTCTAAAATATTGACTAATACCCTTGCAGATAGCGGCTGCTATCTTGTACTGGAATTCCTCATCTCCCAGCAAGGCCTCCTCCTGATAATTGCTGATAAAAGCGGTTTCTATCAGAACAGCCGGCATATTGGAGTTTTTCAGCACATAGAACCGGGCAGTTTGTGGGCCTCTATCTGCCAAGCCAGTATCTGCCACAATAGCATCGTTAATGCTTTCGGCCAAAAGCTGACCTCGGAAGCTGCTGGCAAAATAATAAGTACCTGTGCCATGAGCTGTAGGTGAGGTAAAAGCGTTGCAGTGAATGCTGACAAAAATCTGATTCTCTGCATCCCGATTGCCTACATCCACTCTAGCCTGCAGCTCATTGCGGTCGCTGGCCATAGGGCCATATACATCCACATCTGTATCTCTGGTCATGGTTACAATAGCACCAGAATTGCGGAGGATATTGGCTACATTCTGACTAATAGCCAAGGCTGCATCCTTTTCCTTTAGACCATTAGGGCCGATGGCGCCGCTATCACTACCGCCGTGGCCTGGATCCAGCACAATCTTCCGTCCCTGCAAGCCCTCAAAGGCATCCACCTGAGGCTTTTCCACCTCATATTCAGAAGCCAGCTTGTCCGCAGCAATTTCAATTACCAGCCGATAAGGCTTCTTGGCCTTCCGGTCCTTATCAGCAGTATACACCTTGTAGGCCTGGTCTGCCACTGGCTTATTCAAGGAAATCATTACATCCAGATTGTTACTGCCCTCCTGACGCATGGTCAGGTATTTGGCAATTTTTCTATCTAGAGAAATATCGGATTTTACCTTGCCACGACTGGTATCCTCCAGCACTACATGAAGCTGCTTCGGTGTCAGCTCCCTTACATTAGTAGTGTAATTAACCTCTCCACCCTTAAGGCCCAACTCTATGCGAAGCCAGTTTCGCCCCTCATGGGTATAGGTTTCATAGTTAAAATAATTTAATTCGTGAGCTCCTGCCGCCTGAGCCTGATTGACTCCAGGTATAGCCACCAGCATTCCCACCAGCAAAAATACGGCCATAGTCATTTGCCACAGCCTCTGTCTAATCAAATTCAAAAGCACTACGACATCTCCTTAGTCATCCATTAGGGACAATGCCTCCTGCAGCATTGCCTCCTGTTTTTCCTCGTCTTTTTCTATGGAAAGATTAATATAATCCCCCTCGCCTAGATTTTCAGGCAAAAGCTCTGCTGGATAATTCAGCTGGTAATCTCCATCATTAAGGAGAATTACCGCAATGCCCTCCTCTATGCGATCAATATATCCTGAAATCATTTTCAGCACCTCTTTATTGCAACCCAAAGCAGATACTCCCCAACTCCTTGGAAGCAAAAACCTTGGGATTTATTTCTCCGTGGTTATACTGTAGCTGCTGCCATCGCTGACAATGGTAATGGTGCCATTTGCATCAGTACGATAGATATTCTTGATACCCTGCTTCTGCAATCTGTTCAGCAATGCCTCATGAGGGTGTCCGTATTGGTTGTTTACCCCCAAAGACATAACCACGCTTTCTGGCTGTACCAGCTTCAAAAACTCTGCTGTAGAGGAGGTTTTACTGCCGTGATGGCCAGCCTTCAGCACCTGGCATTTCAGCTTTTTGCCATAGGAAGCAACCATATCTTTCTCCACAGGCCCTTCGGCATCTCCCGTAAAGAGCATGGAAAAATTGCCAAAAGTCAACCGTCCTACTACAGATTCGTTGTTTACATCCACCTTTTTCTTAGCCTTAATAGCTGCTGTATCTTCATCTATCAAGCTTTGACTAGGGGAAACTATCTCAAAGGACACACCATTACCAAAATCCAGCACATCCCCAGCCTTTACCTTTACCTGCTGAGTGCCATTGGCCTTGGCAGCCTTAAGAGCATTGATAAAATACTTGCTGGTAGAAGGAATACCGTTGTAAACCAGCTCCTTCACACCGTATTGAGCAATAACCTTGTCAGCCTTGCCAATATGGTCTGCATGGGCATGAGTCATTACCAAAGTGTCAATATGATCAATTTTCAGCTTCTGCAGCTCGGTCAACAACTGAGTGTTTTCCTTGCCCTTTTTGCCATCCTCATAGTATTTATCATCACCGGTGTCAATGAGAATATTTTTGGCACCAGTCTGAATCAGCACTGCATCCCCTTGATCAATATCCAGCATACTAATGGTTAGCTGGCCCTTGGCCTCAGCCTTGCTGTTAGTGGCGGCAGTATCTGAGGACTGCCCTCCGCTCTGACCGCAGCCTGTTAACAGCATGGTACAGCACAATATTAAGCCACAGATAATCTGCAAATATTTTTTCATTTTTAGTCCTTCCTATTAGCAATATAAAGTCTGGCCACCAAAGCCAAAAGCCAAAAAGCAAATGCCCCTAAGCACACATAATCTATGGTATCCAGCTTGGCAAAATCCATATCCAAGCCAATAACGGCACTCATAAGCACAATAATCAAAATATCCGTTAGCTGTAAGCCCTTTATCTTCACAAACATTCTCCTTTCATTAAGATTAGTATCTGAAATATCTCGTCATATTATACCACAAATCCACAGGAACATACACCACCAATATAGCATATTTGAAGACAGCACCCTAGCCACTGCAAAATAAGAAAACACCCGCCTAAGTGTCCGAGCTGAAGGCGGGTTTTCTTATGCCTTGATAGGCACAATACAAAATAAAAAAGATGTCTGAGTATAGTGACCTCAAAACTATAAGTTCACTAATATCAGACATCTTTTATTTTGTATTTGCTTTATAAAACCGCAGCCTTTTTCCCAATGGCGATTACCTGGTCAGCAGTAAGCTTCGCAACTCTGGCAATGGTGTCAACACTGATATTCTCTTTAAGCATATTAAGAATCATTTCTTTTCTAGTTTTCTCCATGCCACGCGCTTCTACTCTATCTAATACATCACACATATTGACTACCTCCATGTGAAAACTCCTGCCAAATACGCTTATACCCCTGCTCCAGCTCCTGCATATACTGCTTTTCATTCATAATAGGAGAATTTTCCATCATATTACGCAAACCAAGATGCAAGGCATTCAGCAACTCCTTATCCTGAGCCAGCAAGAGAGCCTTTTGAATATACTCCTCTACAGAATAACTGCAAGCAAAATCCAGTCCTATATTCTTTAACAGGCTAATGCCAAAATTTCCTCCATGACTGCCATCCCCAAAGGTCACCACTGGCACACCCATATATAGGGCATCGCAGGTAGTACCACCACCGGGATATGGAAAGGTATCAAGGGCAATATCCATCTCATAATATTCCGGCAAATAATTTGCACTAAAGCCCCTAAGCTGAAAACGCTCCTCTGACAACCCCAAGGACAATAGCTTTTGCCGGAACAGTTCCCGTATATCACCATCATCCAAGCTGGCACATTTCAGCAAAAGCCTGGACTCCGGCACCTGCCTAAGAATTGCACCCCAAGCCTCCAGCACCACATCATTCACCTTGATAAGATTGTTAAAGCTGCCAAAGGTAATATAGCCCTTGGACATACAAGGGGCCTGCCGTACTGGTGGCATTTCCTTAATAGGCACATAACAAAAATGAGAATGAGGCAAAACCAATAGCTTCTCTGTAAAGCTTTCACTGCTGGCAAGGGCAGTTGCCTGTAAATTCTCATCAATAACCTGATTACTTTCAGCAGGAATCAAGGCACAGCCTGCAGCCAAATATTTATCTGACAGAAAATAATCCACCGTCTGCAAGCCCGTCGTAGCAAAATAACCAATACCGCTTATCTGAATCGGTGCTGGCTTATACCCCAGCACTGGCAAGCAATTATCCCGGGAATGACCTGCCAAATCCACCAGAATATCCAGCTCCTGCTGATACACCACCAAAGCCTGATCCCGCAAAGGCAATTGGGAAATATTGCACCAGAAATCCCCCTGCTTCTGAATATATTTGCTATATTCATCCTCAGTAGGGGAGTTACTAAAGCAATATACCTCAAAATCCTGCCGATTGTATTTGGTAACCATAGCCCAAATAAACAACAGCACCACGTGACGACGAAAATCTGGAGAAATATAACCAATCCTCAGCTTGCCTCGCTTTTTTTGCCGACGCTTCAACTGACGCCTGTCATGGATAAAAGGCTTTAGCACAGAATAAAGCGCATTATACCCCCTGTGAGCCTCAACATACTCCCATTGGGGCATAAAAATATAATGAAGGGTAAAAACATAATTACTGTAATCCGCTGCCTGAACAGGAAAATATACTGCCACTTCACTAGCCAAGCGGTAACACTGAGCTGCCTGCTGAGCCATGCCAAAATACTTATATCCCTGTCCTAGCAGATTGAGAATAACTTCCTTTTCCCCAGGAGAAGACTGCCAAAAATCATTTTCTGGAGGAATCACCGGCTTATCTTCCTGCCAGCTTAATTGACAAAGTTTTTCCAGCACTCCTAAAGCCTGTAAATGCCTTTTGGCCTGCCAATGCAGTCTAGCTACCAAAAAGCCATGATAGGCTCCACCTGTAAATTCCTGCAGCTGGGAAATAGCTGCAGGAATCTCCTGCTGACTATTGGTTTCCACCACCATGGCTGCATAAATCTCCGCCAGCTCTCCACCAATAGCCTCATATTCAGTAGCCCAGTCACTCTGACTTCTATATTCTGCCTGCAACTGCTCATAAAGAGGTCTGGCCTTGGCATAATCCCCCACATCCATGTACTGCCGCAAGCTATTCATTTTCTTATCCAAATTCTGCCAATACATTGTCTCTCTATCCAATCATTGAAAACTATTTTTCCGCCACAAATACCCATTGGAAAGCATCCAAATCCTGAGGATCAACCTTGATAAAAGGCAAATTTAATAAGGCTTCACGCAGCTCTGGAGCTGGTGATTCAAAATTTAAATGGCTATAAGCACTTTTCTTAATAGCTAAATTATGCCTTGTCAAATTCTCAACCATTTCCTTATAGGTAAAAAATCTCATATGAGTTCTGTCCAAAATACCACTATCGACATAATGCCATTTTCCCATTAACATATTAGTTATAATGGAAATGTTAGCAATATTAGGCACACTGACAATTAGCTGACCTCCTTTTTTGAGCCAGCTATAAACCTTGGCCAAAGCCCCATCCGTATCTACAATATGCTCCAGCACATCTCCCATAAAGATATAATCAAATTTATCCAGCAGCTCAGTTTTATCAATGGTCAGCATATCAGCCTGAAATACATGACCAAAATGCTCTGCTACGGCTGCCGCTCCAGAAGACAGTTCTATACCATAAAGTTGTGCATTGGGGTTCACTTCCCTGGCCTTCATCAAGGTACCACCACAAGCACAACCAATATCCATAATAGTAAGCTGAGATTTCTGCAAATCAGCCAATTCTAAAATATCCCCTCTAAAACCAAGAGAATAATTTGAAGCAAAACCTTGCATTTTTCTGAATACCTGTTCATCACTATAATCAGCTTCATCCAAGGTATAAAAACTATTATGCAGCCAAACTTCCTTGGCTACCAAACAATCATAACCAGCCTTAATCAGATTAACTGTATAATCCATAACTGCCTTGGCAGGACATTGATATTCCTCTACCCAAGGCCCAAATCTCTGCCATATTTCTCTGGTGAACAAGACACAAAAGGCATCTAAGAAAAGACTATGACCTACATTCCCTTTATTATGAACAGCATTTTCAGCTGCCACCAAGGCCATATCCCGAATGGTAGAATATTCCTTCCTATCCGCCCTTGGAACTGACTGATAGATTGAGCTATTGTAACCAATTGGTCCTACTGCTCCGCAATTTTCTGTACTATAAAGAACCTGCTGCAGTCTTGGCAGCCAATTGCTGGTAACTACAGTATCTCCATAAAGAAAGACAATATCCCTGCCATTACTATCAGCTATGGCTTTATTGATAGCCGCCACTGGATTATCCTTTATCTCAAAATATTTTATCTTTGTATGAATATTTTCCTCTAATTGTAGTTCTTTGCCTACTACAATTAATTCATATGACTCCTTTGGCGTAAAGGTTTCAATACTCCACAAACAGGAAGATAACTGTTGCTCTCTACCCTGCGCAAAAATGATAATACTTGTCTTTACCATATGGTTTCCTCTTTCTACCATTGTAATTATCTATACCATAGAAATATTTTACCAGTTATAGTTTTCTTTAAAAATTCTCATATTTTCATAATAAGAATCATCCAAAGGCTTGCGTCCACAATCATGAATTACCCAAGGCTCCTGCTGATGTGGTATTACCACCTTATACCCAGCGTTGATAAATTCCCGACTTTGAGAAATATCGTAGAAATGCCAACCATGGAATAAATCTGCTCGCCAGGGCAAATCATATTGGGTAGCCATAAATAAACCATCTATAGCTGCCACATGAACATAGGCACCTGAACCACCTGGAACCTCTCCATAATAATGCCTTACCATTTCATTTTCAGATAACCGTGAATAACAAGTGCCAAAAAGAGATGTTAATGGGCTATTCCACCACATCGGATGCTCATGCAATAATTTGGCTGTGCCTGCTACTCCTATCATGCCAACCTTGGAATCAGCCTGAAAAATCTCCAAAATTTTACTGATTAACATTGGATTAATAACGAAAACATCCTGATGTAGATATATTTTATATTTGGCATTAGAGGCTTCCATAGCCTGCTGATAGCCAGCTGCCATAGAAACAGCATGACGAACTCCTAAAATCTCTACTTTATAACCAAAAGGTATTTCTAGCTCCAATATTGCATTTTTAGCACCTTCATATTCAGCTTCATTATTAACATTACTAATAAAACAGATACTATGATCATCAAGGTCTTTATTTATGTTAAGCATAAAAATAACTCCTTATTAATTTTGTTTCAAAGCATAAAGCAAAGCGAAATCTACTACTGGTAATTTAGCAGCAAAGGACAAAGTCTGCTCCTGCTCCCCAGCAGACAGGCAGGTATAAGCAATATTTTTCAAGGTTGCTGCATCCTGTCCATCAATTTCCAAGGCAGCGGACAATAAATCAAAGGCAGACTGATAATCTCC
>SAMEA3663047__coassemble_1538_pt1 | contig 7711 bp, 5 predicted proteins | sample SAMEA3663047__metabat2_low_PE_027 | metagenome-assembled genome bin SAMEA3663047 (sample SAMEA3663047) | pig gut metagenome | biome: pig gut; feature: pig-associated habitat; material: faeces | place: France | collected 2012 | reverse complement strand
CTAGATTGTTATATATTTACTATAACATGCACGCTTAAATTTTCAAAATATGGTCTAGATTCTGGTATCCATTATAGTTTTTGTGGGACAGTACAGCGCAGGCAAGTCCAGTATTATCAAGATGATTTCAGGGATTGAAACGGAAATTGGCGCCGGTATTACCACTCAGGAATCTCATGTTTACAAATGGAATGATTTGGAGATTATTGATACTCCGGGTATTCAGACTGGGCTGCGTGCCGACCATGATGAAATTACCTATGACCAGATAAGCAAGGCGGCATTGCTGGTTTTTGTGGTTATCAATGAAGGCTTTGACCGGCATATGGGAGAGCATTTTCGCAAGCTGGCCATTGACCAGAAGCGAGGCAGCAATATGGTGCTGGTTATTAACAAGATGGATAGAGCACCAGAGGGGAATTCCGCCAATCAACAGCAGATTATTAGAGATGATATTTGCAAGGTTTTAGCCCCATTGACTCCAGAGCAGGTTTATACATCCTTTATTTCCACCCAATCCTATGAAGAATATCTCACGGAGGAGGATGAGGAAATCAAGGCAGAGCTGCTGGCAGAAAGCGGTCGGGAAGAGTTGATTGCTAATCTAAATGCCTTTGTACAGTCAAGGCAGGTAACCGCCAAAATAGAGCGTCCCCTGTATACTCTGCAGGAGGCTGTCAGAAATGTATCTGTGGCGGAAGAGATTAATATGCTGAATGATGCAGAAAGTCTCCTACTTCGGAAGCAGCGGATTTTGCAAAACGGTCAGGCGGATGCTGAGGAGGAAATCAATGGCTTGACCATGGAGTGCCAGCAGAATATTATTGAACTGGGCAGAGAAGCGGCAGGCTATTTAGAACCAGGTGTAAGCGAGGAGGAGTTAAAGGCAAAGCTGAATGAGGTGGGGCAAAGGGCAGAACAGGTAACACAGGATTGTATACAGTCAATAGAGCGGGCCTTTGGCAGATTGGCCAATACGATTCAAACTGAAATGGATACGGAGATGGCTTCCACCTCTGTTCAGAAAATTTTAGGGAGAAATAATATGCCTGTTCCAGCAGAAGGGGCAACTGATTTGCCTAGGGAATCAGCAGGCTTTGATGGAGTAGCAACAGGGACTCAATTAGGTAGTCAATTGTCGTCAGCTTGGAAAATTGCCAATATGGGCTTAAAGAGTTTTTCTGGCAATGCAATACATGAGGGAATTTTGACCGCAGGTAAATTTTTTGGCATAAAGTTTAGACCTTGGGAAGCTGTGGGACTTGCGAAGAATGTAGCCGTATTTGGTGCGGCACTAAGTGTAGCAGGTGTTTTACTGGCTATTTGGGGCAAATTCAAATCTGATGAAGAACGGCGGCAGAAGGAACAAGAACTGCAGGAAGCTAAGGAGGAAATTAAAGCTCAGTATAAGGAAAATGCCAATACTATTTATGGAGATATCATGCGCAATGTGCGTGAAAAACTGGCAGAGTCTGTAGGTAAGGAGCTGGACAGTGTGGAGGACAGTTTGCGCCAGATTGCCGAGGAGCGACAGAAAAAGGAAGCGTGCATGGCAGTCTTGGAAAAGCTTTCTGCAAAAATCGACAAATTGTGTAATGAGATTGAAGCTGGCGGTGCAGTCTGAGGCACAGTGCCAATAAATATAGGATGGAAGAAGGTGAAGGAATGACAAAGATGAAAAAAATAGACTTAGATGAATTGCGCCGGGAGCTTAGTGCCTATCTGGAAGAAAATTATACCGGCTGTGGCGAAGAACAGGCAGATGAATTGATTGCGAATAACAAATTAAGTTATTTTGCCTATAGTGGTGGTATTGCCTGTCGATTGGGTATGTTGAGTGGTATTCTTGAAGGACGCAAGAAGACTTTTTCGGAATCACTGCTGGATTTGCTGGCTGAGAAGGAAATGAAGCCGGTTGAATTTTATCGTAGGGCGGGTATAAGCAAAGAGCATTTTTCCAAAATCAAAAACAATGTTGATTACCAGCCCTCCAAATCTGCCACCATGGCTATGGTGCTGGCCTTGAAACTGCCTTTGGATGAGGCAGAAGAGCTTATGGCTAAGGCGGGTTATACCTTTTCTACTGCCCTGATACAGGATCTTGTGGTTAAGTTTTTTATCCAAGAAGGAATTTTTGATGTGGATGCGGTGAATGTTGAGCTGTATAAGCTGGGAAAAAAGCCACTGACAAATCAAAGGGTCTCCAGTTAGCTACAATATAAAAATTCGAAATGAGAGGTTTGTTGCTAAAGCATAGGACGAATGGTATAATGAGCATGATGAATTGGATGAATAACATAAATTAATTTTCGGTAAGGGGCGTATATGGTATGGGGATGTCTATATACAATAATTTGACAGCCATGTCGGCGTTGCATGAAAATAACCGCAACGAAAAAAGTTTAGCTAAAATGTTGAAGCGGGCCGCATCAGGCATGAAGATTAATTCTGCCAGTGATGATGCATCCGGCTATGCAATTTCAGAAAAGATGCGAGTTAAGCTGAGAGCCTTGGAGCAGAATGACCGCAATGTAAAAAATGGTGCTTCTATGTTGAGAACTGCCAGCGGTGCTGTACAGGAACAGACTAATTTGCTAAAAACTATTAAGCAAAAAGTTATTGATGCCAGCAACGATACAAATACAGATCAGGATAGAGAAGTTATCCAAAAGGAAATAGATCATTGCTACAGCCAGATGGCGGATATTGTTTATGATACCGAGTTTAACGGAGAAAAAATATTGCTGGGTAACTCAGTGGCAGAGGTGGTTAGCAGCTGGGAAGTATTGAATAATGCCATGCTGGCAGATGATAGTGACATACCAGGTTTGCTGGCGGATGCCAATGAAAGCTCCTTGGATGGAGAGCAAGGCCCATTTGCGACTTTTGGCAAGGCAACAGATGACATTCCTTACGATGGCTATAATAAAAAAGCTGAGAGCCCTGCAGCTTGGCCGGAATCTTCAGTTAATAATACCCACGGAGATTCTATGGTAGGAGGCACTAAAGGTGTATCCAATACCATAGATTTAGATTTGTCCCAATATAGGAATTTTTCGGCCACTAGTCAGTATCCATTGGACAATACAACATTTTGTGTTAATACACCCAATTATCCATATAGCCATTATTTTACTTTGACTACAAATATGAGTAATAACTATGAGGAAGGCGACAAAATAGATATAAGTCGCTGTGCTTCCACTGCTGATGTGGCCAATAAAATTAAGGATGCTATAGCTAATGATAGTTCCTTGCAAAATGTATATTCAGTGTCGGTAAGCGGCTCCAAGGTTACTCTTACAACTAAGCAGGATGGTGTAGTAACCAATGGCAGTAATTACAACACGTATGGTGCAACTTTGGCTGGGGGCACATCTACCCCAAATGGTCATGCTGCAGCACCGGGTACAGGGTTGACCATAGGAGCTTTTACCGGTGGCAAAGATGCTATTACTCACACAGAAACCAGGACGGACCCTGCAGATCCAGACCTTAAATATACTGTTACGGTAGAGGATGTTCCAGCGGTTAAGGCAAAACTGGAAATCCCTAATATCTCATCAGTTGCGCCGGGAAGCGGTATGACCATAAATGATTATTATTATGGTACAAGTTATTTGTCCTTTAGGGATGATGCTGGAGGTTTGAATTATGATTCTGCCTCTGGGCATTATACAGTAGGTAGAAATTATCAGGGGAACTTTGTTATTTCAGGTATGCATTGTTCTATGTCTAATGGCAGTTTGATTGCTGAGGTTTCTACGGGAGGAGTTTATGCCGGGAGTCATTCCTCAATAACTGATGGAATAACGGAGTATAGGCCAGCGGCTGTTACCTATACAGCTACAACAGCTTTGACTGGCATCACCAACAATCAGACTGGCGCAGATGGCAATACAGCACATTGGGATTTGAATTTATCAGCCTATAATGCCTCAGATGAAACACAGGCTGAGGAATTGATAAATAAATATAAGGGGAAAACATTGGCTCCTGATGCTGATAATATACCTCCGGAATATGAGTTTATAGATACTGGTTCTTCATCTGGTATGGATGGATTATACAAGGTTACTACTAACACCATTGATTTAAATGAGGTTCGCAATCAGGTTAAAGCTGGCAAGACTGTAGCGGAGGCTTTTGCCAATGTGCTTCATGGGCACATTGGTAATACAGAGATTTTGAAAGCTGCAGACACAGTTAATGGTATCAGGATGAAGGCAACTTCCCCAGGTGAAGCCGGGAATAATCAAAAAGTTTTCAGCCAAACCGGAGAGCTGCGACACTATACCATTGACTGGAAGAATTGGGTAGATACTCAGGGAATTACGGATATTCCAGCGGCCTTGCATGAAAAGGGGATTCGCTTTTATTGTCCTACCGACGCCAGCCAGTGGGTTAATGTGCGTTTTGTTAATGGTTTCAGCGATTTGGATGCTGAACGTCCAGCAAGCGGTAATGCCAATATGGATATTAAGACCTTGACCATTGACTTATCCGCTGTCGATAGTGTAGAAACCTTGGTTGAAACCATAGATACAAAATTGGGGGACTATCTAAAGAATAAGTATAAGCATAATCTGTTAGTTACTTCAGATCCTAAGGCTGGCACGACTACGATTTATGACCAGAGACGGAAAACTGTTCGTAATAATCCAGGGTATGATAATCAGGAAAAAGGTGCCAAGATTGGTACAGGCATTATGGATAATATAATCAAGACCAATCGTAATATCTATGTTAATGATCTGGTGGTGCAGCATACAGATAAGGCTAGTATGAATATTCATGTAAAAATACCTCAGACCAGCATAGACCAAATTTTTGGTTATAAAGAGGGAACTCGTCATATCAGTGAGTACAATGTCATGACCAAGGATATGCGGGACAAATTGCTGGGAATACCACCAGATAAGGGAATTTTGGACAGAGGTATAGATTATCTGCTGGATGCCCAGACAACTATTGGTGCCCAGATGAATCATATGGATTATGCAGATAATAATATTATTACCTCCCATGAGAATATTACTTCGGCGGAGTCGGTCGTTCGGGATGCTGATATGGCGAAAACCATGATGGAATATGCGAAAAGCAATCTTTTGGCCCAGGGTTCTCAGTCCATGCTGGCCCAGGCTAATCAAACTCCTCAGGCAGTGTTAAGTCTTTTGCAATAGCAAGTATATGGAAAACGTCCTTTTGGCGGTGCAACAAAGGGATTTTCGTAAAAACGAGAAATTTCGAGTGACACCTTCAAAGAGTGAGGCAAGAAGAACACCCACGCAAGAGTAGAAATGCTCCTGTGTGGGTGTTTTCTCATTGTTTTATATCCAACTTGTATTCGTTATTAATTGATTTTAGGTATAGGGTTTCGCCTACGTATCCAGTCAGTTGACGATGGCAGATAATTCTTTGCTCTAAAACTTGTCCATCTTCATTTTTGGATTTGCATATATAAAAGCTAAAATTGGTTATCTCCAAAATAACATTTACGCTGAAATAGTTATGGCGAACACAGAGGAACCCCAATGTCAGATAAAATATCAAGAACAAAATCACTTGACTTCATTGCGTGAAATCAAATGCAAACAGTGGAAGAATATATGACAAAAGATACTCTGCAGTGATTGTCTTTTTTTCTCGGATTATGACCACTTCCAGCAATTAAAGTAAATGCATCAAAATCTGTTACAATATTGCATTGCTGAATGTCCTGTAATTTTCCGCTACAAGTTGCTTTATATGCTCGTTCCATGTTAAATAGATTTTCTCCGGCGAGTGTAAGCATATAAACAGTATCATCAATCATGATTACATCAATTGATGTGCGCAACGAGATAACCTTGTCAGAAATTTCCTTAAAAGTTCCGCTTGCTCTTAAGAATTTATGTTTTGATGAGGTAACAGGATTCTGCATAGAAATCAATTTAACAGGTTTTTCTTCGTTGCCAAGTTTAATAATACCTCGCAGTAAGTAAGCACGTGCTTTGAACTCTAAAGGGTCAATTTCCGTATCAGGGGTAGCAATGGCTGCAATCAATGCCCCATATTCCTCGGAAATTAAAGTATTGTCTTTTCTTATCAAATAGATAACTTTGTCGATGGTAGAGCCATCATACTCTATAACTTCTTGATATGAGTAAATAACTCCATTTGTATCAGCAATATAGCGTTCAGCTATTTCAGAAACAAATGCTGATAATGTACCCTCCGGAGAGAGTGTGATTTCTCTCCCTGAATAAGAAGTATCGTGTTGTCTTGAATTCTTTATCTGTAGCAATTGTAATGACCATGTTGAGCAAGTTGATAAAGAATCAAATACTGGTTGCATTTTTCGAGCGTCATATTTATTTCCTCCCATCTCTATCAAAATTCTTGCTTTAATGGCACCCAATGCTCATCTGCCATATCAATGGCAAACTCAGTATTATTGATATATAGCTGATTATCTTTGTCGCGAACAAATCCCCAATGCAGATCTTCATCGGCTGCATATCGTTTGAATGCTTCGAATTTATTTCTTATCTGTGTATCGATATTTTTATCCTTTCCTTTGAATTCGCCGCCTTTTGTTTCAATAACCCAAACTGTACCGTCTTTTTTCATAACGATATAGTCAGCATAGAATAGCCACTGGTGTTGCAAACCATCCATATATACGATGGAGAAGTACTGCTGCCCAGTATCGCCATTTTTATAAACCCATTCGATATCATCACAGCTTTCACAGTATTGTTCAAACAGCATTTCAGATGTACTGCGTACAAGACTTGTAGCATAGCCGGATGTGTATTCATGATAAGCGTTAGTTAGGTATTCAACCTCGTTCTTAACACCAGGGTCATAACGGAAAAAGTCTTGCTCTGGAATATGGAAAGCAGAGGTCTTTGGGCTTACCGCAAAACTTATCTGTACGGACATTTCCGCTGTGACTGCTCTAAATTCCTCTTTAAGCAGATGCTCATTGTTAATAATAAAAGCATAAAATTCCACCGTGTCCAGTAACAACAGCTTTTTGTAATTATTGCCGCCTCTACGAAACAAACGCTCTAAAATAGTTTTTACCTTTGCCGTAGGCATACCAATTGTGGTTTTGATTGCATCTACACAATGGAGAAGTTCCATTCCATGCTTATGCGTATTCACACGCTTACGGGTAGTAAAATAGTTATGGCTTTCCATTACCTTGTCAGTACGGATAAATTGTCCATGCAGAGCATGACCGATAATTTCATCTCCAAATACATACCCATCAGCAGTAAGACGCAGTTTGTTATTGGCTTTGTCTGTATCAAGATTATGCTTTTTTACAAAATGGTCATAAATGCGGTTTAACACTTCACGCTCGCCAAGGCCATCAAAATCGAGGTCGCGGATTTGTTTTTCAAGGGTAAATGTTTTGCATTTGTCCTTAAGGAACAGTCTGCGAGTTTCGTAGGCCTTGTCCATATTGGAAAGTAAACCTGCTTTATATTTTTCATCAAAGGTATAAACATAGCAGAAGTCTAATAGATCATCTTCATAGTGCATAGCCTCCGGCATACGGCGGATGCGACCTATGGTCTGGATTTCAAAACTTTCGCTCATGCCTTCACGCAACTTAACGAGTATTTTAGCACGAGGACAATCCCAACCTGTGCTGATGGCTTGTTTGGAGCTAGAATATAAATAGTACAAGTTAAAAGTGGATATTTCTCAAAAAGAG
>SAMEA3663047__coassemble_1479_pt1 | contig 7894 bp, 4 predicted proteins | sample SAMEA3663047__metabat2_low_PE_027 | metagenome-assembled genome bin SAMEA3663047 (sample SAMEA3663047) | pig gut metagenome | biome: pig gut; feature: pig-associated habitat; material: faeces | place: France | collected 2012 | reverse complement strand
GATTCAATTTTCTATATAGCAGGGAGAGTGGAGATAGTCCTCATATAGGGAGGCTGTTTCGCCAAGAGCAAGACTCCGTAGATTGGTGGCAGCTATATCCATTGCCAGCATTTGCTGGGCCAGGTTCATAGCTTCTGGATGAAGCAAATCACGGCGATTTATCAGAGAAGTTACTTTATTTAACAGAGGCAATCTGCCTCTGTTTTTTATTTGCCGTAATAATTGTCGTCCAGTGCTGTCCATAGCCAAAACCCGCAGATAGAGAGGGCCAGCATTATCCATTTTTTCCACTAGCTCCTTGTTCATAGATAGCAGTAAATGGCTAATCAAGCGCTGGATTCTGGTGGAGGGATAACGACGACTGGTTAGGTGATGGACAAATTCATCATAACTAGGGAAATTGATGGCTTGTAACATGGCTTGCTCTAATCCTTCACTTATGCCAAGGATTTGTTGAAGCCCCTGGGGAGCGGTACTAAGCAGTTTGTATCGTAGCAACTGATAGATTTTTGCCTTGTCTGGATAGCTTGTACAGGATACAATAGCCTGACATACAGCAGGAGGCACTAGAGGTTCAAGGTCTTTCTTTAGAGAATTTTTGTCCGGGCTATTAGCGGTTATTTGTCTCAGAGTAGTACCGCTGGCAAATTTCCCTTTGGGGAGAGTATCTCCATGCCCTGCCCCTTGCCGTCTAACAGCCCAAGGCTTAGGGACAGGCTGTCCCTGCTTTTGCAGTTTTCCAAGGCTTCGCAGATATTCCAAGGCCAAGATAGTATTAGGTTCATAAAGCATGGCTTCTGGCAAATGGAGTTTTTCACTCATTAGAGTGGTAATAGCAGCTCCATAGGACAAGCCCTGTTGTAACAGTTGTTGCAGTTCTCCAGAATATACATCTGGCTCAAAGGAAGCTGCCTTTTTCAGCTGGGCTAAATCAGGGTATTCTGTGCCAAAGGCCAGTCTATCCACTACACCTGTGGCAGTTAGTAATGCAGTCCCTCCCTGCCCAAAGGCTTCGGCACTACGACAGGCAAAAACAGCAGGCAGTTCAATAACCAGATTGGCTCCTCCCAGAACAGCCAATTTGGCCCTGGTCCATTTGTCCAGTAGAGCCATTTCTCCCCGCTGGGTAATGCTGCCGCTAAGACAAATAATAATTGGTTCCTGGGGGAATTGCTCCCTGATTTGTTTTAGCATATATTTATGTCCATTGTGAAATGGGTTGTATTCTGCAATTATCCCTGTTGTCATAAGCCAATTCCCCCTTGTTCTGGTATTCCATTTTTGCCCTTTTTAGTGTAAAATAGTATATCAGCTTTAAATATAATGTACAATAAATATAAAGGATGAGCAAAGGATAAATGAGCAAAAAACACGTAAAATTTTTAACCTACGGCTGTCAGATGAACTTCAGTGATGCAGAGCGCATGGAGGGAGAGCTGGCCAAGCTAGGCTATCAGTCTGTGGAAGAGATGGACCAGGCGGATTTAATTATTATTAATACCTGCTGCGTTCGGGAAACAGCAGAGGATAAGGTATATGGCAAAATCGGAGAAATCAAGGCTCTAAAGCGCCGTAATCCGGATTTGATTTTAGGCATTACCGGCTGTATGGCTCAGAAGGAAGGGGAAAAGCTAATCAAGCGTGCACCCCATATTGATTTCGTACTGGGTACCAATAAAATTCATGAGGTGGTTAGCACTATCCAGAAGTTGGAAACTGCCAATGTAAAGCATGTGGTGGACACAGAGCTGCGGGAAAGCGAAATGCCAGAGGATGTGGCCATTCAACGTAATACAGCCCTTTCCGCCTGGATTCCTATTATGTATGGCTGTAACAACTTTTGCACCTATTGCATAGTTCCTTATGTAAGAGGCCGGGAGCGCAGCAGACTGCCAGAGGATATTGTGCGGGAGGTACAGGAGGCTGTGGCTCAGGGCTACAAGGAGGTTACTTTGCTGGGACAGAATGTAAACTCCTATGGCAAAGATCATAAAAAGGCAACCTTTGCCCAGCTTTTGGAGATGGTAGACAAGGTAGAGGGCATTCAGCGGGTACGCTATATGACTTCCCATCCAAAGGATCTTAGCAATGAGGTTATTGAGGTCATCAAAAACAGCAAGCATATCTGCCGACATTTTCATTTGCCAGTGCAGTACGGCAGTAATCGGATTCTAAAGGCTATGAATCGAGTTTATACGGTGGAGCAGTATCGGGATTTGGTCGCTCGTATCCGGGCTGCTGTGCCAGAGTCCAGTCTTACTACGGATTTAATCGTAGGTTTTCCAGGGGAAACCGAGGAGGATTTCCAGCAGCTTATGACCTTTATTGAGGAAATTCGTTATGACCAGGCCTACACCTTTATTTATTCTAAGCGGTCTGGTACACCAGCAGCAGAAATGGACAATCAGGTGGAGGATGCAGTTAAGCATCAGCGTTTGAACCGCCTGATGGAGCTGCAGAACAGCATTAGTCTGGAAATCAACCAGCAGTTGGTGGGCCGGACTCTGGAGGTTATGGTAGAGGGGCCAAGTCATACGGATGAAACGGTGTGGAATGGCCGTACAGATACCAACAAGCTGGTGCTTTGGCAGTATACTGGCAAGGAAAAGCCGGGAGATTTGGTTAAGGTAAAGATACAGCAGGCCCAGACCTGGATATTGAAGGGTGCTTTGGAGGCCTGAAAATAGATTCAGATAGAACAGGAGATATTATGGAACTTACCCCTATGCAAAAGCAATACATGGAAATCAAGCAGAAGCATCCCAAGGAGATTCTTTTCTTTCGTTTGGGTGATTTCTATGAAATGTTCTTTGAGGATGCAGCGGTGGTTTCTCGAGAGCTGGGGCTGACTCTCACCAGCCGAAGTGGAGATGTAAATAAAAATCCCATGTGTGGTGTACCTTATCACGCTGTAGATGGCTACCTGGCCAAGCTGGTAGCCAAGGGCTATCGAGTGGCTATAGCAGAGCAGATAGGAGATCCCAAGGCCAAGGGCTTAACCAAAAGAGAGGTAGTCAAGGTAGTTACTCCCGGCACCATTTTGGAGGAGGGAGCCTTGAAAGCAGCTCAGAATAATTATATTGCCCTGATCTATGAGCAGGACAAGGAGCTGGTGCTGGCTGGGGCAGATATTTCCACTGGTGAGTGTTTTTATGGTATCTACAAGGGCAGTGACAGCCTGCAGGTTCTTTGCGACGAGCTGTATAGATTAATGCTGCCAGAGATTCTGATTTTGGGCCAGCTTAGCCAGAGGCAGGAGTTGGAGAAATTTGTCAAGCTAAGGCTGGAGCATTGTATTTTTACGGAAATTGCTGAACCAGCCAAGGAGATTGACAATCTTATTGTTCAACATTTTGATATTAATAATCGGCCCGAAAAGGGGGCTGGGGAAATTGCGGTAGCTACTCTGTTGGAATATCTCCACAACACGGTTATGACGGATTTGTCCCAGCTGTCTCAGCTTACCAAGCTGGATTATGCAGATAATCTGGTGGTGGATACCTATACCCTGCGAAATCTGGAAATTACCAGGAATCTGCGGGATGGAGGCAAAAAGGGCACTCTCTTTGCGGTATTGGATTTTACTCATACTGCCATGGGGACTCGATTGCTAAGAAAATGGCTGGAATATCCTTTGATGAATATAGCTTCCATTAACAAACGCTTAGATGCTGTGGGGGAGCTAAAGGAAAATTTCCTCCTGCGCCAGCAGCTGCAGGAGGCTTGCAAAAATATCTATGATTTTGAACGCCTCCTTACCCGCATAGAGGTAGGCAGTGCCAACGCTAGAGATTTGGTAGCTCTCCGCAGCTCCTTTCAGGCCTTGCCAGCTATCCGCAGCAGCTTGGAGCAGTGTCAAGCTGGCCTTTTGCAAGGTTGTCATAGGGAGATACATCTCTATGATGAATTGGCTGATTTGTTGGAACAGGCCATTGTAGATGATCCAGCCCTGACTATTCGGGAGGGTGGCATTATTAAGGATGGCTACAATGAGGAGCTGGATCAATACCGTCAAATTGCCCACAACAGCAAGCAGTTATTGCAGGCTATGGAGGAGCAGGAAAAGGAAAAAACTGGTATCCGCTATTTGAAGATTGGCTACAACAAGGTATTTGGCTACTATATTGAGGTGCGGAACAGCGGTACAGACAAGGTGCCGGAGCATTATGTCCGCAAGCAGACCTTGGCCAATGCAGAGCGGTATATTACCCAGGAGCTAAAGGAATTTGAAACCAAGATTCTGGGGGCCCAGGAAAAAATTGTTACCATAGAGTATAATCTTTTTGTGGAGCTGCGGGATACCATCAAGGCTCAGCTAGGAGATATACAGAATACTGCCCGTCAGATAGCTGTATTGGATGTGCTTACAGCCTTGGCGGAGACGGCAGATAATTATAATTATGTCCGTCCAGTTTTGACTGCTAATGGCCAGATTGATATTCGAGAGGGACGGCATCCTTTGGTGGAGCGGCTGCTTCAGCGGGAGCTGTTTGTGCCTAACGATACCAAATTGAATCACAATGATTGTGAGATTATGCTGATTACCGGCCCTAATATGGCTGGTAAATCTACCTATATGCGGCAGACTGCTTTGCTGGTGCTTATGGCTCAGATTGGCAGCTTTGTACCTGCCAGGGAGGCCTATATTTCTCCTGTGGACAGGATTTTTACCCGCATAGGTGCCAGTGATGATTTGGTTAGTGGTCAAAGTACCTTTATGGTGGAGATGAACGAGGTGGCTCAGATTCTCAAATACGCTACCTCCAATAGTCTGGTTATTTTGGATGAAATAGGTCGTGGAACCAGTACCTTTGATGGTATGAGCATTGCCAGAGCCGTTATTGAGCATATGGAGGCCAAGATTCATGCCAAAACTCTTTTTGCTACCCATTATCATGAGCTGACAGATTTGGAAAATGAAAAAATCAAGAATTTCTGTATTGCTGTTAAGGATAAGGGGGGAGATATTACCTTCCTGCGGCGGATTATTGCTGGGGCAGCAGACAAATCCTATGGTATTCATGTGGCTCGTTTGGCTGGACTGCCCAAGGCTGTTACCAACAGGGCTGAAAAGATTTTGGCCAGCTTGGAGGAAAACGGCTTGGATACTGTGGCAGAGGTGGCAAGAGTACAGCAGAAAAAAGATCACCCTGCTCAGGAGCAGGAAAATGGCATGGGCTCCCTTTTTAGCAATACTCTCACCGAGGATTTGCTTAAACTGGATGTTATGACCATGACGCCATTGGAGGCTATGAATGAGCTGTACAAGCTGCAGCAGCAGGCGAAGAAGGAGGCTGGTCTGGGATGAGCTTTGTTCATGTCTTGGATGATAATACCATTAACAAAATCGCCGCTGGCGAGGTAGTAGAACGGCCTGCTTCTGTAATTAAGGAACTGGTGGAAAATGCTATTGATGCCAAAGCCGATCGTATTGAGGTGGAGATTATGGCTGGGGGCACCAGCTTTATGCGGGTGTCAGACAATGGTATCGGCATGAGCCGGGAGGATGCGGAAAAGGCCATTTTGCGTCATGCCACCAGCAAAATTGTTCAGGTAGATGATTTGCAGGCTATTGCCACCCTGGGCTTTCGTGGAGAGGCTTTGCCCAGCATTGCCTCTGTTTCCAGATTTAACCTTCAGACCCGACAGGCTGGAGCTGAGTTGGGGACGGAAATAAAAATCACTGGTGGCAAAACCACAGAGATAGGGGCGGCAGGCTGTAATCTTGGCACCACCATTCGAGTGGAGGATTTGTTTTTCAATACTCCAGCTCGCAAAAAATTCCTGAAAACCAACAATACTGAATCTGGCAGGATTAATGAATTTATTATTAAGCTGGCGATTTCTCATCCAGAGATTGCCTTTAAGCTGATAAATAATAATAAATCTTCTCTTGCTACCCCTGGGCGGGGGGATTTGAAGGAAACCCTGCAAAGTCTTTATGGGGCTTCTGTAGGTCAGTCTCTTTTGCCTTTGGAATTTGAGGATGAGGATATTAAGCTGTGGGGCTTTGTATCCAAGCCATCAGCTATTCGCAGCAGCCGCAGTTGGCAGACATTTATTGTAAATGGACGAATTATTGCCAGCCGGGCTATTGCTAAGGCTATAGATAATGCCTATCACGCCTTGATTCCCAAGAGCGGTTATCCTTTGATAGCACTTAATATAGAGGTGCCTCAGCACACTATTGATGTTAATGTTCATCCGCAAAAGACGGAAATGAAATTCGAAGATGAGGGCAGGATTTTTAAGGCGGTGTACAAGGCTGTGCTGGATGCAGTACGGCCTAAGGGACAGGTGGGACAGCTAGGTCAGCTAGCTGCCCAGGCCGATCATGTACAGCAGCATGTGGAAAAGGGACTACAGGAACTAAATTTTGGTCAGTCAGTTATGAACTTCCCTCTTAGGGAAGAAAAGCCTGCTATGACCTGGCAAGAGGGGACGATAGCTCTGGCTCAGGATAAATCAGTAAAATCGGTACAATCAGTAGTTGATGAAGAGGAAAAATTGCCAACAGCAGGTATGATTCCTATTGGTCAGGTGGATGATACCTATATTATTGCTCAGGACGGAGATAGCCTCTATATTGTGGATCAGCATGCAGCCCATGAAAGGGTGCTTTTTGATAGATTTTCTGCTCAGGCGGAGCATATTCCTAGTCAGCAGCTGCTGGTGCATTTGATTTTGGATTTTAGTACCCATGAAAGTCAGATTATTGAGGAAAATCTGGAGCTGCTAGCTGGTCTTGGCTTTGGTCTGGAGCCTAGCGGTCCTAATCAATTCCGTTTAATGGAGGTACCTGCTGATGTGCCTAGTAGTCAGGCAGAGGAATTTATTCGAGAGGTGCTGGCTTCCATGGAGGAGTTGCACAGACCTACGGCAGCAGAGCTAAGACAGGCTGTTTTGGCTACTACAGCCTGTAAGGCAGCTATTAAGGCTGGCTTCAAGCTGAATTATCGTCAGATGGAAATATTGCTGCAGGAGCTGAATGATACAGCTATGCCTTATACCTGTCCTCATGGCAGGCCTACGATTATTAAATTTAGCAGTGATGAGCTGGCCAAAATGTTTAAAAGAACAGGATTTTAGCCAAGGAGAAGGGAGCTTTGCTGGTTGGTGAAAGCAATTGTTACAACGGAAAGAAAATGTCGCGAGGAAAGTGTGGCTTTGGCTCAGGAGCTATCAGCAAGGCTTCAGATAGATTATGTGGAACGGCATAAGGAATCTGTGGGCAAGCTGATGGAGAAATATGCTGTGGAGGCAGTGCTGGTGGCGTATCCTCAGGAGCTGAAGCTGAATAGCAGTTCTGGGGAAATGTTTTTTCACCCCAATATGTCCCAACTGCGGGTAAAGAATCTCCGCAAGGGGAAAAAGGACCATATGTCAGAGGCTATGGGGCTGCAGGAGGGGATGTCTGTCCTGGATTGTACCTTGGGCTTTGGGGCAGATGCTATTGTGGCCAGCTTTGGCGTGGGGGAAAAGGGCCGTGTGGTTGGAGTAGAAAGCAGTCCCTTGATTGCAGCGGTTACTGGTCATGGTTTGCAGCATTTTCTGCCGGGAAATTATCCCCTTTATGGGGCTATGCGCCGTATAGAAGTGGTTAATATGGATTATTTGGACTATTTGCGGCAACAGCCGGATAATGCCTATGATGTGGTGTATTTTGATCCCATGTTTCGCAAGCCCTTAACTGCCAGTAATGGAATCTCTCCATTGCGCAGTGTGGCCAATCATGCAGCATTGTCGGTGGAGGCGGTGGAGGAAGCCAAACGGGTGGCCAGAAGCAGAGTTGTGATGAAGGAAGCCAATGGCAGTGAGGAATTTGGCAGATTAGGGTTTAAGAAAATTATGGGGGGAAAGTATTCCAAGGTGCATTATGGGGTAATGGATTTGT
>SAMEA3663047__coassemble_1317_pt1 | contig 8442 bp, 7 predicted proteins | sample SAMEA3663047__metabat2_low_PE_027 | metagenome-assembled genome bin SAMEA3663047 (sample SAMEA3663047) | pig gut metagenome | biome: pig gut; feature: pig-associated habitat; material: faeces | place: France | collected 2012 | reverse complement strand
CCACGGCCGTACTATTGCTACTTTGACTGCTACTGGCCAGCCAAAATATCATGAGGGCTTTGGACCATTGCCAGCAGGCTTTGATTATGTGCCTTATAATGATATTGAGGCTTTGGAAAAGCTTATGAGTGACAAGACTGCTGCTGTTATGCTGGAGCCTATTCAGGGGGAGGGCGGTGTCCATGTTCCTGATGTGGCATATATGCAGAAGGTGCGCCAGCTTTGTGATAAGTACAATGCAGTTTTGATTTTTGATGAAATCCAGAGCGGTATGGGCAGAAGCGGCAAGTTCTTTGCTTATGAAAACTTCGGCATTAAGCCTGATGTGGTAACTCTGGCCAAGGGCTTGGCTGGCGGTGTACCTATCGGCGCCTTTATTGCTACTGACAAGGTAGCAGCAGCCTTCCACGCAGGAGATCACGGCTCTACCTTTGGTGGCAATCCTTTGGCCTGTGCTGCAGCTAATGTGGTATTGGACATTGTAGGTCATACAAACTTCCTGCAGCATGTAGTGGAAATGGGAGATTATATGAAGTCCCGTTTGGAGGCTATGCAGGCCAAGTATCCTGCTTTGATTAAGGAAGTGCGGGGCATGGGCCTGATTCTGGGCATGGAGCTGACCAAGCCTGGCCGGGAAATTGTTAATGACTGCCTGGGCAAGGGGGCTATTATTAACTGCACTGCTGGTAATGTACTGCGGTTTGTACCACCTTTGATTGTAACCAAGGAGCATATTGATGAGGTATGCGATGCCTTGGAGGCGGTATTGCCTGCTTATGTGTAATGTAGTATAATTTATGAAAGAGAAGACCTGCGAAATTCGTTCACGCAGTCGAAACGCGAAAACCAAGCAGTAGACTGCCAGTAGGTAATTTTTAAAGGTTACGTGTATTAACCTGCCGTAATTTAAAGACCTTGCGGTTGTAAAGATAACAAGCATTCATATACACAATACCGTGGGACACACGGAAATATACGCTTGGGGAGAGCGTGTAAGACATATAGGCTACGGTCTATATGCAGTGCTCAGGGAACCAAGAATCCCCTGCCTTTAGGCATGGGGAGAGTCAAGAGGTATACAAATTGGAGGTTTTTAGATGTTAAAAGGTAAGGATATGCTTTCCATCCACGATTTGTCTGTGGATGAGGTTAATGAAATCCTGGCATTGGGCCATGAGCTTAAGGCCAAGCAGAAGGCTGGTATTGAGCATCATATCCTCAAGGGCAAAACCTTGGGTATGATTTTTGAGAAATCTTCTACTCGTACCCGTCTTTCCTTTGAAACAGGTATGTATCAGCTGGGCGGTCAGGCTTTGTTCCTGTCCAATCGTGATTTGCAGCTGGGCCGTGGCGAGCCTATTAAGGATACAGCTAGAGTAATGTCCCGCTATCTGGATGGCATCATGATTCGTACCTATGGCCATGAGAGAGTAGAGGAGCTGGCTCAGTGGTCTGATATTCCTGTTATCAATGCCCTGACTGACCTTTTACATCCATGCCAGGTGCTGACAGACCTGCTGACCATTCAGGAGCACAAGGGCAAGAACATGAAGGGCCTGAAGATGGCTTATGTAGGTGATGGCAACAATATGACCAATTCCTACATGTATGGCTGTGCCAAGGCTGGTATTGATTTCGTTTCCGCTAATCCAAAGGGCTTTGAGCCTGATATGCAGGTTTATAAAAATGCCTGTGAGGATGCCAAGGAAACCGGGGCCAAAATCCAGCTGGTAAATGATCCATTTGAGGCTGCTAAGGATGCTGATATTGTGGTTACTGATACCTGGGCCAGCATGGGCCAGGAGGCAGAGCATGATGAGCGCAAGAAGATTTTCAAGGATTATCAGGTAAATGAGGAGCTTCTAAAGGTGGCTGACAAGCGGGTTATTGTTATGCACTGTCTCCCAGCTTATAGAGGCGAGGAAATTACTGATGATGTTCTGGAGGCCTATGCTGATGTTATTTTTGATGAAGCAGAAAACCGTCTCCACACCCAGAAGGCTATTATGGCCTTGACTATGGGCTGATAAATTTTGATAGCAGGTGCCACAGGCACATTTGCATAATATTGAATGATATTTAAGGAGTTGTAAATTATGGCAGAGTTTAAGAAAGTCGTATTGGCTTATTCCGGTGGTTTGGATACCTCCGTTATTATCCCTTGGTTGAAGGAAAATTATGGTGGCTGTGAGGTTATTGCTTGCTGTGCTGATATTGGCCAGGGCGATGATATGCAGGCTATTCACGACAAGGCACTGCGTTCCGGTGCTTCCAAGTGCTATATTCTGGATCTGACTCAGGAGTTCCTGGAGGATTATGTATGGCCTACTTTGAAGGCTGGTGCTGTATATGAGGGCAAGTATCTGCTGGGTACCTCCTTTGCACGTCCACTGATTGCTAAGCATTTGGTTGATGTAGCCAAGAAGGAAGGCGCTGATGCCATTGCTCACGGTGCTACCGGCAAGGGCAACGATCAGGTTCGTTTCGAGCTGACTGTTAAGGCTTTGGCTCCTAATATGGCTATTATTGCTCCTTGGCGTGAGTGGGATCTTCTGTCCCGTACTCAGGAGATTGAGTATGCCAAGGCTCACAATATTGAGATTCCTACTGATAACAAGAAGTATTCCATGGATAAGAATATCTGGCATCTGTCCCATGAGGGTTCCGATCTGGAGGATCCTTGGAATGAGCCTCACAACGAGATGATGCTGGTTTCTCAGGCTCCTGAGAATGCCAAGGATGAGGCTGAATATGTAACTATCGACTTCGAGAAGGGCAACCCTGTTGCTGTTAACGGCAAGAAGATGGGCGCTGTAGAGCTTTTGACTGCTCTCAATGAGATTGGTGCTCGCAACGGTGTAGGTATTGTGGATATCTGCGAGAACCGTCTGGTTGGCATGAAGTCCCGTGGTGTATATGAGAATCCTGGCGGAGCTATTCTCTACTATGCTCATCGTGAGCTGGAGTATCTGTGCCTGGATCGTGCTACCTTCCACTACAAAGAGGGTGTAGCTATCCGCTTTGGCGAGCTGGTATATGATGGAATGTGGTTCTGCCAGCTCCGTGAGGCTCTGACTGCTTTCGTTGACAGCACTCAGGAAACTGTAACCGGTACTGTAAAGCTGAAGCTCTACAAGGGCAATATTATGAGCGCTGGTGCCAAGTCTCCATATTCCCTGTACAATCAGGAATTTGTAACCTTCGAGGAGGATCATGTTTACAATCAGGCTGATGCAGAAGGCTTTATCAACCTCTTTGGCTTGCCACTGAAGGTTCGTGCTCTGATGCAGGAAAAGGCAGGTAAATAATATGGCAGAGCAGCTCTGGGGTGGTCGTTTTTCCAAGTCCACCGATGAGATGATAAATGATTTTCAGGCTTCTATTGATTTTGACAAGCGTATGTACAATGAGGATATTGCTGGCTCCATTGCCCATGCTACCATGCTGGCCAAGGTAGGCATTATCTCTGAGACAGACCGTGATGATATTATCAAGGGCTTGAAGGATATCTACAAGAAAATAGAAGAGGGCAATTTCTCCTTTGAGGTTGCCCTGGAAGATATTCACATGAATATCGAGAAAAGACTGACTGATGCTATTGGCGAGGCTGGCGGCAGATTGCATACCGCCCGCAGCCGTAACGACCAGGTGGCCTTGGACACCCATATGTTCATCCGCCGTCAGGTTGTGGAGGTAGAGAAGCTGATTCTGGATATGAAGGCAGCTTTGGTGGAAACCGCCCGCAAGTACAGCGATGTGATTATGCCTGGCTATACTCATCTTCAGAGAGCACAGCCTATTCTTTTCTCCCATCATATGATGGCTTATTTCTCCATGTTGAAGCGGGATTTTGACCGTTTCCGGGGAGTATATGAGCGCTGTGATATTATGCCTTTGGGAGCAGGTGCCCTGGCTGGTACTACCTTCCCAATTGACAGACCTTTTGTGGCTGAGCAGTTGAATTTTGATGCTATTTATAGCAACAGTCTGGATGCAGTATCTGATCGGGATTATATTATGGAGTTCCTGTCTGCGGCTTCCATTCTCATGGTTCATCTGTCCCGTCTTAGTGAGGAAACCATTCTGTGGTGTTCTCGTGAGTTCTTCTTTATTGAGCTGGATGATGCTCATTGCACTGGTTCTTCCATGATGCCTCAGAAGAAGAATCCTGATGTATCTGAGCTGGTAAGAGGCAAAACCGGTCGGGTTATGGGCCATCTCATGGCTATGCTGACCACTGTTAAGGGCTTGCCACTGGCTTACAACAAGGATTTGCAGGAGGACAAGGAGGGTATCTTTGATGCCATTGATACCATCAAGTTCAGTCTGGCAGTTTATGCCCGGATTCTCCGGGGCATGAAGGTGCGGAAGGATGTTATGCGTCGGGCTGTGGCAGAGGATTTCTCCAATGCTACAGATTTGGCAGACTATCTGGTGAAGAAGGGGATGCCTTTCCGTCAGGCCCATGCTGTATCTGGCAAGGCTGTTCACTACTGCATTGAGCAGGGTAAGTGGCTGGCAGATATGTCTATGGAGGAGTTCCAGAAGCTGTCTGACCTCTTTGCAGAGGATATTTACGAGGCTATCAGCCCAGAAACCTGTGTTAAGAACCGCAATTCCTATGGCGGTACTTCCTATCAGCAGGTAGAAATGCAGCTGCAGTTAGCTGACAAGCTGTTGGAGGCAGAGCAGGGATATATTACTGAAAAGGATGCCAAGCAGGCTAAAGTTCAGCTTTAAAATTTAAAAGGAAGTAGCAGTTCAATGCTGAGTATTGAATTGCTACTTTTTTGTTAATTGAAAAAAGGGAAAATGTGTGGCAAAATATACTTGCGGTAAGTTATGGTTGCGAGTGTGGGAATAGTGTAGAAGATTGTGAGTTGATGATGTGAGTAAAACCATGAAGGGGACAATCTGCCTTTCTCTGGCAGGAATCATCTGGGGCGGTTTGTTTCTGGCTGTAAGATTGGTAGTAGGCTCCATTGAGGCGGTGCCTTTAGTTTGGTGTCGTTATATATTGGCATTTTTTGCCCTTTATGCTTTGGGGAGCTATCGTCATGTAGATTGGCGTATTCAGCGGAAGGATTGGAAACTGGTGGCTTTGGTAGGGTTAATAGGTCAAACCTTGTCTATTGTTACTCAGGAATCAGGTACTTTGTTAACCTCTGCCCAGACAGGTTCCACTATAACAGCAGCTACACCGGCTTTTATGGTGGTTTTTGGCTGTTGGATATTAAAGGAAAAAATGACTCTGGGACGGATTATGTCTGTGGTTTTGGCTACTATTGGTGTTATGCTGATTGTTTACGATCCAGATAATTTTCAGGTAAATCTTTGGGGTGGCATATTGCTGATGATAGCAGCCATTACCTGGGCTTTAATGGCGGTATTTTTAAAGCTATTGGAGCATTATTCGCCTATTGTCTTGACTTTTTATGGGCTGATTGTGGCCTTGATATGCTTGGCTCCCTATTCTATTTGGTGGCTGGCCACCCAGGGAGATTGGAATCTGTTGCTAAGTCCTACAGTATTGCTAAGTATTGGCTATATGGGTGTAATTTCCACCACAGGAGGCTTTGTACTGTGGAATGAGGGCTTGCTTTATATGGATGCATCTACAGCAGGGCTGTTTATGTTCTGGCAGCCAGTGGTAGGTACTCTGCTGGGATGGCTGCTGTTGGGAGAGCCTATAACCCTGTGGTTCTGGCTAGGCTTTTTGCTGATTGTGGTAGGTGTAGTCATGGCTATGAGTAAGAAAAAATCTTAGTTAATTTGTTTCAATAAATGGTTGTTTTGTGCTATAATGAAAAGGAATTTAACGAAGATGATTGAGGAGGTGCATTATGAAGGGAATAGTGCTGGCAGGAGGTTCTGGGACTAGATTGTACCCGTTGACAACAGTAACATCCAAACAGCTTTTGCCTGTGTATGACAAGCCGATGATTTATTATCCCTTGTCTGTGCTTATGAATGCAGGAATTAGGGATATTTTGATTATATCTACCCCGGCAGATACACCTAGATTTGAGGCTTTGCTGAAGGATGGCAGTCAATTTGGCTTGCATCTTAGCTATGCAGTACAGCCATCACCAGATGGTTTGGCTCAGGCCTTTATTATAGGTGCTGATTTTATTGGGGATGATACAGTGGCTATGGTGCTGGGAGATAATATTTTTGCTGGTCATGGCCTTAACGGTCGGCTGAAAAGGGCAGTGGATTTGGCAGAGGCAGGTCAGGGAGCTACTATTTTCGGCTACTATGTGGACGATCCAGAGCGCTTTGGTATTGTGGAATTTGACCAGCAGGGACATGCCATTAGCATTGAGGAAAAGCCGGCTCAGCCAAAGAGCAACTACTGTGTTACTGGCTTGTATTTCTACGATAATCAGGTGGTGGAGCTGGCCAAGACCTTGAAGCCGTCTGCTCGTGGGGAGCTGGAGATAACGGATTTGAACAGGCTGTATCTGGAAGCTGGGCGGTTGAATGTGGAACTGCTGGGGCAGGGATTTACTTGGCTGGATACAGGAACCCACGAAAGTCTGGCAGAGGCTACCAATTTTGTTAAGACGGTGGAAACCCATCAGCATCGTAAGATTGCCTGTCTGGAGGAAATTGCCTATCTTAATGGTTGGATTACCAAAGAGCAGGTGATGTCCACCTATGAGGTGTTGAAGAAAAATCAGTATGGACGGTATTTGCTGGATGTACTGGAGAGCAAATTTATTGATATTTTGCCATAAGGCTGGCCATTTAAGGCAATTATGGTTTTAGGAGATATTTTATGACTATTATAGTAACTGGCGGTGCTGGATTTATTGGCAGCAATTTTGTATTTCATATGCTGCAGGCTCATCCAGATTATCGCATAGTGTGTTTGGACAAGCTGACTTATGCAGGAAATCTTTCTACTTTGGAGCCAGTGCTGCAACAGGATAATTTCCGCTTTGTCAAGGCAGATATTTGTGACAGACAGGCAGTGGATAAGCTGTTTCAGGAGGAAAAGCCTGATATAGTAGTAAATTTTGCGGCAGAATCCCATGTGGACAGATCCATTGAGAATCCGGGAATTTTTTTGGAAACCAATATTATGGGCACCGCAGTATTGATGGATGCCTGTCGCAAATACGGTATCCAGCGTTATCATCAGGTTTCTACCGATGAGGTTTATGGAGATTTGCCTTTGGATAGGCCGGATTTGTTCTTTACAGAGGAAACACCTCTCCATACCAGCAGTCCATATTCCAGCTCCAAGGCTAGTGCTGATTTGCTGGTTATGGCCTACTATCGTACCTACGGTCTGCCTGTGACCATTAGTCGCTGCAGCAATAATTATGGGCCTTATCACTTCCCAGAGAAGCTGATTCCCCTTATGATTGCCAATGCCCTGGCAGATAAGCCTTTGCCAGTGTACGGCAACGGCGAAAATGTGCGGGATTGGCTATATGTAGAGGACCATTGCCGGGCTATTGATTTGATTATTCACGCTGGCAAGGTGGGAGAGGTCTACAATGTAGGCGGTCACAATGAAAAGCGCAATATAGATATTGTGCGGATTATTTGTCAGGAACTAGGCAAGCCGGAGAGCTTGATTGTCCATGTAGAGGATAGAAAGGGCCATGACCGTCGTTATGCTATAGATCCAGCCAAGATTCATAGGGAACTGGGCTGGCTGCCAGAAACTAAATTTGAGGATGGTATCAAAAAGACGATTAAGTGGTATCTGGAGCACAAAAAATGGTGGCAGGACATTATCAATGGTGAATATCAGGAATACTATGCCATGATGTATGGCAGCAAAGGCGAGGTAAAATAAATTGGGAAAGATAAAGGTAACAAAGGCTCCCATTGAAGGACTTTATGTTATAGAGCCTACTGTTTTTGGCGATAACAGGGGTTATTTTGTGGAAACCTATAATCAACAGGATATGCATGAGGCAGGTCTGGACATGGTTTTTGTGCAGGACAATCAAAGCATGAGTACCAAGGGAGTACTGCGAGGTTTGCATTTCCAGAAGAAGCATCCCCAGGGAAAGCTGGTGCGGGTAATCCAGGGCAAGGTCTTTGATGTGGCTGTGGATTTGCGTCCCGGCTCTAACACCTATGGCCAGTGGTACGGCGTGGAGCTTTCTGCCGAAAACATGAAGCAGTTTTATATTTCTGAGGGCTTTGCCCACGGTTTTTTGGTGCTTAGCGAGAAGGCAGAATTTTGCTACAAGGTAACGGATTTTTATCATCCTGGTGATGAAGGCGGTTTGGCTTGGAATGATCCGGAGATTGGTATAGATTGGCCTATGTTGACAGGTACATACAAGGGCACAGCAGATGCTGAGGGCTATCTGGTGGATGGTGTGGCCTTGAACCTTTCTGACAAGGACAAAAAATTGGGCACCTTGAAGGAGCTAATAAGATGAAGGTTTTTGTAACAGGAGCCAATGGTCAGCT
>SAMEA3663047__coassemble_1308_pt1 | contig 8483 bp, 7 predicted proteins | sample SAMEA3663047__metabat2_low_PE_027 | metagenome-assembled genome bin SAMEA3663047 (sample SAMEA3663047) | pig gut metagenome | biome: pig gut; feature: pig-associated habitat; material: faeces | place: France | collected 2012 | reverse complement strand
ATCGTATATGTATGCCATTGCTAAGATTAGCATTTAGCTCTACAAATCAGAATTTATCAACGGATATCTGCCAGCATTATTACTTCAATTTTGTTTGCCATTCCTGTTCTTTGAAACCAACAAGGACATTGTAATCATCTACAAAAATCGGACGTTTGACCAGCATACCGTCTGTGGCTAGGAGCGCATATTGTTCCTCCTCAGTCATGGTTGGCAGTTTATCTTTGAGTTTCAGTTCTTTATATTTTAGTCCACTGGTGTTAAAGAATCGCTTGAGGGGAAGACCGCTCTTTTCATGCCACAAGCGGAGTTCTTGTGCTGTAGGGTTGTCCTCTTTGATGTTTCTCACTTTAACGGTGATATCATTATCTGCCAGCCACTTTTCCGCCTTTTTGCAAGTAGAGCAACGGGGATAGCATAGGAAAATTGCTTGCTTCATTTTTGTACCTTCTTTCTATATCGCCAATCTACGATAACCATATTTTCAATCATAAAAAATATAACCCTTTTATAACTGAAAAACAACCACAAAAATATTTTACAATTGTTTTTTTGTAAAATATACGCAAATGCCATAGGAGCTTCTATATTTAGTACATTTTACATTACAAAATGAAAAGCTGGGCAATATTGAAAAACACGAAAACATTGGTTAGAATAAGTATAGGAGAATACTAGCTAAAATGGAGGTGCAGGTATACCATCTTATCAGATAGAGGATGTTAGGGGATATTCAGATAAGGAAGTAGAAAAATATGTAGAATTTATCCAAAAAGCAGCTTATTTAATTATGGAATTTGCGCAGGAAGGCGGTTTTGAACATGCCTCAGCTGTTTAAAATAGGTAACTATTGGGTGTATTTTTGGTCAAATGAGGGGATTCCTGTAGAACCGGTTCATGTTTCTTCTAATAGCCCTGTACAGAATGCCACCAAAATATGGATTACTAGAGCGGGTAAATGTTTGGTGGACATCAGGCTGTTTGGCGCAGTGTACCCGGAGATAAGTTGGTGGAAATTATCTATCAGGATGTCAAGGGGCAGAAAATAGGCAGAGTGCGTAAAGCTAAGGCTATAGATGATATTAGCGGCGATTATAAACAATATGCCAATATTGAAAAATTAGCTGTAGGTAAAGATATCGTAATTGTAGAGGGGGACAATCGCAGCTTTTGCACAGCTATCTGGCACGAAAACGGCTATAGCTATTCTAACTTTGCAGGATGGGGTATCTCGCCAAGCTATAGGAGCGTTGGTAGCAGATATTTTGTAAATTTTTTAACATCCCTGTTCAGTTTGTTACTGCCCGGGGATGTTTCATTATTTTGTAAAGGATGTTGTTATGCATACTGATATTTTGTTGGTGGCTTTGAATGCCAAGTTTTCCCATACCAATCTGGCTTTGCGTTATTTGCGGGAGAGTTGCTGTCAGGCGGGGCTGGGAAAGCCGAAGCTTTTGGAGCTGACTATCAATAATTATATTCCTGAAATGCTGGGACAGATTTTTGAATATCATCCTAAAGTTTTGGGATTTAGCTGTTATATCTGGAATATTCAGCTGATAAAGCAGCTGCTTCCTTTACTGCGGAAGGTTTTGCCGGAGACTGTTATTATCTGTGGCGGGCCGGAGGTTTCCTATGGCACGGAAGCTTTTCTGCGGGAAGTTCCTGCTGTAGATTTTGTTATTCGGGGTGAGGGAGAGCAGGTCTTTCCTACTTTGCTCCAAAGGCTGTTTTCCCAACAAATAGCTGATAGCCAAGAAAAGTCCAAAGTCGCAAGACATGAAATTGTCTATAATATGAAAGCACTGGATGCCCAATCAAAGGATTTGGCGGGAGTTGCCTATCTGGATGAAGCAGGTCATTATAAGGATGGTGGTGTGGTGGATGTGCCTCAGCTGGACGAAGTATCTTTGCCATTTGCCTATGAACCAGAGGAAATGGCAGAGCTTCAGGAGCGGATTCTATACTACGAAACCAGTCGAGGCTGTCCTTTCCGTTGTGCCTATTGCCTGTCCTGTGCCACGGCAGGGGTGAGGTATCGCAGTTGGCAGTTGGTTCAGCAGGAACTGCAGTTTTTTGTGAACCACAATGTACGCCAAGTAAAATTTGTAGATAGAACCTTCAATGCTAAGAAACAGCATTTTATGCCTATTTTGCAATTTATTCAGGCCCTGCCAGATAGCTGTCGCACGAATTTCCATTTTGAGGTGGCGGTGGACTATCTTGATGATGAAGTTATTTCTTTGTTGCAAAGCTTGCCCAAGCACAGGGTACAGTTGGAAATTGGCATTCAAAGCACTAATCCAGAGGTTCTAAGGCGGATTCAGCGGGTAAATCACTGGGATAGGATTGCTCACCACATCAAGGCTCTACTGGCTAAGGGGAATATGCATATTCATACGGATTTGATCATCGGCCTGCCTGGGGAAGATATGGCTTCCTTTAAAAGATCTTTTAATCAGGTGTATACCCTCAATACAGATATGCTGCAGTTAGGCTTTTTGAAATTCCTGAAGGGTGCTGCCATGATGGAGATGGTGGAGCAATATCACTATCAGTATATGGATATTGGCCCCTATGAGGTTTTGTCCAATGACTGCCTTACCTATGAGGAAATCCATTGGCTTCATATTTTTGAAGCTGTTTTTGAGCTGTATCACAATGCAGGTCGTTGTCGTCATAGCTGTAATTATTTGATTGCCACTCAGGAGCAGGGAGATGCTTTTGGCTTTTACAGCAAATTAACGAACTTTTGGCAGGCCAAGGGATATCATCATCAGCCTCATAGTGCCAAGCATCTTTATGGCCTTTTGCAGGAATTTGTTGGGGAAGCCTATGGCGCACAGCTGGCAGATAGTGAGCTTTGGGATAATCTCCTACGTTTTGATGCCTTGGTGGCAGATAATGGCAAAATTCGTCCAGAGCAGCTGAATTGGAATTTGGAAAAATATCAAAATTTAACAGCAGGTTTTTGGCGTAATCAAGGGGATATTACAGCTGAAAAGCTATTGCCAGGTTTCCAGTTTACTACCTGGCGGGAGATTCGCCGGAATTATCAAATTGAATATTTTACCTACCCGGTGCAAAATTTGGCCTACGGTCATGCAGAAAAACAGGACACATGGTTGCTTTTTGATTATACAAAGGGAGATGTTTGTTATCAAAAACTAGACAATTTCAACTAAAATCCATAAAATAAAGAAAAAATTCCGTGAATCTGCAATATATTCCGTGAATAGACATAAGTGCATCTTGAAAATGTAGTATAATCAATGCAGATGGAGGCAGATGCTATGGATATTTTTTTCCTTTGCTTTTCCTTGGTGGAAAAGGCTAAGGCCAATCAGGAGCTGCACAATGATTTGAAGGTTTTGGATAATATTCGTAAAACTCAAAGGGAATATTATCATAAGCTGGTGGAAAACTGTGAAAGTACTCAGCGGCTGCAGCATGATATCCGCCATAATGGTTTGGCTATGAAGTCTTATGCTTGACGGCTTGCGGGCTGTGGTGCGCAGTAGAGAGCAAAAGCAAATGTGGGCTTTGTATTTGGATTGGACCTTTAAGAATCTGTAAGCATATGTGAAAAATAAAAAGCTCCGGGAGGCAGTGCAGCCATAATGGCGGCAGAAGCTTCTCGGAGCTTTGCTTTTATGGGATTGTTATTTTACTGGGTGAGACTTTTCAATGAAATCAGTCAGGCCATTCAGCCAATCCTGAGTGTCTACATCAAAGATGGCACCCATATCACTGGCAGCAGCCAGCTGAGGGCGGATTGGAAGCTGGGCGGTTGCCTCAATGCCATGCTTGGCAGCCAGCTCATTAATATGGCTGTCACCAAAGATATAATGCTTTTTGTGACAGTCAGGGCACTCAAAATAAGCCATATTTTCCACCAGGCCCATGACAGGGGTTTTGGTCAGGCCAGCCATTTTAACAGCCTTTTCCACAATCATAGCTACCAGTTCCTGAGGAGAGGTAACAACGATAATGCCATCTACAGGCAGGGACTGAAATACAGTCAAAGGCACATCGCCAGTTCCTGGAGGCATATCCACAAACATATAATCCACATCACCCCAGCATACATCAGTCCAGAACTGGGTAACAGTGTTGGCAATAATAGGGCCACGCCATACAACTGGATCTGTTTCGTTAGGCAGCAGCAGATTAACGGACATTACCTTGGTGCCATTCTTGGCAGTTGCAGGAGTCAGACCATTTGGGGTGCCTGTTGGCTTTTGACCACCTAGACCAAACATTCTTGGAATAGATGGGCCAGTAATATCTGCATCCAGAATGGCTACATTATAGCCCTTTTTCTGCATGGCAGAAGCCAGCAGGGAGGTAACCATAGATTTGCCAACGCCGCCTTTGCCGCTGACTACGCCAATAACCTTTTTGACATGAGAATCAGGATTGGACTGGGCCAACAGGCTCTGAGGCTCACTGCGGTCGCCGCACTCCTGTCCACAGGACGAACAATCATGGGAACATTCTTCACTCATTTTCAAAATCCTCCAATACACAATTTGCCTTACTGAATATCAGACGCTGATGTCATGTAAAATTTGTCAGCCTATTATTTAGTAAGTCTATATGTCTATTATACCATCTTTTTATCATAAATGGGATTTTTATCAAGTGACCTTTAAGTGATTGAAACCCTGCCTAATATTATATATAAAATCTCCCCATGGTCTTGACCTAAAGTTAAGTTTAAGTAGTAATATATATTCTATAAAAAATCTATATTGTAAAATGAGACTTATTCAGTGGGAGCTTTAGACTCCCACTGAATTTAGTCGAATAAATCCAGAGCCTTACGGGTGCTTAACTCCCTCCTAAGAGGAGGGAGCCTTAGCACCCGTTAGCATGGGGTCAAAAAACAAGTATGGAGATGATGAGATGGCATGGGAAAATGTATTTTATGTTAGAAAGCAAGTGGAGCTTAGGAATGGAATTATCTGCGAAGGAGGACCTTATGCAAAAAAGAATTAATAATTTGTGGTTAATATTAGGTTTGTTTGTTCTGCTTATATTAACGGCAGGATGTGGAGATATATTATCAGCTCAGAAAAATAACCAGGAGGAGCTGTCAGGAGTCAAATTTGTTCGGCAGATTGTAACACAGGATAATACCTCCAGCAGGGCTATTATGTGGCAATCTGATGAGCCTATTGCTGATGGAGCAGTGGAGTATAGACAGGTTGGTGAGAATAAGGTAAATAGAGTCGGAGCCAAGGGTGAACTCTATACTGATGATGGGCAGAATCTTATGTTGTACACAGCCAGATTGGAAAATTTACCGGCAGGAGACAAGTTGGAATATCGCCTTATTGGCAATGGCCAGGTAGGAAAGTGGCACAATCTGTCTACAGATGATGGTGGAGCTTTTACTGCCTTGATTTTTCCAGATTCTCAGTCTAGCGATTATAGTGGATGGCAGGAATTGGCTCAAAATGCAGCTAAGAGAAATCCAGAGGCCAAATTCTTTGTGAATATGGGGGATTTGGTGGATAATGGTGAGGATCACAGCCAGTGGGAGGCTTGGTTTAACTCTTTGGCAGGGATTATAGATAGAATACCTGTGGCACCTATCATGGGTAATCATGAAACCTACGATAGAGATTGGCAGGTAAGGGATCCAGTGGCTTATTTGAATGAATTTGCTGTGCCGGATAATGGCAGCAGCAAATATGGCAGATATTATTATTCCTATGACTATGGGTCGGTGCATTTTATTGTGTTGAATACTCAACTGCAGGAGCTAAAGGAAATGAGTCCAGATTTGCGGGAAGAACAGCTTCGTTGGTTTCGGCAGGATGTGGCCAATAGCCAAAAGCCTTGGAAGGTGGTGCTGATGCATCGTGATGCTTTGCAGTACAGAATTAACGGCAGACCAGAGCGTCAGGAAGGCTTTGATGAAGAGGGCTTGGTGTGGATGACTGTATTTGAGGAAATGGGGGTAGATGCGGTTCTTTCAGCTCATCTTCATACTTACAGGAATCGGGGGCATATTCGGAATTTTCAACATGATGCCTCAGGGCCTTTATATATTCTTACAGGCGTAGCAGGCAATGTGCGCTATCCAAATCTTTGGCTTAATCATGCCTTGGACGAGTATGTAGCGCCTCAGCCGGAAACGGCTAACTACATGACCATGCAGGCTACAGAAAATCAGTTGGATTTCTATTGTTATTTGCCTGATGGGACAGAGTTGGATCACGAGGTACTGAAAAAATAATTTTGTAATGGCTTGGCTATAGCTTGCGGATAAGACAAAAATACTATATAATCATCATATTTAAAGACTTAAAGGGATTTTTGGAAAGGAAAATTTTGGGACGATGGCTAAGGGATTGCCTAGGTCGGGTATGGTGTTTTATGGAATTTGATTTTAAAAATAATTTTTCCAGGTATTTGGAAGCTTTGGATGCAGATGTTTTTATGAAGGATGCAGAGGGACGGTATATTTTTACCAATAGACCTAATCCGGAATGGGCCAAGCCTGGAGTTAGTATTATTGGCAAATTTGATAGTGATGTTCAGCTGGACAAAAATATGGCCAGACAATGCCGCAGTGAGGATTTGGATGTTTTGGCCACTGGCAAGAAAATAAAAACTCAGTGCAGTTCAGTTATAGATGGGCACAAGGTATATTATGAGATTGTCAAAACTCCGGTATACGACGATAATGGTAATATTGTGGGTATCACCTGTATTGCCAGCGATGTAACAGAAAAGGTTAATTTGGAGCAAAAGCTGTTGCATTACTATCGGAGAGATGCGCTGACAGGCCTTTATAATAGAAATTATTTGAATAAGTGGCAGGATAGTAATACCATAGAATACCCTTTGGCTGTGTTGGTATTGGATTGTAATCATCTCAAGCATATAAATGATAATTATGGACATAAGGCGGGAGATGAGCTGCTGGGCATGGTAGCTGCGGCTATAGAAGCCAATCTTGGTAAGGGTGATTTTGCCTTTCGGGTTGGTGGTGATGAATTTGCTATTATTTGCAACAAAACAGATGAGGCTAGGGCCAAGAAACTGGTGCAAAAGCTACATTTTGAGCTGTCAGGATTATATCTTCATGGCGTGATGTTATCTGCCTCTATTGGTTATGCCTGCGTTAAGGATAATAGCAAGGAAATACCTCAGATGTACAAAGAGGCAGATCATATGATGTATGAGCACAAAAGGAAATATCATGAAATTTGCGCTAAGCAAAAGGCCGTAGAGGCTGAGTCAAGGTAAGTTTCTTCTTAAGCCTTTGGCTAAAGATCTAGGATAAGCTGGGGTATAAATGCCTATTTGGCTATTGCTTAGAATGAGATAATTTGATATACTATATCTGTTGCGGTTGTAGCTCAGCTGGATAGAGCATCTGCCTCCTAAGCAGGGGGTCGCGCGTTCGAATCGCGCCAATCGCACCAGATGAAAATAACCTCAGAACTTTGTATAGCAAAAGTTCTGAGGTTTTTTGATGTGGAAAAAGTGTCATGCCCCTCCGGCTGTTGTCGAATCATCAAGGCTTATCGATACTGTCAATCCCAATAATTCTGCTATTTTCGTAAAAATAGGTCATTTCAAACAGTGCCAAGGCGGAAAATTGCGATGAATACACTAATGAGCGGTATGGGAGTACCCTGCACAGGTACTCTTCGCGCCTCGGTACTTAGCGATTCATGAGCTTTCGGGGCGTTAGCCACGAATTGCCTCATGAGAGCTTTAGTACCGCTAGGCGAGAAAAGTAGCGAGAGCGTGCCTGAAAGGGTACTCCCATATCGCCATATATAGAATTGATGTATATCGACAAATCAGAACTTGACTAAGATGTTTATGTGAGCTAAAATAAGAGTACAAAAAAAGAGCGAACCACAATGATGGTCGCCGTTGCATGTTTTTAGAGTCAAATTTAATCGACCTTCAAACAGTGCTCGCAACACTGATGGTCACAACATCTTACGAGGAAGCTGTCCCGGCAAGGACAGCTTTTTTCGTGTATATAAGATGCCGGTCGATGTGTGACAATTACACTAATTTAGTAAAATCAGCGACAGTTCGCCTGTAATTGTCAGTCGCAGTAATATTGCCATTACCATGATTACTACAAGAGCAACCAATGGTATAAGGGCGTATATTGCTACAGCTAATGCCGTATCACAGGCGCTTCCCTTTTCTGGGAACACTATTATCGAAACCTCTACAGATAACATTTTTCATGCTATCATCTCCCTGTAAACAAAACTGCTAGGCAGAACATTTACTTATTTGCAGGGCGACCATCATTTGTATCATTGATAACAGTATTTTCATACTGCGTTCGCTCTAAGGGCATAATCCCTCAATACATAAATTATAATAAATGTTTTACTTGCAGTCAAAACTATATTTTATAAAAATTAGTCAATCCTATAAATTGGAAAGATTTTTCTTTGGATAAATAGCTGTTATACTCATTCGTTCAAGCAGTC
>SAMEA3663047__coassemble_1183_pt1 | contig 8948 bp, 6 predicted proteins | sample SAMEA3663047__metabat2_low_PE_027 | metagenome-assembled genome bin SAMEA3663047 (sample SAMEA3663047) | pig gut metagenome | biome: pig gut; feature: pig-associated habitat; material: faeces | place: France | collected 2012 | reverse complement strand
CGATCCCGCCAGCCGCCGTACTTTTTGGCAAGATGCAGAGGGATCTCAAAATGAGACAGGGTTACCACAGGCTCCATGCCATGCTTTAGCATCTCATCAAACAAATCATCATAGAATTGCAAGCCAGCCTCATTTGGCTCTAACTCATCTCCCTGGGGAAAAATACGAGTCCAAGCAATACTGGTACGGAAGCATTTAAAACCCATCTGAGCCAGAAGGGCAATATCCTGCTTATAACGATGATAAAAATCAATAGCCTCATGATTTGGATAATTCTTCCCTGGCAAAACACCATCTGTAATCTCCCGCTTCACATCGGGACTGCCGCCAGTCATCACATCAGCCACGCTAGGTCCTTTACCAGCTTCATTCCAAGCTCCCTCTGCCTGATGGGCGGCTATTGCACCGCCCCATAAAAAACCCTTTGGAAATGCCATATTTCTTTACTCCTTATTTGTTAGCCTTCTCAGACGGAGTATACTTCATCCACTTGTACTCTGCCTGTACTGGGAAATCTGAATCATCTACCGGATTCAGCCATGCATCTACACCCTTGCCGGCCCACAGATTGGCCATAACCATGCTAGGAGTTACAGGCAGATTGCCAACAGCCTTGTGTACTTCCTTGCCATCCACATACCAGGTAATAGCATCTGGCTCCCAATCAAAAGCATAAACATGGAAATCTTCAGAAGCATCAAAGCCCAGGTCACAGAGATATTCATGGCCGCCCTGACTATCAACAAAATAATTAAACTGAGCCTTTGTAGTATCCTTACCCAAGAACTCAATATCAATTTCATCCCACTGAGTCTTTGGCTCATCATAAGGACCAGTATAGGTAAAGAAAGAAGAAACGATACCATCACTCTTAGCTGGTTTCATACAAACCTCATATAATCCATAATGATATCTATTCTGAGTAAAAGTACGGAATTCAGCTCCAGAATAGTTTATGCCAGGAATTGACCAGCCTGGGCCATCCTCAACATCCAGATTCAGCTGCATACGCTTACTGTTAAAGGTCACATTATCCTTGTACCAATTAGTATCAAACATAGCGCCATTGCACCAGCCATGAGAAGCCTGAGCCTCCTTAGGCATTTTCTTAGCAAAATCAAAGAAAAAACCATTCTCAGGTGCTACCTTCTCTACAGTAGCACAATAAGGACTATCCGCAAAAGCCACACCAGCAGGAGCTAAAGATGCACCTATCCCCATAGCCATTACACCTGCAGCCACAACGCTAGCTATTTTCTTCATCTTCATAAAAATTCCCCCTCATACAAAAATTATTTTTTATTAATTTCCTTATATACATCAATCAGTTCCTGAGCCACCAGCTTAAAAGCCTCAGCACTCATCAGCTGATCCTCTGCATGCATAACCAAAAGGCAGGCTACAGCCTCTCCCTCAGCCTCTCGTCCCAAAAGCTCCAGATGAGAATCATGACCTTCAGAAAAAGAGACATCTCCTTTTTTGAGTAATTCTGCTGCCCGCTCATAGTCTTTATCCTTGGCAGCATGAATTGCCTCTATATAACAGCTGCGAGCTGTACCTACTGCAGAAATAATCTGAAATACCTGCATTTCTAGTTCTTCATTTTGTCCCATGTACTAATACTCCCTAAAACATATTCCTGTCAGTCTGGCCTTTTGCCAAACTGACAGGACCTTTACACACAAATTTAGAAGTGGAAATCAAGCTGTGCACGCCATACCTTGCGTGTATAATCAACACCATCAGCATTAGGAGTATTCGACCAGCCATAGCAGAGCTCACCCTCAACATTTTTGGCAAATACATACTTGCCGCCGAAGGTCCAGCCAGTAGAATTATCCAGCCACAAATTATCACAGGTATCACCCAGCCAACGGCCATGCTCCTTGTAGTTGTGCCATCTGCCATAGAGATGGAAGGAACCAGGCTGGTCAAGATTAGTCCACTTGTAGCTTACCTTGATAGCAGTTGCGTTGTTCTGCTCGTCTGCATTAGTACGGCTATAATCAGCCCACAAATAGAGATTCGGAGCAAAGTTTTGCAACATGCTTAAAGCAATCATCTGATTGCCATGCTCCCAAAGAGTTGGATACTCTACAGTACTGCCGGTAGGATGGGTTGCATCTGCCGGATGATAGAACTCACCATAGCCTACCATACTACCAGTCTTTTCTACATTAGCACGCAGATAATTTGCCTGTAACTGAGTACCGTGACCAATCGTGCCCTTGATTCCGAGACCACTGAACGCCATCATATTGGTATCCTTCCTGTCAGGCTTCCAATAGAAAGCAGTAGCAGCCAAATCACTATCATTGAGCTTATAATTCAGGGTAACACCGTCTGTCTCCTCACCAAATGCCATAACCTGGAAACCAAGTCCACGCCATTTTCTACCTACGTCCAAGGATAACTTATTATTTACGTTGCCTTCAATCCAGAGTCTAGGATAAAACTTAGAATCGGCTCTCCCTGTACCTACATAAACAGGATTCTTTACATCAACGCCTTCGTTTGTGCCTCTAAGATTGTGATAATTACCATATTTATGATTAATCTCCCACTCAGTGCAAACCTTCCAGTTATCGTTTACCTTATATTTGGAGATTAAACTCAGATAGTAACGATCATTATCATTCTGATTATCATACTTATCAGTGTTAGTGTTCTCATAACGAACCTGGCCAAAACCGCCGATTTCCAGCTTATCAACAAAATTCTGCATCTTGTTGATGGCAGCAGTATTCTTCTTGACCTGCTTCTCCACCTTCTTCAAGGTCTTCAGCTCGCTGGACAGCTCCTGACGCACACCGTCAATCAGGGCATCGTCAGCAAAGCTGCCGCCCTTGTAGGCATTGGCAATAATCTTGGCCATCTCGTAACGCGTCATAGGCTCATCACCCTTGAAGGAACCATCTGGATAGCCCTCCAGTACGCCATCCTTGGACAGAACTTCCAAGGCGCTATATGCCCAATGTCCCTTAGGTACATCATTAAAAGCTTCCTCAGAAAGAGGTGCACTCTCCTCTGCCTCGGCTGCCATAGCCGTAGCTGTAGACATGCCTAATGCCAATGTTAATGTTAATGCCAATAATCTTTTATTCTTCATCATTATGCCTCCTCAGCAGCTTGCTGCTTTTCTTCTTCCTGCATACTTGCATCCATCTTTTTTACAAACGGCAGATAAACCAACACTGCCATGACCAAATTGATAATCTGAATTACGGCTCCCTGCCAGCCATCCAGTAGAAGGCCTGCAATAATAGGAGGCGTGGTCCAAGGTACCTGCACAGCACCCATTGGAGAAAGGAAACCTATCATCATGGCTGTATAAGTTATGATCAAAGCCAACAGAGGAACCAGAATAAATGGTACCAACAGGAATGGGTTAAATACGATTGGCAAACCAAAGATAATAGGTTCGTTAATATTGAAAATACCAGGAACAGTTGCCATCTTAATCAGAGAGGTCAGCTGCTCGGATTTGGCAACCATGTAGCTGGCAATAATCAAGCCCAGAGTCAAACCGCATCCACCGGATTTTACAAACACATCATTTACCTGCATGGTCATGAACTTAGCTGCTGGATTGTTCAGCAGGCTCTGTCCGGCATCCAAAAGTGCCTGATTATCCAAGGTATTAGCCATCATCATTGGAGTAGCTACACCATTTACAACATTAGGACCATGAATACCAGCCCAGAACAACAAGCTCTGAAGACCAACAATAACAGAACCACCTACCAGGGTATCAGTAAGACTCTGCAATGGAGTCTGAATCAGGCTGAAAACCAATTCTGGAGCAGTAGTCTGACCAGCAAAATGACACAGTCCCCAGATAACAGAAGCCAACAGAAAAATAAGGAAGCCAGGTGTCAAGGCCTCAAAGGCTCTTACTACACCGCCAGGAACTGCATCCGGCATTTTGATACCGATGTGATTCTTTACACAGTAGCAATAAATCCAGCTGGTAGTAAAGGCTACCACCAAAGCAGTAATAATACCATTAGAGCCAGCCCAGTTCTTAGGAATAACATTGCCTACTACAGTACCATCATCCAATACTACTTCAGGAGGCATAATGATAACAAAGGCAGCCAGAGCCAGCCCCGCAGCAGTCATGCCATCCAGTCCCTCATTAGCCACATATTTGTAGGTTACACACAACACCACAATCAAGGCCAAAATATTAAAGGTACCACCACATACAGCAAATAATGGAGCTGCCCAATTCTCACCAAACAAACCACTCATCAGCTCATTCCAACCTGGAATAGGCAGACAGGCAACAAGCAGAAACAGTGAACCGCAAATAGTAAAAGGCGTGGTCATAATAAAACCATCCTTTACGGCCACAATTGCCTTTATTTGAGCAAAACGATTCATTACTTCAAGGAATTTGTTAAACATTTCCTCTCTCGACATATATACTCTCCTCCTACTAAAAATAATTGCTTGTACCAGAACTCTCTCTGATTCAATCCCTTCGTACAATTCTAATATAACAAAAACATTATCCAGCCTCAATATTTCTGAAACACATCTAAACGATGTTACATTGATTAATTTCCTCTCTGTAACACTGATACAATAATCTGAAACAATAAAATACCCCCAGCCGCAGCCAGGGGTATAATAAAGAAATGAGGTTGCAAAATTAGAAGCTCCAAAGCATATTGGCATTCAGAGAATAGCCCTTCTGCTTGCCGGCCCAGCCGGATACGCCCAGGTCAAAGGAAACAGGGCTTGCTTTTGGTGCAATCAATACACCCAGCTCCAGCATGCCGCTGCTGCCCTTTACGGATGGGCTAGGAGTGCTTAAACCATTGGCGGTAGCATAAGCTGCACCATCAAACTCATACTGCCATGCCAGGCCTGCATAGACACTGCGCACATCGCTGGTGCCATGGATATAGCGGAATCCGATGCGAGAACGCTTGGACTTTACGGAGCTGAAATCAAGGGTATCACCGTTAATATTTACAGAGGAACTGCCCTGATTGGTGTAGAACAGCTTGCCATACAAATCAATAGCATTGTCACCGCCCAGCTTCTGCAGCTTGCCGACACCAACATGAGCACCCCAATACTTGGCACTGTTGTCATAGCTTACATCATGGCCAGCCCATACATTGCTGCTGCTGTAATCGCTAGTTACCTTACCATAACGCACAGAACCCTCATAGTAGAAGCCGTTATCGTTGGTCTGACGAGCCATCATGCCAATGCCATAATTCTGAGCAGTACCGGAGCCGGTAGTGCCATCATCCAGATAAGAATCATAGTTGCCACGGCCATACTCAAACATCGGGCCAAAGAGCAGCTTGCCACTGCCATTCTTTACTTCCTTGGCAAAACCAATATTGAAGTTAGAACCCTTTACATCTACATGAGAGCCGGACTCCTGACGCATGCTGCCATAATTTGCAGCTGCATAAGGAACCATGGAACGGCCGGAATCACCAGAATCCTTGGCATCCTGTACAGCCTGCGCTGCATTGGTGAAACCAGCATTAGCCAGCAAATCAGCACCGCTTGCCACCATAGCCAAAGTAGCCATCTGAGTCTCTACATAAGACTTGGACTGCTCACGCACTTCCGTGGTCTGTGTATTCATTATGGAATTATTATTAGAATCATAACTTGCAGCATATCTATTGTTGAATAAAGCAGTAGTGTCAGTAGTCTGAGATGCTGCTGAATCCAATTTACCATTAAGATCGCTTGTTGCCGTAAAAACAGTGCCAGTTGCAGTGCTCTTAATAACAATTTTATCAACATGATCTACATTCTCAGCATGCAACGTACCATTGCCGGTAATTTCCAGCGTCCCAGTTTTCAATTCACCAGTCTTAGTACCATTGCCACTGATGACAATATTATTACCACCAGCAGCCTTAGTAGCGGCAGCAACAGGGGCAACAGTAGTAATATTTCCTACAGTTACATTATTACCAGAAATATTGACAGACGAAGCACCAGAACCATATACATCGCCAAGCTTTGCATCATTGCCAGAAACGTTAAGTGTACTGGAAGTACCAGCAAGCTCAATATTACCCATATTGGCTTTATTGCCAGCTACAGACACAACATCATTGCCTATATAGCTGTGAATATTACCAACATTGAAATTATCGCCATTCACATCAAAGGACTTCCAAAATTCCGTTCCCACAAAATTTACATCATTTCCGTCAACAATTATCTTATTGCATTTTTTAGCATTATCTTCGTTTGTATCTGCAAGACCTTCATCCAGCTTCAGCTTGGATAAATCGTCATTTGTAAAACCATTTGCCGAAATCTTTAATTTCTGAGTAAGAGTTTTATCAGCAGATACCCCCTTGCCAGCTATTTCAACCAGACTTCCTTCGCCAGCAGCAGAATAAGCATCTACATCTCCCAACTCCAAGTCACTACCTTCTATTTTGATAGTACCGGCCTGGAAAGAATGCTTTGCACTCAGTCCCTTTACAATAGCGGTATCCTTGGCTCCAAGAATAAACTTTGCACTGCCAGTGTTCTTTGTTCTGTACACTTCCAAAACATTTCCAGATGACTTAGCACTGTCGACAATTTTGATATTGCCCCAATATTCCTGTGGATCTGAATATTTTTCCTCATTACCAATCTGTATAATGTTATTCTCTACAACATCAGCTTTTAAAAGAGTGAAATTTCCACCACCGCACTTCAAATTGATGGATTTTTCCTTAATAGCATTGTCTGTAACTAACTCTGACTTAAGCTTTTCATTATCGCTTACAACAGTGTCATCACCTATCCACCAGCCTACCTGCTCACCAATTTCAATATCAGCACCTTCTGCTGCACTAGCAACACCGCAATCTACAGTATACACATTACCAGCAACCATCAAACCAAGAAGTACCTGAGCTGCCAAAGCCTTCTTTTTTCCCTTTAACATAACAACCTCTCCTTTTATTTTCCTCTTGAACATAGTGCCAAATTTCCTTATCACGGCCACTATAGCTCTTATTTTTATTTACATTTTTAGGATAGCACAAGATAAATCTGCTGTAACTACTTAAAAACAATACTGAAACAGCGTTACACATATTATATTTTCAACCTGTAACGCTAAAACAAATTACCCTATTTTTGCCACAAAAAAAGCCCCATGCTTGCACATAGGACTCCAAAGCTATATTTAATATTGGAAATGTATCTTGAGCCAGCTATCCCGGCTGTTAATATGCTGCAAGCCACAGGAAGCTGCCAAGGAAGCAAAGAGCACATCTATCACATATTTAGCTCCACCCAGGAACACCCTTGGTCCCAGCTCTTCCAGCTTCTTGACTGTCGCCACTGGCAGCACAATATCTGCCAGCTTGCCTAAACTGCTTTCTGGAACCGAAGTTATCAGTAAGATTTTATCACCTTTGCCCCTGATTGCTCTAGCCATATCCACTAACATCCTATTCTCACCAGTACGGCTGATAAATATGCTAAGATGCTTCTTGTTACGGCTGGCTGCCATCAGATACATTTGGGCTATGGACTGAACGATTGTATAATTCTTATCCACCATTATAAAACTGGCTGCTGCCAGGGAAGCTATATTCAGATTATCATCCGTAGCATAAAAATCCAAATGCTCCGCCGCCTTAATGGCCTCTATAGCCTTTACCACTAACACCGGCTGCAGCAGTAGATGTGTATCCCGCAGGGCATTAATCTCCATATGAGTAACTTTTTCAATAATCATCCGTACTGTATCCCGATCATTAAATTCCTCATCATTATGGGGCTGGCTTACATATTGCATCATTTCTGCCATAAATTGAATCTTGAAATCTGTATACCCCTCAAATCCCATTTTTTGACTAAAACGCACAATAGCCGCAGAACTTGTATAAGTCAGCTTGGCCAGCTGCCTAGTAGATAGAGCTGCTAATCCACGATAATTATCCAACAAAAAATCCGCTATCATCTTATCAGAATCAGAAAATCCATCCTGCTGTTTCAGTTGTTTAATTAGTCTTGACACCTTTTCAACTCCCCTAGCAAGCACAAAATATTTATTTCAAACTAGGGTAATTTTACCACATTTTGGGATTAACAGCAAAAAATACTGCCTTATTATCAAAAATAATAAGACAGTATTTTCCAATAAAAATCAGAGAAGTATTATGGGATATCTATTCAAAGCTCCATTTAGGGAAGGATCTATTGAGCTTCAAATCCTTAGCTGTAATTGATTTATCAGGCTGCATGAAATAGCTTAGGGCATAAATTCCTGCGCCGTTATAATCAATGGCATATTCATTGGTAGACCAGGACATCAATACATCCAAATAACATTTGGCCGGAGCTGGTTTGTACTCCTCAATGTATTTTGTCTGATCCGGATCACCTCCGGACACAGCATTCGGGCCTCCTACCACAAGTCCAGGCACATAGGCACCAGTGCTTTCATGGATTCTATTATGAGGATGCTCTGGCGGATTCTCGCCCATACCAGTCATAAAGCTCTTGTTGAGAGCATTACGGCCAAACATATAATGAATCTGATCCAAGGCTCCATCTATATATTCTGGTTTTGCCTCAAACTGATAAGCCATGAGGAGAATATCTCCCTTGGTTACAGCATTCTTCGTAGAAGCCCATGTATATTCATGAGCCTTTAGGCTGCAGCCATATCCATCATTCTTAATTGTATTTGCAATATCATTAGCATAATCCACCAGCTTCTGCCTTACCTGAAGCTGGAAGTCATGGTTGGCGTTGGCCGCCATGCCATAGCTGAACTGAGCAAGAGCCAGGGTATTATCCCAGGTAAAGAAGCTTGGCTTCTGCAGGATAGTATTTTTTTGCTGCTTCATAAGATAATTCTCGTACTTCTTATCTCCAGTGGTACGAAACAGCTCGGCAGCCAGCCAGCAGCGCTCAGTAGCATCATCTGTATCGTTATACGGGCCAGA
>SAMEA3663047__coassemble_1037_pt1 | contig 9685 bp, 9 predicted proteins | sample SAMEA3663047__metabat2_low_PE_027 | metagenome-assembled genome bin SAMEA3663047 (sample SAMEA3663047) | pig gut metagenome | biome: pig gut; feature: pig-associated habitat; material: faeces | place: France | collected 2012 | reverse complement strand
GGATAAGTGCCGGCAAAAGGGACAAATTTTGGTATTTACGGCAGTGCTGCTGCCACTTTTAATAGCCGCCTGCGGTTTTACTGTGGATTTTGGTAATATGTATATGCATAAATCCAAGTTGCAAAACGCAGCAGATGCAGCAGCAATTTCTGGAGCATATGCTTATCGCGACTATGGTGATACACCGGAAAAACATAAAAATGCTGATGATTTTGCTGAAATTTCCCTCCATGATAATATCGCCAATGCCACAGAGCTTGAACGCATCTATCAGGCCAGAATTGCAGATGATGGTAATACCTACTACAGAGTTCTTTTGACCGAGGAAGTTCCTGTATACTTTCTTAGATTGTTTAATGTAGGAGATACAGTTAATGTATCTGCTGATGCCGTAGCATCTATTAACTACAGCGGTGGAAAAGGCGGCATATTCGACAATCTATTTTCCTTCGGAGCTGATGGGTTCTGCTCCATTAATGCCAATCAAAACCCAGACAATGCAGGTATATCATCTATTAGCAACTCCTCATTTTACCACGGACGTATTGCAGGTATTGGTCCGGATGCCAATATGAGCAAAAACTACACCCATGAACTATTGGATACAGAAGCTCGCGATGGCTTCAAAAATGGCAAATACACCTATGTTAAGGATGCTATTGCTGATGGTAAATATGTAAAATTAGATCATGATGTGGATCTCTCCCTAGATGAAAAACTATCTGGCATTATGGCAGGTGTCAATAGCTATCAAGGCAAAGAATACAATTGGAGTAATGGTACAGATATTTCTGACATAGCTTATTTCTATGGCAAAAACTACATTTACAACAAGAGTGGCACCAATCCAGAGCTAAAAATAACTTCTCAGCTACCTGCCACCTCAGACAAATCTCCTCTTTATGTAGTTTGCGACCCTTGGTCTAAACTTACTCTCCAATGTTCATCCTCTGATACCTCGGATTCTCGACCAGTGGTATTTGTCTATACAGGTACAGGGCAAATTAATATAGAGGCTAATAATGCTTCATTCCGTGGCATTATTTACGCTCCCAATGCCAAAGTCCATATTAATGATGAAGGCTTGAAATTTTATGGCTCCATTGCTGCCAAGGGCTTGGAAATTACTGGCAAGGGCACCTATGTCCATGAGAATGTATTCAGTAATGGTTCGGGGAGTAATAATATCAATACAAGCGTAGGCCTTGCCGTTCCACCTGATAACATCAACTGGCAATAATTCACTAATGTAACATAATTCCTAAAGAGGGGGCTTTGGCTCCTTCTTTTTTATTGCTTTTTTGAAAGTTCTTTCCTGCCAGAAGCTCAAAATTCAGTGTATTTTTCGCGCTTATTGAAAGTTCTTTCTAGTTTATTCATAAGCATTGACACTTTCTTTCACAACCCATATAATGAAGCCATAAGCAAGAAAACTAATACCAAGGGGGAAGAAATATGGCTAAATCACTAGAGGAAAAGATTGCCAGCCTTAAAGGCAAATTAATCGTTTCCTGCCAGGCTCTACCTAATGAGCCACTTCATTCTTCATTTATAATGGGCCGTATGGCCCTGGCCGCTCAACAGGGTGGCGCCAGCGGCATTCGTGCCAATACCAAGGAGGATATTGCTGAGATTCAGCAGAATGTAGATCTACCTATTATCGGCATTGTCAAAAGAGATTATGAGGATTCCATTATCTACATCACCCCAACCATGAAAGAAATTGATGAACTGATGGAGGTAAAGCCAGAAATCATTGCTATGGATGCCACCATATCCACCCGGCCTGGAGGCAAAACTCTTGATGATTTCTTCCATGAGGCAAAGGCCAAATATCCACATCAGCTTTTCATGGCAGACTGCTCCACAGTAGCCGAGGCAGTACACGCTGACGAACTGGGCTTTGACTTTATTGGCACAACTATGGTGGGCTACACAGAGCAAAGTAAAAACGACAAAATCAACGCTGATGATTTTGCCATTCTCAGAGAAATTATCAGCAAGGTAAAGCACAAGGTAATTGCCGAGGGCAATATTGATACACCAGAAAAGCTAAAGCGGGTTATTGAACTAGGTGCATATTGTGCCGTAGTAGGCTCCATTATTACCAGACCTCAGCTGATTACCAAAAAATTTGCCACCGCTCTAGCCTAAACAATAAGAAAAACCATAATTTATTTACATATTTATTTCAACAAAGGAGATTTTTGACATGAGAAATCTGGATAAGTACAAAGGCGTTATTCCTGCATTTTATGCTTGCTACGATGAAAAAGGCGAAATCAGTCCTGCGGGGGTTCAGAGACTGGCCCAGTATTTCATTGACAAAGGTGTTAAGGGTGTATATGTAAATGGTTCCTCCGGTGAGTGCATTTATCAGAGTGTTGAAGATAAGAAAATTGTATTGGAGAATGTAATGAAGGTAGCCAAGGGCAAGCTGACAGTTATTGCCCATGTAGCCTGCAACAATACCAAGGACAGCATGGAGCTGGCTGCTCATGCTGAAAGCCTGGGGGTTGATGCCATTGCTTCCATCCCTCCTATTTACTTCCGTCTGCCTGACCATGCTATTGCTAAGTATTGGAATGATATTAGCTCCGCTGCCCCAAATACTGATTTTGTTATCTATAACATTCCTCAATTAGCAGGTGTAGCTCTTAGCAACAGCCTTTTCGCAGAAATGAGAAAAAATCCTAGGGTTATCGGTGTTAAAAATTCTTCCATGCCTGTACAGGATATTCAGATGTTCAAGGCTGATGCTGGCGATGATTATATTATCTTCAACGGCCCAGATGAGCAATTTATCAGTGGCAGAGTTATTGGAGCAGAAGCTGGTATCGGTGGCACCTATGGTGTAATGCCAGAGCTGTTCCTGAAGATGAATGAATTGGTAAAGGCTGGCCAGCTGGAGGCTGCTATGCCTATCCAGTATGCAGCCAATTCCATCATCTACAAAATGTGCTCCGCCCACGGCAATATGTATGCAGTAATCAAGGCTATTCTGAAATTGAATGAGGGCTTTGATATTGGCAGTGTTAGAGCACCTCTTGCTGAGCTCACCACAGAAGATATGAAGATTGTGGAAGAAGCTGCTCAGATGATTAAGAATGCCAAGGCAAAATATCTCTAATAAAAATACAGGGTGTTAGGCACCTTTGGGGGAAGGTGCCTAATTTAATCCCCGCCTTGATAGGTGGGCAGGGATTATCATAAGGATCTATAATTTGAAAGAGAGGCATATCTATGCAGGGATTTACAAATATTGATTTAGCTGTACTGGTGATTTACCTTATCCTGGTACTGCTGTTGGGTATCCATTTCGCCAAGAAGGACATGAAGGGCAAGGAATACTTCAAGGGTGATGGTACTATTCCATGGTGGGTTACTTCCGTATCTATTTTTGCTACACTTCTAAGTCCGATTTCCTTTTTGTCACTGGTAGGCATTTCCTTTGCTGGCACCTGGCTTATGTGGTTCGCACAGCTAGGCATGATTTTGGCTATTCCTTTGACGATCCGCTATTTTCTTCCTATATATAGCAAATTAGATATTGATACTGCATACCATTATTTGGAACTACGCTTCAAAAGTAAGATGCTGCGAGTTCTAGGTGCAGTTATGTTCATTATTTACCAGATTGGTAGAATGTCAATTATCATGTACCTACCTTGCATGGTACTGTCAACTTTGACAGGTCTGGATGTAAATCTACTGATTATCGTTATGGGTATTATAGCCATTATCTACTCCTACACCGGTGGCCTAAAATCCGTTCTTTGGACAGATTTTATGCAGGGCTCTGTTCTACTTGTAGGCGTTACCTTTGCTTTAGTCTACCTGCTGTATCATCTGGATGGTGGCATGGCTACTATCTTCTCTGCCTTTACTGAGGAGCACAAGTTCCTGGCTGAAAACCAGCCTTTGTTTGACATTAATATTTTGCGGGATAGTGTATTCATTCTGATTGTCGGTGCCGGTGTCAACACCATGGGCTCCTATATTTCCAGTCAGGATATTGTACAGCGTTTTACCACCACCACTGATATGAAGCAGCTGAACAAAATGATGCTGGGCAATGGTTGTCTTTCCATCTTTATTGCTACTGTTTTCTATCTGATTGGTACCGGCCTTTACAAATTCTATCAGGCAAATCCTCTGCCTGCTGCCGCTGCACAGGATCAGATTTTTGCTTCCTATATTGCCTTTGAGCTTCCTGTAGGTATGGCTGGTCTACTGCTTGCTGCTATCTATGCTGCCGCCCAGTCCACCCTTTCCACTGGATTGAATGCAGTAGCCTCTAGCTGGACTCTGGATATTCTTTCCACCCTTTCCAAAAAAGAAATTTCCTTTGAGCGTCAGACTCAAATTGGACGTTGGGTTTCTTTGGCTGTAGGCATCTTTGCCATTGTAGTATCAATGGTATTGGCCAATGGCGGCGTAAAATCTGCTTATGAATGGTTCAATGGCTTTATGGGCCTTGTTCTGGGAATTCTGGTTGGTGCCTTTATTCTGGGTGCCTTTACCAAGGTAGCCAATGCTGGCGGTACTTTCATCGCTTTCCTTGCTGCTACCGCAGTGCTGGTTTTCGTTAAGTATTTCCTGCCTGCTGGTACAGTTACCTTCTGGTCCTACTCTATTATTTCCATTATCGTATCTCTGGTTGTGGGTATCCCAGCCAGCCTGCTCTGGAGTAAAATCACCGGGAAAACCTCAGAAGTTCCTGAACACACCACCATATATGATACCTGATTGGAGGCTATACTATGATTTTTGGCAATATAAACAATCTGGCAGAATATGATTTTCTGTCCAAGGCTATCAAGGAATGTTTTGCCTATGCTAAGTCCCACGATTTAATATCCTACGAAAAGGGCAGCCATGAAATTGATGGAAAGCGACTTTTCGTCAATATTGTGGAATACACTACCACTACTGCTGAAGAGCGATTCTGGGAAGCCCACAAGGAATATCTGGATTTGCATCTTATGCTAGATGGCACAGAGCAGATTGACCTAAATTTCATTGACAATATGGAATTAAAGGAATTTGTCCCCAAGGATGATTTTCTTCCTATGGAGGGTGAAAAAAATTCCTCTGTAGTTCTCAATAATGGTGATTTTCTTATCTGCTATCCTGCAGATGCACATAGGACAGCTGTTTCTATTGATCAGCCCAAAGCCATCAAAAAGGCTATTTTCAAAATAAAGATTTAAAGGCATCAAGGCAGAAGCTGCAACACTTCTGCCTTAATGTGCTATCTGGAGGTGTGGAATATGTATTTAGCGATTGACATTGGTGGTACAGCTATCAAATACGGCTTAATATCTAAAAACGGCCAACTTCATGAAAGCTATGAATTGCCTACTGAAGCGGCCAAAGGCGGCCCTGCAATTCTACAAAAGGTTCTTAATATAGTTAGGGAATGTAACAACACTCAAAAGCTTGCTGGTGTAGGTATTTCCACCGCCGGCATGGTAAACTGCCAAACCGGGGAAATTTTTTATGCATCCCCACTGATTCCTAACTATATTGGTATCAATTACAAACAGGAAATTGAATCAAAATTTGCTATTCCCTGTGAAGTAGAAAATGACGTGAACTGTGCTGGATTGGCAGAATCTGTTTTTGGGGCTGCCAAGAATACCCATAGTGCCGTCGTTATAACTGTAGGCACCGGTATTGGTGGCTGTTTGATTGCGAATAAAAAGGTTTATCATGGCTTTTCCAACAGTGCCTGTGAAATTGGCTATATGTATATAGACGGAGATACGCGTTATGAGCGTCAAGGTGCCACTAGCGTCATGGTGGAAAGGGTAGCTGAAGCCAAGGGAGAATCTACAGCTCATTGGAATGGCAAAAAAATATTTGCTGCAGCCAAGGAAGGGGATGCAGATTGCATCGAAGCTATTGACCATATGATAACCGTATTAGCTAAGGGTATTGCCAATATCTGCTATGTTGTAAATCCAGAAGTAGTAGTTCTGGGCGGAGGTATTATGGCCCAGACTGAATATCTTGCCCCTCGTATTAACGCAGCCCTTGACCAATGCATGGTAAACAGTCTGCGCCAGCATACACGTCTTGCCTTTGCCCAATTGAAAAATCAAGCAGGAATGTTGGGAGCATGGTATAATTTTATGATAAGACAGTAATATTTATTGGGAGGAAGCCTATGGCATCACCAAAACGCTCAATCATTCCCATGATTGATATAAATTATAAAAACTTTAGTCCTGCCGAAAAAAAGATTGCTGATTTCTTCATTAGCAATGAACGGGATGATATTGATCTTTCTGCCAAGGCCATTACCCAAAGGCTTTATGTTTCTGAGGCTACTCTGTCCAGATTTGCTAAAAAAAGTGGCTTCAAGGGCTATCGAGAACTGGTTTTTGCCTACAAAAATCAGGAAAAGAAAAAGCATGCCAGCATGACTAATATTACCAAGGGCGTGCTTTCCATCTATGAGGATTTGCTGGAAAAGGAATATGACCTTATTGACGAAGCCCAGCTGGATAGAATTGTGGAGTATATTAACAGCTACAGCCGAATTTTTGTAGGAGGCAAAGGCAGCTCTGGCATTGCCGCCGAGGAAATGGAGCTGCGTTTTATGCGTATCGGCATTAATATTAATGCCATTTCCTATGTAGACCGCATGAGAATGCAGACCGTTTTCATGGATGAGCATTGTCTGGTGATCGGCTTCAGTATCAGCGGCAGCAACGAGGATGTATTATATATGCTGCGGGCAGCCCATCAAAATGGCTCCAAAACCATGCTGGTAACAGCCTATAATCAAGAGGGCTTCAAGGAATATTGCGATGAGGTTATTCTGGTTCCCTCCTATCAGCATATGAATTATGGCAATTCTATTTCTCCTCAGTTCCCCTTGCTGGTACTACAGGATATTATTTATACAAAATATATGCAGGGCAATCACTTAATTAAGGAATCCCTTCATAGTCATACGTTAAAGGCACTTAGAAAGGAGTTTGAATAGCATGAGAATTTACAAAGCAAAGGATTACAAAGATATGAGCCGGAAGGCAGCCAACATTTTGTCAGCCCAGATTATTATGAAGCCAGACTGCACCTTGGGATTGGCCACTGGTTCCTCTCCTATTGGGATTTATGACCAGCTGGTGGAATGGTACAAAAAGGGGGATTTGGATTTCTCCGAGGTTACTACCGTAAACCTTGACGAGTACAAAGGCTTGTCCAAGGACAATGACCAGAGCTACTATTATTTCATGCACCAGCACCTGTTTGACCGGGTAAATATCAATCCCAATAAAACCTATCTCCCTAATGGCATGGAAATGGATAGTCAAAAAGAAACCAAGCGCTATACTGAGCTGATTCAGAGCCTTGGTGGCATTGATATGCAGCTTTTGGGCATTGGTCACAATGGCCATATTGGCTTTAATGAGCCAGGTACATCCTTTGAAAAGGATGTACATTGCGTGGATTTGACTCAGGATACTATTGAAGCCAACAAGCGGTTCTTTGCCAGTGCTGATGATGTACCTAAGCAGGCCTATACTATGGGTATCAAAACCATTATGCATGCCAAGAAAATCGTTTTGATAGCCAACGGTATCAAAAAAGCTCCTATTATCCAGAAGGCTTTCTTCGGCCCTGTTACACCACAGGTGCCAGCTTCTATTCTCCAGCTTCACAACGATGTTACCCTTATAGCAGATGAGGAAGCTCTGTCCTGCCTGTAAAATGAGACTTATTCAGTGGGAGCTTTAGACTCCCACTGAATTTAGTCGAATAAATCCAGAGCCTTACGGGGGCTTAACTCCCTCCTAAGAGGAGGGAGCCTTAGCCCCCGTTAGCATGGGGTAAAATGAGATTTATTCAATGGTAGCTTTATCCTGCCACTGAAACTACTCCAATGGGAGATGAAAAAATGAAGATTACCAATGTAAATATTTATCATGAAAACCATGTATTTCAGCCCGGGTGTATTGAGATTCAAGGAGAAAAAATTTCTGCTGTGCATTTCTCGGATACTAATACTCTTAATGAGGAAATTATTGATGGCCAGGGCTGCTATGCGATTCCCGGTCTAGTGGATATACACTTTCATGGCTGTATGGGCGCAGACCTTTGTGATGCAAAGCCAGATAGCCTGCCTATTATGGCAGAATATGAGGCTTCCCAAGGTGTAACCACCATTTGCCCAGCCACTATGACCATGTCTGAGGCTGAACTGCACAAAATCATGCAAAATATTGGCAGCTATCAACCAACCTCTCACAAAGCAGCTCATTTAGCCGGTATCAATATGGAGGGGCCTTTTATTAGCAAAAAAAATAAGGGTGCTCAAAAGGAAAGCAATGTTATTCCTTGCTCTGTTTCTCTCTTTCGCCAGCTAAATCGGGAAGCTGGTGGGAAAATCAAGCTGGTGGATATTGCCCCAGAGGAGCCAGGGGCTATGGAATTTATTGAGGCTGTCAAGGATGAGGTCATAGTATCTCTGGCCCATACTGTAGCAGGTTATGATATAGCTATGGAGGCATTTCAGCGGGGAGCCAATCATGTAACCCATCTCTACAATGCCATGAATCCTTTCCACCATCGCAGGCCCGGGGTACAGGGAGCTGCCTTTGACAGCGGTGCCTTTGTAGAGCTGATTTGTGATGGTGTGCATATTCATCCAGCGATGGTAAGAGCCATGTTCCAGCTCTATGGCAGCGACCATATTTGTCTCATTAGTGACAGCATGAGAGCGGCTGGCCTAGAGGACGGAGATTATACTCTTGGGGGACAGGCTGTAAAGGTGGAAGGCCCTCGGGCTACTCTGGCAGATGGTACCATTGCCGGCTCTGTTACCAATTTGATGAAATGTCTGAAAAATGTGGTACAGAATATGCATATTCCTTTGGAGCAGGCTGTAGAAAGCGCCACCGAAACTCCCGCCAAATCCATTGGCATCTTCCAGAACTGTGGCAGCATCTCAGTAGGCAAAACAGCAGATATTGTCCTGCTGGACAAAGAGCTGAACGTGCAAAAAATTATTCTTGCTGGGAAAAAATATTATGAATACTAAGAGTACCCCGCTTTCGGAGTGATGACCGAAAACGGGGTACTTTCTTTTTTGTTCCAGCATCAGTCCCCGGAATCTGGTGGCAAAGCTATCTGCCATATATACCTTTAATTCCTTACCATTAATTTCTAAAGCAATCTTTTTCATCATACCATCTTTCCTAAAACCCAAAAACCTGCTGTTCAATCCAATACAGGAAAAACAGCAGGCATTTTTTATTTGATAAAATTATGCATCAAGCTTATCAGGGAAGGCAGCAGTACTATAACAAAGTCAGCTCCTGCACCTCACAGCGGTCTGCCAACATGCGCATGGCCTGCCTGCACGCTGACACAGAGCAAATCCAAAACCTCTGGCAGCTGATGAAGAATCATTTCCTGTCTTTTCTGAATCAGGATTCTCAATATTACCAAAGGCAGCATACCGAATATACCGGCAAAAACCACCAAAACCATAGTGGATAAATCAAGAGTTACTGTGACTAATTATAACTTAATTTGTTTCCCTGACCAACTGCTGATATAATATATATGGGTATACATAATGGAAAGGAGCGAGTACACGGAATGTCGGAGGAGGAAAATGTTCAGGAATTGATTCAAACCCCTCATGGGGTGCAGGAAAGCATCAAAA
>SAMEA3663047__coassemble_1036_pt1 | contig 9696 bp, 10 predicted proteins | sample SAMEA3663047__metabat2_low_PE_027 | metagenome-assembled genome bin SAMEA3663047 (sample SAMEA3663047) | pig gut metagenome | biome: pig gut; feature: pig-associated habitat; material: faeces | place: France | collected 2012 | reverse complement strand
TTTGAATGCGATGTTATGCTGGAGCATGTAGTTGTGCCCGGCCGGTTCCCCAAGCATTATGTTAACTGGTTGAAGAAAATTGATGAAACCTCTGCCAACCTTCGTTCCAAGAGCGGCACCTGTGCTTTTGGTGAGGAAAATACCATGTGCAAATTCGATGGTAAAAATACCACTATTGTACCTATCTATGGTGTAGGTGAGCGGATTGGTACCTTGATTGTGGCTAAATACAATGTGGATTTCTCTGATGATGATTTGCTGCTGGCAGAATATGGCGCTGCTGTAGTAGGTATGGAGATGCTGCATGATAGAGCCCGCCGTACTCAGGAGGAGAGCCAGAAGATTGAAACTGTCCGCATGGCTTTGGGGACATTGTCTATCTCCGAGGGCCAGGCTACCATTGCTATTTTCCGCAAGCTGAAGCGAAAGGATGGCCCGGTTAATGCCTCTAAGATTGCTTACATGCTGACTATTACCCGCTCTGTTATTGTTAATGCTTTGAGAAAGCTGGAATCTGCCGGTGTGGTTGAGCCAAAATCCCAGGGTATGAAGGGAACCCATATTAAGGTTCTCAATGAATATCTGTGGAACGGCGTAGAGGAGCTGGCTCAAGAGACAGAGATGCATATTGATGATATTTTTGCCGAATATGGCCGCAAGCTGGTAAAGCAGTATGTGGAGCAGCATGCTGAGGAGCATGGTGTAGCCGATAATCCAGCAGCTATAAAAGAAAGAATCAACCAGATTTGTGCTGGTATTGACGGGCTGGATATAGATGTGGTGGATATAACCGATATTGATTTTGACAGAGGCTTCAAGGTATATGCTGAGGAGCAGCAGCAATCTGTAGCTGATGTAAATCCTGCTGAAATGCTGGCATGGTACATTCGCAAGTACATGAAAAAATAAATAACTAAAATTAGGCTGTGATGAAGTATAAAAAATGTTTTATCACAGCTTTTTATTTGCAACTTTTGCACTATTTTTTTCCATATGAAATTATTATGAAAAAAATACTTCTTAATTTATAGAAAAAATGCTAGAATATAGGGAGATATGAACATTTTACTTAAGATGAGGAAGTGGGTATTCATGCTGGATCAGATTTTGAATTCACCATCATTTAATTATATGCAGCGTGGCATGGAGGCTGCTAACCTTCGTCAGGAGGTTATTAGCAACAATATTGCTAACGTTAATACTCCCCATTTCAAGCGCAGTGATGTGGTGTTTGAAACCTTGCTGGCCAAGGAATTGGGTATGGGCGAGGATAAAAATAAGCTAAAAATGGTGAGAACCAGAGATAAGCATTTGCCGCAGGCTATGAGCAGTAAGGCAAAGGCAGCAATTCATCTGGATGATACTACCACCATGCGGGTGGATGGCAATAATGTAGATATTGATTTTGAAATGGCGGATTTGGCCAAGAATCAGATTTACTACAACGCTATGGCCAAGAAGCTAGGTGGCTATATTCAGGGTGTAAAGAATGTCATAAGCAGTAAATAAGCTGATATATAGATTGGAGAAAGTGCAATGAGTATGTTTGGCGGTATTGACGCGGCAGCCTCTGGATTGACAGCAGAGCGTCTGAGAATGGATGTAATATCCAATAATATAGCAAATGTCAACTCTACAAGAACTGTGGATGGAGGCCCTTTCAAGCGTAAATATGTTATTTTTCAGCCAAGAGAGGCGGAGAAAAACAGCTTTTCAGCTATGCTGGATGGAGCAATGAATAAGGGTGGCAAAAACAGAGCCGGCGATGGTGTTAGAGCCATAGGTATTGGTACTGATGACAGCATGGGCAAGCTGGTCTATGATCCTGGTCATCCTGATGCTAACGCTGATGGCTATGTGGAGCTTCCTAATGTGGATATTGTTACCGAGATGGTTGATATGATTACAGCTTCCAGAGCTTATGAGGCTAATGTGACGACTATTAATGCAGCCAAGAGTATGGCTCAGCAGGCATTGAATATCAGCAAGTAATAAATGAGGTGAAATAATGGAGATAGAAGCATTACAGATGACTCCGGTGAAAATGCAGGCAGAAAGCCATTTGGGTGAGGACGAGCCAGCCCAGACAGTGCCGGCCTTTGGCGAATATCTGAAAAATGCTTTAGGTGAGGTAAACAGCCTGCAGAAGGAGTCAGACAATATGAGTAAGGCTCTGGCAGCAGGACAGGTTGAGGATATATCACAGGTAGTGATTGCTGCGGAAAAGGCAGATATTGCTCTGCAGCTGACACTGGCCGTACGCAATAAAGCGGTAGAGGCCTATCAGGAAATCATGCGTATGCAGGTTTGATAGTTTGTAATTGATGAGATTTATACTGCATAGCAAGGGGATTTTGTGATGGGTGATTTAAAGGAAAAATATCTGCAGCTATGGGGCAGATTGACAAAAAAGCAGCATTATATGGCTATCGGCGGTGTGGTACTGCTGCTGATAGTTATTTTTGCTGCCAGTTTTTCCCTAGGCAGCAAGCCAGATATGGTACCGTTGTTTACTAATATGGAAACCAAGGACGCAGGCGAGGTAGCTGCCAAGCTAAAGGAGTCCAAGGTAAATTATGAAGTTCAGGAAACCAAACAGGGAACCACGATACTGGTGCCTTCGGCCAATGTCCATGAGGCTAGACTGAATCTGGCCACCGAGGGATTGCCTCGGGGCAACAAGGGCTTTGAAATATTCGATGATAGCAAGCTGGGGGTAACAGAATTCCAGAACAAGGTGAATTATCTGCAGGCCCTGCAGGGTGAGCTGACTCGTACTATTGAACAGATTGAGGCTGTAGAAAAGGCAAGAGTACATATTGTATTGCCAGAGGACAGCCTGTACAAGAAGAATGAAAAGCCAGCTACTGCTTCCATTATGTTGAAGCTGAAGCCTAATCAGCAGCTGAATAAAAAGGAAGTTAAGGGTATTGTGAATCTGGCTTCCCGCAGTGTACAGGGATTGGTGCCAGAGAATATTACCGTAGTGGATGAAACTGGCAAGATTCTCAATGATCCAGATGAGGATGAGGATAATGTCAGCATCAAGACCATGACTCAACTGGATATGACTCGCAAGGTTCAGGAACGGATGCAGAAGGACGTACAGTCCATGCTGGATCAGGCCATAGGCGTGGGACATTCCTATGTGCGGGTAAATGTGGAGCTGGATTTCGATCAGCGTCAGACTGATACTCAGACCTATACACCGGTGGTGGATGATTCTGGTATCATTCGCAGTGAGCAGACTATTAATGAGTCCTATAACGGCACCTCCAATTCACCAGGAGGCCCAGCTGGAGTACAGTCCAATGTACCTGGCTATGTGGCTCAGAACAATAATAGCAATGCTAATTACTCTAAGAAAGAAAGCACCAAGAATTATGAGATTAATGAGGCCAAGGAAAAGACAGTGGCTTCTCCAGGTTCTATTAAGCGTGTAAATATTGCGGTTTTGGTTAATGAGGATATTACTCAGGCACAGCAGGAAAGCATTCAGCGTTCTGTGGCTTCTGCTGTGGGCATTAACGCAGACCGTGGTGATACTGTATCTGTTGAGCCGTTGCCATTCAGCACTGAGGCTGCTGATAAACAGGCAGCAGAGGAGCAGGCCGCCAAGGATGCAGCTAATTTGAAGATTGCCCTGATTGTAGCAGCTATTCTGCTGTTGATAGGCGGCATAGCTGGTTACTTCTACTGGAAGCGTAAGAAGCGTCTGGAGGCTGAGGCCGAGGCTGCCCGTTTGGCAGAGGAAGAGGCTGAGCTGGAGAGACAGCGTGCTGAGGAGGCCCGTGCTGCTATGCTGGAGAATGGCGAGATAGAGCCTGAGGAAATGACTCAGGAGGAGCAGGAGCATCTGTCAGAGCGTCAGACTATTGAGGAACTTATCCGCAATAAGCCTGCTGAAATGGCAATGCTGGTTAAGACCTGGTTGTCGGAGGACTAAAAATTATGGATATGTATGGTGATGAGCCGGAGCTGAACAATCAGCAAAAGGCAGCAATATTATTTATCGTACTGGGACCTGAATATTCCTCCATGTTATTCAAGCATATGAATGACGAGGAAATCGAAAAGGTGACTCTGGAGATTGCCAACCACAAGCAGGTTACACCTGAGGAAAAGAAGGCAGTTATTTCAGAATTTTATCAGATGGCTATGGCCAAGAATTATCTGTCCCAGGGTGGGTTGGAATATGCCCAGAGCATTTTGGAAAAGGCTTTGGGTGCAGACAGGGCAACTACTATTATCAGCAGGCTGACTACCAGCCTGCAGGTACGTCCTTTTGATTTCCTGCACAAGACGGATCCAGCTCAGCTGTTGAACTTTATACAGAATGAGCATCCTCAGACCATCGCCTTGATCATGGCTTATTTGGACCCAGATCAGGCTGCTACGATTCTTACATCTTTGCCACAGGATAGACAGGCCGAAGTAGCTAAGCGTATAGCGGTTATGGATAGAACTTCTCCGGAGGTACTGAGAGAGGTAGAGCGAGTGCTGGAGCGGAAGCTGTCTGCTCTGGTTACACAGAATTTCAGCGATGCAGGCGGCGTAAAGGCCATCGTAGAGGTACTGAACCGTGTGGATCGTACTACGGAGAAATCCATTATCGAGAATTTGGAAGTGGACAATCCAGAGCTTACAGAAGAAATCAAGAAGCTCATGTTTGTATTCGAGGATATCGTTATGCTGGACGACAGAAGTCTCCAGATGGTACTCCGAGAGGTGGATACCAAGGATTTGTCCCTGGCTTTGAAGGCAACCAACAAGGAAGTTGCCGACAAGATTTACAAGAATATGTCCAAGCGTGCTGGCGATATGCTTCGTGAGGAAATTGAATACATGGGCCCTGTAAAGATAAGGGATGTTGAGGACGCTCAGCAGAAGATTGTAAATGTTATCAGAGCACTGGAGGATAAGGGCGAGATTGTAGTCTCCAGAGGAAAGGGTGACGAAATGATTGTCTAGGGTAATAAAGGGTGCCATCTATAATGATGAGCCAAAGTTTGTAGCTGTACCTACGATGGTGGTTTCCGCCAATGAGGAGGGAGCCCAGGCAGAGGAAGAGCTGATGACACCTGAGGCCCAGGAGCATATGCTGGCAGAAATCCGTCACAAGGAGGCCAAGGCCAGTCAGCTTCTAAAGGATGCCCAGATTCAGGCAGAGATTGTTCGTCAGGAGGCCAAGGCAGAGGCAGATAAGCTGATGCTGGATACTCAGGATAAGGTAGCCTCTCTTCAGGAGGAGGCTAAAAAGCAAGGCTATGAGCAGGGATTGGCAGAGGGCCGGGAGACTGGTGCTCAGCAGATTCGAGAGGAGCAGCATCAGATCTTGGTGGATGCCAATGCTGGAGCAGAACGGCTTCTCAAGGAGGCTCAAACAGCCTGTCAGGATTATGTTACTTCGGCAGAAAATACCATTGCTGAAATGGTATTGAAGATTGCCAATAAGATTTTGCCTCGCCACTTTATAGATGTGCCTCAGATGATTCTGCCTTTGGTACAGGAAGCTATACAAAAGGTAAAGGATCAGCCTAAGGTTGTGGTCAAGGTGGCTCCAGAGGCGTATGAGCTGGTAATGATGGCCCAGTCAGAGCTGCAGGCCCAGCTGGAGGGCAGCGGGCAGCTGGAGGTTCAATCAGATGGTTCTCTGAAAGCAGGGGATTGTTTGGTGGAATCCCCTAATGGTGTAGTGGATGCAGGCGTAGCGACTCAGCTGCGGCTGGTAGAACAGGCAGTTAGGAATGTAATGAAATAATGGATATAAACATCAATCTGGAAAAATTCAATACTGCTATAGACCATTGCAAGTCTATGAATATGATAGGCAAGGTTGTCCAGATTGTTGGTCTGGTTATCGAATGTAACGGCCCAAATGTCAGCATGGGAGAGCTGTGCTATGTACACTCCCACTTTGAGGATGTGGAGCCTCTGCCAGCAGAGGTGGTAGGCTTCCGAGAGGGATATGTGCTGCTGATGCCTTTGGGAGAAACCAAGGGGATTGGTCCAGGCTGTCAGGTGGTTTCTGCCCAGAAGGTGCTGCAGGTCAAGGTTGGGCCAGAGCTTTTGGGAAGGGTTATAGATGGCTTGGGGAACCCTATAGATGGTAAGGGACCTATTCTTTGTCAGAAGGAATATCCTATTCAGGCTGATCCGCCAGCTCCTTTGGAAAGACCTGTTATCAAGGATTCTCTTTATGTAGGAGTTAGAGCCATTGATGGACTGATTACTATGGGACAGGGACAGCGTATTGGTATTATGGCAGGCAGCGGCGTAGGTAAATCCACATTGCTGAGTATGATTGCCAGAAATACTGAAGCAGATATTAGCGTTATTGCTCTGGTAGGAGAGCGAGGTCGTGAGGTAAAGGAATTTATCGAGCGGGATTTGGGGGAGGAAGGCTTGAAGCGTTCTGTGGTGGTAGTAGCTACCTCAGATAAGCCAGCCCTGGTTCGTATCAAGGGTGCTTTGACGGCTACAGCTATAGCGGAGTATTTCCGGGATAGAGGCCGCAAGGTAGTTTTGATGATGGACTCAGTTACCCGCTTTGCTATGGCCCAGCGTGAGGTCGGGTTGACGGTAGGGGAACCACCTGCTACCAGAGGTTATACCCCATCAGTTTTTGCTCTTTTGCCAAGATTGCTAGAGAGAGCTGGCACCAGTGCTAAGGGCTCCATTACTGGTATTTATACCGTTCTGGTTGATGGCGATGATATGAATGAGCCTATTGCAGATGCGGTGCGTAGTATTTTGGATGGACATATTGTGTTGTCCAGAAATATTGCAGCTCAGAATCATTTTCCAGCTATTGATGTATTGGCCAGCGTTAGCCGAGTTATGTCGGCAGTGGTACCCAAGGAGCATATGGAGGCCAATCGTAAGCTGAGAGCTTTGATGGCAGTGTACAAGGAGGCTGAGGATTTGATACACATAGGAGCCTATGTAAAGGGATCAAGTCCTAAGATTGATGAGGCTGTACAGAAGATTGATGCCATAAATGATTTCCTGTGTCAGGGTGTATTTGAGGTTCAAAGCTTCGAGGAAACCATCCAGAGGCTGGAAGGTATATAGCATGAAGAAATTTCGTTTTAAGTTGGAGACACTGTTAAAGGTGACAAGAATGAATAAGGAAAAGGCTCAGGCTGCCCTGGCAACAGCCACCAAAGAGGTGGAGGAGGCCAGAGCTGTTCTGCAGGTGTATCTGCAGGAAATGGCTCAGGGGCATAGGGATTATGATGAGCTGACCGGAGAGGGCAAAACCATTAGCCTGGGACGTCTTATGACCTTTAACAGCTTCTTCAACTGGAAGCGAGAGCAGATTGAAGCTCAGCAGCATACTATTATGGAAAAGCAGGCTGTCAGACAGCAAAAGATGCATGAGCTGATAGCTGTTATGAATAAGCTGAAAAGCATAGAGCAGCTGCGGGAGAAAAGATTGCAGCAGTATATGAGCGAGGCTTTGCAGGAGGAGCAGAAGCAGCTGGATGAGATAGGCGGACAGTTATTTTTCCGCAATCGCAGCTAGACTGTGGAGCCTGAAAAATGGGAAGTGAATTTATATGATGCAGATAGAAGGTTTGAATAGCATAATACATCGTATTGACGAGCTAAATATGCGGTTTGGTATAAATGCAGCCGCCAACTATCAAGAAAATGTAAATAAAACTGCCGCAACAGGCGGTGTTGAGCAGGAAAAGCCTCAACGGCTGGAGAATGGCAGCTTTGCTACCGAGCTGGATAAGGCTATGAGCATGGAATCCAGAGGGGCAGTGGGGCTGAATATTTCTGGCGATACAAACAGCCTGATTAAGGAGGCTGCAGCTAGATATCAGGTAGATCCAAGATTGGTGGCTGCAGTGGCTCAGACAGAGTCTGGTGGCAATCAGGAGGCGGTTTCTCCTGCCGGCGCAGTGGGAGTTATGCAGCTGATGCCTGAGACGGCAGCAGGACTGGGGGTAAATCCCTATGACAAGCGTCAAAATATTGAGGGGGGCGCCAAATACCTCAGACAGATGATGGATACCTTTGGCGGCGATGTGCAGAAGGCTGTAGCAGCTTATAATGCTGGTCCCCAGGCTGTAAAGGAATATAATGGTATCCCGCCTTATAGAGAAACACAGGATTATGTTAATAAGGTATTGGATATTTATCGTTAATTAGGGTGGTAGAATGGCAAGTAAGGATAATACAGAGCAGGAGCCAGTACAAAAGCAAAGTTGGCTGAAGAAATTTGGTAAAGGGTTTTTGCTGTTGGTGCTGGTTATAGCGGGATTTTTCTTAGGTATTTACCTGCAGATTTTTGATTCTGGTGAAATGAATAAAAAGCTGGGGCTGTATAATATGCCGGTTGTAGGTCAGTTCTTTGCCAAGCCAGTGGATGAAGCCTCTTCCGTACCGGATGAAAAGGATGTACAGGAAACAGCCAATGCTAAGAAGGATAGTGAAAAATCCAAGCCTGTGAAGCTTACGCAGAAGGAAATCGACAAGCTAACCAAGCAGAGACAGGCGGATGAAAAAAAGCGTGTGTCCAAATTGGCGAGATTGTATAATGAGATGAAGCCGGCAGATGCAGCAAAGATTTTGGAAACTATGGATAATGATATTGTCATTGCCATTTTCCAGCGCATGGATGAGTCTCAGGTTTCTCAAATTTTGACGGAATTTGATCCTGATAGAGCAGCCACAATTTCCAAGATTATGTATGTAGGTGCTCCCAAGAGAGTACAGCAGGTAACCAATGAAAATGGTGCAGTTCAGCAGCAACAGTTGCAATAGGATAGCGTATTAAGCACTTGTGCTTAGATATACGATATTATTGAAGGGAGGTGAAATTATGAGTAATAACGTCAATGTTTTTTCCCTTAATGCAGGCAGCAGCAAGGAAGCTGTCAAGGTTAATTCCAAAGCTAGCACCAGAACTGTGAAAACCAAGCAGGAGAATTTCTCTCAGACCTTGGATCAGGCTCAGCAGGCCAGTAACAAGAATGATGTAAGCAAGGATGCTGATTACACCAAGACTGACAGCAATGCACAGGGTAAGGCTGTTGATACAGCAGATACCCAGAGCAAGGCTCAGGAGACCTCTGAAGCAAGCCAGCCGCAGGGGGAAAAGCCACAGACCAAGGCCCAGGACAAGGCTAAGGGAGAAGTGGAGGCCCAGATTAATCAACAGACTCAGGGAACTCAGCAGAATCCTCAGGCAGCTGCTTTGTTGGCAGCAGAAGCCCAGGCATCCTTGGTGCAGGATATACCTATGGCAGAGCTAAATACCTATTTCAAGGGTGATACCAGATTGCAGACTGTTCAGGAAAATGTTCAGGGACAGTTGGCAGGTGACGAGGCTCTGGCAGAAATATTACAGCAGACCAATCAGCAGGAGAATCCTGTGGAGAGTCTTCAGCCTGTACAGATGATGGAGCAGGTTCAGAAGGTAGAGACTGTAGCAGTAACTGCTGAGCAGCCAGTAAAGGCTCAGGAAAGCTATACACCTAATGATATTGCAGCCTTGTTGGGCAGTAAGCCAGCCCAGAATAAGGATAATACAGGTAATGTGGTAGTACAGCAGTCTCAGCAGGTTAAAAACCAGCAAATGCTGAATCTTTTGGCTGGACAGCAGGGAGCTTACACCCCTCAGCCAGCAGTACAGCAGGGAGCTTACACCCCTCAGCCAGCAGTACAGCAGGGAGCTTACAC
>SAMEA3663047__coassemble_996_pt1 | contig 9919 bp, 7 predicted proteins | sample SAMEA3663047__metabat2_low_PE_027 | metagenome-assembled genome bin SAMEA3663047 (sample SAMEA3663047) | pig gut metagenome | biome: pig gut; feature: pig-associated habitat; material: faeces | place: France | collected 2012 | reverse complement strand
AGTAAAAGAATGAATGGTAATCTTGAAATTTTCCTTGATGAGCCGCAGCATTTTTTCATAATACTCCAGCCCCAAATCAGGATAAAGACCACCCTGAATCATAACCTGAGTGGCCCCAGCATCTACTGCCTCTTTCACCTTGCCTAGAATTTCATCAAAGGTCAGGAGATAGGCATCCTTGCTTTCCTTGCGACGGAAAAAAGCACAAAATCTACATTCATTAACACATACATTGGTATAGTTGATATTTCTATCTACAATAAAGGTAATTCTATCTCCAAAGCGTTTTCTAGCTTCGGCTCCTGCCAGCTGTCCTAACTGGATAGGATCTCCATTTATCAGCAGCTGTTCTGCTTCCTTGGCATTCATTCTCATCATTTGACTGCCTCCTCTCCAGTTTCCACAGGATGATAGAAAGTATCTCGCTCCACAGGCTCAAAACCAGCTTCTGTAATCAGCTGACGCAATTTGCTGCGGGTAATCCCCCGTCCTGTATTGGCACCAGCAGCATGAATGATTTTTTCCTCTCCAATGGTACCATCCAAATCATCAGCTCCAAAGCCCAAAGCTAGCTGGGCAATAGGCATGGTCAGCATTATCCAAAAAGCCTTAATATGATCCACATTATCCAGAATCAATCTGGACAAGGCCATCATTTTCATATCCTCCCAGGAACCAACCCGCTTCAAATAATCCAACCCTGTATTGGCAGGGTGGAAAGGGAAGGAAACAAAGGCCTGAAAACCACCGGTTTCATCCTGAATATCCCGTAGGGTAAATAGATGCTGCAACCTTTCCTCAATGGTTTCAATATGACCATACATCATGGTGCAATTGGTGCGGATGCCTAGCTTGTGAGCTGTCTTAATAGTTTCAATCCACTGGACAGTAGTAGCTTTTTTCGGACAGATAATTTCCCTTACTCTATCGCTAAGAATCTCTGCGCCACCTCCTGGTAGAGAGGAAAGGCCAGCCTTTTGCAAAATCTCCAATACTTCTTTGATGGATTTGCCAGTCATTTGGCTAAAATGCACAATCTCCACCGGAGTAAAAGCCTTGATATCCACCTGTGGCAAAGCCTGCCGTACCTGTTTTACTACATTGAGGTAATATTCAAAGGGCTTATCTGGATGGAGTGCGCTGACAATATGGATTTCGCCTAGATTTCTGGTAGCCTTGGCCTCCTCCAGAATTTTGGCAATATCTGTTTCCTCCAGTACAAAGCCTCCCGGCTCCCCTTCCTTTTTCTGAAAGGCACAAAGAGGACAACCCGAAGTACAGATATTGGTCAAATTAATATGCTTATTAACATTATAAAAAACCTGTCGTCCGCTCTTTTTTTCCTTCATGCGTCTAGCACAATCTGCCAAAAACAACAAATCATTATCTTCGTAGAGGGCCAAGGCCTCCTGTAAATTCAACCGCAAGCCAGCATTGGCTTTTTCTCTGGCCTGCAGAATCAATTCTTTGGTCATAATATCCCCTTTTATTTGTAAAAATCGCCTATCTAATCCTTAATCTGCAAATGTTCTCAGAATATTGAAATTGCAGTCACAGGCTGCTGGAATCCGGCCTGCCTCACGAATAATCTTGATAATATTGTCCTCGCTGAGAGCAGTAGGACTGGAAGCTCCTGCGTCGTGAAGAATGGTTTCCTTGTGAATGGTACCATCAATATCGTTAGCACCAAAGCCCAAAGCAATCTGAGCTACCGGCACTGTCAGCATAACCCAATAGGCCTTGATATTGTTAATATTATCCAGCATCAATCTAGAAATAGCAATGGTGCGCAAATCATCCCACATGGAGGTTTGCTGAACAGTTTTGCCCAGCTCTGTATGTTTCGGCAGGAATGGGAAGCAGATAAAGGTCTGTATACCGCCAGTTTCATCCTGCAAATCCCGTAAGGTCAGCAGATGATCTACCCGCTCCTCCAAGGTTTCTATATGACCATAGAGCATGCTGGCATTGGTTTTGATGCCCAGCTTATGAGCTGTTCTGGACACCTCCAGCCATTGAGCTGCCGTAGCCTTGTTAGGACACAGTTCATTGCGTACTCTATCACTAAGGATTTCCGCTCCGCCACCAGCAATAGCCTGCAAACCTGCCTGCTGCAGCTTGCGCAGAACCTGTTCAACGCTCAACCCAGAAATCTTGGCAAAATGCGTAATTTCCACCCCGGTAAATCCTTTGAGATATAAATTTGGAAACTCATCATGCAAGGCCTGCAATCGCTGTAGATAATCCTCAAAACTCCAATCACTATGCAGTCCGCTTACCACATGAAGCCCAGCCAGATTTGGATCCTTGGAGGCATCCCGTACCAGCGCCAAGGCATCTTCTACCTCCATGGCATAAGCCCCTTTGTCATCCTTATCCCGGCCAAAGGCACAGAACTTGCACTTGGAAGTACAAATATTGGTTAGATTAACATGGCAATTCACATTGTAATAAACAATATCCCCACATTTCTGCTGGCGGACATAATCTGCCATATTACCTAACCAGGCTATATCCTTGCAGGCGAAAAGTTTTATACCATCCTCACGGCTTAATCTCTCCCCTGCAAAAATCTTTTTTTCTATTTCTTTATATTCCTCGGAACTATACAAAACCCGCTCCTCCTATCTTAAATGCATACAAAATACATTATATCAATTAATAAGCAGATTTGCAAAATATCATATTATTCTTTTTGTTTGCTTGCTATTTATTCGGGTATCTTCATTGACAACAGTCTGTTCTATAAATTCCCTACACATTTTCTTGCTTGAGACATTAGGGATTTCATTGCCCTTCTACTGATTCTGTGGTATAGTTGGATTACAAGAAAGACTCTCTCCATTAGCGGAATACGTGCTAGTGGCAGTAGTGGTAGAACGTGCGAAGTCCTCTACCTTTACAGGGCCTTTTTTGTTTGCATATCATACAACAGCACTATCCACTATTGTTTCCATTATAACCAAAAGAGCTGTCCACTAAGGAACAGCCCCCAATTCTACACCAGTGCAGAGTGATATTTATTCAGCAAATAGTCACAATAAGTTTTGTCTTGAATAGCCTTGGTTACATCATCATTTAATCCCTTGGCCAAGAGTAAGGCATATAGCTTATTAATCATCTCAATTCCATATTTCTTGCCAATTTCCTTGCCCCGGGATTCGGCTCTATCCAATACCTCACACATATCCAATCCCTCCATTTCATTTAAGTCTGTAGAATATACCTCCATATAGCGCTTATCGTTAGTCAATACTGACATAAGCTTCAGCAATCCGTCTACATTGCGGATTTTTTGTTTACTAGGTTGATATTCTTTCGTATTGTAAATCTGCACAAAATAATCAGCGATGATTCTAAAATCACTTACAAATTTTCCTACCTGCTCGTCAGTTAGTCTAGGCACATCTATTACGTTTATTTTATAATCACTAACAAAATCCCTCAATCTGGGAGGAATATCCAACGAATCATACAAACAAAGTGGCTTTTTCCAAGGTGTTTTACCAAAATACAAAACTAAGGTTATGATAGGATAACGCTTATTTTTGACTTTGCGCTTCTGTCCTGTAACCTGACAGGTCTGCAACTCATCCTGATTCATTTCGTCACGATAAGCTGAACCATCATAGCCCATGATTCGCAGAGGCATATCCGTGTCAATAGCCAATTGATTTTCCACACCTATAAGTGCTAAGCGTAGACAACACTTTTTATCAAGCCAATATTTTGCTACATCCCGTTCCTGTTCATGTATAGCAGAATCATCTGCTTTATACTGTGAATAAGTCTGGGTATCCATCAGGCTGTTTTCAGAAATCACTTCCTCCCCATCAAAAAGACAGCCATTGATAATATCTGCAAAAACATCGTTGTATGCCTCAAAATTCTTTTGCGTAATGTCTTTTTCTCCCAAAGCCAATCCCCCCTACTGCTTTTATTATACCATAAACCAGACACTTATAGTAATTGATATAGGTAGGTTTTCCAACTCCTCATGGTGAAACGGGTTCACCTTGGCACTTATAACGAAAAAGAGCTATTTCCTCAGGAGAGAAATTAAGCTAACACCATGAAAATATCATATTTTCACGCTGCTATACAAATCCCCAAGGAAACAGCTCTTTTTTATATTTTATTTAGCTTAGAGTCCAGCCTGAGCCTTTAGAGCCTCTGCCTTGTCAGTATGCTCCCAAGGCAGATCCACATCAGTACGGCCGAAATGACCATAAGCTGCAGTCTGAGCATAGATAGGACGACGAAGATCCAGCATCTTGATAATGCCAGCTGGGCGCAGGTCAAAGTTCTTGGTAACCAGCTCTTCCAGAACACGGTCACTAACCTTGCCAGTGCCAAAGGTATCAACCATGATGGACACAGGAGTAGCTACGCCAATAGCATAAGCCAGCTGTACCTCTGCCTTGTCAGCCAAACCAGCGGCCACAATGTTCTTTGCTACATAACGGGCTGCATAGGCACCGGAACGGTCAACCTTCGTTGGATCTTTGCCGGAGAAAGCACCGCCACCATGACGAGCCATACCGCCATAGGTATCAACAATAATCTTACGGCCAGTAAGACCGCAGTCCCCCTGTGGGCCACCGATAACAAACTTACCAGTTGGGTTGATGAAATACTTGGTTTCCTCGCTGAGAAGTTCAGCAGGAATAACAGCCTTGATTACATACTCAATCATATCCTTGCGAATCTGCTCCAGAGTAACGCTTTCATCATGCTGAGTAGAGATAACAATGGTATCAATGGCTACAGGTTTACCATTCTCATAGGCAACAGTAACCTGAGTCTTGCCATCTGGGCGGAGATATGGCAGTGTGCCATTCTTGCGCACCTCAGCCAAACGGCGAGCCAAACGATGGGCTAAAGCAATTGGAACAGGCAAATACTCAGGAGTTTCGTTGGTAGCATAACCAAACATCATACCCTGGTCACCAGCACCAGTAGCTTCTTCCTCATCCAGATTGCCCTCGCGAGCTTCCAGAGCCTTGTCAACACCCTGAGCAATATCTGGGGACTGCTCGTCAAGGGAAACAAGAATACCGCAAGTATCTGCATCAAAACCGAACTTTGCTCTGGTATAACCAATCTTACGAACTGTATCTCTTACGATTTTAGCAATATCCACATAGCACTTGGTGGATATCTCGCCAGCAATATGAGCCTGACCAGTGGTAACCATAGTCTCACAAGCTACACGACCATATGGATCCTTGGCCAGAATAGCATCCAAAATGCTATCAGAAATCTGATCTGCTACTTTGTCAGGATGTCCCTCAGTAACAGACTCAGAGGTAAAAAATAAACGCTTTGCCATAAAAACGCCTCCTCATAAACTACTGTACAGCAGAAACCTCTACATAACCTAATCAGCTATCCTTCGCTGTACTCTCAACAAAACACGACCTGAAATATGAAAACAACCGTTATATAACAGCCCTTATCGCTTTTAATACACAAAAAAACTCTCCCTAATGAGAGAGTTTCTAAACCTCTCATCTTTCAGGCTATGCCTTCAGGAATTAGCACCGTTTTGTCACACTGACAATGGTTGCCGCGGCTTCGCAGGGCCAGTCCCTCCACCGCTCTGGATGAGTTCATATTTCTTTTTAGTGTCCTTAACAACACATATGAATGATACACGAAAAAACACCAAATGTCAACAATTTATTTAGCAGTAAGTATATCAGATTTCTGCAGCTGTCTGATGCATCTGGTATAAGCAGCCTGGAGTGCTTTGCCAGGGGTGTACTGGGATTCAATGGTGTATTGATATTTTTTGTGACCGATGATACCCTGTTTATCTACCAAGGTGGCCTCTAAATAAACTACTGCATCCCAGGTATCTTCAGAGCCAAACCACCAATCCCAATGGCGCCTTGTCTTGTATACCCTGTCATGAACATTAAGAAACAATGCCTGTTCCTTGTCCATACTGGTCAAAACCTCTGTCATTTCCTTTTGACTAAGGCTGTGTATATCTTTAGCCCCATTTACCTTGCTGCAGGCCTGATAAAAATCCTGTTGTGCTTTCCGGCCATATGCCATAGGAAAACGATATTTGGAATAGCATTTTACAAAATAGCGGGTTAAAATATCCTGATATTCCTCCTGCAAATATCTTTCACTGCCATTCATCACAATAACAGTTGGTTTTTGCACAGCAATTTCTGGAGTATCAGCAGCAATAATTGCCATAGCTTCTGTCGTAGATGCATTTTCAGATACATTGTCCTTAGCCTCAGCCATCAAAGCACCATTTAGGAACAATATAAAGCCTAAAACAAATACTACAAATCTTTTCATGGCAATCACTCCCCTCGAATCTATTTTACTACCGCCCAAGACTCCTTATAGCATAGACCAATCCACATAGCAGCCATAACAGCATAGAGGATGGAATATTAAACAATACATCATCTGTCACACCATTCAGCGCTACAGAAACCAACGCCAATCCCAATCCCAGCAGCAGGCCTTCCATCAAAGTGTCTGGCAATACCCGCTTGTTAAAAAGAGCCAGTCCCATAGTTTTGAAAAAGTACCACAGGAAAGCAGTACCGCCGATCAAGCCAATTTCTGCCCAGTAATTCAAATAAATATTATGGGCATGAACCAGTGTTACACTGCCATCAACAATATAGGTATCATACAGCGGGTACACCATCCAGTAGGCACCCCAGCCAATCCCCAGCAGAGGATGGTCCATAATCATCTGAACTGTACTTTCCCACATGGCAATCCGCATTTCCGAGGATGTATCTGCCACCAGAAAAGCTGTCTGCATGCGCTCCAACAGCACTGGATCCAAAGCCAATACACCACCGGCCACTAGAATAAGGGTCAGCAGAATCCGTCTATCCTTTAGAATACCGTAACAGCCTATAATAACAGCGATAGTCAGCAAGGCTCCTCTAGCATAGGTCATGGCCAGACAGGCCAAGGAGGCCACCATAAACATAGCCAGATATATTCTGGTGCTCTTATTATTCATTTTGGCAAACAGCCCCAGTAGAACACAGATAACAATATCCAAATAGGCTGCCAAAATATTAGGATTCTCCCAGGTAGCAAAAACCCGCTTCCGCAGTTCTGGAAAGGCCTCGCCATCCACCCATTTCATATCGGCAGTATCAATGCCGAAAATAAACTGATAGAAGCCATCTGCCACCACCACTAAAGCAGAAAGTCCAAGAGCACAAGCTACCACCTTGATTTCATCCCTAGTCGTAACATTCTGCGTCACCAGCACAAAGGTCATGCAGTATACTACCGCTAGATTGTACCAATTGTAAAAGCTAAAGCCACTATCTGGAGAAACCAGTATGGAGGCTGCGCCACAGACCATAAATACAGCTATAGCTCCAAATACCGGTGATTTCTTATAATGGTAATTTTTATCCATTCGCCAGCGGAATAGATAAATCAAAAAGCCTATTAGCAGGGAAACCTCCGCTACTAAAGGCGACAGTGCCAGAAAAAAGGCCTCCAACACCACAGCAATGACAATCAAATCCTTGCACCTTCTTGAGGAAGCAAAATTTCTTAAAGCCTTCAAATATTAGCACCTCCACATTTTTAGTTCCTGCCTATCATACCACAAATAAAAAATTTTTGCCATGACAAAACCCTGCCAATAAATAACAGCCATTAACAATTTCTTATTTCAAGAAAGACATCTGTTTATTTATCAGCAGGGCCTACACAACTAATTCATATTAGAGAATATCAATATGCTCTCCCGCCAAAGCCTTGTTCATACTGCGAACAGCACAGAATTTGCCACACATGGAGCAGGTATCCTCATGCTCTGGAGAACGATCCGCCCGGATGGCCTTGGCAGTTTCAGGATCCAGAGCGCACTCCCACTGAGCCTCCCAATCCAATACCCGGCGGGCATCACCCATTTTATCGTCTATATCCCTAGCACCACGGACACCCTTAGCAATATCAGCTGCATGAGCCGCAATCTTGCTGGCAATAATGCCCTGCTTTACATCATCTACATTTGGCAGAGCCAGATGCTCAGCTGGGGTTACATAGCACAGGAAGGCTGCACCATTCATAGCTGCTATAGCGCCACCAATGGCTGCTGTAATATGGTCATAGCCAGGCGCAATATCTGTTACCAATGGCCCCAATACATAGAAAGGTGCTCCCTGACAAATAGTCTCCTGTACCTTCATATTGGCTGCGATCTGATCCATAGGCACATGACCAGGTCCCTCAACCATAACCTGTACATCCTTAGCCCAAGCTCTCTTAGTCAGCTCACCAAGGCGTACCAGCTCCTCAATCTGGCATACATCAGTAGCATCAGCCAGGCAGCCAGGACGGCAGGCATCACCAAGAGAAATGGTAACATCATATTCTCGACAAATGTCCAGAATCTCATCATAATATTCATAGAAAGGATTCTCATTGCCAGTCATGGACATCCAGGCAAAAACCAAGGAACCACCCCGAGAAACAATATTCATCTTTCTCTTGTGCTTCTTAATCTGGTCAATGGTCTTGCGGGTAATACCACAATGGAGGGTAACAAAATCCACACCATCCTCAGCATGAAGGCGGATAACATCAATAAAATCCTTGGCAGTCAGGGTATCCAAATCTCTCTGATAGTGAATAACACTGTCATAAACCGGTACAGTACCAATCATTACAGGACATTCCCTGGTAAGCTTACGACGGAAAGGCTGAGTATTGCCGTGACTGGACAAGTCCATAATAGCCTCTGCGCCCATGTTTACAGCAGACATAACCTTTTCCATTTCCACATCATAGTCCTTGCAGTCTCTGGACACACCAAGGTTTACATTAATCTTAGTGCGCAGCATGGAGCCAATACCCTCTGGCTCCAGACATTTGTGGTTAACATTGGCAGGAATAGCCACCTTGCCACAAGCTACCAGTGGCAGCAGCTCATCTACAGACATATGCTCCTTGGCAGCAACCTTTTCAATTTCCGGAGTCACAATCCCCTTGCGGGCTGCCTCCATCTGAGTCTTATACTCTTTTGCCATACATAACATCCTTTCCTAATACACAAAAATGGTATACCTAGCCACAGCCATTGGTATACCATTATATCTACACAATATGGTTCCCTACGGTGGCATTATCCACATCAGGTACGGTCAAGGCCTACGCCTACTCTCAGCCTGCCTCTGCAAGCTCCCGTTTTGTCTAATTTATTCGTCTTTGTTTATTGTAACATCTTTTTCCAAATTTGTACAATAATAGGGAGAAAAAATTTTCTCCAGTTCATTAACCAGATTTACCTGAGAAGCTTCCTGCTTCACTATTTGGTCATAAATAGTCAATATTTTTGACCTGGTTTGCTCACCAAGGATTTCTATATCCAGCATTTCTGCCTGCTGTAAGTCCCCCGGTTGCAGTTTCTCCAGTCCTCGTCCCAGTTCCTTCCGATTGCGATTAACAAGCTCTCTGGCAGTAGCTGTTAGAAAATAACAAAAGATAATATCCGTTAATTCCTCATAGTCCTTGCGGATAAAAATACCATGAAAGGCTGTTAGATTAGCTGTTCTAGCCAAGTTTCGCAAAAGCTTATATTCTTTGCGATAGGCAGAAGAAATCAAAATAGGAGCCACAGGCTTTTGCTCCATACTATACCAGGGCTGTCTTTTGGACAGAAGATACCGCTTATCCAGTCCCTGAGCCTGTCCCTGTCGAAGGTATTTCAGTACCCTGCCATCTGGCTCACCCTGTATATTCAGTAGATAAGCCTTACCCTGCTTATCTGCCAGAGTCTGCCAATCCTTTAGCTGCCAAATATTACCTTTTACATCCTTACTGCGACAAAGACAGGGCTGAAGATACTTTTCATCAATTTTCAATTCCTCTGCCTGCTGTCGGCTTAGGCAAAAGAAATCATTAGCTC
>SAMEA3663047__coassemble_916_pt1 | contig 10388 bp, 9 predicted proteins | sample SAMEA3663047__metabat2_low_PE_027 | metagenome-assembled genome bin SAMEA3663047 (sample SAMEA3663047) | pig gut metagenome | biome: pig gut; feature: pig-associated habitat; material: faeces | place: France | collected 2012 | reverse complement strand
GTCGGGAGACTCCTGCTTTTGCGCAGCAAAAGTGGTCCCGGTGGCACTCTCTACCGTTACGGCCTCCGTGAATTGGCTCAGCGACAAGCGGTACTGGTGCGTCAGGATAAACCATCAGATAGGGCCATTAAGTCGGACAGAGCAAAAGTCGTTATGACCGCAGGCTGTATTTCAAGAATCTTTGACATATCAAATTATATTTACATCCTTAGGGAGATAGGCAACTCGGCAAATCGGAATTATAAGGACTGATAATACATTTTCGACTTTTATAAGGTATGAAAAAATTGTTCCTTTCGTATTTTATGCAATTGGGTACTGTTAGAAATTACTTATGCTATAATTAGTTAAATTTATGGAATATTGATTGACAATAGACCTCGAATTAATGTATTATTAAGGTAATCAAAGGAGAAGAAATGCACTTCTTTGGAAGATTGCCGGTGTGCCGTTGCACATCACATTAGCGGGTGGTTTTCCTACCGGAGAGCATAGCTTCACACAATTCTTTTATAAATTATAGGGGGTAATTTTAACATGGCAGTTAAAGTAGCTATTAATGGTTTTGGTCGTATTGGTCGTTTGGCATTCCGTCAGATGTTCGATGCAGAGGGTTATGAAGTTGTTGCTATCAACGACCTCACCAGCCCAAAGATGCTTGCACATCTTCTGAAGTATGATTCTTCCCAGGGCAAGTACAAGTACGCTGATGCTGTAACTGCAGGCGAGGATTCCATCACTGTAAACGGCAAAGAGATCAAGATCTATGCTTGCGCAGATGCTACCCAGATTCCTTGGGCAAAGCACGATGTTGATGTAGTTCTGGAGTGCACCGGTTTCTACACTTCCAAGGAGAAGGCTTCCGCTCATCTGAAGGCAGGCGCAAAGAAGGTTGTTATCTCTGCTCCAGCAGGCAACGACCTCCCTACTATCGTTTACAACGTAAACCACAAGACTCTGACCAAGGACGACAAGGTTATCTCCGCAGCTTCCTGCACCACCAACTGCTTGGCTCCAATGGCTAAGGCTCTGAATGACCTGGCTCCTATTAAGTCCGGTATCATGGCTACCATTCATGCTTACACTGGCGATCAGATGACTCTTGATGGTCCTCAGCGTAAGGGTGATCTCCGTCGTTCCCGTGCAGCTGCTGTAAACATCGTTCCTAACTCCACTGGTGCTGCAAAGGCTATCGGCCTGGTAATCCCAGAGCTGAAGGGCAAGCTCATCGGTGCTGCTCAGCGCGTTCCAACTCCTACTGGTTCCACTACTCTGCTCTTCGCTGTAGTTGACAAGGAAGTTACCGTTGATGAGGTTAATGCAGCTATGAAGGCTCAGGCTACTGAGTCCTTTGGTTACAACGAGGATGAGATCGTATCCAGCGATATCGTTGGTATGAGATTTGGTTCCCTGTTCGATGCTACCCAGACCATGGTTAGCCCTATCGGCAATGGCCAGACTCAGGTACAGGTTGTATCCTGGTATGACAACGAGAACTCCTACACCAGCCAGATGGTTCGTACCATTAAGTACTTCGCTGAGTTGGGCTGATTCTCTGAGTCTAGTAACTCAATAATTTAAAGATCCATTGAGGTCCGGCCTTTGATTCCCTGGAGGGAATTAGTTTGGGCCGGGCCTTTTCTTCTTTTGTAAAAATGGAAGAAAAAGGTATTCCCTATTATTTTAGCGGAGGTATGTTTTTCCATGAACATGAATAAGAAAACTATTAAAGATGTAGATCTTAAGGGCAAAAAGGTATTTTGCCGTGTAGACTATAATGTTCCATTTGATGAGAACATGAATATTACCAACGATACCCGTATTTTGGCTACTGTTCCTACTGTAACTTATTTGCTGGAGCAGGGTGCAGCTGTTATTCTCGCTTGCCACATCGGCCGTCCATCTGAGGCACGTGAGGATAAGTTCTCCACTAAGCACATTCTGAAGCGCCTCTCTGAGGTATTCAAGCAGGATGTAAAGTGGGCACCTGATTGTGTAGGTCCAGAGGCTGAGAAGGCTGCAGCTGAGCTGAAGCCAGGCGAGATTCTGCTGCTGGAGAATCTCCGTTACCACAAGGAAGAGAAGAAGAATGATCCTGAGTTTGCTAAGCAGCTAGCATCCCTGGCTGACATTGCTGTAAACGATGCATTCGGTGTTTCCCATCGTGCTCATGCAGCCAATGTTGGTGTTGCACAGTACCTTGAGTCCGTTGCTGGCTTCCTGATGGAGAAGGAAATCAACTTCATCGGCAAGACTCTGGAGGCTCCTCAGCGTCCATTCGTTGCTATCATCGGTGGCGCTAAGGTTTCTGATAAGATCGGCGTTATTTCCAACATGATCGACAAGGTTGATACCATTATCATCGGCGGTGGTATGGCTCATACCTTTGATGCTGCTAAGGGCCTGCCTATTGGTAAGTCTCTGTGTGAGAAGGATAAGTTCGAGGAAGCATTGGCTCAGTTGGACAAGGCAAAGAAGAGGGGCGTAAAGGTTGTTCTTCCTGTAGATCTGCGTGTTGCTGATAAGTTTGCTCCAGATGCAAATGTACAGATTGTAGACGTAGATAAGGTTCCTGAGGATTGGGAGGCTCTGGATAGCGGCCCTAAGACTTCTGAGCTTTATACTGAGGCTCTGAAGGGTGCTAAGACCGTTATTTGGAATGGCCCTATGGGTGTATTTGAGTTTGATGCTTTTGCTAACGGTACTTTGGCTGTTGCCAAGGCTGTTGCTGAGGCTACCAAGAATGGTGCTATCTCCATCGTAGGCGGTGGCGACTCCATTGCAGCTCTGAAGAAGACTGGCCTGTCTGATCAGATTTCTCATATTTCCACTGGTGGCGGTGCTACTCTGGAATTCCTGGAGGGCAAGGTTCTGCCAGGTATTGCAGCTATTGCTGATAAATAAGTTTTAAATTTTAATACATATATAATATAGGGGGATAAAATTATTATGGCACGTAGACCTATTATTGCTGGTAACTGGAAGATGAACAACACTATTGCTGAGGGCGTAGCACTGATTAAGGAGTTGGCACCATTGGTTGCTGACGTAAAGGGCGTTGACATAGTTGCTTGCCCAACTGCTACTGCACTGGCTGCTGTAGCTGAGGCTGCTAAGGGCACCAACATTCACATCGGTGCACAGAATGTTCACTGGGAGCCAAAGGGAGCTTTCACTGGTGAGATTTCCACTGGTATGCTGAACGAGATCGGCGTTGAGTACTGCGTACTTGGTCACTCCGAGCGTCGTGATTATTTCGGCGAGACTGATGAGGGCGTAAACAAGCGTGCAAAGGCTGCTTTCGCTGCTGGTATCACTCCTATTATCTGCTGCGGCGAGTCCCTGGAGATTCGTGAGGCTGGCAACTACATCGATCATGTAGTTGGTCAGATTAATGCAGCTCTGGAAGGCTTCACTGCTGATGATGTAGCAAAGCTGGTTATTGCTTATGAGCCAATCTGGGCTATCGGCACTGGCAAGACTGCTACCTTCGAGCAGGCTGAGGAAGTTTGCAAGGCTATCCGTGAGGCTGTTGCTAAGAAGTTCAACCAGACTGCTGCAGATGCAATCCGCATTCAGTATGGCGGTTCTGTAAAGCCAGCTACCATTAAGGATCTCATGGCTCAGCCAAACGTAGATGGTGCGCTGGTAGGCGGTGCTTCCCTGAAGGCTGCTGACTTCAGCGCAATCGTAAAGTTCTAATTCGGTTTACTAGAAAGGTTTATAATGGCAAAGTTGAAAAATGCTCCTGTAGCATTGATTATTATGGATGGTGTTGGTTATGGCAATACTGCTGATAACAACAACGCTGTTCAGATTGCAAAAACCCCAGTTCTTGATGAGTTAAAGCAGAAATTCCCTGCTACTCATATTTTTGCCTCTGGCGAATATGTTGGTTTGCCTGATGGACAGATGGGTAACTCCGAGGTTGGACATACCAATATTGGTGCAGGCCGAGTTATTTATCAGGCTCTTACCCGTATTACCAAGGCAATCAAGGACGGAGATTTCTTTGAGAACAAGGCTCTGCTCAGCGTAACCGATGCTGTAAAGGCAGACGGCGGCGCTTTGCATCTCATGGGTCTGGTTTCTCCAGGCGGTGTTCACAGCCATAGCCAGCATCTGTATGGACTGCTGGAGTTGGCCAAAAAGCAGGGTATCCAGAAGGTATACGTGCATGCTTTCCTGGATGGCCGTGATGTAGATCCTTCCTCTGCAGCTGAGTATGTAGCTGAGCTGCAGGCTAAGATTGACGAAATCGGCTGCGGTGCAATTGCCACTCTGTCTGGTCGTTATTATGCAATGGATCGTGACAATCGCTGGGAGCGTGTTCAGAAAGCTTACGATGCTGTTGCTCGTGGTGAAGGTGTCACGGCTTCTGACGCTGTGGAAGCTGTCAATGCATCCTACGCTAATGATGTAACTGACGAATTTGTTGTTCCTGTTGTTGTAGGTGACTATCAGGGTGTAAACGATGGTGATGGAGTAATCTTCTTCAACTTCCGTCCTGATAGAGCACGTGAGCTGACTCACGCCTTTACTGATGAAGAGTTCAGCGGTTTTGACCGCAAGGAAGCAAAGCTGGCCTTTGCAACTATGACTCAGTATGAGGAAGGCTTGAATGTTCAGGTGGCATATCCTCCTGAAACCATTGAAAATACCCTTGGTCAGGTCATTGCCAAGAATGGCATGACTCAGCTGCGTATCGCAGAGACTGAGAAGTATGCTCATGTAACTTTCTTCTTCAATGGCGGTGTAGAGGAGCCATATGAGGGTGAGGATCGTATCCTGGTACCTTCTCCAAAGGTTGCTACCTATGATCTCCAGCCTGAGATGAGTGCTATTGAGGTTACTGACAAGGTTGTTGAAGCTATCAAGTCCGGCAAGTATGACTTTATCATCCTGAACTATGCAAATGGTGATATGGTTGGTCATACCGGTGTTATTCCTGCAGCTGTTAAGGCTGTTGAGACTGTTGATACCTGCGTTGGCCGTTTTGTTGAGGCTATCCGTGAGGTTGGCGGTGATGTATGTATTACTGCTGACCACGGCAATGCTGATCAGATGGTTGATCCTGAGACTGGTGCTCCATTTACTGCTCATACTACCAATCCGGTACCATTTATTGTGGTATCTGATAGAGTAAATTGGATTGCCTCCGATGGCGCTCTGTGTGACATTGCACCTACTCTGCTGACTTTGGCAGGCATGGACATTCCTGCTGAAATGACTGGCAGCAGTCTGGTTAAGGTTAAGTAATTAGTCCCTGCTTGCAGGGATATATGGCTGCCGAAGGAACATTGTCCCTCTAGGAGAATGCTCCTTCGTGGCCTGTGTAATATAATTTAGTGAAGAGAGGAATACGAAATGATTTATTATGATAAGCATGTTGAAGACATGACTTGCATTGCAAAAGAAGTAAACCATGGTCCAGCTCCAATTCCAGAAGAGGGCCAGTGGGTACAGTCCAAGGAGATTAAGGATATCAGCGGCCTGACTCATGGTGTAGGCTGGTGTGCTCCTCAGCAGGGCGCTTGCAAGCTTACCCTGAATGTAAAAGAGGGTATCATTGAGGAAGCTCTGGTTGAGACTGTAGGCTGCTCCGGTATGACTCATTCTGCTGCTATGGCTGCAGAGATTCTGCCAGGCAAGACTATTCTGGAAGCTCTGAACACTGACCTGGTTTGCGATGCTATCAACACTGCTATGCGTGAGCTGTTCCTGCAGATTGTTTATGGCCGTACCCAGACTGCTTTCTCCGACAACGGTCTGCCAGTAGGTGCTGGTCTGGACGATCTTGGTAAAGGTCTCCGCAGCCAGGTAGGTACTTTGTATTCCACAAAGCTTAAGGGTCCTCGTTACCTCGAATTGGCAGAGGGTTATGTTACCCGTCTGGCTATTGATGCAGAAGACCGCGTAATCGGTTATGAGGTTGTTCAGCTTGGCAAGGCTATGGAGGCTATTAAGGCTGGTACTGATGCTAATGAGGCAATCAAGGCCAACACCTCCACCAAGGGCCGCTTCGCTGATGCTGCTCGCTACATCGATCCTCGTAAAGAATAATTTGAGATAATAGGAAGGACTGAAATAGAAAATGGCATTATTTGAAGGCTATGAGCGCCGTATTGACGGTATCAACGAAGTTTGTAAGAAATACGACATTCCATCTATTGAAGCAGCTGCTGACATCTGCAAGGAGAAGGGCTTTGACCCTGCAGCTATCGTAGCTGACCTGCAGCCAATCTGCTTCGAGAACGCAAAGTGGGCTTATACTCTTGGTGCAGCTATTGCAATCAAGAAGGGCTGCACCAGCGCTGTAGACGCTGCTAAGGCTATTGGCGAAGGCCTCCAGGCTTTCTGCGTACCTGGTTCCGTTGCTGACCATCGTAAGGTAGGTCTGGGCCATGGTAACCTGGCTGCTATGCTGCTGTCCGAGGATTCAGGCTGCTTCGCATTCCTGGCTGGTCACGAGTCCTTTGCTGCTGCTGAGGGTGCTATCGGTATTGCTCAGACTGCAAACAAGGTTCGTAAGAACCCTCTCCGCGTTATCCTGAACGGTCTTGGCAAGGATGCTGCTCAGATTATTTCCCGTATCAACGGCTTTACTTATGTTCAGACTCAGTATGACTACAAGGCTGGCAAGGTAAACGTTGTTAAGGAAGTTGCTTACTCTGATGGCCCTCGTTCCAAGGTAAAGTGCTACGGTGCTGATTCCGTTCCAGAGGGTGTTGCTATCATGCACCTGGAGAACGTTGATATCTCCATTACTGGTAACTCCACCAATCCTACCCGCTTCCAGCATCCAGTAGCTGGTACCTACAAGAAGGAGCGTATCGAGGAAGGCAAGAAGTACTTCTCCGTAGCTTCCGGTGGTGGTACTGGCCGTACCCTGCATCCTGATAACATGGCTGCAGGCCCTGCATCCTATGGTATGACCGATACTCTCGGCCGTATGCATTCTGATGCACAGTTTGCTGGTTCTTCTTCCGTACCTGCTCATGTTGACATGATGGGCCTCATTGGTGCTGGTAACAACCCAATGGTTGGTATGTCTGTTGCTGTAGCAGTTGCTGTACAGGAAGCAATGGCAAAATAATCTAAGCTGGATTTTGGCTTAAACATAGGCAGCTCTCCGAATTTCGGGGAGCTGTTTTTTCGTGGAATGGAAATATGTAGGATAGATTTTGCAAGAATATATGTTGTATTTGTATTGCAATTATGATAAAATTAAGAACATAGGATGTAAAATATTTGTGCGACTTGATAAATTCACAACGGGAAGTTAGAGGTATAAATATGAAAAGCAGGACGTATATTGCCATAGATTTAAAATCATTTTTTGCCTCTGTGGAGTGTCAAAAAAGAGGCCTTGATCCTTTAGACACAAATTTGGTGGTGGCAGATGAAAGCCGTACAGATAAAACTATCTGTCTAGCTGTAACTCCCTCCTTGAAATCCTACGGTATTCCTGGCCGAGCCAGACTTTATCAGGTGCGGGAAAAGGTGCGGGAGGTAAATGCCCTGCGCAAATATCAGGCACCAGATAAAAAGCTATCAGGCAGTTCCTACTTTGCTTCGGAGCTGGAAAAGGATAAATCCCTTCAGGTGGATTTCGTGATTGCCCCTCCTGCCATGGCCAGCTATATGGAATACAGCACCGAAATCTATGGTATATATATGAAATATGTAGCGCCAGAGGATATTGTGGTTTATTCCATAGATGAGGTGTTTATGGATGTTACCAATTATCTGCCTACTTATAAAATATCCCCTCATGATTTGGCTATGAGAATAATTTTGGATGTGCTGAAAAATACAGGCATTACGGCTACTGCTGGCATAGGCACCAATCTATATTTAGCCAAGATTGCTATGGATATTATGGCCAAGCATATTCCCGCTGATGAAAATGGTGTGAGAATTGCTCAGCTGGACGAAATGAGCTATCGCCATCAGCTGTGGGGACATCAGCCTATTACAGACTTTTGGCGGGTGGGGCCAGGCTATGCCAAAAGATTGGCGGCTTATGGCATGGTAACTATGGGTGATGTGGCCCTTTGTTCAGAAAAAAATGAGGAACTGCTTTACAGGCTATTTGGCAAGCAGGCAGAGCTTCTGATTGACCATGCCTGGGGGATTGAGCCATGCCAGATTTCGGATATTAAGGCCTATGTACCGGAAAATAATAGCCTTGGTTCAGGCCAGGTGCTGCAAAGTCCCTATGATTTTGCTAAGGCTAGGATTGTAATGCAGGAAATGGCAGAAGGACTTTCCTTGGAGCTGGTGTCCAAGGGGTTGATAACCAATCAGTTGGTTATGACTGTGGGCTATGATATTGAAAATATCCAAAATCCAGATAAAAGAAGCCACTATGGGGGAGAGGTGGTTGTGGATAGATATGGACGGCAGATTCCCAAGCATAGTCATGGCAGCTGGAATCTGGATGTGTATACTGCCTCTACGAAGAGGATACGTCAGGGAGCAGAGAGACTTTTTGATAGCATTGTAAATAAAGAGCTATTGATTCGGCGGATGAATCTTACAGCCAATCATGTTATTCGGGAAAAGGATAGGCCACAGCCTAAGCAGGAGATAGAGCAGCTGGATTTATTCGGCCTGGCTCAGGAGCAGGAACGGCAGCAGGCTAAGGATTTGGCTCAAGAGGAAAAGGAAAGACGGTTGCAGGAGGCAACCATAGCCATAAAAAAGAAATTTGGCAAAAATGCCCTGCTGAAAGGCACTAATTTACAGGAGGGAGCCACTGCCAAGGAACGAAATCGTCAGATTGGGGGACATAGGGCATAAAGGCTTATGTAACAGTAGTTGTAGCGAGGGGACACTGTTCACAAGCGCTATAGGTGGTGAAGCTAATTACATTAAGGGAGTAGTTTTCTATGAAGCAATATGAGGATATTATCAATCACCAAAGACCTGTTTCCCGCAAGCACAAGCCTATGAGTATGCGGGATAGGGCGGCTCAATTTGCTTCCTTTGCAGCTCTATCGGGCTATGAGGATATGGTGGAGGAAAAGCGAAAAAATATAGAAGCAGAAATTGAAGAAAAGGATCATTAGATATTGAAATTTTCTTTGACAGGATATATACTATGGCACTGTGAAAGAAAGGAGATGTAATAGATGAGTGATAATGTAAAAGAAAAACTGACTATTAAAGAATGGCTGCCCTTAATCGGAATGACCTTTGCAGCCTTTTTGTTTAATACATCAGAGTTTATGCCTATTGGTCTTTTATCTACCATAGCAGAGGATTTTGCCATGACAGAGGCAGAGATTGGCAGAATAGTTTCCATTTATGCCTGGGTGGTTATGATATTATCCATGCCTTTGATGGTTATGGCCTCCCGTTATGGCTTGAGAACTTTGATTCTCAGTACCTTGGCCGTATTTATTTTGTCCAATGGCCTGGCTTCCATTGCTACAGATTTCTGGACCTTGCTGGGTGCAAGATTGATACTGGCCTGCGCCCATGCCATCTACTGGTCTATAGCTACTCCTGCGGTGGTGCGTATGGTGGCACCCAAGTTTAAAACCGTTGCTATGAGTATGCTGATAGCAGGTTCCTCTATGGCGGTTATTTTGGGCATGCCCTTGGGACGAGTAATCGGTTTACATGCGGGCTGGCGTATGTCCTTTTTGACTATGGCGATTATTGCGGCCTGCACCTTGACATATTTGTGTTTTGTTTTTCCTAAGCTGGAAAAAACAGAGAAATTTACTTTTAAGCAGCTGCCTGAACTATTTCGTAATAAAAACCTGATGGGATTATTTGCTATCGCAGCCTTGGTGCCTACAGCCCAGTATGCGGCCTATAGTTATATAGAGCCATTTATGAAGTTTGTAGCCAAGATGCCAGACAATATGGTAACAATTAATTTGATGATTTTGGGCTGTGCTGGACTTTTGGGCAGTGCTATTTTTGCCAGAACCTATGAGAAGCATGTCAAGGTGTTTTTGACCTTGTCTATTGCAGGTATTGCTGTGAGTCATTTATTGTTATATCCTGCTACTGTTAATGAATTTGCTATGATCGCCCTGTTTATTTTCTGGGGCGTATGCATGACCTGCTTTGGTATGGCTAGTCAGGCGGATTTAATGGCGGCTACCACTGTTAGCGCCGCTCCTGTAGCTATGTCTATTTACTCAGGTATTTTTAATTTTGGTATTGGCAGCGGTACCTGGGTAGGAGGTATGATCTGCGATCATATCGATATTGCCTATATTGGTTATGGTGCAGGAATTCTGACCATATTAGGTACTATATTCAGTGCTTGGTTGGCTAGCCATTTGCACAAAAAGCATTAATTTCTAATATCTTGCAAAATTCTGATTTGCCGAATTGCCTATCTACTCAAATATTGTAACTGAAAG
>SAMEA3663047__coassemble_871_pt1 | contig 10772 bp, 8 predicted proteins | sample SAMEA3663047__metabat2_low_PE_027 | metagenome-assembled genome bin SAMEA3663047 (sample SAMEA3663047) | pig gut metagenome | biome: pig gut; feature: pig-associated habitat; material: faeces | place: France | collected 2012 | reverse complement strand
ATGCCCCTCCGGCTGTTGTCGAATCATCAAGGCTTATCGATACTATCAATCCCAATAATTCTGCTATCATCGCAGAAAATAGGTCATTTCAAACAGTGCCAAGGCGGAAAATTGCGATGAATACACTAATGAGCGGTATGGGAGTACCCTGCACAGGTACTCTTCGCGCCTCGGTACTTAGCGATTCATGAGCTTTCGGGGCGTTAGCCACGAATTGCCTCATGAGAGCTTTAGTACCGCTAGGCGAGAAAAGTAGCGAGAGCGTGCCTGAAAGGGTACTCCCATATCGCCATTAATAGTGATATAGGTTTGCACATCAATATAGCGAGAGCGTGCCTGTAAGGGTATATGCCATGCCTCAGTAAAGAGTATATGTATGCCGTTATGCAAATAAGTCTTTGGCTCTACAAATCAGAAATTATAGATATAGGTATTGTTAATTTTAGGAATGTAAGTTAGCATTTTAGTGTAAAAAATTCTAGGTTGGCTGCTTAGCGAATGAGGGAGTTATTTTGGCAGGAGAACTGAAAATAGCAAATAACTCTGTTCTATGGCTAGCGTGATTGGTTAAGATAGTGTATAATATTAAGGTGTTTTATTGAAGATGGTGTATTATGCCCTTTGATATTAACAAGATTCGTGATTTGGATGGTGAGAAAAGTGAAAGTTACCAAAAAAGATATGGAAAATGTAGCAGTATTGTCTCGTTTGTCAATACCTGCTGACAAGGAAGAGCTTTATACCCAACAGCTTAGCGATGTGCTGGAGTATGTAGATAATCTCAGCGCTGTTCCTACTGATGATATTCAGCCAATGGCTCATGTATTGCCTGTAAGCAATGTATTCCGTGAGGATGTAGTCAAGGAATCCCTTAGCCGGGAGCTGGCTTTGTCCAATGCTCCTTTGAAGGACGATGGCTATTTCCGTGTGCCAAAGGTTTTGGAAGATTAATTAGGAGGGACAACTGTGAAATTGTTTGAACAACCTGCCCATGTCCTCCATGACATGCTGGTAAATAAAGAAATTACCTCTCTGGAGCTGACTCAGGCTGTATTGGCTAGAATCGATGAGGTAGAGGGTGATGTGCAGGCATATCTGACTATTACCCGTGAGGAGGCTTTGGCTCAGGCCAAGGCTGTAGATGAGAAAATCGCCAAGGGTGAGGAGATTGCTTTCTTGGAGGGTATTCCAGGGGCTATCAAGGATAATATCTGCACTAAGGGCATTAAGACTACCTGTGCATCTAAGATTCTTCAGAAATTTGTGCCACCATATGATGCTACTGTTATGCAGAAGCTGGAGGCTCAGAATCCTGTAGTTTTGGGTAAGACCAATTTGGATGAATTTGCTATGGGTGGTTCCACTGAGAACTCTGCTTACCATCCAACCTGCAATCCTTGGAATACTGATTGCGTGCCTGGTGGTTCCTCTGGCGGCAGTGCAGCAGCAGTAGCAGCCGGTACTGCTGTATGGGCTTTGGGCTCTGATACTGGCGGATCTATTCGTCAGCCAGCTTCCTTCTGCGGTGTGGTAGGCATGAAGCCAACCTATGGCCGTGTTTCCCGCTATGGTCTGGTGGCCTACGCTTCCTCCTTGGATCAGATTGGGCCTATTACCAAGGACGTAACTGACTGCGCTCATATTCTTAATATTATTGCTGGCCGTGATGAAATGGATTCCACCAGCTTGGATGTTCAGGTGCCTGATTTTACCAAGGCTTTGGTTCAGGATGTTAAGGGCCTGAAAATCGGTTTGCCAAAGGAATACTTTGTCAAAGGTATGGATCCAGAGGTAGAAGCAGCGGTAAAGAATGGTGTTAAGGAACTGGAAAAGCTGGGGGCAGAGGTAGTGGAGATTTCCCTGCCAAATACCGATTATGCTATTTCCACCTATTATTTAATTGCACCAGCTGAGGCTGCTACTAATCTGGCTCGTTATGATGGCGTAAGCTATGGTGAGCGGGCTGAGGATGCGTCTGATTTGGTGGAGATGATGACCAAGACTCGTACCCAGTATCTGGGCGAGGAGGTAAAGCGCCGTATTATGATTGGTAACTATGCCCTTAGTGCTGGTTATTATGATGCTTATTATCTGAAGGCATTGAAGGTACGCCGTCTGGTGAAGGAAGATTATGATAAGGCTTTCAAGGATGTGGATGTTATTATCTGTCCTGCTGCTCCTTCTGTTGCCTATAAGATTGGGGAAAAGATTGCTAACCCATTGGAAATGTATTTGCAGGATGCCTGCACTGTACCTCTTAACCTGGCCGGCTTGCCTGGTATCAGCGTTCCTTGTGGTTACAACAAGGATAAAATGCCTATTGGTATGCAGATTATCGGCAAGGCATTGGATGAGGAAACTATCCTGAGAGTTGCCTATACATATGAGCAGAGCCAGTCCTACCATGAGGACAGAGCTCAGTTGGGAGGTAAATAAGTATGAGCTACGAAGCAGTCATTGGACTTGAAATACACAGCGAGCTAAAAACAAAAACTAAGATATTCTGTGGTTGCGCCACCTCCTTTGGTGCAGAGCACAATACCCATGTATGCCCTGTATGTTTGGGCCTGCCTGGTGTATTGCCAGTTTTGAATAAAAGAGTATTGGAATTTGCTATCAAGGCTGGTTTGGCCCTGAATTGCAAAATCAATAATTTTTCCAAATTTGACCGTAAAAACTACTATTATCCAGATTTGCCAAAGAATTGGCAGACTTCCCAGTATGATTTGCCAATCTGCGAGCATGGTTATGTAGATATTGAAACCTCCAAGGGCAAGAAGCGGATTCGCATTACCCGCATTCATATGGAGGAGGATGCAGGCAAGCTGGTTCACTCCGGTAACACCATTAAGGATTCTGAAACCTCTAATGTAGATTACAATCGTACTGGTGTACCTTTGATTGAGATTGTTTCTGAGCCTGATATGTCCACTCCAGAGGAAGCTCGTCTTTATATGGAGAAGGTAAAGTCTATTCTCCAGTATATTGATGTTTCCAACTGTAAAATGGAGGAAGGCAATCTCCGTGCAGATTTGAATGTTTCTCTCCGTCCAAAAGGCTCTGATGTATTGGGCACTCGTACAGAGATGAAGAATATTAACTCCTTTAAGGCTGTTGAGGAAGCTTTGGAGTATGAGATTGAGCGTCAGGAAGAAGTTCTGGAAGATGGGGGCCATATTATTCAGGAAACCCGTACCTGGGATCCTGATCGTGGTGTAACTCTTTCCATGCGCAGCAAGGAAAATGCCCATGACTATCGCTATATGCCGGAGCCTGACTTGGTGCCTATTATTACCTCTGATGAGGAAATTGAGAAGTTCCGGGAGAGTCTGCCAGAGCTGCCTGATGCTCGTCAGGCCCGCTTGGAATCTGAATATGGTCTTTCCAGCTATGACGCAGGTATTATTACCAGCTCTCGTCAGATGGCAGAGTATTTTGATGCTGTAGTAGCTGCTGGGGCTGATGCCAAGCTGGCTGCTAACTGGATTATGGGTGATCTGTCCAAGAATCTCAATGCTGAGGGTATTGGTATTGAGGAATCTCCTGTAGAGGCTCAGCGTTTGGGCGAAATGATAGGTCTGATTTCCAAGGGGACTATTTCCTCCAAGATTGCCAAGAAGGTATTTGAAGAAATGTGGAAGTGCCCTGACAGTCCTGAAAAGATCGTTAAGGATAAGGGCTTGGTACAGATTACTGATACAAAGGCTATTGAGGCTATTGTGGACAAGGTTATTGCCGATAATCCAAAGGCTGTTGAGGAGTACAAGGGCGGTAAGAAGAAGGCTATTGGCTCCCTGGTTGGTCAGGTTATGAAGCAGTCCAAGGGGAAGGCTAACCCTCAGATGGTCAACCAGCTTTTGGCTCAGAAACTGGATTAAGTATATAGTATTTACAATCCACAATTAATATAGTAGACTAGAAGTTACGTAAAAAGTTTGCTAATAATTACCTGTTTACACCTGTGCCTAGGCATGGGTGTTAATAGGCGGTTGGAGTCCGCCAGGGGACAGGTAGAAAATAATGTATGAGAAGGAGAGTTGCTATGTCTGAAGAGGAGAGTGTGTTAGACAAACGCCAGGAATGGGATTTTATTGTTGCAGGCTGGCCTAGTGAAGTTCGCAAGGCAGATTTGCTACTCACCGAAATGGAAAAAGAGCTGGATGATATGCTGGAGGTGGCAATTCAGCAGACTGTTAGTCGTTGCAAGCGCTATAGTCAGGAGCATGACTATCCATTTACTACCTTTCCGCTGAATAAAAGCCTGATTTTTTTCAATCGTGCTGTAGAGGAATTGGCTGTGCAGGATGTACCGGCTGGGGAAAAAGGCGATTTCCGCACTGCCCTTACAGAAAGATTCCTGAAATATTTGGATGATATGTTTAACACCATGCGGTCAGATGACCAGCGCCTCAGATTGAAGCAGGTTACTGAGCCTGATAGATTTCCTGGAGATATTATAGGCATGGCGTTGATTCATCAGTCAGTACGATATTTGTCTAAATATTTGGCAGCTCAGAAGGAAATGAAGCGGTTGGACTATCTGGTAGCCAATCGTGGTACTATTATTGAGTTGCTGAACAAGCATGTAACCTTGCTGAATCTGGGCAAGGAAATTTGTTAGCAAGGTATTTTCTCAGATTGCCGGAACAGGGCGAATTGGAGAAAAAATAGAATCTGAGTAAGAGGTGTGTGTATGTCTGGTTTGCGTTTTTTGACAGCAGGTGAGTCTCACGGGCAGTGTCTTACTGCCATTGTAGAGGGTATTCCTGCAGGTTTGTCTGTAGATATTGAGGCTATTAATGGTGATTTGGCTCGGCGGCAGCAGGGCTATGGCCGAGGTGGCCGCATGAAGATTGAAACTGACAAGGCTGAGGTTACCAGTGGAATTCGTTTTGGCGAAACTATGGGAGATCCCATCACTTTGCGGATTGTCAACAAGGACTGGCAGAACTGGACAGATCGGATGAGTGTTTTTGGCTCTGAATATGGAGACAAGGTAACGGCTGTCCGTCCAGGTCATGCAGATCTTACTGGCGTTTTGAAATACAATCGGGATGATGCCAGAGATATTCTGGAGCGGGCTAGTGCCAGAGAAACTGCTGCCAGAGTAGCAGTAGGTGGTTTGTGTAAGGAATTCCTGGCGGCCTGTGGTATTCAGGTAGTCAGCCATGTGGTAAAAATCGGCGGTGTAGCTGTAGATGAAGCTCGCATTAATAGAGAAGAAATCGGCAGTGGCAGCTCTGAACTGAATTGCTATGATGCTGTAGCTGAGGAAGCTATGAAGCAGAGGATTCAGGAGGCTATGGCTCAGGGAGATACCCTTGGAGGTGTTTTTGAGGTTATTGTCCGCGGCGCACCTTTGGGATTAGGCAGTCATATTCAGTGGGATCAGCGTTTGGATGGCAAGCTGGCTGCTGCCATGATGGCAATTCAGGCTATCAAGGGCGTGGAAATCGGTGCTGGCTTCCAATGTGGAGAGCTGCCAGGCAGTGAGATTCATGACGAAATGTTCCTGTCTCAGGAAGGACATGTTTATCGCAAAACCAATCGCGCAGGCGGTTTGGAGGGCGGCATGACCAACGGAGAGGAAATTGTGGTAAGAGCCTGCATGAAGCCTATTCCAACTTTGATGAAGCCTCTCCATTCTGTAGATATTGCTCAGGACAAGGAAGTGTTGGCCTGCAAGGAACGCAGCGATGTCTGTGCTGTTTCTGCTGCCTCTGTGGTGGGAGAAGCCATGACGGCTATTGTTATGGCTCAGGCTGTGCTGGACAAATTTGGTGGCGATGCCATGTGTGATTTGTTGGCCAATATGGAAAACTACAGAGCCAGAGTTCAGAGGTAATAGCATGAAAAATGTGGTTTTGATTGGTTTCATGGGTACAGGCAAATCCAGCTGCGGCCGAGCTATTGCTCAACAACTGGGGTATCGTCTGGTGGACTTGGACAAGGAAATTGAAACAAAATACAAAATGCCTATTCCTACCATGTTTAAGGTACATGGTGAGGACTGGTTCCGTCAGAAGGAAAAGGAAATGGTAGCTTATTGGGCTCACCAAAAGAATGTAGTAATTTCTACTGGCGGCGGCACTGTGAAAAATCCTGAAAACACTGCCTGCCTGAGAAAAAATGGGAAAATTATCTGTCTTCAGGCAGATATAGACACTCTAGTGGAGAGAACCTCCAGACAGGGAAGACGTCCTGTGTTGGATGCTAGGGCGGCTCAGCTAGGTGGCAATCGGAGAGCGGCTATTGCCTCTCTTTTGGAGGAGCGGCAGGAAATGTACAAAAACGCCGATTTGTATGTGGATACCGGCCGTTTAAGCCCTTTGCAGGTTGCAGCCAGAGTCAGCGAATTTATCCGTAAATCCTAAAATAATAGGAATATTTTCCACGACTGTCTTGCTAGGGGGGCAGATGTACTTCAGATGAATTCAAGACAATTGCTCTTGACAGCAATTCCCATAATGATATTATGGCCAATATAGCCTTTAAGTTCTAATACTAAGGAGAATATGGTGCGGGGATTTGATTTTCTTCGCACTCTTTTTTTGAAAGGAATCGAGTATATGAATAGTGAAGCAAGTAAATTTGCAACATATCTCAAAGAAAATAATGTAGATAGCTTTAAATTCGAGGAACTGCATGATGAACACGATAGTGTGATTTTCCGTACATCTGTAATTCTGTATGGCCAGTCTATTCCTCTGGGTGTAATTATTGATGACACAATTTATGCCATGATAAGGGTTAATATTGCCGTGCATGCTATTACGGATGATAATTATTATGAAATCTTTAATCTGATTATGAGATTGAATAATAAAAGCAAATTATTCAAATACTATCTCACGCCAGATTTGTCAGTGATTTTGGATGTATGTATTCCCTATGAAAAAGATAATATATCCTGTCCGCTTCTATATAGTCTGGTAGCCGTAACCGTCAAGGAAATAGAGAAGAATTATGGTGAATTCATAAAGCTGCTATTTCCCCAAAATAAGTAAGAGAAGTAACTCATCCGGCAGTTAAAGTATCCATATCTTCTCATTAGAAAGTTGAGAGATTATTCAAGGTCAAATCGACATCGCGATGTAGATTTGACCTTACTTTTTTTATTACGATATAATAGAGTTAAATTGATATTGTATTGTAGTTTATATTGGAGATGAAGAAGATGTAAAAAATGGGTATCAATCCTAGAATTGCGAATTTATGCCATTTTAGTTATGTCAGTATGAGTGGGAATAAAATATTTTCCACCACTGTCTTGCTAGGAGCGGGCAAACGTACTATAATAGTGGTACACGAAGCTATTTTGTGAATAACTTATGGAAAGGAAGATAAGAGAGTGAAGAAAAACGACAGACAAAGATTTCTTGTCAGTTCGGTACTGCTAGGACTTTCGGCTGGACTGTCGGTTTTGCCTATGCCTAATGTGGCACATGCTCAAACGCTCAATGAGTATAAAGCAGATTTAGCTCAACGATATCCTGCCTATCAGGCTGTATTGGCTAAAGAAGCTGCGGAATCCTCTAGAGCGGCTGGAGAAATTGTTGAAGCTAAGTCAGATGAATTAAAGACAATTGTTCTTGACAGCAATTCCCAGTATCAAGAGTTGCGTGCTTCTGGAGAAGGTACTGTAGTGCTTTCCGTAAAGGATAAGAGCGTTATTCAGCCTATGACTCTGAGATCAATCTATGGCTATGGTGAAACCGCTCCCATTGGTCCTCATTATGAAGGTGGTTATGTAGGCATTGCTTATGGTAATGTTGATTATGATCATCCTGAGAATATCAAGGACAATGCCGATAAATCTGCCGATATGACCAATGTTCAGTTCAAGGCTGAATCTGGTGATATCGTATTTATCAACGGAACCACAAAGGTTAAGGCAGAGAATCTCTATGGCGGTCAATGGTATCTGCCTGATGGATATGCTGAGGATGGAAAAATCAAAATTGGAGAGGCGGAAAAACAACATTCTACTCCTAATGATGCTGGTTTTTACATTCCTGCCCATGCTATTCTCAAGCTGGAGGGTAATACCAAGTTTAATACCGAAGATTGGCAAGGTTCGAAGGGACAAACCATATCTGGTAATAATTATATTATCCTGACGGAAAAGGGAACTTTGGAAGCAAATTCTGCTCAGATTTTCCAAAAGGGTATGGGGCTGGATGGAGTTAACACCGATCCAAATGGAGTACGACAGGATGCCAATGATGCCATCAATTTCAAGGCTGGTAAATTGCTGCTGGATGATGAATCCTACAATGATGTATATCTGACTGCAGCCAACGATCTGATCAAAAAAGCTGATGGCGGCACCACTGAGGTTGTTGTTAAAGATACTGCCACCAAGGCTACGCCATTGCTAAAGCTGGAGGATGTTAAGAATGACAATTATGCTGCCGGCGTAACAACTGACAAATCAGATATTGTCTTAGGAGCGACTGGCGATTCTACTGTCAAGAAGCTTAATGCTACATCCTTGAATTTGGCTGGTACTACAGGCGGCAGTGCCAATAGCATTACAGTTAAGGATGGTAGAAATCTGTATTTGGGCAGTAATGCCAATAACAGGGAACTGATTACAGTAGATAATGAGAAGCCTGCCAAGAGTGTAGATGTACAGGTACAGGGCGGCAGTAAGCTGACCTTGGGCAGATTTGATGTACAGAACCGTCTGACAGGTGATGTAACCCTGACAGATACAGATTCTGAAATAGCTGTTGAAGCTGGTCAGCTTACCGTAGGAAAAATTGATGCTCAAACTGGCACTAAGATAAATGTTGGCAGTGGCTCAGCTCTCACTACCGAAGGTGGTATTAAGCTGACAGGGGCAACCATGCAGGTAAACGGTACTGTTCACAATACCAATATTACTGGTGATAATGGTTCAACCATTCTGATTGGTAATAATGCTTCGGCTGGTAAGATGCTTATTGGCGGATCTAATACAGCTGCCTTGACAGGCACCAAGGTTTTCCTGGATCCTGTTTGGAAGGATGGCGCTACGATTAGTGATGCCTCTCAGTTTGCTTTGGAGTCCTCTAGCAATGTGAATTATCTTTTGACCGTAGGACGCAATTCCTTGGCCAGCCTTGGTACGGCAGACAGTTCAAAGGCTATTGCCGCCTTTGGGGCTACAGGCTTGAACTGGGGCCAGAATGATATCTCAGCTGCTCTGTATCTGGCCAAGCCGGTAACAGTAGGAACAACTGGTGGTATCAAGGTAGATGGCACCGCAACGGATGTAACAGCAAATTCTGCTGCGGCTAATACAGCAGAGTTTGCAGATAATTCCTTGCTGATGGTGGATGCTTCTACCATTTCTGGTACTGCAGCTTTGACTGGAGCTGGAGTTGGAGCTGGAGCTAAATTGAAGGTTGCTGATAGTGCCAAGCTGTATCTGGATAATGTTTCCACTGGTGGTACTTATACCATAGCTACTAAATTTGATACAACATTAGCTAATGGCTGGTACAAGGAAGATGCAAATATCATCACAGGAAAATTGTTTAGTGCTACCCATAATGCTGATAGCACCATAACTGCCTCCCGCAAGAAATTGCAGGAAGCTCTGCCAGGAGCCGTCCTACCTAATATTGTAGATAAGATGACCTTTAGCGCAGCAGAAAAGGCCAAGAGTCCTGCCTCTGAGTTCATTGCTCAGGCAACCAATGGTCTGTATTCTGACAGTATGTCTACAGCATTGATTAATGTAGCTGCTCAGCCAGCAGAAACAGTTGGTGCAACAGCGGCTGCTGTAGAGCACAGCTTGGATTTTGCTCAGCAGGCACAGGGGCATCTGTCCTTCTTTAATGGTGCTGATATCAAGGCCGATCAGGCATGGATTAAATACGGTCACAGAAATGGTTCTGTAGATAGTTTGGATATTGGCGGTATGTCTACCGGTTATGATAGCAGCTTCAACGGTGTTACCGTAGGCTACGATCTGCCAGCTGTTGATTCTTTCCATCATGGCTTTGCCTTTAGTTATGGCAAAGGCTCAAATGATGGTGCCTGGGAAAATGATGACTTCAATACTAAGGGCGTAAGCTGGTATGGAAGTCTGAATACAGGTGATAACAATATGCTCTTTGATGTGGGTTATTATCACACAGAGCATGATGTTAATGGCATCTTCCATGCTAAACCAAAGACAGACGTCTTTACTATGGGTATTACCAATGAATTTAGACTGCCACAGGGCAATGATGGGTATGGTGCTATTGTACCTCATATTGGCCTGCGTTATAGCCATGTTGGTACGCCTAGATATTCAGGTTATTGGAAGGGTTCTGAGGCTTTCAGATACCATCCAGAAGGTAAGGATCTCTTTAGCTTGCCATTTGGTGTAGGGTATATTTATGAAAGCAAGAGCCTTGAACAGACAACCAGTTTCTATGCAGATCTTGCCTATGTACCTGTTTTCGGTGGGCGCTCTGCCGATATGAGAGTACAGGCATGCGGCATAGATGCAGAGGATGTATTTGCTTATGATGCCTCCTATGGTTCTGCCTTTGTGGGCAGCCTGGGTGTAAAGCAGGAAAGTGATTCCTGGGAATGGGGCTTGAGCTATCGTTATAGTGCTAATAGCAATCAGCATAGTAATGATATTATGGCCAATATAGCCTTTAAGTTCTAATACTAAGGAGAATATGGTGCGGGGATTTGATTTTCTCCGCACTCTTTTTTTGAAAGGAATCGAGTATAATGGGCCCCTTGTCAAGACCACTAAAAAAATATCTAAGCGTGTCTTAATC
>SAMEA3663047__coassemble_670_pt1 | contig 12398 bp, 9 predicted proteins | sample SAMEA3663047__metabat2_low_PE_027 | metagenome-assembled genome bin SAMEA3663047 (sample SAMEA3663047) | pig gut metagenome | biome: pig gut; feature: pig-associated habitat; material: faeces | place: France | collected 2012 | reverse complement strand
CCAACTCTATAGATGGCGGGAAGATGTGCTAATGACATGGTGGAGCTAATATCTACACCCTCGTCGAAACCCCATTGAAAGAAAATGCAAAGGCATTTTCTTTGAATAATATAGGGGTTATAGTGAGAGTAAAGTAATTGATAGGCAATGGGGCGTGTGGCCCCGTGAAATCCGTCTGTATTGGGGAATGCAGGCGGATTTTTCATTGCTAGAAAACTGGTTTCTGCATATAATTAATACAGTGGACAGAAAACAGAGAGAAGTAGGCAGGTGAAAAAATATGAACTATGGTGAGCTGATGGCAGGGCTGCGGCAGGGAAAAATTGGTCATTTGTACCTGCTGGCAGGAGAGGAAGCCTATTATATAGATAAGGCCAGGGAGGCACTGCTGAAGATATGGCAATGTCCTATGGAGGATGTGCAGGTGGCAGATGGCATATCTCTTAGCGAGATTATGACCTTGGTGGAGTCTGTGCCATTTTTGACAGAAAAAAATGTAGTATGGGTTAAATCTGCGGTTCTTTTCAAGGATAAAGGTGAAAGCAGCAGTAAGAAATTAGAAGAAAAATTTCATGCTATGCTGCATAATATACCTGAATTCAGTTATGTGATTTTTGAATATCATGGCAAGCCGGACAAGCGGAAAAAGCTGTACAAGATTCTGGCTGAGGCTGGCATAGTTATGGAGTCGGAGCCTATTCGGGCCAGCAACATTGGGGACTGGCTACAGGGAAAGCTGCAGGAGCTAAATAAAAATATGGATAGGCAGGCCTATGAATACATGGTAGGAGCTGTAAGCAGTATGCAGACTGTGGATTTGGCTTTTCTTAATAAGGAGTTGGAGAAGCTGGCTTTGTTCCTAGGGCCGGAGCAGCGGCAGATTACCCGCCAGCATTTGATGCAGGCTTTTTCCGACGTGCCGGAAATTTCCAGCTTTGCTATGCTGAATGCCATTGGTGCAGGGCAAACCACTAAGGCTTTGCAATTATTTCAACGACAACTGGATAATGGTGTGTATTTTGCTTTGACCGTAGGTTTGGTGGCTAGGCAAATCCGCCTGTGGTGGCAGGCCCAGGCCTTGCAGGCTCAAGGTGTTCGAGGCCGTGCCTTGGCTGGCAAATTGGGACAGCCTCCTTTTATTGCCGAAAAAACAGGTCGGGAGGCGGCCAGCTTTCCGCCGGGATTATTAAAGAAAGCCTTGCTGGCCCTATCTGATGCGGATTATGGGCTGAAAACCGGACAGGCAGATTTGGTGGAGTTGGAGGCTGTGATTATCATGCTGGCCAATCGAGGACGGGATAATTTATGAAAAAGGAATTTGGTATCTATATACATATTCCCTTTTGCCGGCAAAAATGCTTTTATTGTGATTTTCCCTCCTTTGCTGGCCGGGAGAAAAAAATTGATAAGTATTTGCAGGCCTTGGAGCAGGAATTTGCTTTATTAAGGCAAAGGCTGTACCAAAAAGATAATGTCAGAGATACAGAAAGTAAATTTGCTCCTCGAACCATATATATAGGGGGAGGCACTCCCACCGCCCTTAACGCCCATCAACTGAAAAAGCTATTGGAAATTGTCCAAAAATATGTGACTGTGGCAAAGGCGGAGGAATTTACGGTAGAAATGAATCCCGGCACCGTAGACAGGGAAAAGCTATTGCTTCTGCAACAGGCAGGAGTAAATCGCCTTAGTGTAGGGGTACAGTCCTTTGATGATCATTGCTTGCAAAAAATAGGCCGTATTCATACTGCTCAGGATGCAGTAAATACCATTGAATTGGCTCATAATTTAGGCTTTGACAATATCAGCTTGGATTTAATCTATGGCTTGCCACAGCAGGATAGGGAGATTTTAACCAAGTCGGTGGAAAGGGCTTTGACCTTGCCGGTTCAGCATATATCCATTTATGGCCTGCAGCTGGAGGAGGGCACAGCTTTTCAACGAATGGCGGATATGGGGAAATTGCAGCTGCCAACAGATGAACTGGTGGAGACAATGCATGATTATATAGTGGAAAAATTGCCAGAGGCTGGGTATCATAGGTATGAAATCTCCAATTATGCTCTGCCTGGATATGAAAGCAAGCACAATCTATCCTATTGGCAGGATGTGGAATATCTGGGGCTAGGTTCTGGAGCTCATAGCTATTGGCAGGGAACCCGCTACGAAAATCCCAGAAGTATAGATGATTATATCTCTGCTCTGGAGGTAGGCAGGTTGCCATCCACCCTAGAGGAGCAGGTAGATAGACAGGCTCATATGGAGGAGTATTGCTTTCTGGGCTTGCGAACTACGGCAGGCATTGACAAAAATCTCTTTCAGCAGAAATTTGGGGTGGATTTGTTTACAGTTTATGGCAGAACTATCGAGAAGCTGGTGGCGCAGGACTTGTTGCAGCATACAGCCAAGGGCATTGCTTTGACTACTTTGGGCATGAAATACGGCAATCAGGTTTTCGGGGAATTTTTATTGTAAAAAATATTTTACTTTGACTTATTGACATTTTGACAAATAAGAGGTATATTATTTTCAGAAGTTAGCACTCACCTGATTGGAGTGCTAACAAGAGGAGGCTGAAAAATGTTGAAAGGGCTTGATGATCGCAAAAAGCGAATTTTGCAGGCTGTAGTTCAGGACTATATATCCTCTGCTGAGCCTGTAGGCTCTCGAACCTTGGCCAGAAAATATGACCTGGGGGTTAGCTCAGCCACCATCCGCAACGAAATGGCGGATTTGGAAATGCTGGGATATTTGGAGCATATTCATACCTCCTCTGGCAGGATTCCTTCCTCCAAGGGCTATCGGCTTTATGTGGACTCACTTTTGCCTGTCCAGCCCATGAGCGAGGAGGAAAAGGCTGTTATCAACAAATGGTACCAAAACAAGGTACAGCAGGTTGATCAGGTTTTTCAGGAAACGGCCAAAATAATCTCTCGGCTCACCAGAAATGTTTCTCTGGTGTTGGCGCCTCAGATTTCCCAAGCGGCTTTTCGCTGTATGCAGTTTCTGCCCTTAGATGACCATCGGGTTATTGCAGTGCTGATGACAGATGCAGGCTTTGTGGAAAACAGGATTATGGAAATGCCAGCCGGGGCTGCCTTTGAAGATTTTCAGCGCATGGCAGCAGTGATAAATGGGTGTCTGGCGGGACATACTTTAGGAGCAATCCAAAAGAGCAGTCTAAAGCAGATTCAGGGAGAGATTGGCGATAGTGGTCTTTATGAATCCGCCCTGCAGCTTATTAACAAGGCTCTGGATTCCCAGAAGAAGGAAAGGCTTTATCTGGGAGGCACCACAGAAATGCTGGAGCAGCCTGAGTTCCACAATGTGGACAAGGTAAAGGACTTGCTGATAATGCTGGAAAAGGATCAGCTGATGAAGGATATTCTCAAAGCACATTTAGGGGATGGCCTTACCGTCAGCATTGGTCAGGAAAATGATTACAGCGGCATAAAGGATTGCAGCATTATTGCTGCCACCTATCATCTGGATGGGGAGCTGCTGGGATCTATGGCAGTGCTGGGGCCAACCCGCATGGAATATGGCAAGACCATGTCCTTGCTGAATTATATGAATCAAAATCTCACTGAGGTAATCAAAAGGTTGCATTGGTAGGAAAGATAGAAAATATGAAGAGGTGAAGGTTAATGCCTTTGGAGAATGAGGAAATGAAGAAAAATGAAGATATAGAGCAGCAGACCACTGAGCAAGCTGAGGTAGATACAGCAGAGAACACTACTGAGGAGCCACAGACCGCCGAAACTCAGGCTGGAGAGGCGGAAGCTTCTCAGGAAGCTGCTGAGGAGGCAGAGGGCCAGGAGGCTGCCGAGGAATTGGAAGCTGTAAAGAAGCAGCTGTCTGAGGGTGTGGAGCGCATGAAGCGCTTGCAGGCAGATTTTGAGAATTTCCGCCGTCGTACCCGTCAGGAAAAGGAAGAATTGTCCAATATGGTAGTACAGGATTTTATCAAGGATCTGCTGCCAATGATTGATAATTTTGATAGGGCCATGGCTGCGGAAGCAGCTGATGGCGCCAAGTTCCAGCAGGGAGTGGAGATGATTTACAACCAGCTGGCAGAAATATTGAAAAACAAGGGCTTGGAGAAGATTGACACCACTGATGCCAAATTTGATCCAAATTTCCATCAGGCAGTAATGCGGGTGGAAAATCCAGACCTTGAGGATGAATCCATTGCTATGGAGCTGCAAAAGGGCTATATGGTTAAGGGCAAGGTTATCCGTCCTGCCATGGTTCAGGTTGTAGCAAATAGCTAAAATAAATTTGTAAAGGTTCTTATTTTATAAGGAGGAAATAGATTATGTCTAAGGTAATTGGTATTGATTTGGGTACTACTAACTCTGTAGTATCTGTTATGGAAGGCGGCGAGCCTACAGTTATTACAAATCCAGAGGGTAGCAGAATTACTCCATCAGTTGTTGGCTTCACCAAGACTGGTGAGCGTCTGGTAGGCCAGCTGGCAAAGCGTCAGGCTGTATCCAATCCTGACCGCACCATTTCTTCTATAAAGCGTCATATGGGTGAGAAGAACTACACTGTAACTGTTGATGGTAAGAGCTACACTCCACCTGAGATTTCTGCCATGATTCTGCAGAAGCTGAAGGCTGATGCTGAGGCTTATCTGGGTGAAAAGGTAGACAAGGCAGTTATTACTGTTCCTGCTTACTTTAATGATAGCCAGCGTCAGGCAACCAAGGATGCTGGACAGATTGCTGGCTTGGATGTACTGCGTATTATCAACGAGCCTACTGCTGCTGCTTTGGCTTATGGTATTGACAAGGACGAGACTCAGACCGTTCTGGTATTTGACCTGGGCGGTGGTACCTTCGATGTGTCCATTATGGATATTGAGGATGGTGTATTTGAGGTTCGTGCTACCAATGGTGATACCCATCTGGGCGGCGATGACTTCGACCAGGCAGTTATGAACTGGATTGTAGAGGAGTTCAAGAAGGAGAACGGCATTGATTTGTCTGCGGACAAGATGAGTGCTCAGCGTGTTATCGAGGCTGCTGAGAAGGCTAAGATTGAGCTGTCCAACATGGTTTCCACCAATATTAACCTGCCATTTATTACTGCTGATGCCAGCGGCCCTAAGCATTTGGATCTGACCTTGACTCGTGCAAAGTTTGATGAGCTGACTGCTGATCTGGTTGAGCGTACTATGGTTCCTACCCGTAAGGCTATGGAAGATGCAGGCATCTCCAGCAGCGATATTACCAAGGTTCTCATGGTTGGTGGTTCTTCCCGTATTCCTGCTGTTCAGGAAGCTGTTCGCAAGTATTTGGGCAAGGAGCCTCATCGTGGTATTAACCCTGATGAGTGTGTATCTGTTGGTGCTGCTATCCAGGGTGGTATTCTCTCCGGTGATGAGACCAACGCTAAGGACGTAGTTCTGCTGGATGTAACTCCATTGTCTCTGGGTATTGAGACTCTGGGCGGTGTTTGCACCAAGATTATTGAGCGTAACACCACCATTCCTACTTCCAAGAGCCAGGTATTCTCCACGGCAGCTGATAACCAGCCTGCTGTTGAGATTCATGTTCTGCAGGGCGAGCGTGAAATGGCTGCCGGCAACAAGACCTTGGGCCGTTTCAGTCTGACCGATATCCCACCTGCTCCTCGTGGAGTTCCTCAGATTGAAGTTACCTTTGATATTGACTCCAACGGTATCGTACATGTATCTGCCAAGGATCTGGGTACCGGCAAGTCTCAGAACATTACCATTCAGTCTGACAGCGGCATGAGCAAGGATGATATTGACCGTATGGTTAAGGAAGCTGAGGCTCACGCAGCTGAGGATAAGGCCCAGAAGGAAAGCATTGAGATTCGCAACAATGCTGACTCCATGGTATATCAGGCTGAGAAGCTCATTAAGGAAATGGGCGACAAGGCAGAGGCTGGCCAGGTAGACAAGGCCAAGGCTGCTATTGAGAAGGTAAAGGAAGCTTTGAAGGGCACTGATACCGAGGCTATCAAGAAGGCTACTGAGGAGCTGCAGGAGCCACTGCATGCTATCAGCGCAGCTGCTTATCAGCAGGCACAGCAGGCTCAGCAGGCAGCCGGCGGTCAGCAGAGTGGTCAGGCAGGCCAGCAGCAGTCCAGCGGCAAGCAGGATGACGATGTAATCGATGCTGAGTTTACTGAGAGCAAATGACGAGGTGTCCGATGTCCCCTATTTTTATAGGTGACGGGAGGTTGTGCCCTTTACAGGGTGTGGCAAGTATCTCTACCCTCGTCGAAACCCCGTTGTGAGAAAATACAAAAGCATTTTCTTTGAATAATGTAGGGGTTATAATTAGATGAAATTTTGAGTATGGGCTGCCGCCCTGGTGTATGTGTCAATGTTCACTGCCTAGAGGTGGCAGCTCATATTTGTGTTAATAGGTAAAGGTGAGATAAATGAGCGAAAAGCGGGATTATTATGAGGTCCTGGGTATCAAAAAGGGAGCCTCTGATGATGAAATAAAGAAAGCCTATCGTAAAATGGCGATTAAATATCACCCGGACCGCAATCTGAACAACAAGGAAGATGCTGAGAAGCATATGAAGGAAATCAATGAGGCCTATGATGTGCTGAAGGATCCTCAGAAAAAGGCTCAGTATGACCAGTTCGGTCATGATGCTTTTGCTCATGGTGGCGGTGCCGGTGGTGCTGGCGGCGGCTTTGGTGGCTTCGGCGGTTTCGGCGGCGGTGGCTTTAGCGGCGGCTTTGGCGATTTTGGCGATATTTTTGACACCTTCTTTGGTGGTGGCCGCAGTCAGGCTCGCCGTAATGGCCCAGAGCAGGGTGCGGATCTGCGCATTGATGTGGAGCTGACCTTTGAGGAAGCAGCCTTCGGTGTGGAGAGAGAGCTAAAGGTTCCTCGTACTGAGAATTGTACTGCCTGTGGCGGTACTGGTGCAGCCAAGGGAACCAGCCCAGAGGAATGTCCTCAGTGTCATGGTACTGGTCAGGTTCAGTCCTATGCCAATACCCCATTTGGCCGGATGGTAAATTCCCATGTCTGCGAGCGCTGCAGTGGTACAGGCAAGATTATCAAGACTCCATGTAAGGAATGTGGTGGTCGTGGCCAGAAGAAGGTTACCAAGAATATCAAGGTAAAGATTCCAGCTGGTATTGATGAGGGACAGCGCATCAGAGTTGCTGGTGGCGGTCAGGCCGGTCGTCGTGGCGGCCCTAGCGGTGATTTGTATGTTTATGTATATATCAAGCCACATGAGCTCTTTACCCGTGAGGGCTATGATGTAATGTGCCAGGTGCCTATAACCTTTGTACAGGCAGCTTTAGGTGATACCATTGAGGTGCCAACCATTCATGGCAAGGTGGAGATGAAGATTGCGCCAGGTACTCAGTCCGGTACCGTAATGCGTCTCCGGGGCAAGGGTATTCCTATGCTGAGAAGAAATGGCAATGGCGACCAGCACGTAAGAATCAAGGTGCTCACACCCCAGAAGCTGTCAGATAGACAGAAGGAACTGCTGAAGGAATTTGGCGAGCTAAGCGGAAACAAGGTAAATCCAGAGCAGGATAGCTTTTTGAATAAAATTAAAAAGCTGTTTAAGGATTAAATTCTGAAGTTTACGAAATAAAAAATGATTTTTAGGAGATTCGAGATGAATAACAAAATAGAGTTAAGTGCAGATGAGGTGGCATTTTTAAGATGGTTTTCTAGCGATAAGTTTGATAAATATAATAGTCAAGTCGGTTGCATTGTTACGTGTTTGCAACGAGAGTTTTGTTTAGAAAAAAATAAATGTAAAGAACTGGTAGATGATTTGTTTAAAAAAGGTCTTATAAATATTGATGCAATAGGAAGTGTATCAACTATGACCAGTATAGGTGCATATGGTAAAAGGACTACAGAATTGGGAGATAAAATTCTGGGAGAATGCAAATAGTGAGTGAATATAAAATATTTAATTGTTCCTAGCCAAGTATACAAACTTAAACATTTCGTATACTAACGTATTATTGTTGGTGTATCTAATGGTATAAGCACCAATCTGATATGGTATAAATAGGTACCGTTAAGAATTGTGATATTGTCAACTAAAATATTGACAATATCACAATGACTCTACTTCTGCTCTTTTCAGCAGTTCTTCCATGCTACCATGGACCAGTTCCTTGATTACTTTCTCGTTTAGTTGTATAATTTTCTCAGACATGGTTTGCTGTCTCCTTTTAGGATGGTGTGTCGTGACTTCATTCTACCAGAGTCTGTAAATTATGTCTTCTTTTAAGCTTTTTTCCTTTTGTGTAACTTATTGTACCTTATCTGTCAATTATCATAAAAGATTTGAATTTACAGAAAAATTTCACACCGTTATAAGAAGTTCGATTTTTAATACTTTCTGTCACATAAAACGGGAGTACAGCTCTTCGGTACATCATCCGATTAGCTGTACTCCCGCTTTTTAATTGTTTGAGATTTGGACACGTTGATGAATTTTTGCTGATACATCAGTATATAAGTTCACATTAAAACCTTCTGCCACTTCAAAACTGACAAATAAGCAGTATGGTATTGCTGTTTTAATCTTATTAGCTTCCTCTTTACAATTTACTTTGATGATAAGGTCATCATCATTCCAGACAATTGGATTTTCTCCAATAAAAATTTCATGTTGCAATGAACCTTTTCGAACTGCTTGCCATTCTGTATTTTGGCGGTCTGGAACAAGACCTTTTCCACTATCATCAATATTGAACCATAGTTGTGCGGCACGATATGGTTGCTTATTTGGTGCAATAGGAGAAAGATAAGATAATGTAACTGTCAATTTACGTTTCATTAGGCGAGACGAAAAATCTACAGGAATCGGAAGTCTAAAAATATCACCTTCATCTTTTTTTAATGCTCCAAGCCCAATCAGTGTTATCCGCTCTTTGGTACACTCTATAACACGACTTATATTGGGCACACCATTTCCAAGCCACTTGCTTAATTGTTTAGGTGAAGTTCCCATTGCCAAAGCAAGTTTTTCAGTAATTGGTTCCCAGGATGCACAATGTGTAAGCATAGCTTTTAGAAGAATGGCGGTAGTTTCAACTGGTATGTTGGAACCTGTTTCCGCAAGAAATACTTGATTTAGTACATCATGACATTTGGCTGCTTCATGTGTTATTTGTGCAGCAGCATCACTTGTTCCAAAAGAAAAAGCACATCCATCGGCATCGCCTGTTCCATATGGAGCGGCAGATAAACATCCTGGTTCACGCATAGATTCTACCCAATCGATTTTGCCATCAAATTTTCCCCTGATAAATTCTCTGCCACCATAATAGAACAAGTCTGGAGTAATAACAGAACGATATCCTTTTCCAATTGCAGATATAGGGGATGGCATACCTCTGTCAACAGCCCAAATAAAACGAGTAGTTTCATTTGCATTAGAGAAATCATCATACAGAGCACCTATTGTAAGACCATTTAAACTTTCTGCTGGTGCCAATACCTTGAGATTGCGTTGATTAGCTTTTATGGTTTCGCCAAAAATATTGCTTCTCTGTGATATATTAAGAGCTTTTAACTCGTCAAATGTTTTATCTACAAAGTTAACAATTTCTGGATGGTTACCTGCGCTTATGATAAATAAAATGTTATATTTATAAGCTAAGAAATCGAGTAGCCGAGCTGTTGGACTTATTGTGGTAGCTAACTGACGCACAGGATCTCCAATAGATAAATTGATTACTTTAGTATTAGGTGCCGTGGCACTTTCGTGATCATCTCCTTCCATCATTCTCTTTACAGCACGATGAAGAACATCAATAAACATGTTATCATCAGGAACACATTCTGTTATTTTATCAAATCCATTTTGCTTTGGTCGAAGAATGGGCCGCACATATACGGGACTATTAATAGGAGGCTCATTCCTTTTAATATCACCATAAATTGCAAGAGAAACCATTGATGTGCCATGAACGCGGTATTTGCTTTCATATCCAGAAGCATAGTCGTCAGGATCATCGATAATAACTCGTCCACGAAGCAGACGATGATTCTGCATTGGCATACCATCGAAAACGGCAACCACAGCATCACCTGTCGGCAATGGTACTTCTTCAGCAGAAGTACATACTTTTGAATCAGTTGAAGAAACAAACAAGGATTGGCAAACTGGGCGGAAGAACATGATATCGTCAACTTGCGACAATTCAATTTCTTCGTATCGAGTAACTAATCCCTCAATAGAAACTCTAGGCAACTCAACTAACATGCCATGATAAAGAATTTCTTCTATTACACATTCTTGAATTATGCGTCCGCTTAAAGATTGAATTTCGCGACGAATCGCTTCAATCGCATTTTTTCTTTTGGTTTTGTCACTTCTAAAGAATAGTTCAATCTCAAATGAGACAGGTGAATCACCGTCAATTTCCAATGATTCACGCCAATAGTCCAAAGCATGTGTTTCTGCAATTCTATCTATTGCATCCCATTTTCTTATATCCTTTATATTGGTAAAAATATCACGTAAACCTGCAAAGCCACGTTTGAAAACATCGCTTTCGCCGTTTTGATATCTTTGCCATAATGATAATAATTGGGCCATTGCCTTTTGATTAGACATTATGCAATATAGTTTCCCATTTAGAGAATCATCAACTCTTTCACCAGAGTCTTTATCAACTTGATAAAAGTCATCATCGGGATTAAAAGGTTCAACCTCACTATCAAATATCCATTCAAGACCATCTGTGTTCTTCACTGCTGTATAAAAATTATCGACGGTTCCAATTATTTCGAAAACTAAGGCAAACTCAGGGTTGATTCCAGTTGGTGACTGTTGAATCTTTAAGGCTTTCTGCTCAAAAGCATTTTTGAGTAAATTAAAGGATGGTTGTAATCGAGTAAACTGTCTTTCTAGAGAAGGTTTTACAGTCTTTGTAAAAACGGGAGTTTTGTGCTCACGATTTGCTCGTTCTGGCAACGGAAATAATATTAAAGGTCTGTTTGACATGTTTCTACTCCTCCTTGATTTTTAGGTGCAATGATTACTTGAGATTGCCAGCTACGAATGGCTTTATCGGTAATTTCTTTCACATTGTCATTTGGTAGACTTAAAACATATTGTCTATAAACTGATAGTGCGAATTCCTCTGCTTCTGCATAGCTTATACCTAAGGTTTTCTTAGCAAGTGTGCTTGATTGCAAACCGAACTTAAAATCTCTTTCCTTTTCAAAGAAACGATAAAATTTTTCTAAATTGCTTCGAGTCGGTTTAGGTATATCTAGCCGAATTTGAAATCTTCTCCACGCTGCTTTATCAAGCAAATTGTCATGATTTGTAGCAGCAATGGCAATTACATAACTTGGAAGCGCATCAATTTGCATTAGCAAAGAACTTACGACTCGCTTAATTTCACCTGTCTCATGAACATCGCCTCGTTCTTTTCCCAATGTCTCAAATTCATCAAAAAACAAAACACATTCTCTTGTTTTAGCGTACTCGAATAATTTCGATAGTCTTGACGCTGTTTCACCAAGGTAAGAACCAATGATACTTTCATATCTAACCGTAAGAATAGGAATCATTAACGATTCTGCTATTGCTTCTGCTAATGAAGTTTTTCCGTTTCCAGGAGGTCCAATCAATAGTAGCTTATTTCTGGGATTTATTCCATACGATCGTAACAAATCAGCACGGTTTTGTTCAGCAATTAAATCTTGGCAAGCTGATCGGACATAGTCCGGAAGGATTAGATGATCAAGTCTTTTCCGGGGAACTTTTTCAGAAAATAAACTTTGATCACTTATACCGCCATGAATAATTGCCGGTGCGTTAGGTTTTTCTCTTGCAATTGGTCTGCGAGAGTTTTTTAGCAATTCTTCAATTTTTGCCGCAAGTACAGTGTGTTGCTTTGCGCGCTCTTCTGCACATAATGCTTCTGCTGCTTTCCTAAAACTTGCAGAATCATTTACTAATCCGTACTTTATCAGTTCACATAATAAATCTGCTCTTGCCATAACTATTTACCCCCTAAAATTTCTAACGACAATTGGCAAGTAGCGTCACAATAGGTCATTAGGAATATCAATAAAATTATTTTCACAAAAATCATAAAAAATCTTTACAGCCAAATTGCTAGGTACAACGTGATCATTTTCCCATCGATTGATTGTTGAGTAACTAACATGATTGCAGTTGCTAATTGTTTTTGACTTAATTTAAGTCTCTTGCGAACAGAAATTACAAATTCTGAAAATGTCATAATTGAACCTCCCAATATAGTATACGCTATATTTTATCTGTTCTATAAGTATAGCATGTGCTATATTCCTTTACAAGATGTTTGCTTATTGACATCTGTGAAAAAGGGGTGTGTCAAGAACTTTGTGTAAAAAAGTTTAGTAGATTACATCATA
>SAMEA3663047__coassemble_459_pt1 | contig 14909 bp, 15 predicted proteins | sample SAMEA3663047__metabat2_low_PE_027 | metagenome-assembled genome bin SAMEA3663047 (sample SAMEA3663047) | pig gut metagenome | biome: pig gut; feature: pig-associated habitat; material: faeces | place: France | collected 2012 | reverse complement strand
GGACTTCCCTGGTTATGCCATAGGCGGTCTTAGCGTGGGAGAGCCAAAGGAGCTTATGTATGAAATGCTGGATCACACTGTAGAACAGCTGCCTGCCAACAAGCCACGCTATCTGATGGGTGTAGGCACTCCAGATTGCCTGGTGGAGGGAGTTATGCATGGTATTGATATGTTTGACTGTGTATTCCCTACACGAGTAGCCCGTAATGGTACAGCTATGACCTGGCAGGGCCGTATGGTTATGAAGAACAGCGAATACACTCACGATTTCCGTCCTATTGAAGAAGATTGTGATTGCTATGCCTGCCGTAATTACAGCCGGGCTTATATCAGACATCTGGTGCGGGCTAATGAGATTTTTGGTTTGCGATTGTTGTCCATTCATAATCTCCGCTTCCTCCAGAGATTTACCAGAGCTATGCGCCAGTCTATTATTGAGGATAGATTTGGCCAGTTCCGCCGGGAATTTTTGGATCAGTATAATTACAACGCCAAAAAGCCTATTGGCTAATGGGTAAATGCTATGGATAAAAAAGTTATGCGACGTCAGGGCTTGGCTGGCAGACGGGGGTTAACAGCCAGTGACCGCCAGTTAAAGAGTAAATTAATAGCAGATAAATTGTGCCACAGCCAGTTGTTTCAGCAGGCAAAGGTTATTTTCTGCTATGTAGCCTCAGAGGATGAGGTACATACTCTGGAAATTCTCCAAAAAGCTATGGAGGATAAAAAGCTGCTGACTGTGCCTTATATTACAGATGCTGTTAAAGGCATGATGGAGGCAGCGGTTTTGGCTAAAATAGAAGCTCTGGTGCCGGGGATATATGGTATTCCCACGGTTCCAGAGTCTAGTAAGCGTTTTCTATCGGGAGATGCTATTGATTTGGTGATTGTGCCGGGAACGGCATTTGATACAGCTGGTCATCGTATCGGCATGGGAGGCGGTTTCTATGATCGCTTTTTGCAGGATACCTCTGTGAGCAAGGTGGCTCTGGCCTATGAATGTCAGATTTTTGACAGCCTGCCTGTGGAGGAGCATGATCAGCAGGTAGATTATATATTTACCGAAAACAAAATTTATACAAGAGAGGATTTGAGGTAGTTGAGGAAAGACAGTTTGCTGAAGCTTCTAGCAGCAGTTGTGATTATTGTTGCTGTATTCTTCACCTTTGTCAGCCCTCTGGCAATGTCCATCCGTCAGGGTTTGGACTTGCAGGGTGGTACTCATGTGGTGCTGGAGGCGGAGGATACGCCAGAGGCCACAGTTAATGAGGATGCTATGGAGCGCGTAGTACGCATTATGGAAAAGCGTGTTAACGAGCTGGGCTTGGCAGAGCCTATTGTACAGCGTCAGGGTGAACGCAGGATTATTATTGAGCTGCCAGGTATCAAGGACCCGGATAAGGCTATCCAGGTTATTGGTAAGACAGCTATGCTGGAGTTCAAAACCGAGGAAGGGGAAACCGTTCTTACCGGTACTGATTTGAAGGATGCCAGAGAGCAGACTGACCAGCAGGGACAGAATGTGGTAGGCTTGGAGTTCAGCCCAGAGGGAGCAGAGAAGTTTGCCACCCTTACCAGCCAGAATGTAGGCCGTACCATTGCTATTCTGTTGGATGGCGAGGTGCTGACTGCTCCTCGTGTCAATGAGGCTATTACTGGCGGTAAGGCTGTTATTACTGGTAACAAGACCTTGGAGGAGGCTCATAATCTAGCTATTCTTCTGAGAAGTGGTTCCCTGCCTGTTAAGGTTAATATTATTGAGACTCGCACTGTAGGACCTACCCTTGGTCAGGATTCCAAGGATAAATCTGTCTTTGCCTTTACTATCGGCCTTGGTGCAGTAGTGCTGTTTATGGCTCTGTTCTATCGCCTTTCCGGTGTTGTGGCTGATATTAGCTTGATGGCTTACGTTGTTATTCTGTTATTTGTATTGAAGCTTTTAGATGCTACCTTGACCTTGCCAGGTGTAGCAGGTATTATCCTGTCTATTGGTATGGCGGTAGATGCCAACGTATTGATATTTGAGCATTTCAAGGAGGAGTACCTTAGCGGTAAGACCTTGCGTCTGTCTATGGATGCAGGCTTCTCCCGAGCTTTTACCACTATTTTTGACTCCAATATAACCACTATCATTGCTTCTGCAGTGCTGTTCTGCTTTGGTACAGGCAGTATTCGTGGTTTTGCTATTACCTTGGGTCTTGGTGTTATTATATCCATGTTTACTGCTATTACCTTGACTCAGTTCATGACCAAGAATCTGATTGCAGCCAATGTAATCAAGAATCCGTGGGTATATGGTATCAATAAGAAGCCACAGGCAGAGAAAGAGGTGAAGCAGCTTGGCTAAGATGAAGGTACAGCAGAATCTGCCCAAGATTCGCTTTGATATACTGAAGCGTTCTAAGCTTTGGTTTGCTATTTCCCTGCTGATTATTATCCCTGGTATTTTCTGCATGTTTACCAAGGGCTTTAACTTTGGTATTGATTTTACAGGCGGTACCATTATTGAAATGGAGTTCCAGCAGGAAGTTACCCTGCCTCAGGTTCGTGATGTATTGCGAGAATACAATCTTGATAATGCTACTATTCAGCTGTCTGGTGATGTTAGCAATGTAGAGGCATCCAAGGATGTAATGATTCGTACTATGGATCTGGAGGAGAATGAACGCAAGGCTGTTATGGCCAGCCTGAAGGATGAGATTGGCGATTATACTGTTCTCCGTGAGGAAAAGGTTGGTGCCACTATTGGCGGCGAGCTGATAACTGATGCTTTGATGGCCACATTTATTTCCTGGATTTTGATTATTCTCTACGTATCCTATCGCTTTGAATGGCGTTTTGGTGTAGCTGCTATTCTGACCTTGATACATGATGTATTGATTGTTTTGTCAGTGTTCTCCTTCCTGCAGAAGCAGGTGGATTCCAGCTTTGTGGCAGCGATTTTGACCATTATCGGTTATTCCATCAACGATACTATTGTTATATTTGACCGTATTCGAGAGAATCAGCGCCTTCACTTCAAGAGAGGCGGAGATTTGAACGAGCTGGCTAATAGAAGTATCTATCAGACTCTTACCCGTTCCTTGTACACAGTATTTACCGTATTGTTTACAACCTTTGCTTTGTACTTCTTCGGGGGAGATACCACCAAGGATTTCTCCTTCGCTTTGCTGATAGGTTTCTTCAGTGGTTCTTATTCTTCCATCTTTATAGCCAGCCCATTGTGGGTTGTTTTGAAGAACAGGTTCCCTGCCAAAAAGATTTAATTCAATTTATAGATAGCGGACAGGCTTCGGCCTATCCGCTATTTTTTTATCTTTTATCAGAGAAAAAATTTTGCTATAATATATATGTGACAAAATTAGTATGTTATGTGCGTTTTTTATAAAGTAAGGCGGGGTAGGCTATGGATATGGAATTATTCCACAAATTTAGAGAAAATGGGTTGGTCAAAAACAATTTGCATACAGCAAAGGTGAAGCATCTAGGTGCTCCCCCTATTCAGAAGCCATATCCTCCCGAGGCACAGCTGATTCCGTTGCCGGAACCGGATTTTTTGGAGGATCATCAGGTAAGCTTTTTGGAGCTGATGGAGCTTAGGTCTACGGTGCGGGAATATAGCCCAGAGCCATTGACTATGAAGGAATTAAGCTATCTACTCTGGTGTACCCAGGGAGTAAAAATGATTATGCAGGGTGGTGCTACCAAGCGAACTGTGCCTTCTGCTGGTGCTCGCAATGCCTTTGAAACCTATCTTTATATTGACAAGGTGGAGGGGCTGGAACCTGGTTTATATCGTTTTTTGGCCCTTGAGCACGCCTTGCTGCCTATAGAGCTGGGGCCACAGGTAAAGGAAAAGCTGGCTACTGGCTTTAACAAGGTGAATATGTATAATCAGTCTGCCGTTACCTTTATTTGGGCAGCAGTGCTGGAGCGTATGGAATATGCTTTTGGAGGCAGAGCCTTGCAGTATTTGTATATAGATGCAGGCCATGTGTGTCAGAACCTTTATCTGGCAGGCTATACCATTGATGTGGGTACTTGCGCTATTGGGCATTTTAATGATGTAGAGATAAATAATCTGTTAGGGCTGGATGGAGATAAGGAATTTGTGGTCTATGCAGCTCATACAGGAAAAAATAAATAGAGATTAGGGTGAAGGATTATGGGGGACAATCGTTACAGTAGTTCTATATTTGCACCAATGACTGGCAGCGTTGTAGATTTGAGTCAGGTACCTGATCCCATTTATGCAGAGCGAATGATGGGAGATGGCGTAGCCATTGTGCCAGAGGATGGAACCATGTTCAGTCCAGTTAATGGCTATGTAAGCGTGGTAGCTGAGGATAAGCATGCCTTTGGCTTCACTACAGATGATGGATTGGAGATCCTAATGCATCTGGGTGTTGATAGTAAAATGCAGAAGGATTGCTGTGCTGTTCATGTCAAGGTAAATGACAGAGTTCAGGCCGGAGATATGATTGCAGAATTTAATATGGCAGAGCTGAAAAAAAGGGATATTAATCCAATTATGGCGATTATTATCTGCGGTGGACTGGAGGGCAAAAAAATAGAGCCTGCCAGTGGGCATGTACAGGCTGGTTCCGGAGCGGTTATGACTGTTATTGATCTGGAGGCCTTGGAAAGATATGAGGCTAGCCAAAAGGAACAAAATATAGCTGGCAATGCCAATGAAGAGACAAGGAAAACTGCCTCAGATAAGCCTGTCAAAAAGTCATCTGCCGCATCGGCGGAAAGTGATGCTATGGAATTTTTGAAGGATAAAGGCAATTGGCCTAAGCTCATTGGTGGTTTCGTGGCTTTGACAGTCCTGATGGTGGTAATTTTTGTCAGCATCGCCATGTTTATCGGTCACTAGGAGATTTTTTGCATATGGATTTGACAGAACCAATAGATATATTGAAGGGTGTAGGCCCCAGAAAGCTGCAGCAGTTGCAGCATATGGGAATCTGCACCCTCTTTGACCTGCTTATATATTTTCCTCGCAGCTATGAAGATCAAAGCGTGGTTACGGCTATAGCCAATCTACAGGCTGGGGAAACTGCTACTGTATCAGGAGTGATTACAGGGATTCAGGAACGGCAGGCAGCACGACGGCGCATGACTATTTTAACTGCCTTTATTTCGGATGGTACAGGGTATTTGCAAATTACCTGGTTTAATCAGAAATTTCTTAAGGACAAGCTAAAGGTAGGCAGTAGGATTTTTGCTACAGGCAAAATTACCTATGCCTATGGCGGGCAGGGCAGTTTTGCCATGAGTCAGCTTTCTTCTTGGGAAATTCTCGCTGAGGAGGATGGAACAGAGGACAAATGTGGTATTTTGCCTGTATATAGCATCACGGATAAAATAAATCAAAAATTCATGCGGCAGCTTACGACTCAGCTGTTGGAGGGAATGGCAGATAATTCTCAGGAAGATAGTTGGGAACTGCCAGAGGTAATTCCTGCAGATATTTGTCAGCAATATAATTTACTGGAGCGAAATCAGGCCGTTAGACAGGTTCATTATCCTACCAATGCCCAGACTTTAAGGCAGGCCAGATATCGGTTGGCTTTTGAGGAGCTGTATTTAATACAATGTGGCCTGCTGCTGTTAAAAAAGCAAAGTCAGGAGCAGAGACAGGGTATATGTCATCGTGTTAATGGCTATTTGGTAAGACAGCTGTTTCAGGCTTTGCCTTTTCAGCTAACTAATGACCAGCAAAAGGTTTGGCAGGATATTTGCAATGATATGGAGAGCTATGTGCCTATGCGAAGGCTGCTGCAGGGTGATGTAGGCTCTGGTAAAACAGTGGTGGCTATGCTGGCATTGGTAAAAACTGTGGAAAATGGTTTTCAGGGGGCTTTAATGGCTCCTACAGAAATACTGGCTCATCAGCACTATGAGGATTTTTGCCACCTGCTGGATCCATTGGGGGTAAGAGTGGCCCTTTTATCCGGTCGGCTTAGTATAGGTAAGCGCCGGGGAATTTACGAAAAGCTGGCTAAGCATGAAATTGATATTGTAATTGGTACCCATGCCCTGATTCAGGATGAGGTGCAGTTTGCTGCCTTGGGCTTGGCCATTACAGATGAACAGCATCGCTTCGGTATTAATCAAAGAGCCTTGCTGGAACAAAAGGGAGATGCTCTGCCTGATGTGCTGGTTATGACGGCTACTCCTATACCTCGAACCTTGACACTAACTGTATATGGGGATTTGGATGTATCAATGATTCATCAGCTGCCGCCGGGGCGAAAACCCATTCGTACCTTTGTCCGGGGGGAGGATAGGAGAGAACTTATCTACAAATTTGTGCTGGAAGAAATTGCCAAGGGACGGCAGGCCTATGTGGTGTGTCCTTTGATTGAATCCAAGGAGGAAAGTAGATTGTCCTCAGCTCAGGATGTGTACGAGGAATTGTCCCAGGGAATATTTGCAGGTATTTCCTGCGGTCTGGTTCATGGCAAGTTGAAGCAGAAGGAAAAGGAAGCCATTATGGAGGAGTTTTATCAAGGGAAGATAAAGCTCTTGGTGGCTACCACAGTTATTGAGGTGGGCGTTAATGTGCCTAATGCCAGTATTATGGTGGTGGAGCATGCCCAGCAATTTGGTTTGTCTCAGCTACATCAGCTACGAGGACGTATTGGACGAGGAGAATATGCTTCCTATTGTATTCTGGTATCAGATGGGAAAACAGAAAATGCCCGCCGCAGAATGGAGATTATGGAGAGCACTACCGACGGTTTTGTTTTGGCTGAGGAGGATTTGAAGCTGAGAGGACCAGGACAGTTCTTTGGCTCTATGCAGCATGGCTTGCCGGATTTGAAAATGGCTGATGTGGAGCGGGATATAGATATTTTGCTGCAGGCTAGAAGGGCAGCCCTGGAATCTGTGGATAGGCCGGAATATATGAGCAGGGTTTTGCCAGCTCTGCGGCTGCAATATCAGGAGCAGTTTATGAATATCATGGAAAATTAATTTTAACGCTTTATTTTGTGAAAGTAGTATGCTATAATATATTTTGTTGATTTTCGTAATGTAAAGCATGAAAGTAATGGAGATATGGGAGGTGGCTTAGGTGGTAAATCCAAAGCTAAAAGATGAACTGAATGACCAGCTGTGCAAAGCAGTGCTGAAACTGAAAACGATTGATGAGTGCTATCAGTTTTTTGAGGATATATGTACTATTAGCGAGCTGAAGGCTATGTCTCAGCGTCTGGAGGTAGCCAAGATGCTGCAGAATCGTCATACTTATGATGAAATAGTTAGCCGCACAGGAGCTAGTACGGCAACTATCAGCCGGGTAAAGAGATGTCTTAATTACGGCGCAGACGGCTATAATCTGGTTTTTGACCGCCTTGGACTGGATGAGTCGGAAAAATAACGGATAACCAATGGTTTTAAGGGAGATTTTGTAATATGAGCAACAAGGATTTAGTTTTGGAAATACCATATGGCACCAGAGATTTTTTGCCTAGAGAAGCAGCAGAGAAGCGGGCCATTGAAGGAAAAATCGCGGAAACCTTCAAGCGCTGGGGATATGATGAGGTATCTACTCCTACGATTGAGTTTCTGGACACCCTTACTATGGGCAATGGCAGCAATCTTGAATCAAAGATGTTCAAGCTGTTTGACAAAGAGAATCGTACTATGGCCCTTCGGTATGAAATGACTACTCCTATTGCTCGTGTAGTGGCCAGCAGATTGGTGGATGATTTGCTACCATACAAATTGTCCTATATCAGCAGTGTTTTCAGATACGAAAAGACTCAGACTGGCCGGCAGTGCGAATTTCATCAGGCTGGTGTGGAGCTGATTGGCAGTTCCAAGGCAACTGCAGATGCAGAGGTTATAGCTTTGGCTGTTTCCATTATGCAGGAGGCAGGGCTAAAGGATTTTCAGATTTGTCTGGGCCAGGTAGAGTTTATTAACGGCTTAATGCAGCAGTGCTGTATTCTGCCTAAGCAGCAGGAGCAGATAAAGCAGGCCATCGAAAGTCGTGATTTGGTGGCGTTGAATGCTATTGTGGACAATACAGAGCTGCCAGAGGCCGCCAAGGCTATGGTAAAACAGTTGCCATTGCTTCATGGAGATAAAAAGGTGCTGGATAAGGCCTATAATATGGCCATGAATGAGCAGTCCCGCCGGGCCTTGGATAATTTGACCGAGATTTATGAATTACTGGAGGCCTATGGTGTAGCTCAGTATATTACCTTTGATTTGGGTGTTATTAGAGATTTCAGCTATTACAGCGGTATGGTATTTGAGGCGTATACTCCAGGGCTGGGCTATCCTCTCTGTGGCGGCGGCCGTTATGACCATATGTTGACGGATTTTGGTCGGGCATTGCCAGCAACTGGCTTTGCGGTAGGTATTGAGCGAATCCTGCTTTCCTTGGAACGACAGGGATTGGCCAAGCCTGCAATTGCAAAGAATGTTTATGTGGCCTATGTTCCTGGCAAACAGCAGGAGGCTATCAAGCTGGTGCAGGATCTGAGAAATCAGGGCAAAACCTGTGAACTGGCCATGTCTGCCTGCCTAGAACTGGAGGCGGATGCTTACAGACAGGAAAAAGGCTACAAGGAATTGGTTTTCATTAAGTAAAATGATAAAAGGGGCGGCTGCTGAAAGAAGGGCAGGAAACCTTATGTTTTATAGAATAAAGCAATTTGTGGCAGGGGTTATGGCCCAAGGCCCTAATAGTGAAGAGCGTTTGCGCATAGAGAAGATTTTGCCACCAAAGGCAAGAGAACTTTTTTATGGTATGAATAGAGGGGATCAGCGCCACAGCCTACAAGTAATGTATACTGCGGAAGCCCTGTGGGCTAGCTGTCAGGATAATGAGGAAAATCGAAATTTGCTTTTGCGCTGCTGTCTTTTGCACGATATAGGACGAGGCAAGCAGATGGGGCCTATTCGTAAAACCTGGGCGGTTATTTTGGACAAGATTCATCCTATTTGGGCCAGACGTTATGGACGATGTGATTCTCAGAGCTATATCCGGGGCCTTTTGTATCGTTATTATCATCATGGAGAGATTAGCGGTGAAATGTTGATGTATATTGGCATGGTGTCAGAAGCCAAAGTGGTAGCTAGACATCACAAAAAATCTGCCACAGGCCTGCCGGAGAGAGAGACTCAAGTGTGGAAAATATTGCGTCAGGCAGATAGCGTTAATTGAAAAATTTGAGATATGTAAAATAATTGGAAGTAATTTCTGCCAAAAAGAGGATTTTGCTTATCTATAGCGAATATAGAGTAGTGAGAAATTTTAGGAAAGAGGCAGATTTTTATGCAATACGAAGCTGCAATATTCGATTTGGATGGAACATTGATTAATTCAATAGATGATCTGGCTGATAGCTGTAATGAAATGCTGATAGCCTATGATTTGCCTGTCCATAATGTAGAGGAGTATAAATACTTTGTTGGCAACGGTGTCGCTAAACTGGTGGAGAGAGCTTTGCCAGAGAAGCAGGCTCAGGACAAGGAGTTTTATGAAAAGGCATTGGCTAAGTTTCGGGCTATTTATAATGGCAAGGTGCTGAATAAAACCAGAGCCTATAGCGGTATCAGGGATATGCTGGCCAAACTGATGGAAAAGGAAATACCTATGGCGGTATGTACCAACAAGCCAATGGAAGCGGCTAAGACCATTATTAATATTCTCTTTGAGCCAGACACCTTCAAAATGGTGATTGGGGATAGGCCAGGGCATCCTCGCAAGCCGGATCCTACTACTGTGCTGGAGATTACCAAGGAATTAGGGGTGGAGCCAGACAAGGTAGCATATCTAGGAGATAGCGGCGTGGATATGCAGACAGCAGTTAATGCGGGGTTCTTGCCAGTAGGCGTTCTGTGGGGCTTCCGTCAAAAGGAAGAGCTGTTGGAGAACGGAGCTAAGTTGCTGTTGGATAAACCAACGGATTTGTTGTTCCAGGTACATTTCAAGGCAAAGAAATAAACAAAATTAAACTCGTCTTGCAGGCAGAGGTGTAAGGTCTAAGGACCGGGCCTCTGCTTGTAAAGGCGAATTTTTTTGTTTATAATATAGTAGTTGAACGAGGTGTCCGAATTTAGCGGGAAATATATGTAAGTTGGATTTTGTCAGTGAAAATATAGACTGTGGAGGAGAGAACATGGCAAAAACACCTGTAGAGGCAGGCAAGGAATATGAGATTGAAATAGGAAGTTTGGGCAGCAGTGGTGAAGGTGTAGGCCGTTATAATGGTTTTACCGTCTTTGTGCCGGGCGCACTGCCTCAGGAAAAGGTTAAGGTAAGAATTTTAGAAGTCAAAAAGACCTATGCTGCTGGCAAACTTTTGAAGGTGATAGAAGCAAGTGAGGATAGAGTAAAGCCGGAATGTCCTATTTATGAAGCATGTGGTGGCTGTCAGCTGCAGCATATCTCCTATGAAGGACAGTTAAAGCTGAAACAGCAGCAGGTACAGGATGCCTTGGAAAGAATTGGTCATCAGAAAAATCTAAAGGCATTGCCTACGCTGGGGGCGGAGAATCCTTGGAACTATCGCAATAAGGTAGCTTTCCCTGTAGGACGAGAAAAAGGCAAGACCATTATTGGCTGTTTTGCCAAGGGAACTCATCGTATTATAGATGCTTCACATTGTCTGATTCAGGAGCAGGTAAATAATGAGGCCATTACCGCTGTGCGTGAAGTTATAGAAAAGCTGGGGATTCCTGTCTATGATGAAGATAGGCACACAGGAGTAATGCGTCATGTGGTGGCCCGTACTGGCATTAAGGGCAAGCTGATGGTGGTATTGGTAACTGCTACTCCTAAGCTGTCAAAGGAAAAAGAGATTATCAAAATGCTGCGTAACCGTCTGCCTAATATGGTAAGCCTGCAGCAGAATATTCAGACCTATAGAAATAATGTGATTTTGGGACGGGAAACTAAGGTGTTATGGGGCAGCCCTACTATTAAGGCAGGATTAGATAAATTTGCCTTTAATGTGTCTGCTCGTTCTTTCTTCCAGGTAAATACCAGACAGGCGGAAAGGCTATATGCCAAGGCTTTGGAATATGCCCAGCTTACCGGTCAGGAAACTGTTATTGATGCTTATTGCGGTACTGGAACTATTAGTCTTTATTTAGCCCAAAGGGCGAGAAAAGTCTATGGTGTAGAGATTGTAAGTCCAGCTATTCGGGACGCTCAGAAAAATGCTAGGGAAAACAATATTCGCAATGCGGAATTTATTGTAGGAGATTGTACTAAGGTGATGCCAAGGCTCTATCAGCAGGGCATTCGGGCGGATGTAGTGGTGGTAGATCCACCAAGAGCAGGTTGTACTGAGCAGGTACTCAAAACCTTTGCCAATATGAAACCAAAGAGAATCGTCTATGTATCCTGCAACCCTGCAACACTAGCCAGGGATATTGAGATATTGGAAAAGCTGGGGTATAAAGCAGAAAAAATACAGCCGGTAGATATGTTCGCCCAAACCAGCCATGTGGAGAGCGTAGCACTAATTAACAGAGTTGAAAAGTAGCGTAAACCCTTGATATATAAGGGATTATGGCATATTTAAGAATAGAATAATCAAGCTGAAAGGCTGTGCTTAAAAGACAGCAAATTGTATGATTTCAGTGGGGCAGCATACTCAAAAGGATAGTTGGGTATGTTGCTCCGATGATTTTTGCTTTAGGGTTGGGTATGTAGAAGTGCTATTGGCATAGTTGGGTATGTGGGGACAATGTGGCGCTGAAATGGATAACATATCGACTTTGGAACAGGCATGGTTGCAGGGGGTAGGTAGATATGTTCAGTGTAAGTAGCTTTTTTATAGGTTGGGTATGTGGAAATGCTAGGATGTGGATGTGCTGAAAAAGCCTCAGATTCCATTATTATGAAATCCGAGGCTGGAGATGTTAAATAGTCAATATATTAGCAGCAGTCATTTGCAATAAATTCGAGCTCACTGAAGACGTATGGAAGGTCACTAGGGGGTATATCATAGAGGTCATGGGCTCCATATTTCTGAAAAACAAATGTAACAATATCACTGCTTTGATGCTCGCAAATGATGGCTATAGCGGACTCTATGCCAGAAATGTAATTATATTTTTCTGCTTTTGTCATGATGGTATCCTCCATTAGCCAGTAATGTCTTCACGATTCACATGCTGCTGCAAGATACGCCGCATGCGGTGTATCTTGCTCTCGACGCTGCTCTTGGCCTTGATACCTGTGATTTTAGCTATTGAGCGCTGGCTTTCTCCGTCAAATAAAAGTGAGAATATTTTTTGTTGACGAGACCTCATTAAGCCTTCATCACCAAAGGATTGGTAATTATTGACCCATTTTTGTATGTCTTTTTTATGTGGTCCATAGATGGATGAAAGATATTTGTAGCCCCCTTCACCTCTTAAATATGCATCAACAATTTTTTTCTTAAATTCGTAGCTGTACTTAGCCATAAAAATACCGACCTCCAATCGTTAGATTTTAGGTCTAACTTTTGGGGGTCGGTACAATGTGCTACCAGACTGCCTTTTAATATCAAGAACAAGCTACGTACTGAGTAATCTTGACACTCAAAGGCTAAATTGGTATCTGTTAGACAAGGCGGTTTATCTAAAAAAGAATTTTGCGCAGGATGTTTGACAGTACCGCCATATATTTTATTTATTCATAAGCCGCTTATAAAGATATAGAAAAAGATTATCATTAGTAAAAAAACAAGGAGCTTGTCAATACACATTCTGTAATGATCTGTGTTATGGCAAGCTCCTAATTTTATATTTATGGTAAATTATTTATTATCAATGATTGATTCCATTGTTCCATCATCATAAACGGCCTTTAGAACTCTTACTTCTGCATTAATATTTGTATCAGAAATATTTAATACTTGCTGACCAAATTCGGATCCACGGCCAGATGTAGTATAAACATAATAACCAGTAACTGTAATATTAGATGGAATATCTAATTTTGTAAAATCAGTTTTGTACACACCAATTTCTTCTTTGAAATCATTGAATATTCTATATTCGACTTGAACTGCTTTTAAACGTTTTGGGGATTTATTTGTTATAGTAAGATCAAGACGTACATTATAGCCTTTTTCATCTTTTATATGGTCATCAAAAATAGAATCACATTTATAAGCTGAAGCAATTGCAACGGTGGTATTTATTTTAGACTGAGCTTTCTTTTTTTCTTCTTCTATCTTCTTTTTTTCTTCTTCAGCTTTTTTATCGGCTATATTTTTTTTGGATAAATCAATAATATCCTTTACAGTTTTACCATTTAAGGAGTCTTTTTCATTACTAGTAGTAATGGTATAAAATGCATCCTTATCTTCATCTGTAAGGTCGCTATTTTTTACTAAATTGGTAATTTTATCTGCCTGTTCTACGTTAAAAGTGGTAGACAAAAGTGCCTCGGTTGTCATTTTTTCATCTGATGCATTACTGCCACAACCCGCGATTATTAATAATAAAAGAGTCATGATGATTGCAAGTATTTTTTTATTCATATTCAATGCCTCCAGTGTGTGAATCCTATATATTTACATGCCTTGATAAACCATAATCTCAGTTACTTTTTTATTTACCGTACTAAATTAGTAGTCTACGCCCATTAGAACCATAATAATAGTAGCTACTATTATTTCCAGTTGGAGGACCTGCTAAGGCAGGATGTTTTCCATAAATATTTACAACTTCTGTATAAGTCATACCAACACGTAATCCTGAAGGTGTGGAAAATCCATTATTAGCAGTGGCTTTTATTGATTCAAGTTCAACATTAGGGTTATTGTTATACGGATTCTTTTTGAAGAAAATTTCTACAGTTCCACCATAGTTGTAAGTCAATGAATTATTTTTTGAAATAATTTTGTCTGGAGCTCCATAATGATCTTGTACAGCTTCTAGTGACATTCCAAGTGTAAGACCTCCTAATGACATTTCACTGTCTGGTAAAGTAGCCTGAGGTGCCGCATAAGAAATGGAACAGAATGCCATTTCCAGCATTGCACATAAAAATAAGGTTCAAACCATCTTTGTCATGAAAAAATGCCTCCTTTAAATGTTGTTAGAACCTATTCCCCTAATGTAAATAATACCTGCACTTAGATTAGTACAAGTATTATTTATGTTACTTTATAATGGGCCCTTTGTCAAGACCACATAAAAAATTTTTAAGAGCATAAATTGCAATAACAAATTGAACAAAATTTTGAATTAAGCTACTAGATTAACATTAAGGGAATATACCTTATCCAAGAACTCCTCAAAAAGGTATTCCGGCGTTCGATATCCTAGCTTCTTTCGTGGTAGCGCATTCATCTCATCCGCAAAATGTAGAATTTGCTCGGCGGAATAGTTATCAATCGAGACACCCTTGGGTATATATCTCCTGAAAATCCTATTGTGGCGCTCATTCTGCGCTCTCTCCCATGAGGAATAAGGATGGGCAAAGTAGATGGATACACCATAATCTTCAAGCTCTGAGAGTCTTGAAAACTCTGCACCGTTATCGGCTGTTATCGATTTGAAGATTCTGTTGAAGTATTCTTCGCCGTACTCCTCACGAAGGACTTCCATTGCGGTCATTACTGACGCAGAATCCTTACCAGGGATTTTGATTGCTATTTAATAGTCTGTTTTCTTCTCAACAAGAGTCAGTACAACCGATTCCTTGCCTGCTCTTTTGCCAACAACAGTATCTATCTCCCAGTGACCTTCTTCTACTCTCTTAGAAATTTCTGCAGGGCGTTCCTCGATGCTGGTTCCGTAGATTCGCTTATTCTTGCGGACGAAGTTCTTCTTCCGATTTCTTGTGAGGGCTTCAGGCAGGTCAAACGGGGTAATGTTGATGTTTCCCGACCATACTGCATTGTAAATGGTTTTGGTGCATACCATGGATTCTCCGG
>SAMEA3663047__coassemble_362_pt1 | contig 16717 bp, 15 predicted proteins | sample SAMEA3663047__metabat2_low_PE_027 | metagenome-assembled genome bin SAMEA3663047 (sample SAMEA3663047) | pig gut metagenome | biome: pig gut; feature: pig-associated habitat; material: faeces | place: France | collected 2012 | reverse complement strand
ATGATGAAAGGGGTATTTTTATGGTAACAATGCAAAAAATTGCCGAGCTGTGCGGTGTTTCTCGTGGTACAGTAGATAGAGTAATGCATGGCAGGGGCAGGGTTAGCACCGAAACCGCTGCTCATATCATGCAGATTGCCAAGGAGCTGGGCTATGAGCCAAATCCCGCTGGCAAGGCGCTGGCAGCCCGCAAAAAACAGTCTCATGTGGCGGTTATTTTACCTTCTGAGGGAAATCCCTTTTTTGATGAGGTAATCAGAGGGCTGCAGACCTCTGCTGAATTTTATAGCAGCTATGGGTTAAAGATGGAGCTATACACCATGAAGGGATATAATGCCAAAATTCAGCTTGATATACTAAATAGGGTTAGCCAAAGTGTAGAGGCCTTAATTATTAATCCTATTGATGATGAGTCTATTCGAGAGGCCTTGGACAAATTGGTGGATGAGGGAAAATTCATAGTTACGGTGAATAATGATGCCTCTACTACCAAAAGACATTGCTATGTAGGGGCTGATTATGAGAATAGTGGTATTACAGCCTGTGCTTTGCTGGCGGCTTTGACTAAGGCCAGGGCAAATGTTGGTATTGTGCTGGGAGATAGACAGGTATTAGGCCATTGCAAACGATTGGAAGGGTTTTGCCAACGCATGGATTCATTGCCTGATTTTCATGTGGCCGCAGTGGTGGAAAATGAGGATGATGATATTTGTTCCTACGATAGAACCAAGGCTATGCTGGCAGAGAATCCCAATATTACAGCCCTTTATCTGGCTGCTGGTGGTGTATACGGAGCCTGCCGTGCTGTTATGGAATTGCCAGTGGCCAAAAGGCCAATGGTCATAGCCGTAGATAGCGTACCCACCACTGTAGAAATGATGAAAAATGGCATTATTACAGCTGTTATCTATCAGCATCCATATCGTCAGGGCAGAAGAGCTATGGAGGTGGCCTTTGAATATCTGATTAATGGCCGTCAGCCTCGATATGATGAATATCTGGTAAAGAATGAAATCAAATTATTGGAAAATTTATAATTTTAGGTATAAAAAATAGGACTTCCGCCTTTTGGTGGAAGTCCTTAGTATTATAATTCCTTTACCCAGCCACGGAAGGCGCGGATAATATTGCCAGCAGGCATAGCATCTAACTGTTCATCAGTCAGGTCTGCTGGAATCATAGGAGCCAAGGTGGCAGCAGCAGCTAAAAATTCCTCCAGAGTCATATCGCCTAGAAGTGGCTGTACAACCTCAAATGCCTCCTGTGGGCTTTTGGCAGCAGAAAGCTTCTGAAGCATTTCTGGATTCTGCATAATGGTGGCACCAATCTGCATAAATTTCTCAGGTATCATTCGATCACATTCCTTCAAAAGTATTTTTTCAATATATAGAAATATTATAGCAAATTTGTCACTGTTTGAAAATCCTCGGCCTATATTTTTCCGCAAAGTTTATTAAGATAGGAAAAATGGTTAAAAAAGTAAAACAAAATAAAAACTTGAGGTATTATCTGGAGAAATGGTGTATAATATTCGGTAGTGTGTTATTATATATTGAAATTAAAAGGAGAACCATATGACTGAGAATTTGGAAAAGCTGTTAAAGGCTATTACCCACAAGCATGTTTATATACAGACGCATAATTTTCCAGATCCAGATGCCATTGCTTCGGCCTATGGACTTCAGCAGTTGTTGAAATATTTTGATGTAGAGGCTACGGTTTGTTATCAGGGCGCCATAGAGAGATTTAACACTAATTATATTATAGATAAGCTAAATATAAAGTTCAGTAAGCTGGTGGATATAAATGAGGCTTTGCAGGGGGATGACGAGGTTATTCTAGTGGATGCCCAGAAATTCAACGGCAATATTGAGGATATTACCGGGGAGGAAATAGCTAGTATAGATCATCATCCTATCTTTATTCCGGCAGAATACCGCTTTGCAGATATTCGGCCAGAGGTAGGAGCTTGTGCTTCCATGATTGCCAGTTATTTTTTTGATAATGATGTGCCTATGGACAACAAAACTGCCCTGGTATTGACCTTTGGCATCCGCAGTGATACGGCTAAGCTTTCCAGAGGTGTCAGCCAACTGGATATGGATATGCTGAATAAGCTTTTCCCTCTTTGTGATAAGGATGTTATTTATTATTTGGAAAATTCTGAGCTGGAGTTTTCGGATTTGCAGGCTTACGCCAAGGCTACTGAAAGTATTCAGCTTTATGATGGCAATGTAGCCTTTGCCTTTGCCGGAGAGAATTGTCAGGAGGCTTTGGTGGCTTCGGTATCAGATTTTATTCTGAGTCTGCGGGAGGTTTCCTTCTGTGTGGTATATTCCCGTAAGGATAAGGGCTTGAAGTACTCCATTCGCTCTATTAACGGATTGGATGCTGGGCGGATAACAGCCAAGTCCTTGGCGGGGCTTGGTTCTGGTGGAGGACATCAGATTATGGCAGGAGGATTTGTGCCTTTTACTGGGACAGATAGCCAGTTTCAGACCTTGGTAGAAACCATTAGGGAAAATTTCCTACAGGAAGTTAGATTGGCTAAAAAAAATAAAAATCTCTAAAGTAATTCAAAACAATTTGTGTTTTTGTTGCTAAAAAAGGAAATAAATATATAATGAGATAAAGTGAGCGTGAATGCAATACAGTTTCTTTATAGGAGGTTAGAGATGATGAAGTTACAGATTCCTTACAACAAAATCCAAATGAATATTGAAATTCCAGATGCTAATTTTCAGGGAGTGTTGGAGAGCCATCCAGCTGATTGCGTTATGGAGGGGACAGAGCAGGAAATTGTGGAACGGGCACTGGATAATGCCATATGCCAGGTATTGCTTCTGCCACTACGGTAATGGCCAATCATTGCAGTGAATTTATTGCCAGTCCTTATGCCAGAACTGGTATTTTGAAGAATAATCCTATTCACAAGGATATGCTTTATGCGGCTCAGCAGGCAGGTTTGGCCTTTATTTTGAATGTGGTTATTAATGCAGAGAAGAAGGTTATTGCTGCTTTTGCAGGGGATAGCGAGAAGGCACATCTTACGGGATGTGAATATGTTTTGAAGATGGCAGAGGTTAAGGCCCAGCCAGCGGATATTGTGGTTACTACCAATGGAGGTTACCCTCTGGATCAGAATATCTATCAGTCCGTTAAGGGAATGACAGCTGCTGAGGCTAATTGCAAGAAAGACGGCGTTATTATTATGGTTTCTGCTTGCAATGATGGCCATGGTGGACAGTCTTTCTATGAAAATTTGCGAGATGTAGAAAGTCCTCGTGCCTTGCTGGATCGCATAGCCAAAGTGCCACGGAATGAGACTATTCCGGATCAGTGGGAAATGCAGATTCTGGCTAGAATTTTGGATAAATTCACAGTTATTATGGTAACGGATATGTGCAGTCCTGAGATGATAAAGGAAATGCATATGGAGCATGCCTATACCTTTGAGGATGCTTTGCAGCGTGCCTTTGAATTGAAAGGCAAGGATGCAGGGGTAGTGGTGATTCCTGACGGTGTTTCTGTGATTGTGAGACAATAGGTTTATATGCTGCTTTGTGATTCAAGTAGAAAATAAAAACATATAGCTAAAAATCCATAAAAAGTATCAAAATCTGGGAGGGTAGTATTCCTAAAATTTTGATACTTTTTTGTTGCTAAAATCCTTTAAAATTTTATTTAATTAGCAGGATTTTTTTATTTATTGTTGAATATAAAATTATAACATAAAAATTTGGGCTTTTAGGATGATTTATTGTATAATGTAATTTATACGGAATGTACAACAATCTGTATAGGATGGAAATATAGAAAATAGATAGGGGATGAGTGTGTGGCAGAACCTATGGTGGAAGTGTTTATCTACGAAACCAGACAATTTTTGGAGCAGCTGGAGCAAATATCTTTGGCTAGTGAAGAAAATGGTGGTTTCAGTGTAGATGATGTAAATGAGATTTTTCGTGCAATGCACACCATAAAGGGATCGGCAGCCATGATGATGTTTGATGAGGTGTCAACCTTGGCACACTCAGTAGAGGATATATTCTACTACATCAGAGAGCTGCATCCGCAAAAGGTGGATGCAACTGCTATTACGGATATTGTGCTGAATGCAGTAGATTTTATCCGTATTGAAATGGACAAGCTGGATGGCGGGGCTCAGCCTGATGCCAGCAGCCAGGAGCTAAGGGAGTATACGAAGAATTTCCTGCGGGAAATGAAAATTGCTAACGGCGATGATCCAGATGTGGATTTGCGCAAGGTGAAAAATGCCGGACAGCAGAAGCCAAAGCCAAAACAGTATTACATTGGTGCGGCTAAACAGCCTGAGCCTGACAAGGGGACCAATGCTGATGGTAGTCCAGGAGAGGGTGTTCATATTTTTGCAGCTACCGTGTTTTTTCAGGATGGCTGTGAAATGGAAGAAGTCCGGGCTTTTGGTGTGTTGAACAACTTAAAGGATAAGGTTATAGAGATACATAATCTGCCAGAAAAAATTCTGGAGGATGATACAGCAGCAGATACGATAAAATCTCTAGGTTTCCGGTTGTTCTTTACCACTAAGCTGAATTATGAGCAGATAGAAAAGGAATTGGATCAGACCATCTTCTTGGAGAAGCTGGAGCTGAAAGAACTGAATAGCATAGCGGAGTGCGAATATTGGCCAAGTCCTGAGACAGTGTCTATTAATGCTCTAGAGAATACAGATCCTATCAAGCCGGAACTGCCAACTGCTTCTGAAAATGAAGCACAAGAGGAGGCCGATAACGCTAATCCGCCTGCTTCCAGATTGCCAGGCCAGACCTCTGGGCCAGCACCTATGCCATCCCAGGGCAGCAACAAGCCAGTACATCATGGGGAAGGCAGTCAGATGATTAGCGTTCGGGTGGACAAGCTGGATAGGCTGATGGATTTGGTTGGCGAGCTGGTTATTGCTGAGGCTATGGTGGTGCAGAATCCAGATTTGGCAGGCCTTGAACTGGATAATTTCCAAAAGGCAGCCCGCCAGTTGCACAAGATAAATGGAGAGCTGCAGGATAGTGTTATGTCTCTCCGCATGGTGCCTTTGGATGGTACATTCAAGAAGATGAACCGCATTGTCCGGGATATGACCAAGAAGCTGGGGAAAAAGGCCAGATTGGTATTGGTTGGTCAGGATACTGAGGTTGATAAAAATATTAATGAGCATATTTCTGATCCATTGATGCATATTGTCCGCAATTCCATTGACCACGGTATTGAAATGCCAGAGGTGCGTAAGGAAGCTGGCAAAAATGAAATGGGTACTGTTGTGCTGTCAGCTGAAAATGCTGGCGGCGAGGTTGTTATCAAAATCAAGGATGATGGCGGCGGCCTGAACAAGGAAAAGATTTTGGATAGAGCCAGAAAGAATGGTCTTTTGACTAGACCAGAGGAGGAATATACAGATGGGGAGATTTATTCCTTTATCTTTGCTCCTGGCTTCTCTACCAAGGAAAAGGTAACAGAGTTCTCAGGCCGTGGTGTTGGCATGGATGTGGTGGTTTCCAATATTAAGGCCTTGGGAGGCCATGTATTGGTGGATAGCAACCCAGGTCAGGGCAGTTTAACTACCATTCGGATTCCTTTAACCTTGGCGATTATTGATGGTATGTCTGTTACTGTAGGCCAGTCCAGCTTTACCATACCTATTAGTAGTATCAGCCGCTCCTTTAGGCCTGCTCCAGGACAGATTTTTAGAGATCCAGAGGGACAGGAAATGATTATGGTACAGGAGAAGTGCTGTCCTGTGGTTCGCCTTAATGAGCTGTATAATATTGAAGATGCCGTTACAGAGCCTACAGAGGGTGTTGTCATGCTTTTGGAGGCAGGAGATAGAACCTTTGGGGTTTTGGCAGACCGTTTGCTGGGAGTACAGGAAATTGTGGTTAAGCCTGTGCCGGCCTATATTAGCAAAGTAATGAATACAACAGGCATTAGTGGCTGCACCTTGTTGGGAGATGGCAGTATCAGTTTGATATTAGATCCTCAAAGGCTGCACCACATGATTTATTCCTAAATGTTGGGAAGGAGGAATTTTCGTGGAGGATGAGAAGAATATTCTGGAAGAGGAGGACACGCTTAAGGATAAATACCTGACTTTTACATTAGGGGATGAGGTTTATGGTATTGACATTAGTGTGGTGATAGAAATCATTGGCATTCAGAAGATTACCAGCGTGCCAGAGGTGCCAGAATATGTAAAGGGAATTATCAATCTGCGAGGCAAGATTATCCCCGTGGTGGATATGCGGCTGAGATTCCGCCGTCAGTTCCGGGAATATACAGATAGAACCTGTATTGTGGTCGTGGAAATCCATGATGTGCTTATTGGCCTTATTGTAGATGGAGTGGCTGAGGTATTGGACATTCGGGAACAGGATGTAGTACCACCTCCAGATTTAAAGGCATCTCAGAATAAATATATTCGGGGAATCGGCAAGCTGACTTCCAATGTGGTTATGCTGCTGGATTGGGAAAAGCTGTTTTCTGGTGAGGACGAAGAAATCTTGGGAAATACAGCCGGTGAGTATGAGGATGCAGCCACAGAAAATGAAGCACAGGCTTAAGGCGAGGTAAAAATTGCCTCTTATACGGTTGACAGGGAGGTCAGCTGAAATAATGTGGATTGAGGGGGATATATAACATGATGTTTTTTAAGAATATGAAAATCGGCACTAAGTTAATGGTTTTTATGGTCATTCTGGAGTTCTTGATAGCTGGTATTGCTTATTATGGTATATCTGTGGTTAAGGAAAATGATACTACCTATGAGGCAATTATGACTGATGATGTTATGGCTAGCTGTAATGCTTATGAAATGGGGATGCATTTCAATGATGCCAGAGTAAATATGCTGTTGGGATTGAATGCACAGGATCCAGCCAAGATGCAGATGTTTACTGCTGCTATGGAAAAGGATTTGGATAATACGGAGGAAAATCTAAAGAAGCTGCAGGAATCTGCTCGTAGTGACTCTGCTAAGGCTATGATTGCCAATGTTACCAATAACTATAATGTTTTCCGTCAGGAGACTGTGGCAGCCTTGAAGGCAAAGCAGGCAGGACAGGTGCAGAGCCCAGAGGCTCAGGCAGCAGCTTCTGCCAAGTTTGCCAAGCTGGAGGGAGATATAGCCAACCAGTTAGAGGAAATAGCAGATATGGGGTATTCCTCAGCGCAGAGCCGGGATAAGGCTGCTACTGAGGAGATGAACTCCGATGTGCGAAATATTATACTGATTACTCTCTTTTTGCTGGTAGTATCCTCTGCAGCAGGGTTCCTGTTTAATCAGGACGTAAAGAAGCGTTTAAGTCAGCTGGGGCAGTCTGCCGATAGAATTGCTGAAGGTGATTTGGCCACTGAGGTTGTTACCAGTACCGGTGACGAGTTGGGAGATGTAGCTGCCAGCTTTGAGATTATGCGTCAGCGTGTGCATAAGGTCTTGTTAGAGATTAATCAGGGAGCAGATCAGGTAGCTGCAGGTGCTCGTAACGTATCCGATGCCAGCGTGGCTCTTTCTCAGGGTGCTTCTCAGCAGGCTGCTTCTGTAGAGCAGTTGTCTGCTTCCATTGCGGAGATTGCTTCTCAGACTGCCAGCAATGCTCAGAATGCTGAAAAGGCAAATGATTTGACTGTAGGCACCAAGGAGAAGGCTCAGCTGGGCAATGAGGATATGCAGGAAATGCTTTCTGCTATGGAGGAGATTAATGCTTCCTCTGCTAATATTTCCAAGATTATCAAGGTTATTGATGAAATTGCCTTCCAGACCAATATTTTGGCCTTGAATGCCGCTGTAGAGGCTGCCCGTGCTGGCCAGCATGGTAAGGGCTTTGCTGTAGTGGCTGAGGAGGTTCGTAATCTGGCTGCCCGTAGTGCCAAGGCTGCCAAGGAAACTACTGATATGATTGAAGGCTCTATGGAAAAGGTAGAGACTGGCCGGGAGATTGCTCACAAGACTGCCGATGCGCTGAATGCTATTGTGGGGGATGTATCCTCTGTAGCTGATATTGTAGCTAATATTGCCAAGGCTTCCAATGAGCAGAAGCTGGCCTTGGAGCAGATTAACCAGGGTGTACAGCAGGTATCCCAGGTTGTCCAGGCTAATTCCTCTACTTCTGAGGAGGCAGCTACTGCTAGCCAGAATCTGAACCAGCAGGCAGATATTATGAGAGCCAGTGTAGGTAAATTCCGTCTGTCCAACAGCGGAGGCAGCTTCTATGGTGGCAATGGAGGCTCCGCTATTCAGAAGCCGGATTTGACCAGTGCAGGCAGACAGCCGGCTGTTGTGCCTGCCAAGCCAGGCGTAAAGCCAAGAACCATTGCCCTGACTGACGATGAGGGCTTTGGTAAGTATTAAAGCTTTTTACCAAGGGACTAAATAGGAGTGGTTGATATATGCAGGAAGCTTTATTCCAACAGTATGCTCAGGTGGTACAGGATAATTTTGGTATTCAGCTGCCTATAGAAAAAAAGGCTTTGTTGGAGTCAAGGTTGTTCAAGCTATTGAACAATCATATAAATGAAGCCGGGTTTGCTGACGAAACAGATTTCCTGCATTATGTTAGGGAGGATGCCTCCGGCACAGCCATGAATCTGCTGGCGGAGGCTATCACTACCCATCATACCTTCTTTATGAGGGAAGCGGATCATTTTAATTTCTATAGCAAGCAGGTGTTGCCATATCTGGCTTCCACCATAAAGGATGGAGATGTCCGGACCTGGTGTGCAGCCTGCTCCAGCGGAGAGGAATCCTATACTTTGGCTATGATTATGTCAGAATTCTTTGCTTTGCAGGGACCTCAGTGGGATACCACTCTCTTGGCTACAGATTTATCTCAGGAAATATTGGATACAGCCCGTAGAGGGATTTATACAGACGAGGCTGTGAGGGGACTGCCACCTCAGTGGAAGGGACAGTTCTTTCACAAGCTTGCTACTGGAGATTGGCAGGTTTCGCAAAATCTGCAACAGCAGGTGCTGTATCGCAGGTTTAATCTTATGAATCCGGTTTTTCCTTTTAAAAAGCCTTTTCATGTAATATTTTGTCGCAATGTAATGATATATTTTGATACCGAGACTCGTGATTCCCTGGTGCGGAAATTTTATGACTTCCTGGAACCGGGAGGTTTTCTGTTTGTGGGACACTCCGAGGTAATTGACAGACAGTCGGCTCCTTTTGAGTATGTGATGCCGTCAGTTTATCGAAAGAAGTGAGCCCAATATGGAAGCAATAAAAATTTTGATAGTGGATGATTCCCTGTTGTTCAGGGAGGTTGTGGCAAGAGGTTTGAAAAGCCGTTTGCCTGTGGGAACCCAGGTAGAGAAAGCTGGGGATCCTTTTGCTGCCAGAGATAAGATACTTTCCTTTGATCCAGATGTAATGGTTCTGGATGTGGAAATGCCTAATATGAATGGTATTGAGTTTTTGCGGCGTTTGATAGTTCAATATAATTTACCTACAGTGGTATCTAGCTCGCGACCTGTCTACAAATCCTTGGCTATGGAGGCAGGAGCCTTTTCATTTCTGGAAAAGCCTTCTACAACCTTGGGCAGTGGTTCTTATTTGGATGGTTTGGCTGCTGAGGTAAAGATGGCTAAGGAATATGGAGATTTGTCAGCTGACCAGGTTAGACAAAGGAAAATAGAAAGCCAGATGGATATGGCTCAGGTGGAGGAGCTGGTGCGGCAGGCAGATGCCTGTAACAAGCCCAAGGTTGACTATGCTATCCTGGGGTATGGTGAAGAAAATTCTCATGTTAGACCTACATCAAAGCAGATTCCTGTTGTAGAGGTTAAGGGAAAAACCAGTGCTAAGATAGATTTGATAGCTATTGGTGCTTCCACAGGTGGAACAGAAGCTCTGGCTAAGGTACTGAAGGAATTGGTACCACCTCTGCCACCTATTGTTATTGTACAGCATATACCTCCTATGTTTTCGAAGTTATTTGCCGATAGATTGCATAATGAATGTCATATTTCTGTTAAGGAAGCCCAAAATGGTGATAAATTGGAGCCTAATTGGGCCTATGTAGCTCCAGGGGATAAACAGATGAAGGTGAAGAACTTTGGTGGCAATATGCAGCTGGATGTGAATCATGGGCCTAAGGTTAATGGACATTGTCCTTCTGTAGATGTGCTTTTTGATTCCGTGGCAGATCAGATAGGCAACAATGCTCTGGGGGTTATCCTTACAGGTATGGGAGCAGATGGAGCCAATGGCTTGTTGAAAATGCGGCAGCAAGGGGCTGCTACTATAGGGCAGGATGAGGCCAGCTGTGTGGTTTATGGTATGCCTCGGGCGGCCTACGAAAAGGGAGCTGTGGAAAGACAGCTGCCTTTGTCAGGCATTGCGTCTATGATTACTACAGTTGCGCATGGGCAGGGGAGGCGTTAGTGTGGAAAACTCGGCGGTTCAGACGGAGGATATTTCCTTTGATCAACTGGAAGGCATTATGGGAAATTTGGCAGATGGCTTTGTGTTGACAGATAAGGACAGCAGAGTTGTCTATATGAATAAGTCAGCAGAGGATATCTTCGAATTTCACTTTCAGCCGGATAATCCTGTTCTTTTTAAACAGATAGGCAAATTGATGAATCTGGAAACCCAGGAAAGCTTTTTTTGCCCTGTGACTAGAGCTATTAAGGAAGATAAAACAGTAGGTCTTAGTAAAAATATTGGTCTTATGCATCAGGATGAGCCGGTATTTCTATCTGCTACCTGCTCTCCCCGTCATAACAAAAAGGGGGAGGTTATAGGCTGCAGTGCAGTATTTAGAGATATTTCCAAGCTGCGGGGGATTGCTCATAAGGTGGAAAGTGACCAATATTATATGCGGTCTGTTTTTGAGGCAGCCAAAATAGGTATTTGCAGTCTTAACATTCGAGGCGAGATTGTGGAGGTAAACGAATCTGCCCTGGAGATATTGGGAGGCACCTATAAGGAGGTTATTGGCAGACAGTTCGGTGATGTATTTCAATGCGTTAATTGTATGCCCTATGGCTGCGGCAAGGGGGATAAGTGCAAATTCTGCATTATTCGCAATAATATTGAAGCTGCGGTGTTGGACGATAGTTTTTCCTCAGAGTATGTGGCTGCGGTTATTACCAAGGCTTCCGAAGAGCCGGTGTGGCTGCAGTTTTTTCTGACTCAGGTATGGAAGGAAAATGAGAAGCAGATTGTGCTTACCATGATTGACATATCCCGCCGCAAGCAGAGGGAAAAGGAGCTTATGGAGGCTCGCCGTATGGCAGAGGAGGCCAGCAATACCAAAACCCAGTTTTTGGCTAATATGAGCCATGAAATACGGACTCCTATTAATGGTATGACTGGCATGATTAATCTCACCCTGCGGACAGGACTGAATCCTGAGCAGCGAGAAAATCTTCAGGCGGCGAAGCAATGCTCTGAGGATTTGCTAAAAATCATTAACGATATTTTGGATTATGCCAAGCTGGAAAATGGCAAAATGACCATAGAGCATATAGACTTGGATTTACATGGCCTTTTGCATCGAGTGGCTGCTGTCCATGCTAATTTGGCTGAGGGCAAGGGCCTGAGGTTTATGGGGCCTGATTGTACGAATTTGCCACATTATATAAAGGGAGATCCTTTGCGGTTGAGACAGATTCTTCACAATCTTTTAACCAATGCCATTAAGTTTACCAGTGCAGGCACTATTACCTTGGGCTGTACCATTGCCAGACGAGGTATTAGGACTATGCTGGAATTTTATGTGGAGGATACTGGTATCGGCATGTCCAGAGAGGAGCAGGAAAGACTGTTCAAACCATTTAGCCAGGTGGATGGATCCACCACCAGAAAATTTGGGGGCACTGGTTTGGGACTGACTATTGTCAAGGAATTGGTAACAGCCATGTATGGAGAAATCCATGTAATGTCCAGTCCAGGCGTAGGCAGCAGATTTACCTTTGTTATACCGTTGAAAGAAGCGGAAAAGGCAGATATGGAGCTGAAGGATCAATCTGTTTTCCTGAATCCCTATATGAATGATATTAAGGCAGAGGCTTTGCCTCCGGAATTGGAAAAATTAGAAAGCTCTGAGAAAATGGAAAAATCTGTAAGCTTAGGGCCAGATGATGATATAATGGATTTACTTAAGTACTGTGAGGATAAGCTCAACAGCTAGGAGGATGAAGAATGAGAATTTTGATAGCCGAGGATGATCGTATTAGCCGCAGCTTTTTGCAAAAGTTCATGCAGTCCTATGGTGAAGTGGATATAGCTGTAGATGGCATGGAAGCTGTAGATTTGTATATGGATTCCATTAAGCAGAATAATCGTTATGATTTGCTGTGCCTGGATATTATGATGCCAAAGGTGGATGGTCTGAAGGTTTTGAAGGTAATTCGTCAGTTGGAGAAGCAGCATGGCATATCCCAAGAGAACCATTTAAAGATTATTATGATGACCGCTTTGGCTGATGTGGGCTATGTGGATGAGGCTTTCCGTCAGGGCTGTGATGCATATGCTTCCAAGCCAGTTGATACAGACAAGGTGGAAGAGGTAATGAGAAATCTAGGTCTGATAGAGGAAAAACAGGGTTAACAGGAAAGATGGGTTGAAAAATGAGAATTGTACCTGTAGAGCTGGGAAAGAACAGCTATGATATATATATTGGTAATGGGTTGGAGCAGCAGATAAGGGATTTTTGTCAGCAGGCAGGTTTTTCAGGCAAGGGATTGATTGTTACAGATACCAACGTGGGGCCTATTTATGGACAATGGCTGCAGGATTTGCTGCAGCAGGCAGGCCTGCAGGTGGAAGTATATGAGATTCCAGCTGGTGAAAGCTCCAAATCCATGCAGATGGCAGAGAAGCTGTTTACCAAATGTATTGAAACAGGTATGGATAGAAAATCTCCTGTTTTTGCCTTGGGTGGCGGTGTAGTAGGTGATTTGGCTGGCTTTGTGGCAGCTTCCTATATGCGAGGAGTCCCTTTTGTACAGGTGCCTACCAGTCTATTGGCTCAGGTGGATTCCAGTGTAGGCGGCAAGGTGGCTGTAAATCATCCTTTGGGTAAAAACCTTATTGGAGCCTTTTATCAGCCCAAGGCTGTATTCATGGATTTGAATACGCTGCAAACCTTGCCTAAGCGGGAAATTTATACCGGCCTGGGAGAGATTATTAAATATGGCATTATTTATGATGCCCAGTTCTTCCAGTATTTAGAGGATAATATAGAGCAGGTTGCCAGCCTTGCCAATGAGGCTGCCGCTCATATGACAGCCCGTTCCTGCGAAATCAAGGCGGATGTGGTTAGTCAGGATGAAAAGGAGCTGGGACTGCGGGCCATTTTGAATTTTGGCCATACTGCTGCTCATGCCATTGAGAAGAACACAGGCTATACTAAGTATAACCACGGGGAGGCTGTGGCTATTGGCATGGTATGTGCAGCCTATATCAGCAAGGCTTTGGGAATGATAGACCAGAGTGTGGTGGATAGAGTTATCAGCTTGATTCTCAAACTACATTTGCCTATAAAGGCTCAAGGCTGCGCTGTGGAGGATTTGTATAGGGATATTTTCCATGATAAGAAAACCGTAGGGGGCAAGGTAAAGTGGATTTTGATGGGGTCCATTGGCCAGGTTTGCGGTAACAGCAATGTACCGGAAGAGATTGTCAAGGGAGCCATGCAAAAGATTGTTTAATTAAGCTGCAGCCTATGCATAATGTGTTTAATTTTACAAAAAACTTACTTTACAAGTAGGTTGAATGGACTTATGATAAAGCCGTGCTAGAAAAAAGATTGAAGAATGCAAAGGGGGATTTTGTATGGAAACTATAGCCTTGATTGCCCACGATAAGAAAAAGGAAGAGATGCTGGATTTTGTGGAGCATCATAAGGATTTGCTGAGCAAATTTCATTTGGTGGCTACTAGAACTACTGGTACCTTGATTAATGAGAAATTCCATTTGAATGTGGAGACTATGATGTCTGGCCCTCTGGGAGGAGATCAGCAGATTGGTGCTATGGTGGCTACGGAGAAGGTACATTTTGTGGTATTTTTGCGGGATCCCTTGACTTCCCAGCCTCATGAGCCAGATATTAATGCTTTGCTGCGTCTGTGCGATGTGCATAATATACCTTTGGCCACTAATAGAAAGAGTGCCCATATTATGCTGAAGTACGTAGCTAGAAAGTTGGAAGATAATCAGCAGTGATTTGTCTAAAAATAACGCTTGCATGGTAGAAGTGTTTATGATATACTAACTCACGGTGTAATTATAAAAACGCACGCTGGCTGATATTTGTACTGTGCCCATTGGGTTTAACAAAGGATGAGGCTGGCGGAGGAAAAGAAAAACAGGAGGTGCACCACTATGGCAGTTGTTTCTATGAAACAGTTATTAGAGGCTGGTGTTCATTTCGGACATCAGACTAGAAGATGGAACCCTAAGATGGCTAAGTACATCTTCACCGAGCGTAATGGTATCTACATTATCGATCTTCAGAAGACCGTAAAGAAGGCTGAGGAGGCTTATAGCTTTGTACGCAGCGTAGCAGAGGAAGGCAAGTCCGTACTCTTCGTTGGTACTAAGAAGCAGGCTCAGGAGGCTATTAAGGACGAGGCTCTGAAGGCTGATATGTATTTTGTAAACGAGCGTTGGCTGGGCGGTATGCTCACTAACTTCCAGACCATTCAGAAGCGTGTAAACCGTCTGAAGGAGCTGGAGGCTATGGAAGCTGAGGGCGTTTTCGAGGTTCTGACCAAGAAGGAAGTTCAGGGCTTGAAGCATGAGATGGAGAAGCTGGAGAAATATCTCGGCGGTATCAAGGACATGGATAAGCTTCCAGGTGCTTTGTTCATCGTAGATCCTCGCAAGGAGCGCATTGCTGTTGCAGAGGCTCACAAGCTGAACATTCCTATCGTTGCTATTATTGATACCAACTGCGATCCAGATGAGATTGATTACCCAATCCCTGGTAACGACGATGCTATCCGCGCTGTTCGTCTGCTGACCGGCAAGATTGCTGATGCAATCATTGAGGGCCGTCAGGGTGAGGCTGCTGAGGCTGTTGCTGAGGACGCTGAGTAATATACCTGGCTAAATAAGAATTGATGGGGTAAAGGGACATTATTTATCCCTTTGCCCCTTTTTACATTAGAGATTTTGAGGAGGATATACATAATGGCACAGATTACTGCTGCATTGGTTAAGGAGCTGCGCGAGATTACTGGCGCAGGCATGATGGACTGCAAGAAGGCTCTGGTTGAGTGCGAGGGCGACAAGGACAAGGCTATTGATTATCTCCGTGAGAAGGGTATTGCCAAGGCTGCTAAGAAGGCTGGCCGCATTGCTTCCGAGGGTGTTGTAGCTGCTGCTTCCGATGGCAAGACTGCTTGCATCGTTGAGATTAACTCCGAGACTGACTTCGTTGCCAAGAACGAGAACTTCCTGGCACTGGTAAAGAAGATTGCTGAGCACATTGTTGCTTGCAAGCCTGCTGATATGGATGCTCTGAATGCTTCCCAGATGGATGGCAAGACTGTTGCTGAGGTTATGACTGAGGCTGTTGCTTCCATCGGTGAGAAGCTGTCCCTCCGTCGTTTCGAGGTTTATACCACTGAGGATGGCCAGCTGGCTACCTACATCCACATGGGCGGCAAGATCGGCGTTATTGTAGAGCTGTCCGGTGGCGATAAGACTTTGGGCAAGGATGTTGCAATGCAGATTGCAGCTGCTAAGCCTCAGTGCATTGGCCGTGAGGATGTAGATCAGGAAGCTTTGGCTCATGAGCGTGAAGTTCTTCGCAAGCAGGCTCTGGAAGAGGGCAAGCCTGAGAAGATCGTTGAGAAGATGGTTGATGGCCGTATCAACAAGTACTACAAGGAAGTTTGCCTGGTTGAGCAGGAGTTTGTTAAGGATTCCGACAAGACCATTAAGGACATTCTGGCTGGCGTAGAGGTTCGTCGTTTTGCACGCTTCGAGATGGGCGAGGGCCTGGAGAAGAAGAATGAGGACTTTGCAGCAGAAGTTGCAGCTCAGATGAAATAAAAACTGAAAAGTTTTCTAAAAGCAGAGGACACGCTGTTGTTCTCTGCTTTTTAAAAGCGTATAACGAGGTGTCCGATGTTCCCCACTTCTATAGGGGGCGGAGGTTGTGCTAATGACAGGGTGGAGCTAATATCTACACCCTCGTCGAAACCCCATTGAAAGAAAATGCAAAAGCATTTTCTTTGAATAATCTAGGGGTTATAATAAAGTAGGATAGTTATTTCTCATTTTTAGGAGGGATTTGAGTGGGAGCAGCTAAATACAAGCGCATTATCCTGAAGTTAAGCGGTGAGTCTCTGGCAGGTGACCAGGGGTTTGGCATTAATCCAACAGTAGTTGAAGCTATTGCCAAGCAGATTAAGAAGGTTCATGAAGAGGGTGTGGATGTGGCTATCGTTGTAGGCGGTGGCAATATCTGGCGTGGACTTTCCGGCAGTGCCAAGGGCATGGATAGAGCTCAGGCTGATTACATGGGTATGCTTGCTACCTGTATGAATGCTTTGGCTATGCAGGATGGCCTCCAGCAGGTGGGAGTTCCATCCCGTGTACAGACTGCTATTGAAATGCGTCAGGTGGCTGAGCCTTATATTCGGGGCAAGGCAATCCGCCATATGGAAAAGGGCAGAGTAGTTATTTTTGGAGCTGGTACTGGCAATCCTTATTTCTCAACTGATA
>SAMEA3663047__coassemble_137_pt1 | contig 29246 bp, 27 predicted proteins | sample SAMEA3663047__metabat2_low_PE_027 | metagenome-assembled genome bin SAMEA3663047 (sample SAMEA3663047) | pig gut metagenome | biome: pig gut; feature: pig-associated habitat; material: faeces | place: France | collected 2012 | reverse complement strand
TAGATTTCGGCAATATGTACATGCACAAATCAAGGCTGCAAAATGCGGCAGATGCGGCAGCCATAGCCGGAGGGCACAGCTACTATGACAACAATGAAAAGCTTAACGACCATCCCAAGGCCAATGAAGCTGCCAACAAATCCCTAGAACTCAACCATCCTCAATCGGATAAGCTCACCATAGGCTACAAAGCTCGCAGTGATGCAAATGGAAATACTTTTTTCAGAGTTCGCCTTGAAGAAACTGTTCCAGTATATTTCATGCAAGTTTTCGGTGTTGGTGATAACGTTTCAGTATTGGCAGATGGATTTGCCAAAATATCAGCTGACACAGGCGGCACAAATAACAGCAATTCTAGTATTTTTGACAACCTTATGACAGTTAATGCCAACGGACTAAGCTTCTGGCAAGCCAACGACCAAAATACGCCAAATAATTCGTCTACGTTTGATGGCAAGATACGTTCTACTGGAGATGTGGGCTCTTATGTAGGATGTTACGATTTGATTACCGCTTACGGCAAAAAAACTTATAGTTCCACTAGAACATCCCAGGACTGGGCACATCTGGAGGCTGCCAACAAAGCCAATGAACCCGTATATAACCATCCCGAAACTGACAGCTCCTTGGTACTGGATTCGGAATTGGACCGATTGGTGAAGCTTGGGCAAAGTGACGATGCAGCTACCTGGAAAGGTGACCAAAACGTATCTTTGCAAACTTTTGTAAACCAAAACCCTGACAAATCCGTGCTTTACTATAAAACTGACAAAGACGGACAGCAAAATATGCAGCTGAACATCAATACAACGCTTTACGCTGCAACAGCAGAAGAAGCCAAAAAGCCTTTTTATATAATAATGGATAATGAATATGGCCAGAGCAACATTTCAATAAATACAGGGATGCAGGCTCAAAATCTTAGCGATACGCAACGTTCAGATTTCCTGACGTATTCCCGTCCTATCGTCTTTATATATAGTGGAAAAACCCAATTAAACTTCTCCCTGAATAACAATATTTTCAAAGGCATCATCTATACGCCTTATACAACCATGTTCTCTAATGATGAACAATTTGAGTTTTATGGCTCTATTGCCGCAAATAAAATTCAAATGCAATGCCGCAGAGCTCAATATACCTACATGCCTATCCTAAGTGATGGAGGCAGCGGCTCTGGCGGCAATGGTTCCGGCACAGGTTCTGGCACAGGCAACTCCCCTGGGATAAGCCTTTCCGATGGTGGCAACATTGATTGGAATGACTAACATCAGCAACTGAAATACAAAACAAAATGGCATCCCTTATCTCTAAATAAGCGACAAGGGATGCCATTTTCACTGCTTTTCTAGCCGAATTAACTGCAACTTACAATTTTATATACACACTACCAGCAACAATTATTTTTTGACTTCATACAATCTATATTTAAGCGGCTCTGCGCCTTCTTCAGATGACTCTTCCGTAGTACCAGCCTCATCAGAATCATATAGCAACAGATAATCGTCATCATCCTGCAAAGATTCATACAAAGCCTCATAATTGTTTACCAAAACATGCGTAAAGTGATAATTTTCCATAAACTCTTTATAATTTATCCGTCCATTGCACAGCATCATATATTCATGAAAAATATCTTTTTGAGCATTAACCTGCTTTATGAATACCTCTGCCCGTGCATCCATGTAACAGCGCATACCATGAAATTCCAAATAGCCTCCCTCCGTATAGCCAGTCCAAACGGACAATTCTTCACTAGAGCCACGCTGCTGCAAAATTTCCACGCAATCATCCCATGCCCTTGACATAATAACCTCATCAGGCACTTTGCTCTTGAATGGTATCATAGCAGCCACCACCAATGCTGTTATTGCTATAACCATGCCAGCACCACCTTCCCTTGAAATTATTTTTCTTCCCAGAAAGGCAGCTAGGGCAACTATCATTGATAGCCCAACCGCAGCAATGACAAAAATACCACCTTCATATTGACCAAGCACACATTTATGGAAAAACTCCCTGCTTTGCCAAAGAGATACCAGCGATAAGAACGATAAAACAAGCATAAATCCATAACGTATTCGCACGGATTTTACATCATTGGACAGCCTTATATCCAATCCTTTCCAATTACGATAAACATAAGCTACACCAAGACCACCAAACAGCAAATATAGAAAAAGGCTTCTGATTGCCAACAGGCTCATCAAGGCTGTCCCTGCTGACAATAGAATATAATGCAAAGGAACCTTGTTCCTGCTGTACACAGCAGTTACAGCAAACATTGAAACAATTGGCAGCCCTAGCCATGTCCGTATCGACACCACCGCCATTTCATTTATATACCTATTGATTTCGACAATTCCGTATGAATAATATGTATAGGTCATAGCCTCAATGCCATACGGATTTACAAAAGCTGCTGCCAGCATTAAAGCTGCCAGCAGAATAATTTTTTGCCAAGTCCATGCGACAGTACACTTGCCTAGAAAGCCTATACGGCCACCAATAACCATTTCTGCCAAGTACGGCAGCAAGAATACAAAAAGCATAGGCCACATGGCTGCGTGCAAATTAATCAGCAAAACGGATAATAGCGGAAACAACGCAAAAAGCCATTTGCTCTGTTTATGGGAATAATATTCCAGCAAAAATATCTCAAGCATAAAAATCAGATGGGAAGCTACCCAGGGACGCTGGCAGACGAAGCCAGCACAAAAAAGTATGCCTATAAAACATGTCATAATAGCGGATAAATCAAAATTGCCCCTGCTCACCAAATAATTTAATTTGAAAAAAACATACAAAAGAACAGCCCCTGCTGCCCATTGAAACACTATTAGCCCTGATAAGCCCCAGGCTGCATATATTTTCCACAGCATCAAGGCAAACAGCCATTGCTGCATCACGAAATGCAAATTCTCATGCACGGTAAAGGGCTCCACATGAGGTATGCCATAGGTTTCTACATATCTGCCGCTATTCAGCAAAAACCATACATCATTATTTATAGAGTTTCCTACGAAAATAACGCCTAAAAACATAGTAATTGCCAGAAAAACATTTTTGACATCCCAATTACTGCCTGAAAAAAATCTCATCGCCATTATCCCTTCTGCCGTACCTCATGATAGTTTTCTTCCGTATTGACCTGCCACAGGGCTCGCTTATCCTGACTGCCAGACTTAATAACACGCACAGCCTCTATAGCCGTAAGCATGGAATGATCCATATTGTTATAACGATGCTGCCCATTACGGCCAATGCAGTACAGATTAGGTATAGTATCTAGATATTCCCGTACCTTGCCAAAATCCTTATAGGAGCCAAAATATGCCGGATAGGCCTTTTCCATTCTGACAACGCAACCCTTTTCCACACAGTTATGCCGTATAATGCCAATTTTTTCCAGTTCCCCGGCAGCAAAGGCAAGAAAATCCGCATCCTGCATCTGCCACATTTCATCCCCCTGCTGACAGAAATATTCCAGTCCCAGCCAGACCTTGCTTTCAGGGCTTTCCACCAGATATGGTGACCAATTGTTGAACACTTGCAAACGCCCCAGCTTCACATCAGGCTCCTGGATATAAATCCAGCAATCAGGCACAATATTCCCCAAAGTCTTGTGGTGTGTCTGATTATCAATCTCCAAGCGGTCAACCAAAAGACCTGCCGTCATAAAATCACGATATGGTAGCTTATCGCCTATTGCCTGTACCTCATCAGGCACACCGGAACCCAACAGCGTATGAAGCAGCTGGGAAATAGGCATGCTGGAAATTACATAATCCGCATCCAGCCTTTCCCTGCCATTACCACACTCATAAACCACACCGGCAAGATCACCAGATGTACCCGGCAACAGTTCCACCGCCTCGCAGCCCATGCGTATTTCACCGCCCATAGCCATTACCTCGTCACACATTTTTTCCCACAGCTGCCCCGGACCATATTTAGGATAACGAAATTTTTCTATCAAGGAAGCCTCGGATTCCTGCCGCTTTATCCTCAAAGCCCGTTGCAGGAAATCGGACAATACCTTGCTAATCGATACCCCCTTGATGCGCTGGCTGCCCCAGTCTGCGCCAATATCCCTCGGATGCCTGCCCCAGACCTTTTCCGTATACTTCTCAAAAAAAATCTCGTACAGCCTCCTGCCAAAGCGGTTAATCATGAAATCCTCTAGATTATTTTCCTGCCGCTTCTTGAGTACAGCCTGTAAATAACTGAAACATATCCCAGCCATACGCGAAAGACCAAGATTTCTTATGGTTTCCCAACCCAAGGAAACAGGATAGGCAAAAAAATGCCGCAGATAAAAAATTCTGGAGATACGCTTGCGATTGAGAAAGACAGCATCGCACTGTTCCGGATCTGCGCCGCCTTGCACCAGTTCAACATGCCTGCCTAACAACTTGTCATCCAGTGCCAGTGCTCCCTGGGGTGGCAATAATTTTTCCCACAGGGCAGCCACCTCATCATTTTTGGTAAAAAAACGATGGCCGCCTATATCCATCCTATTCCCTTCAAAATTCACAGTCCGAGACAGGCCACCCACCACATTATCCTTTTCAATGATAACAGGCTTGATGTCGGTTTCTTTCAGCAAATAATAAGCTGCCGTCAGCCCTGCTGGTCCTGCCCCGATAATTATCGCTGTCTTCACCTTGCTGCTTCCTCCTCAACCTTCACTCTCGTGCTTCCGTCTGCCGTAAATACCAAAAGCTTTCTTCCTAAATAATTCCACAAAAACACAATGCTAGTTACTACCAGCTTCACCAGCAAATAATTCACCTGCAAAAGGTCAACACCTGCATACATGCCCACTTCCGTCAACATCAATCCGGCAACGCCTACAAGCACAATCCTTGCCACATCCCTGACATTCCTGCCCCGCCTATCAGCCACTACAGCCGGAGCCCTAAAGACATACCTGACCGACAAAAAGGTATTAATCGCCAAACCGCCTAAAAATCCCCCAAAAGCTGCCCAATATACGCCTGCATAGCCTGTGCAGATATACTCACGCAACACATATAAGAGACCAAAATCCACCACGAAGGAAAGACCACCTGCCAAACCATATCGAAGCAGCTCCTGCCAATTCTTGTATTGCTTGCAATCACGTGAGGTATAATCACTTTTTCTTTCTGCCAGTATCGCTTCCATAACCCATGCTCCCTACTTGTCCTTCTGCATAAACCTCTTACCGACAGCCAGCCCATAATGCGCAATAGAACCTATCGGTAATTCTAGCACCGCCCAGGTTCCCTTTTTGAAGCAGGCACTAATGCCCAGCCATGGACGCACATTTTTCACTGTCTTCACCACGGTATAATCCTTAGCCAAATACACCACATCAATAGCAAAACGCATAAACATCATGTGGATGCTATTGCAAGGAGCAATCAATAGCCCCGTTCCCAGCGGCAGGCTGGCCGGGCTTCTCAGCATCAGCCCACGCAATCTCTGCAAAAAATTATCCGCAACCTGAACCCGAAGTTCCAGCTGCGGATTATCTAAAAACAAACTAACAATTTTCATATCAGTTGACTCACTTAATAAAATTTTTCATCATATTCAACAGAGCCGGTAAAAGCACAATGACGAATACTGACGGAAAAATAAACAAGACTAAAGGAAAAATCATCTTGACAGGAGCCTTCATAGCCTCTGCCTTGACGGTCTGACGCCGCCGCTCGCGCATATTGATAGCCTGATTATTCAGGGTTTTACCCAGGCTGGTTCCCAGCCGCTCCGCCTGAATAATCGCCGTAACAAAAAGGGCAACCTCCTGCACCTCGCACCGCTCGCCCATCATACGGAGAGCCTGCCTGCGGGGCAGTCCCATGCGCACATCATCCAGCATCCGTATACATTCCTCGATCAAAGGACCCTTCATGCGCTCTACGATACGCCGCAGGGCTGCATCAAAGGACAAGCCTGCCTGCACGCTTACACAGAGCAAATCCAGCACCTCCGGCAACTGCTTCGTAATCAGCTTCTGCCTGTTCTGTGCCATAATCCTCAGCATAACCCAAGGCATAGCAGCCCCCATAGCCGTGAACACAATCACCAGCATAACCAGCTGGACAGGTGCCAGATCAGGCCGCCCGTACACATACTTGATAGCAATGACAATCACCACGAGAACTACAATCGCCCAAAAAACAGCATATCCCTGTGCTGTCCACACACGGCCCTTGCCTGCCGTCACCAGCTTTCGCTCAAGAGCAACTGACCAGGCAGCAGGAGCCAGCCTGGTAATCAGGTTCCCCAAATACTTGCCCAGCGGAGTAACCACGCGCTCACGGAAACCTGGAATCTCATCTTTGTGGTTATCAATCCGTTGCGTTTTTTTACCTTCATATCCCTCATCAAGGGATTTCAGTCTTTCATTAAGTTCTTGCTGAGGAACTACCTTAGCCTTGATGACAGCATACAAGATGGCGAAAACCAGCAAGGCAACTGAAAGAGAAAATACTGCCACCAGCATCAGTAATACCTCCCCCCGTCTTCCTCATCCGGCATGAAGAAATCCTCAGGCAGCTCAACGCCGTTAGTCTGAAACTTTTCCATAAAGCTTGGCTGCATACCCGTAGAAACAAAATGGCCGGTCAGCTTGCCATCTGCATCCATGCCAGTCTGCTCAAAGCGGAACAAATCCTGGGTGGTTATTACATCACCTTCCATGTGCTGCACCTCGGTAATATAAGTAATTTTACGGGAGCCATCCTTGAGACGGGACTGCTGTAAAATCAGCTCAATAGCAGAAGAAATCTGCTCACGGATAGCACGGACAGGCATCTCGAAGCCCGCCATCAGCACCATGGTTTCCAGACGGCTGAGGGCATCCCTCGGCGTATTGGCATGAGCCGTAGTCAGGGAACCATCATGACCTGTATTCATCGCCTGCAGCATGTCAAGAGCCTCGCCAGAACGAACCTCGCCTACAATGATGCGATCAGGGCGCATACGCAGGGCATTCTTCACTAAGTCACGGATAGTAATCTGACCGGAACCTTCAATATTGGCAGGCCTTGACTCCAGCGTTACTACATGGGTCTGCTGCAGCTTCAGCTCCGCGGCATCCTCGATGGTGACAATACGCTCATTCTCAGGAATAAAGGAAGAAAGCACATTCAGTGTAGTGGTCTTGCCGGAGCCCGTACCACCTGATACGAGGATATTTATTCTCGCCTGAATACATGCCCTGATAAAATCAGCCATCTTCCTGTCCAGTGTGCCGAAGCTGATGAGGTTTTCTACTGAAAGAGCCTTTTGGGCAAATTTACGGATAGTGATGCAGGGACCACACAGTGCCAAAGGCGGAATAATGATATTTACACGGGAACCGTCTTTCAGGCGGGCATCCACCAACGGCGTAGACTCATCAATATGCCTGCCAATTGGTGACAAAATACGCTCAATAATATTCATCACATGAGCATCATCATGAAACTGCACCCCGGAAAGCTGCAGCTTGCCCATGCGCTCAATAAACACCTTCTTGGGCCCATTAACCATAATTTCTGTAATGGATGGATCCTTCAAAAGCGACTCAATAGGACCCAGCCCCAGCATCTCATCCCTCAGGTCAGAAACAATCCGCCCCCGCTCGCTGACAGGGACAGCAAAAGGATTATCCTCCAGCACCTTGTCCACATAGTTGCCTATAACCTGCTCCACCTCGGCAGCATCCTGCTGCACGGCAGACAAAACCATCTGCTCGGTAGGCGTCATCTGCTCCACAATAATCTTATGGACAGACTGCTTAATAGTCTGATAATCATTATCTACTGTTTCTGATGAAATAGTAGCAAAAATCTGTACCTGGACATTCGGCTGATTGCCACGCCCCAATTTCTCCAATAATGTCAAGACCTTCACATCCTTTGCTACTTTCTATCCGTATACATAGTATAAGTGATGCTCATTGCATCGCCTATGCTATTTCCCAGCATGTTATTAACGGCATTGGCAATAGCGCTATCCTTGCTTAGCTTTGCCTGAGCCCGTACCACCACATTGTGACGATCAGCATCATAGGTAACAGACAAAAAATCATTATTGTTGCCATTCTTGCTGTCAGGCTGCCACACATATATATCGCTTACCATGGTAATGCCACTGGTAGCGTTCCTGATAACGGTTTTATAATCATCATCAGTGCTTTTTAGTGAAGCCTCATGGGCTACACTGCGCACTGTATTACTCATAGTCAGATAATCACTGAATGCCATGCCAAAATAAATGACACCCATGGACAGCAGCAAAAACAATGGCAGCACCACGGCAAACTCTACTATCCCCTGTGCCCTTTGTCCTATCAGCATACCGCCGCCTCCTCAAAACTATACACACAAGCAATCTCAAAAATCATACCGCCTGCGACTTCCATCACAGGCGGTCATACCATCTTGCAAAACCGGCTATCCGCCGACTACTAACTGCACTTTGGCTACAATTTCGGCAAAGGTCTCCAGTACAGCCTCCTTCAGGGCACTATCTCCAGCCAAGGTGGCAGCCAGTGCCAAAACTGCTACGAAAGCCAACAGCAGGGCATACTCCACAATGCCTTGAGCATTCTGTTTTCCACACCAGCAGTCACTGAAAAAAACTATCAGCATATCCATTGCTCTCTAATTTTAGTTCAACTTAACGCTTAGTAACCTGATTGGTAGTATCTTTGAATACATTCTTGATAGCATCGCTCAGACCGCCAGTGTTGGTCAGCACAATAGCCAGAACTACCACAAATGCCAAAATCAAGGCGTACTCCACGATGCCCTGTGCCTTCTGGCTCAGGTAACGATTCTTGAGATGAGTTAAAATAGTGAACATAATTCATTCCTCCTAAAAATAAAAGAATAATAAATATAAAATATTAATATCGCCAGTCAAAGCCAGCGTATATTAGCAACACAAAACAACCAGCACTAAATATCTATATCAACAATCTTCTTGATGACAACACAGCCTATTACTATCATTACCAAAGAACCGCCTACTGCCATCCTGCCCATAGGCTCATTAAAGAGCGGGTCAAGATAGCCAGGATTTATACTCTTTAAAAGAGCTGCCAGGGCAAAAGGCAATGCCACCAGAATCAAGCCTGACATGCGCCCCTGGGCTGTCAACGCCATAACCTCCCGGCGCATCCGGATGCGGTCATTAATCGTCTCACTGATATTATCAAGAATCTGGGCAAGATTACCGCCCACCTGCCGCTGAATCAGCACGGCTGCCACCACCAGGTTAAAGTCAGGGCTTTGGATGCGCTTTGTCATATTATTGAGGGCCTCCTCCAAGGAAATCCCCACATTGACATCCCTGACCACCTTGTTGATTTCCAGCCGGACAGGGTCATTCATCTCCCCAGCCACATGCTCCATTGCCTGCATAAAGCTGAAACCTGCCCTGAGGGCATTTGCCACCATGCTGAGCATATCGCCCAGCTGATTGACAAAGGCCGCCTGCCTGCGCTGGATGCGGATAGACAGAGCAATCATACAGCCCAGGATGCCGCCAATGAACCCCAGTGCCGCCATCAGCACATCCAATGTCAGCAGCCCCAGCACCAATGCTGACACCGCACCAACACCCAGCATGATAACCTGAAACTCGCTGCCCAGAAAAGGCCACGCTGCCTGCTGCATCTTCATGTCCAGGCTGTTATCCTTCTGAAAGCGGCTTATCTTAGCGCCTACAACCTGTATAAAAAGCCGTAGCCTCTCCACCAGAGGCTTGACGCCATCACGCCTGTGACCATGCTTCCTGCTGGCATTTTGCAGGCTCACATCCACCCCGGCAAAATAAGCCATGCGGTTCTTGATAACCTTCTTCTCCGAACCCTTGCGGCTCAAAAAGAACATTGACAGGCTGAATCCCAAAATAACAGCCATCACAGCTATTGCAATATTCAATATCATCCTGCACCACGCCCTGTATCATTCTGACGAATAATCCTGCCAGCCAGATAGTTGATGCTCATTGCCAACGGGCTGTCCGGCTCCAAATCCAGTGCCATCTGGCCGTTGTCCGCAGCCTTGGACACTACCATGTAGGCATTAGGCACCACAGCCTCCACCGGATAGCCGATAGCCTCGGACATTTTCCGTTGGGACTCCTGATTGCAGGGCACCACACGGGTAAAAACCACCTTGACACGCTGCTGGTAATCCTCCCATGCCTCGAAAATCTCCAGGGCACGCTGGGCATGCTTAACCTCATAGGCCCCATTCAGCATGGAAACCACATAGGTCATGCCTGACATCTCCGCCGCAGCAATAGATGTAGGATTAAAGCCTGCCGGAACATCAATCAGGAGATATTTAAACAGGGATTTGGACATCTTGATAAGCGTTTCCAGGTTAGGAATGCTCACCTTATCTATATAGCTTGGCGTCTTGGTGCCGCAAAGCACCGACACCTTATCATTAACCTTCGTAAAATAAGACCGCAGCTCCAGAGGAGACAGGAAGGACACATCCCGCGTTGCCTCATAAATGGTACTCTGGGGCTCCAGATTGAAAAACACCGCCATATCGCCAAACTGCAGATCGGCATCAATAATCCCCACCTGCTCACCAGTGCTGCGCCCCAGTGCCATAGCCAGATTGGCAATCAAAGTAGTCTTGCCGCTCTTGCCCTTGGGACTGAAAAAGGTCATCACCTGGGAATCCATCTCCATACCATTAGTGGTATATGTCTTGATGGCTTCCTTCAGGTTGGCATAGCTAAAAGGCTTTATCAGGTAGCCGCTGGCACCTGACTGAATAAAATGACTGGTTCTATCTGCCTGCCACTTCTCACCTGTACAGATGATGGCTGCCTGGGGGAAGGACGCGATAAACTCCTGCAAAAGCTCCGTGGCATTGTCCACATCTGCATCCAGAAGGATAATATTGGGATTGAATACCCTGCCCTGCCCCAGTGCATCATTGCTGTTCTGATACCTGGCCGCCAGCTCCATATCCTGAGCCGACTCTATTACCTTTGACAGCTGTTCCAGCAGAAGGCGGTTATGCTCTACCAACATAATCTTATATTGCATCCCTCACTACCTCCTAACTGAAAATCTTGGAAAACCAGCCCCCGGAGTTGCGTCTGCCGGTTTCTTCTTTATCATCAAATGCAGACAGGCCTGCATCTTCCTCATAGGCACGATTGGTATAACGGGAAATCAGCTTGCGGATTTCCGTGGCTAGTACACTATCAGAGCCTCCCAGCACCAGCGGTACGCCGGTCACAATGGATTCGCTGGCCGCCTTGAAGTCATTGGGCAGGATATGATAAAAACCTCCGCCCAGAAGCTGTTCCACATCCTCCATGGAGATGCGGGTTTTGGCATCGCTGCGGTTCAGCACCAGCCGAATCTTGTTCGTATCATAGTTCAAGGTCCGCAAGGTATCATTGCCTATCTTCATATTCTTGATAGTAGGGATAAAATCCACCACCCCCAGGAAAGTCACTATAGTACTCAGGTCTAGCATGGCAAGATTCAGCACACTGAACATGCTGGTAGTATCTATAATCACATAATCATAGAGCAGGCGCAGCTTCTCAATCAGCCTCCGGCAGTCATCAGCAGAAATGTTGTAGGCCTCATCCAAAAACTCCGGTGCCGGTACCACATCAAAGCTAATCATGCCATAGCGATACTGGGTAAGGCAATCCTGCAAAGGTACATCAGGCTTGCTGTTCATGGTTTCCAGTACATCCTTGACGGAGCGTTCAACCTGAATATGCAGATAATTGGCCACATCACCAAACTGCAGATCATAATCCACCAGACACACCCTGTAGCCCTGACGTGCCAATTCAGAAGCCATGTTGACACCGATCAATGTCTTGCCCACGGAGGAAGCTGTGCTGAAAAAGGTGATCACTACACCACTGATTTTTTCCTCAGCCATTTAGGTTGCCCCTTTCTGCCTGCTGAGCCTCCTGACGAAGCTCCTCCTCTGCCTTGGCAGTCCAGCTAGGTGCCTTAGAGGTATCTCTTTCCTTGAAGAGAGGCCCCGCCCCTTCAGCTGCTAAGGCCTGGGCCTCAGTAAGACCGCCCTTTTCTGGACTGAGCTTGGCTGGTGGATCGTTAGGATAAATATCCTCCATTTCCTGCCACTGACGCTTGCTTTTTTCTACCTCCTCCAGCATCTTAGAGGAGCCCTTAACAGGATCATTGTTGGTAACAATGGTAGGAGTAATGAGAATCATCAGCTCCCGCTTATCCTTTGAGTTAGAGGTATGCTTAAAGAACTCGCCAATAATAGGAATATCTCCCAAAATAGGCACCTTGGTAATAACCTTGCTTTCGTCGCTATTCATCAAACCGCCAATAGCCATAGTCTGACCATCAGGCACAGACAGCATGGTGGAAGCCTTGCGGGAAATCAGTCCAGGTATCTTACCTGCACTGGTAGGAACGGAAACACTAGCATCTATGCCACTAACCTCAGCCTCAACCTTAGAGGTTATTTTGCTTTCCTGATCCACCTGAGGCTTAATCTTCAGCTTAATGCCGTATGGTTTCCACTCAACGGAAATCTCTCCGTCCTTGCTGGTAGGGATAGGCAGCTCGCCGCCAATGAGAATTTCCGCTTCCTCACCGCTCATGGTGGTAATATTTGGTCTGGACAGAACCTTTATCTTGTTCTGACTGGCCAAAGCCTGAATCATAAAATCCACATTCTGAAATGGATGGTGGGTAGCATCATAAAAATCCTTACCACCATAGAAGTCACCAGCTGTACCAAAGGTAATACTGGTATGTCCGTCTGAAGTAGAAACATCGCTGGCTACACCGTATTTAAAGCCCAAATCGCTGGCATCCTTACCGCTAATATCAATAACCAAAGCAGAAAGATTCACCATAGTAGGATTTTTCATTTGAATGAGGTTAACAATATTGTCCTCACCAGCATATACCTTGGCCATGCCTAAGGCATTGTTCAGCTCATACTGATTTTCTACCGTTCCCTGAAGAACCAGCTTATCTCCTACCTTGGCTACCTGCACCCCATCCAAGCCCATAGACTGCTTGATGAACTGGGCTGTAGCCGTATCCGTATTGCAGACAGAGATAACAAAATCCTGTCGCATACCGTTGACACTCCACACAGAAAGACTGGTGGAACCCAAAGCCTTGCCAATAATATTCAGCTTCACCTTGTCCAGTACCACCACATCGGCAATGGCTGGATTGGCCACGGTAACTCTGGTTATTTTGGAACTACCTGCCTGATAGAGGTAGGCCTGATTCAGCTCCAGCCAAATAGGCTGAGGAGCTGCCTCTGTTGCGGAACCTATAGCAAGAACTGCCCAGGCAGCCAGCAAACAGATATAGTTCTTCATCCCCATAAAATATCTATTCATTATGCGCCCTCCCTGGTAGACGTGGTTCCTCGAATTACCTCTACACCACCAACAGGAGCTTTAGGAGCTGGTGTTGATACAGGTATAGACTGCTGAACAGCCTGTCTTACGGCCGCCGGAGCTGCCGGTGCTGGCGTTGCTGTCCTAGTACCAGAAGATTTTGCTGTTTTCGTTGTTGAATAATGAATATATCTCGTATCTGTAGTAAACTTATCCCGAGGCTTATATGGCCGTAAAGCCAAGTAGAGAGTCCCTTCCTGGGCTTCTGTTATCAGCTTCAAGGCATCATCTGGCAATAAAGCCAAGGTGGCTGTAGCCAAATCACTGATAGCCTCATCCTTTGCTACATCAGCACTCTTTTTGTCGCTCTGATTCTTGCTGTCTGCACTATCCCCGGTTTTCTTGGTATCTCCGCTGGAGCCATCTCCAGTAGCCTTTTGCTTCTGCTCTGTGTTTTTGTTAATTGCCAGCAGCAAAACATCCTGCAAGACAATTCGTCCGGTCATTTTTTCATCGCCTTTAGCAATAAGCATTACATCCACATAATCCCCGGGCTTGGCGAATCCAGCTACACCGGTAACATCGGTAATGGCAATGCTGATAGCACGGCACTCAGGAGGTATATCCCCAGTGAAACCAGCCATAGTTATGTCCATTAGCACCTTGCGGGTAGAGATAATATCATCCTTCAATATCTCCACCTTAGCAGGCTTATTCACCACATCCATCACGCTGCTCACCGCATCCGACGGTACAAGATGGGCAGGCATCTCCCGCACCTCCAGCATAGTTTCCTTGATGATGGTCTTTGGCGCTATGTCCTGCTTCGCCACCACCACATGCACCATGTTTACCGACTCAGTTTCCTTGACAGCTTCCCTGCCGCTCAGAGAGAAAAACACCAATACCCCCAACAAAATGCTCGCAGCCCCTGCCAACATAATCCAATGCCGGTAAGTAATCTTTTCCAAAGCCTCTTTAAAAACCTTGGAAAATTTCGTAGCCATATTCATCACCCTTTTTTTTACCATACTTTATGCCTTGCGTCATTTTCTTTCGCATACATCCACGCATATCGCTGTCGGACACCTGCCCACAGCGATTTTACGATAAGAACAATGTCGCAAAACACGATTTTGGCACCCTGCCGCCCTCCTCCGGACGCCTCTGTTGCAAAAGTGCTTCAAAAATCTCTCAATATACTCTATAATATTCTTGATTATATAACATAATATAAGTTTTTTCAAGATATGTAAAGGGACTAATATCCCATATAAAAAAATATGCAGAGGAGTATGAAATAATGACAAATTCAGTTTTTACAATAATCCTGATTTTTTTCATCCTGAATGTAGGACTTTTATCCAAATGGCTCAGCTACCTATTTCAGGAAAATTCCAAGGAACTGAGCTTCCCAGCGGAGCTTGGATACAGCTGGCTGGCAAGAGCAGTGAAAATATTGCTTTTGTCTGTTCCTGTCTGGCTGGCAGCAGCCTGCACTGCCAGCAGCAACGCAGGCAGTTCAGCAGCGGAAGCCCTGTTTTTTGCCATCTATACCGTCTTTCTGCTTACCATGCTTTGCAGCGACATTGAGCAGCAGATTATTTTTGACAAACAGCTTGCCCTTTTTGCTATGTTCGGCCTGCTGCACAGCCTGCTATTTAGCCTGCCCTGGGAACAGCATCTCCTCGCCGCCCTGGCAGGTGGCCTGAGCTTTTTGCTGCTGGCCATACTCACCCGGGGCGGCATAGGAGGCGGAGACATCAAGCTGATTGCCGCCCTGGGGCTATGGCTGGGAGGCGAAGCCCTGAAGCTGACAGCCCTTGGCGGAATCATTATCGGCGGACTCTGGGCTTTGGGGGCAATTGCAGTCAAAAAAAAGAAGCGCACGGACTTTATTCCTTACGCTCCCGCTTTTATTATAGCAGCCTTTGCATTATATATACTGCAAGCATCCCACGGCTGACTGACATGCTCCCTCAATCACTCTAGGAACAGCCTCTCATATTCCTGTGCGGGCATAGGCCTGGCAAAATAAAAGCCCTGCACGCACTGACAGCCAATCTTTTTCAGGAACTCTACCTGCTCCTTGGTCTCCACACCCTCAGCAATGGTCTGCATCTTCAGGCTTTCCGCCATTTTGAGAATAGCTGTAAGAATATTGCCACCCTTGGCAGAATAATCCGAGCTTTTCAAAAAGCCCATATCCAGCTTCAACACATCAATCTGGATATCCTTCAGCATATTCAGGGAGGAATAACCTGTACCAAAATCATCCATGAGAATCACAAAGCCTGCCTCCCGCAGCTGGCGGGTAATGGTAATAATCTGCTCTGGATCCTCTGTATAAGCACTTTCTGTAATTTCCAACTCCAAATACTGTGATGGCAGCTGGTATTTTTCTCGCAAATTCACCAGATGCTGTACCAGCTTGGGATCGTAGAGATCTATACGAGATACATTAACAGATATAGGATGTACCTCCCGGCCTTCATCCAGCCATTTCCGCAGATAACGGCAGCTCTCCTCCCAAATGAATTTGTCCACTTCATAAACAAAGCCATTATTTTCAAATACCGGAATAAAATCTCCTGGAGAAATAAAGCCATTTTCCAGGCTAATCCAGCGCACCAAAGCCTCAGCACCTATAATGGTGCCTTTTTCTATGTCATATTTTGGCTGGAGATACAAGGTGAACTCCTTATTCTGAATAGCCATTTCCATAGCATTGATGATTTTTTGCTCCTTCAGCACCTGCTGACGCATTTTTTCATCATATTCACAATATGGATTCTTGAAATTGCCCTTGGCTTTCCAGAGAGCCATATTGGCACGGTCACACATTACACTTACAGGCAGGGTTTTATCATCAATGCGATAAAGGCCAAAGCTGAGAATTGTGCGATTGTTAATAGCAAAACTATCTGCCACCATCTGCAGTGTATTAATCATGCGACGGGAATCACCCTTGCCCGCCTCATAACAGACAACAAAATTATCTGCATATAATCTACCGCTGACACAGAGAGGCAAATTGATTTCCTTTAGGAATTTGCCTATATACCGCAGCAGCTTATCTCCTGTGGACTCTCCAAAAAGATCATTCAACACCTTGAAGCGTTCAATATTTATCCGCAATAAATCAAAATTCTTGTCCGGATTGTCCAAAAGCATTTCCTTGGTTTTGGCATAAAAAGCCTGCTTGTTGTAGATACCTGTCAGCTCATCATAGGTAGCCAGATAATCCACCACAACCCCGTTCAGCTTGCCCTGGTTAACAGACCTATAGGTATTCTCATGGCGATAATCCCGTTCAATATGAATACCTGTAATAACAGGGCAATCATCCTCCTGAAATTTGTACATAACAGTTATATTCAGGAAGATTAAATTTTTGGCCTTGGTACAGGTAAGTATTAGACGCGCCACAATAGATGCCCCCTCACCAGTCATGGTGCAGCGCATCTTGCAGCGATTCAGGGAGAGAGGCGACAAGCGCTCATACTCTCGGTTCAAAAACTGCCTTACATTCCAATCTCCCCGCACATAATTCACATTTAAGTGACTATAGGCTATAATATCCGGGTCCATCAATAAAGATAATCCCTCAATTGAACCCTCTTGCAGATATTCATTGATTACGTTTTCTGTTAACGCAAGCAAATCCTCCTGTCCCATTTCCATATAATAAACTCCCAACTAAAAATGACTGGTACAGATAAATTTCTGCACCATTGTAACATCCTTAAGCAAGACTCTCCCCCTAGAGAGCCTCTTATCCTTATATAACATTGTACGCTATAAAAATGTTTTTTTCAATACAAAAAAATATATGGAAATTAAACATCACAACTTACCAAAAATATTATCCCTACAAATAAGAAGCGGGGACTAGTAAAGGGCTGTTCTGCCTGTACTATTCCCCGCTTCTTACTGTTATACAACAGTTATCCGGTTATTTAATTTAGGATGTATACTTCTACCGACCGGCGGCCAAAATCAATTGCCTCACCGTAGCTTTCCATGCACAAATCTATTTTATTTCCACGGATAGCTCCACCTGTATCAGCAGCCACAGCAGTTCCATAGCCTGGAATATATACTCTGGTGCCCAGGGGAATCACATCAGGATCTACAGCCACGATTCCTCGTCTAGCAATATCTCCTGTGGCGGTAATGCCTGCTCCATTGCCATCTGATGGCAGATAGGCACTAGCCTCCATTGATAAACAGCTTGCGTAGGTCATATCACCATGATTGGTGCTAACAGTATTCACTGTTACAGGCGGTGCTACCGGCACATCCTTTACATGGATGGTCATACCGGTTACAACAGCGGCATCCAGCCCCTCTGCGACCTCGTAGCCATTGCCAACATAGCCATAGGTTTCCATGACTTCTCCTACTGTTGGCTGGCAGGTTAAAATTTTATTTTCTGTACCATTGTAATCAATGGTAATAGTTGCAGCACGATTGACGGTCAGTACCTCTCCCTTTTCGTTATGAGAGAAGGAATACTCATCACCCTCTCGCAGGTCTACACCGGCCTGACTAAGGATGTTCATTGGTGCCTTATAAGGTGTATTCAGCTCCAGCTGCTGGCCATCCACTGCTATTGTTACATGTCGGTTGGAAATGAAACCAGAAAGCATCATTGTACCGCACATGAGTCCTATGCTGATAGGATACCGGATATCCTTCCTACATCGGACATATAGTTTCTTTAAGGTCATTAAATACCCCCTTATTAAATTACGAAGGATACTATATCACAAAATGGCCTCTATGTCAAATTTTCAAGGAAGTCTCTCCCACTTTAAAGGAATTTTAACGGGTTTTATCACGGTAAAAAGTCAGTAATCATGGGGATTTTGGGCCGGTACACCACTTTGAGAATATTTTGATTTTTTCAGACTAAAAATGAGAAGATTTTGTGCAAAAATTACAATTCTAGCTTTGGATATAGCTCCAGTGCATTAGCCGTGGTCTGGCGGGCCACCTTCTCTAGGGATTCTCCCCGGAGCTGAGCCAGCTTGGCTGCCACATGATAGACAAAGGCAGGCTCATTTCGCTTCCCTCGCATAGGCACTGGTGCCATATAAGGGCAATCAGTTTCCACCACAATTCGCTCCAAAGGAAGCTTCTGCACAATTTCTGGCAATTTGGCGGCATTTTTGAAGGTCAAGGGCCCATCTACCCCAATAAACCAGCCCATTTTCACCAGTTCCTGCGCAATTTCCAGACTACCAGAGAAGCAATGCATTACGCCTACTATGCCCTTGCCCTCCTTGCGGAGAATTTCCATGGTATCCCCATGAGCCTCACGATTGTGGACACATACTGGCAAATGAAGCTGACGAGCCAGGTCCAGCTGACGAATAAAAAGCTCCCGCTGCAGCTGCCTTTTGTCCCCATCCTTTTCCCAGTAATAATCCAAGCCAATTTCCCCAATGGCTACCACCTTGGGCAAGGCCCCCCAGCCAGCCAGCTGGTCTTCATCAGCCTGAGTCATAGGATGGGCTTCCTCTGGATGAATCCCCACGCCGGTATAAACCATAGGATATGCCTTGGTAAGAGCCACAGAGCTTTGGGAGGACTCCATAGAGTCCCCCATATTCACAATATGGCTTAGACCAGCCTGAGCTGCTCTCTCCACAACTGCATCTCTATCCTCAGCAAAATGCTCTACATTAATGTGCGCATGGGTATCTATCAGCTTGGCCTGACCTAAATCCTTGCCTAGCTGAGCCACCATAGCCTCTGTTACAGCTGCCATTAGCGAACCACGCTTCCTACAGGCATATCCACTGTTACCAGCTTCAAATCATCCCCGGCAGAAGCAGCCAATACCATGCCATGAGATACCACACCGCGAATCTTAGCAGCCTTCAGATTGGCAACTACAATAACGTTTTTGCCCACCAGTTCCTCTGGCTTGTACTGCTTAGCAATACCAGAAACCAGCTCTCTCTGCTCATCACCTAGGTCAATCTTCAGCTTCAACAGCTTGTCTGCCTTTGGCACAGCCTCAGCCTCCAGCACCTTGGCTACCCGCAGTTGGATTTTGGCGAAATCATCAATGGAAATTTCACCCTCTGGCTGGCTTTCCTTCTGCTTATCCTTCTTGGACTTCTGCTTCTCAGACTTATTTTTAGCTGCCTTAACTGGCTGTTCCACCTTTTCCACCTCAATACGAGGGAAAAGCTGCTGAGCCTGGCCAATAGGCATATTGGCTGGAGTGCCGCCCCATTTTTCAATATCAGCCAGACGCAATTCCTCAATGGTGCCAGGCAGGTTCAGCTGCTGCCACAGCTTGCCAGCGGTGGTTGGCATATAAGGGTAAATCAGGCCGCTGATAACCCGGAGAGCCTCTACCAAATTGTACATGGTATTGGCCAGCTCCTGCTTTTTGCTTTCATCCTTGGCCAAAGCCCAAGGAGCAGTTTCATCAATATACTTATTAGCACGGCTGATAAAGGCCCAAACCGCCTTAATGGCATGGCTGATTTTCATATTGTTCATATCATCAGCAAAGGTCTTTACAGTGCTCATGGCATCCTCAATCAGGGAAGCATCAATTTCAGACCGTCCTTCTGGTGCTAAAACTACCCCCTGCTGAAATTTGCCTACCATGTTCAAAGTACGATGGAGCAGATTACCCAAGTCGTTGGCCAAATCAGAGTTGATACGCTGAATCAAAGCATCTCTGGAGAAATTGCCATCCTGGCCCAGATTGATTTCTCTAAGCAGGAAATAGCGGATAGCATCTGCACCAAATTCCTCAATCAAGCCAATTGGATCTACTACATTGCCAATGGATTTGGACATTTTGGTGCCATCTACGACCAGCCAGCCGTGGCCAAATACCTGCTTTGGCAGTGGCAAATCCAAGGCCATCAAAATACATGGCCAAATAATGGAATGGAAACGAACAATTTCCTTGCCTACCAGATGAATATTGGCTGGCCAGAACTTCTGGAATTTCTCTGGATCATCCAAATAGCCAATAGGGGTTAAGTAGTTGGTAAGAGCATCAAACCATACATAAATAACGTGCTTATCATCAATAGGTACTGGAATACCCCAGTCAAAGGAGGTACGGGAAATACAAAGATCCTCCATGCCCTGATTAATAAAGTTAATCATCTCATTGCGACGGGATACAGGCTGGATAAAATCTGGATTTTCTTCAATATATTTCAGGAGACGATGGGCATACTTACTGATTTTGAAGAAATATGCCTCCTCAGAAACCTCCTGTACAGGACGGTGACAATCTGGACAGCAGCCATTTTCATCCAGCTGATGCTCAGTCCAATAGCTTTCACATGGAGTACAGTAAAGGCCGGTATAGGCGCCCTTGTAAATATCCCCCTTGGCATAAATACGACGGAATACCTCCTGAACCACCTTTTCATGACGCTTCTCTGTGGTGCGGATAAAATCGTCATTGGAAATATTCAACAGCTTCCAGAGATTCTGAAAGCCTGCTACGATAGGATTTACATATTCAATTGGCGTAATGCCCTGCTCCTCAGCCTTCTGCTGAATCTTCTGACCATGCTCATCACTGCCTGTCAGAAAGAAAACCTCCTCATCTGCCAAACGATGAAATCTAGCTACAGAATCTGCAATGGTGGTGCAGTAAGCGTGGCCAATGTGAAGCTTGGCACTAGGGTAATAAATTGGGGTGGTAATATAAAAACTTTTCTTATCCAACGATAGGACCTCCTAATATATAAGATTCACAGAGGCAGGGCTATGTCCTGCCTTGTTAATATATTCACAGTAAATAACAAATTGCTAAGCCTTCAACAATATATTATATACATCCCGACGGCTAATGCCTAATTTTTTTGCTGTCTCCCGCATGGCTTCCTTCCTGGAAAGTCCTTGCTGTTCAAAGACTTCAACCATCTGAACCGGATCTGTTACTTCCTCTGCCTGCTGAGTAGAGGCGGCCTTTTCTGCATCATAGCCGGAAATTATCAGGACAAATTCACCTCGAGGCTCGTTAGCCTGATAATAGTCCAGCAACTCCCCTAAGCTGCGACGATTAAATTCCTCATAGTGCTTGGTCAGTTCTCTAGCTGCTGCTGCCGGCCTCTCCTCCCCCAGGGCTTCGCATAATTGTTTAAGAGTTTCCTTGAGATGATGAGGAGCCTCATAAAAAATCAGAGTTTCTGGAGAACATTTTATTCTTTCCAGCAGTTCCCGTCTTTTTTTGCTGGATTTTGGCAAAAATCCATAAAAGGTAAAGGCGGTGGTATCCAAACCTGAACATATCAAAGCAGACAAAGCAGCATTGGCTCCCGGCAAAGGACTTACCTGTATCCCTGCCTCTATAGCCAGTTGAGCCAAATGGGCTCCAGGATCTGAAATTCCTGGCAGACCTGCATCACTTACGCAAACCACCACAGCACCAGATAGCATTTTTTCCACCAGCTCCGGTCCCTTGGTTAGCTTGTTGTGCTCGTGATAACTGGTAGCAGGTGTATGTATATCATAATGGGATAATAGCTTGCGGGTATGGCGGGTATCCTCGGCAGCAATCAAATCTGCCTCTGCCAGCATCCGTACTCCCCGATAGGTCATATCCTCCAGATTGCCAATAGGGGTTGCTGACAGATAAAGACGCCCCCTGTTTTCTTCTGACATCAATGCAAAATCTCCTTATTTCTTCATATTGTATATAGCTAAAATTTCCTCAGTATAGCTGCCGTCTTCCTTGTGAACCATCAAGGGCAGTTCTACCTTTAGACCACCAGGAGCAGCCCCCACAACGCCCTCTATAAGCATAAGATTGGATTCCTTATGGGGCTTGGGCTGTACCAGCTGCAATCTTTTGGGCTGTATCTGATGCTTGGCCATAGCCACCATGATTTCCCCCAATCTTTCAGGCAAATGCACCATAGCAAATCTGCCTCTAAATCTTAGAAGATAACGAGCCGCAGCCACCACATCCTCCAAAGTGGCCGTAACCTCATGGCGAGCTGCTGCTACTCCCTCTAGGGCACTAATAGTTCCCTGCTGAACCGGTCTATAGGGTGGATTAACAATTACGCAGTCAAAGCTTTCCCGCTGATACAGCTGGTCGATTTGACGGTAATCCCCCTGGGCCACATGGATTTTATCCTCCAGCCCATTGAGCTTTACATTTCGCTGAGCCAAGGCGGCCATAACCGGATTGATTTCCAAGGCGTGAATTTCCTTTACCTCATCGGCAATCAACAGGGGCATAACGCCTGTGCCAGTGCCTAGGTCAAAAACCCGCCAATTGCTATGATATTTAGGGTAATGGGCCAACAATACAGCATCTATGGAGAAGCAAAACTGATTGGTATTTTGAATAATATGTCTGCCACCCCAAAGAAGGTCGTCCAACCTTTCCTCCGGCCCCAAGGGGACCTGGGACCAATCCTGCACCTGGCTCACTGCATATCCTCGCTGTCCTTCTCAATAACATCCTCCCAGGAAGCCACAATAGTCTTGCGGTCATCCAGCAGGATGGTAGCAGAACGACGCTGCATATTCAGATTGATAACCTTGCCCTCGCCTTCGGCGGTAATAACCTTGCTGCCCTGTACAGGAGGCTTGATTTTCTTCCGTTTGTTGCATTTACCGTTATAGCAATTGCTCTCGTATTTCAGACAGCACATCAAACGACCGCAGATACCGGAAATCTTAGTTGGATTCAAGGACAAATTCTGCTCCTTGGCCATACGAATGGAAACCGGGTCAAATTCCCCCAAAAAGCTATGACAGCACAAAGGACGGCCACAGCAGCCAATGCCACCCATAAGCTTGGCCTCATCCCGCACACCAATCTGCCGCAGCTCAATACGAGTGCGGAAAATAGCTGCCAAATCCTTAACCAGCTCCCGGAAATCAATGCGGCCATCAGCTGTAAAATAGAAAATAATCTTGTTTACATCAAAGGTATATTCCACATCCACCAGCTTCATAGGCAGGCCATGAGCGGCAATTTTTTCCTCACAAAGACGGAAAGCCTCATCCCGGCGCTGGGCATTATCCTCCACCTTGGCTTTATCTGCATCTGTAGCCAGCCGCTGTACCACCTTCAGGGGCAGTACCACATCACCATCAGGAACCTCCCGTGGCCCTATAACGGCTGTGCCAAATTCCAGCCCTCTGGCTGTTTCCACAATAACATTGTCGTTTAGCTTAATGTCCAGCTTCCCCGGACTAAAATAGTATATCTTACCAGCCCGCTTGAAACGGACTCCTACAACTGTCTGCATTTATTCCTCCAAATAATTATTTATTCTAATGAGAAAGCCCTCCAGGCAAAGCTGAGTATTTACATTGCTGCCCAATCGCTTCTGGTAATCCTGTACCAGCTGCAAAAGCTGCAACAGCTCCTGCTGATGGTATTTGTTCAGCAAGGAGGACAATCTATCTATATCTGACTGATTATACAAGGGCAGGCCGCTGCCACTGTACAGCATCAGCAAATCACGGTAAATCATGGCTAAGAAGCCTAGCCACTGAATCAGCCTTTCCCGACTGTGATTGGACATTTCCTTGGCCAGCTGCAAAAGCTGTTCCACCCCAAGAGTGCCTGCCGCCGAAGCCAGGTCAAAGGCCTGAGTCTGCAAATTCAACAGCTCCTCATCCTGCATGGCCAGTGCCTTTGACACACTGCCATCGGCAATTGAGGCCAATTTGCCAGCCAAAGGCTCCTCTATCCCCTGCTGGTGCAATATTGCCACCAGCTCCTCAGGTTGAAGAATGCCAAATTCCACCCGCATACAACGGGAAATAATAGTATCCAGCAAGGCTGATGGCCTGCTGGTGAGCAGAATAAAAACAATCTGTCCCGAAGGCTCCTCAATGGTTTTCAACAGGCAATTGGCAGCAGCCTCATTCATTTTGTCTGCCTCCTGCATAATAACCACCCGCCGTTCTGACAAAAGAGGAATACGGGCTATCTCCTCCTGCAGCTTTCTAACCGCCTCAATCCGAATGGCAGGTGCTGCCTTGGTTTCGCTTTCCGGCTGAATCTGGAAAAAATCCGGATGGGTGCCAGCTGCCAAAGCTCGACAAGCCTTGCAATGACCACAGGCCTGATTGTTAACAGGAGCATGACATAGTATGGCCGCCGCCATGGCCTCTGCCACCAGGGATTTGCCTACCCCATCTGTACCGCAAAACAGCATGGCATGGGGGACTCTATCCTCCTGCTGCATTAAGCACAGCTGGGCTACAACCTGCTTATGACCTACAATATTGTTCCACTGCATATTCATAACAGCAAGGCCTACATATACAAATCTACCAGCATACCGCGAATCGCATCATGACTGGCTACAATATCCAGCTGCTTGGTCTGGCCTAGACGGATTTTCTCTGCCATATTTTCCAGCTCCCGGTCAATTTTCCGGACAGTAGTATATACCTTTTGCCGGCCCATTCTGTCCCAGCCTGCCTGGGTGTTAACAGAGTACATCTGAGAAACCACCGTGCCAACAAAGTTTTTGATTAATCCCCTATAGGACTTCAATTCATCATAGGTAGGTGTCTTGGTAAGGCGCTGTCCCTGCTCATCAATCTTGTCCAGCATTTGCTGCAGCTGCTCACGAGACATTTCCCCCTGCTGATCCTCCAGCTCTGAGGCAAAATCTCCCTCCAGAGAGGCTGCTCTGTGACCGGCATCCATATTTCTGGAGGCCAGTGTAGGCCTAGTACCTAAACCATCTATTTTCATAAATAACCACTCCGTCATTTTACAATTTTACTTAACTAATTAATGATAGCATGTAGGAAAAAAAATAACAATGAAAACCCCAGTCTAAAATCAGTTTTTTGCGAATTACCTTGGATTTGTTCTTTTTAAATAGCAAATAATATTCTGACAAAAGAAAATTTCGTATTTCTGAAAAATACACTTGACTTTTCCCCATGTATAAATTATAATTCCCTTAACACTTTGAAATATATTAACTTGATGAAGAGGAAAAGGTTGTTTTTCTTAGCCCAGAGAGCCGGCGGCTGGTGTGAGCCGGTGTAAGTGAAATAGCTGTCCACCTTGGAGAGGCCGACGAGGAGCCGGACGGGCTAGCCCGATACAGCAGCTTTGAGTTGCACCTTGTGGTGTAATTTGGGTGGTACCGTGGAGTTTATGCTTCGCCCCAATTATGGGGCGAAGCTGTTTTTATTTTAGGAGGATGTATGATGAAGGTTTTAATCGCAGATGGCGTTTCCCAGATGGCTGTAGACATTTTGAAGGACGATTTTGATTGTGATGTTCGTGACAAGCTGCCCGCTGAGGAGCTGCTGTCTATTATTCCGGACTATGATGCTTTGATTGTCCGCTCTGCCTCCAAGGTAACTGCTGAGGTTATTGCAGCTGCCAAGAATTTGAAGATTATCGGCCGTGCCGGTGTAGGTGTAGATAATATTGATGTTGCTGCTGCCACCGACAAGGGCATTATTGTTATTAATTCCCCAGGCGGTAATACCATTGCTGCCACTGAGCATACCTTTGCCATGATGATGGCTATGGCTCGTCATATTCCTATTGCCAATGAAACTCTCCAGAAGGGCGAGTGGAACCGCAAAAAATACACCGGTGTTGAGCTGAAAGGCAAGACTCTGGGTGTTATCGGCATGGGCCGTATCGGCAGCGGTGTAGCCAAGCGTGCTTTGGCCTTTGACATGAAGGTTATCGGTTACGATCCATATATCAATGAGGAACGCTGCAAGGATATGGGCGTTGCTGTTGGCACCTTTGATGAGGTTGTTGAAAAGGCTGATTTTATTACCGTTCATATGCCTCTTACTGATACCACCCGCAATATGATTAACAAGGATGTTATGGCTCGCATGAAGAAGGGCGTTCGCCTGGTTAACTGTGCCCGTGGCGGTATTATTAATGAAGAGGATCTGCGGGAGGCTGTTCTCTCCGGTCAGGTAGCTGGAGCTGCTATTGATGTATTTACCAGCGAGCCTATTCCTGCTGACCATCCACTGCTTGGTGTTCCAGGCATCTATGTTACCCCTCATCTGGGCGCTTCCACTGTAGAGGCTCAGATTGGTGTAGCTGTAGATGTAGCCCAGGGTATCAAGGCTGCTCTCCACGGTGAGCCTGTTATGACTGCTGTAAACATGGCTCCTGTTTCCCAGCAGGTTATGAATGTTATTACTCCTTACTTCGATTTGGCTGAGCGTCTGGGCTGTGCAGCTCGTGCTTTGGCTGATGGCGCTATCAAGAAGCTGGAGGTTACCTACAATGGCGATATTGCTGATGTAAACACTAAGATGGTAACTACTGCTGTAGTAAAGGGTATGCTGGATTCTGAGATGGAAAAGACCGTTAACTATGTTAATGCTCCTGGTCTAGCCAAGGAACGCGGCTTGAAAATCAGCGAAATTCAGGATAAGGATACTGAGCGCTTTGCCAGCACCATTACTGTTACTGCCTATACTGCTCAAAAGACTGTCAGCGTACAGGGTACTCTCTTTGGTGACAAGGGCCGTATCATAAAGATTGACGACAACCGGGTTGACTTGGATCCACATGATTGCATCCTGATTTGCCCTCATATTAACCGTCCTGGTGTTATTGGCCAGGTTGGTTCCATTATGGGTGCTGCTGGTGTAAATATTTCCAGCATGCAGGTAGGTACTACCAGTGTTGAAGGCACCAGCCTCATGATTCTTACCTTGGACAAGGATGTACCAAAGGATGTTATCAAGCTGATTACTTCTATGGAAGGCATCTTTGGCGCTAAGGTTATCCTTTTCGACGCTAACTAATAAATATGGCCCTATGTCCCCCCAACGGGGGATATAGGCTATCTCGTTATAAATTGTGAACTAGAACCCAAGGAGGTTATTATTTTGGAAGCAAATCGTATTTATAACTTTAACCCAGGTCCATCCATGCTGCCATTGGAGGTGCTCAAGGAGGCTCAAGCTGAGTTCCTGAATTTCCAGAACACCGGTATGTCCATTTTGGAAATCAGCCATCGTGCTCCTGCCTATGATGCAGTACACAATCAGGCCAAGGCTGATATTCTGGAACTGATGGGACTTGGTGATGATTATGAGGTTCTCTTTATTCAGGGTGGTGCCAGCATGCAGTTTGACATGGTGGCTATGAACTTTGCTACCCCTGAAAAGCGTGGTAACTATGTGCTGTCTGGCAGCTTTGCCTCTAAGGCCTGCAAGGAAGCTGAAATTCTTGGTCGTGGCTATGTAGCGGCTTCTAGCAAGGATACCAACTTCAAGCATATTCCTACTCAGGAGGAAATCAAGCTTAGCGATGATGCCGCATATCTCCATGTTTGCTACAACAACACCATTTATGGTACTGAATATCACTACATTCCTGAAACTGGCAATGTACCATTGATTGCTGATATGTCCTCTGATATTCTTTCCCGTCCTTTGGACTTCTCCAAGTTCAGCCTGATTTATGCAGGCGTGCAGAAGAATCTTGGCCCTGCTGGTGTTGCTCTGGTAGTTGCTAGACGCTCCATGCTGGAAAAGAGCCCTGAGAATCTGCCTACTATGCTGCGTTATGATACCTATTACAAGAAAAATTCCCTCTACAATACTCCTCCTGCCTTTGGCATCTACATGGTAGGCAAAACTGCCAAGTGGATAAAGGCACAGGGCGGTCTGGAGGTTATGGCAGAGCGCAACAAGAAGAAGGCTGCTTTGGTATATGCTGCTATTGATAGCAGCAATGGCTTCTATGCTGGTCATGCTGACAAGGATAGTCGTTCCTTTATGAACGTTACCTTCCGTCTTCCTAATGAGGAGCTGGAAAAGAAGTTTGTAGCTGAGGCTCTGGAACAGCAGCTGGGTGGCGTTAAGGGCCATCGTTCTGTAGGCGGTATGCGTGCATCTATCTACAATGCTATGCCTTATGAGGGCTGTGAGAAACTGGCTGACTTTATGGAGAAATTCCGCAAGGCTAATGCCTAAATAAAACTAAAAAGTTTCATCAAAAAGCTCCTGAATTGGCTTCACCTGCCATTTCAGGAGCTTTTTGCATATTAGTTATTTTCCAACTGACTGGTTTTATACAAAGTATAGCCTTCGTAATAATAGCTATGGTCTATGCCTTTCATATAAACTTCTCGGTCTGTAATCTGATTGGTTAAGGCATTTTGCAAGAGAAATTTTATCTCAATATCCTTTACCGGACTGCGCTCCATAGCCAGTAGATAATCTTCTTTATCCACCTCGCTCCAATCCACAACCTGCTGAATTTCCTTTTTCAGCATTAAATCAAGCCATATGCGGGTGCTGCGGCCATTTCCCTCCCGAAAAGGATGAGCTACATTCATTTCTACATATTTTTCCACAATTTGCTGGAAACTTTGCTGAGGCATTTTTTCAATACTCTTTAAGGCTTCCTTTAAGTACATTACAGGGGCAAAACGAAAATTTCCCTTAGCAATATTTACTGTTCTAATTTTTCCAGCAAAATCATATATATCACCAAAAAGCTTTTTGTGAATTGCTGACAGACAGCTAAAAGTACCAGGCTCCAAGCTATCCAAAAAACCACTTTCAAACATCTCCAAGGCTCTTTTTTTGCTAAGCCGTTCCTCCTGCCTAGCCAACTCCACTGCATCTATTACCCCCAGCTTATTCTCTAACATATAATCACCTGCTTTTCTATATGAGGTTGCATATTCATAATCATCATTACTGATGATTATACCACAAGACAAAAACAAAATGTATATTCATATCGCTACAGGCACCATTACCAACAAATTCTGATTTGTCGAGCCAAATGCTAATCTTAGCAATGGCATACATATACGATTTCTGCAGGCATGGCATATACCCTTACAGGCACGCTCGCGCTATATTGATGTGCCTCACGC
>SAMEA3663047__coassemble_109_pt1 | contig 34560 bp, 39 predicted proteins | sample SAMEA3663047__metabat2_low_PE_027 | metagenome-assembled genome bin SAMEA3663047 (sample SAMEA3663047) | pig gut metagenome | biome: pig gut; feature: pig-associated habitat; material: faeces | place: France | collected 2012 | reverse complement strand
TGAGGAATGATAATGAAGATAGAATTCTTGTCCTTAATGGGGAAATATCTAACGAAACCTGGTATGGTGATGAAATCACTCCACAGATTTTTAGAAGCGAGCTTAACAGCGGACAGGGCAAGGTTACTGTGTGGATTAATTCTCCTGGGGGAGATTGTTTTGCTGCTGCGCAAATTTATAATATGCTCATGGAATATCCAGGATGTGTTGATGTACACATTGATGGTATTGCTGCTTCCGCTGCTTCGGTGATAGCCATGGCAGGCAATCATGTAGCAATTTCCCCTGTGGGCATGATGATGATTCATAATCCTGCTACAGTGTCAATCGGCGATGAGCGGGAAATGAAGAAAGCCATGGATATGCTATCTGAGGTGAAGGAGTCCATTATTAATGCCTATGAGATAAAGACAGGGCTGCCTAGAAAACAGCTTTCCAATATGATGAATGCGGAGTCCTGGTTCAATGCCAGAAAGGCTTTGGAGCTGGGGTTTGCGGATAGTGTCTTGTACGATGGCGATGATGACGATGACATTAAAGATGAGGGTATGATTTTTTCAAGAGCGGCAGTGACAAATTCACTGCTGGATAAGTTAAAAGCTCAGATGACAAAACCTGATAACCGGGTTGAGGCATCTGTATTTCATAAGCGTTTGGAATTAATTGGAGGAATGTAAAATGGATAAGATTATGGAACTTAGAGATAAGCGTGTAAAGCTGTGGGAAGAAGCAAAGAATTTTTTGGATTCCCACACTGATGAGGATGGCAAGCTTTCTGCTGAGGATGCTGCTGCCTATGAAAAGATGGAAGCTGATGTTGTGGAAATGAAAAAGGCTATTGATCGCCTGGAGCGTCAGGCTGCTATTGACAGAGAGCTTGATAAGCCTACCAGTAAGCCTATTACGAATCAGCCGGAAAATGCAAAGCCAGCAGGCGGCTTCCGGGCAACCGATGAATACAAGCAGGATATGCTGACTGCCATGCGTACCCGTTTCCGCAATATCAGCAATGTGCTGCAGGAGGGCAATGATCAGCAGGGCGGCTATCTGGTGCCGGTAGAATATGATAACCGGCTTATTGATGTACTCAACGAGGAGAACATCATGCGCAGCCTTGCAACAAAGATAACCACCTCTGGAGAGCACAAGATTAACATTGCAGCAACCAAGCCTGCTGCGGCATGGATTGAGGAGGGCGGTGCACTGACCTTTGGTGACGCTACCTTTGACCAGATTATGATGGATGCCTACAAGCTCCATGTGGCTATCAAGGTAACTGAGGAGCTTCTCTATGATGCTGCCTTTAATCTGGAGGGTTATATCATTGACCAGTTCGGCAAAGCTCTGGCCAATGCTGAAGAGGATGCCTTCCTGAATGGAGATGGCAAGGGCAAGCCTATGGGTGTTTTTGACACCACAAATGGCGGTCAGTACAACACTACCACTTCTACGGCAAATATCTCTGCTGATGATATTATCAATCTGGTATACACCTTGAAGCGTCCATACCGCAAGAGTGCAGCCTTTATCACTAATGACAAGACTTTGGCTTCTCTCCGTAAGCTGAAGGACAACAATGGAGCATACCTCTGGCAGCCGGCCCTTACTGCAGGTGAGCCGGACCGTCTCTTTGGCTATGCTATCCACACTTCTCAGTTTGCTCCGGAAGCTGCCGCAGGAAAGCCAGCCATGGCCTTTGGTGATTTCTCCTACTACAACATTGGTGACCGTGGTTCCCGCTCTATGCAGGAACTGAAGGAGCTGTTTGCAGGCAATGGCATGGTAGGTTATGTGATGAAGGAGCGTGTTGATGGCCGCCTGATTCTTCCAGAAGCTGTACAGATTCTGAAGATGAAGGGCACTGCTTCTTCCTAAGAAGGTGAAGGCATATGCTGGTAACGCTGGAAGAAACCAAGGAATATCTAAGGATTGATGTGGATTATGATGATGGGCTGATTGAAGGCTTTATAGCCACAGCCCAGGAGCTGTGCCTTACAATCCTTAGAAAAAGCGAGCTGGAATTGGCTGGGGGTAATCCCCAGCTAAAGACAGCCGTTTTTTATGCTGTGGCATATCTCTATGAGCACAGGGAAGAAGCAGATCATAAGAATCTGGTGCTGACACTGAGGGCTCTTTTATCAGGACTTAGAAAGGATGTGTTTTAATGAAGGTTGGAAAAATGAGATACAGGGTTACTCTGCAAAAGCCTTCCGAGGACACAGATGAATTTGCTAATCCTAAAGATGAATGGGTGGATGTGTCTACCATCTGGGCGGATATTGTGCCGGTGAGTGGCAGGGAATATTTTGCAGCACAGCAGAATATGTCTGAAACACAGTATAAAATCTACATCCGCTTCCTTGATGGCATTACACCTAAAATGCGTATGATGGCTGGAAATAAATTTTATGAGATTTTTACAGTTCTGGGGGATAAGCGAAGCGGCCTTCTTACCCTGATGGTAAAGGAGATTCTATGAGAAGGAAGAAAAGCAATGAATCCCTGTCAGCTCTTTTAGACATTATCGGGACTAATGCCGCCAAGGCTGCCAAGACCGCTTTAAAAGAAGGAGCTGATGGTGTGGTGGAAGATGCCAAATCAAGATGTCCTGTAAAAACAGGAGCCTTGCGTGACTCCATTCATGCTGAGGTTAAAAGAAATGGTACATACATCAAGGTAGTGGCGGATGCACAAAATGATGGAGTTTATTACGGCAAGGTCGTAGAATTTTCGCCAAAGATAAACAAGCCATTTCTTTATCCGGCTATAGATGCAGCCAGGGACAGTATCAGGGATAATATTGCCAGGGCAGTAAGGGAAGGGCTGAAAAAGAGGTGATTTTATGCTTGAAATAATGTTAAAAGCCATGAAGGAGGATAGGGAGCTTGCCGGGATGGGAATATACCATCAGGCCAGCCCTCATGGCTGCAGGTTTCCTAATATTGTCTATAACATAATTTCCGATGTGCCGGCTCTCCATGCTGACAATGAGGAAATACAGAGCAGAATGACCGTAAGAATACATATTGTCACCAAGGCAGGCGGTCATGCCGGGATTTATAGACGGGTAAATAAGATAATGTCTGGGCTGGGCTTTATGAGAGTTCAGACAGTAGAGTTTTTAGAGGACGGCCTTAAAGTACTGGCCGTTGATTACAGAATAGGAGTTGATTCGTAATGGCAGCACCAAAAGCAGGAATAACTAATTCACCATTTATTGGGTTGCAGGGATTTCATGTAGCCAAGATGGTTGATGATCAGGCAGGAGGCACTGCTTCCTATGAGGAAATACTGGCAGTGCCCCATATCAGGCAGATTGCCATAAAGGCACAAAATTCCAGTGCTACCCTTTATGCAGATAATCAGGCTGTGGATTCAGCCAGTACCACATCTGAGTATGAGCTGACCATAGATGTGGCGGCTCTGCCTTTGGAATATAAGGCATATCTTCTTGGCCATGAGCTAAAGGATGGAGTAATGACCGCCAGCAAAGAGGATGTTTCTCCTTATTTTGCTGTGATGTTTGAGAGCACCAAGAAAAATGGCAAAAAGCGTTACTGCAAATTCCTAAAGGTGCAGTTCTCTGAGCCGGATGAATCCCCTCAGACCAAGGCAGACAGCCTGCAGTACAATACTCCTTCTTTGACAGCCAAGGCAATATACCGCACATCTGACGGTGTGGCATATAAGCAGGCAGACGAGGAAACCACAGGCTTTACGAGTGAAATGGCAGCAGCCTGGTATACGGAGGTGTAATAAATGGAAGTACCATATATTGTAATTGCTGGCAAAAAAATAGAGCCTGCTCCGCCTAAAATGAAGGTGTGGCGGGCTTTTTTAAAAGAGGCAGATAAGGATAGAGGTTCTGAGCAGCTTGAAGAATTTCTAAATGACCAGATTCAGTTAATCATTCTGGCATTTGGCAGGCCGGAGATTACAGAGGACAGTATCGATGAGAATCTGGAAATAAGCGAGGTTGTACCTCTTGTCAGAAAACTGTTCAAGTGGATTCAGACCATGACATTTCAGAAGCTGGCACAGGCCCCAAATGCAGAAACGGGGAAGGCTTAGCACTTTCCCCGTATGAACACATATTGAATTATTATGAACGGCTTCAGTCTGCCTATGGGTGGACTGTGGCTGAGATTGATGAATCAGAGATTGATGTGCTTTTAGGGCAGATGGTGGTTCTGGCAAAGAAGAATTTAAAGCCAGCCTTTATTGAAGATGTTATGGGATAACTTTTAAGGATGTGAAAAAATGGCTAAAGGTCAGGAAATTGAAGAACTTTATATCAGCCTGGGGCTTAATATTGATGACCTGAAACTTGGCTTCGATACCGCCGGCAAGACCGTTAGCCAGGCTATCACCAGGCTGAACAGTGAAAACAAGAAGATTCAGCTAAAGACAGATGTTGACTTGTCGAAGCTGGAGGGAGTAGGCAACGAGCTTGATAAGATTCGCCTAAAGCATGAGGCCATCAATAGGCAGTTGGAGATTCAAAGGCAGAAAGAAGCAATCCTTCAGGCACAGCTGCAAAGGTCCATGAATGACCATGGCTTGGATCACGGTCTTACCCAAAGGGCACAGATGAATCTTCTTTATCAGCAGAAAACTGTAGCAAATCTTGAAGCACAGCTCCGTTCCCTTGGTACAGCCTTTAACCAGACTACACCGAAATCAAACGGATTCTTTTCCTCCCTTGTAACAGGGGCTGGACGAGCAAAGACAGGTATTGGGGAACTGACAGGTTCCTATACCATTCTTTCCGCCAAAATGGCTGCCTTTATGGCTGTGGCTTCAACAGGTGCCGGGCTTTTCAGCATGACCACTGCTGCCATGAACGCAGGTCAGGCCACATACCGCCTTACTCAAAGACTCCATATGAGTGCTGCGGAAGCAGGAGAGCTTAAAAGAGTATTCAGCCTTGCAGGAGCTGACCTTAACAGCATAACGCCATTTATAGCAAGGCTGGATAAACAGCTCATGACCGCTGGGGAAAATGGTAATAATACCACTAAGGCACTGGAGAAATTTGGTATTTCTCTGGTGGCGGATAATGGTCATTTATTAGCCATTAATGAACAGTTAGCCAGACTTGCCAAGGGCTGTGAAAATGCAGTAGCAGCAGGCGAGGAGGAAGCCTTTACAGCAGAAGTTCTGGGGGCCAAGGGAGCGGCCCTTATTCCTGTGCTGCAGGACTATAACGACCTTCTGGAAATTTCCAAAAGCATAAAGACCACAGGACTGTTGAATCCGCAGGAAGCACATGAAACATGGCTTGAATGGCAGAAAATGACCATGGAAATGGGACAGCTTAAGATGGCCATGGGTGCAGCACTATTGCCTATAACAAGGGATTTAATGCCGGATGTGGTGAAAATGTTTCAGGGCATGGTTCAGTTTATCAAGGATAACAAGGAAGCTATTGTGGATTTGGGACAGGCCATTGTGTCTGCCATGGGAGTAGCCAAGGATATGATAGCAGATGTGGCGGATATGCTGGACAGTGCAGGAATAAATGCCAAAAATTTCAGGGATGTCATGACGGATATTAAGGCAATAAACAAGGCAGGTCAGGGAAGAACACTATTTTCCAGTGCTTTGGTTGGTGCAGGAGTAGGTGCTGCAGCCGGCTCATTTCTGCCAGGTCCCGGCACAGTGGTAGGTGCACTTGCAGGAGCCGGCCTTGGCCTTTATGGAAGTTATGAAATCCTGTCATCTTCCAATGCTGCCAAAAAGCAGAAACAGCTGATTCTTGATGAAGAGCAAAAGAAAAAGAAACCAAAGAAAAATAAGGGGAATGGGAAAGTTCCTGATAACACAGCGGCAATTCTGGCAGAACAAAAAAAGGCCGCAGAGGAAGCGGCTAAAGCAAATAAGGAGTTAGAGGAAAGTCTTTACAGCCTTACCCACAGTGATTTGGATAATTCCCTTCATGCCATTGATGTGGAAATGAAAAAGTACGAGGAGCGTGGGGCATCAGAAATTGAAATTGCCAGAGTGACTGAAGCCAAAAAGGCTAAAATTCTAAAGCAGTTTAATGAAGATGTAGCTCAGTCCATTGATTCCATCTGGAAATCAGAGCTTCAGAACCGGCTTGATTCCATTGACCGTGAAAAGGAAGCATGGAAGCAGAAGGGGCTTGATGAGGTAAAGGCCACGGAGTGGGCCGAGGAAAAGAAAAGACAGCTCCAGCAGGAAACAGCCCTTCATATGTTTAAGGAGCAGTATAAATACCTTAAAATCTACAGAACAGCAATGGCAGGTTATGGCACAGAGGAAGAAAAGCGGCAGACGGCCATGAGCAATATGCTCACGCAGCTTCGTAAGGATGCTGATCTTCCAGAGGATGCCTGGACTACTCCCGGAGAGATGCTGGGATTCAGCGATATCTATAAAAAAGCGAAGCAGAACATTGTACCTATTTATGATAAAATGCCAGAGCACTTTGTCTGGAAGGGGACAGATGCTGTTCCGATGTTTGAGCCAGGATATGAAGATTCCATGGCAAATATGAGTCAGGCAGTAAGTGGTGCCAGCGACACACCGGGTGGTTTTCAGAATATCAATTACAACCTGAATGTGAATATCAGCGGTCTGGAGGATGTAGGCAATCAGGTAGCACAGACTGCAGCAAAGAAGATAATTGAAAGGCTGCCGGGGAATAATAATTACAAGGTTTCATATGGGAGCTGATATAAATGCGTATAAAAATAGGAGAGGCAGTTTCTCTTTCAAGACCGGATAGTTGGAAAATATCCCCGGACGATAGGCAGTCCATCATCGAAACCGATGGTGGCAATGTGGTGCAGGATTATGGACATATTGCCAGCGGGGATAAAATCAGCTTGTCTGCTACATTCTATAAAGAAGAATTCCAAAAGCTCTGGCAGTATTTTCATGCCAGAACCATTGTTGATATGATAGATCACAACGGAATTATATGGCAGGGCATGAGAGTCAGGGTGATTTCCTATGGCTATGAGGAACGTTTCGAGAATTATATTAACTGCGAGCTGGAATTATGGAGGATCTAAATGAGTGAATACATTTCTTTATATATGAACAATCCTACTAATGGTGGGACTGATGGAACGGCGGTGTCTGAGAATATGTCCCAGACATCGCCTGTTTCTGTGGTTTTGAATGCCACAGAAAATGAGACAAAGGCAGTAAAGGCAGCTCTCAGGTGCAGTGAAGGCTATAAAACGAGTGGTAAAACCAAGGTTTCCTTTGCTTTTTGGGATGGAGCTTCCTACAAGGACACTGGCGGCAGCATAGAAAAGTGGCAGGTGGCCAAGGATAATGATTTCACAGAGGAAACAGTACTAAATGAGGGAGAGTGGAAAAATTCTCTGGAAATAGAGGATGTAATAAACAGTAAAAACTATTGCTTCTGGCTGAAAATTGCAGCGGATTCCACAGAAGCACCTCATACGGATAAAACAGTTTCCATTCATATTGAGGGAACCATTGAGGAGGATGTGTAATGAAGTACATAAATCCATACTATCCGTGGTTTACCAGCATTGGCAATGTGAAATACTCAGGCAGTAAGGATGGATGCCTTGCTGCAGATGGCTGGGGCATTGTTGTATTGGACGAGGATACAGGCACTCATATGAAGATGTCTTTTGATATGATGATTACATCAAGCTATATGAATGAGTACACGGCTGGATTTTATTTTAAGTCAGTGAGAGATAAAGCCGTTGACGATGTATTTTTATATGTAAATAACAGTAATTATATGGAAATAAGACTGGCGAATAAAAATGTACTTACAACCAGCTTTAAAGTGAGTCTAGGCATTTGGTATCATGTGTTCCTGGATGTGGATACTGTGGCGGGATGCATTACCGTATATGTTGATGGAAATAAGATAGGCGAATATACAGACTATGTAAAAACAGGTGCAATGGCAAAAGATTTCAGATTTTATTTGAATTCCAGGTATTACAAGCTGAAAAACATGATTGTAACTGATGGGGAACTGTCTATCAACGAAACAATTATGGAAGTGGAAACTTCGATTGAAAGCTGTGAGTGGAATGAGGCCCAGGATGGATACAGCACAGAGGATATAGGCAAGAAAATTGTGCTAAAGCCAGCCAGAACTAAGATTGATGGCTATACTATCACGGCTGTTGGTATGGTCTGGGAGAATGCTCTTGGCTCAGATAATGTACCGTCCGTCAATATATCAATGGGCCAGAAATCAAAAAAAGTCCGGCTCCCATCGGGCAACAGCCATAATGCAGGGGCCTGCTTTGACAAAGTGGCTGCTCTTGAAAATATAGTTGTTACATCGGCAGAATAAAGGATGGTTTGTATGGCAGAATTAAAGAATCCTGTTCTTTGTATAACAGCAGGAAAAAACAGTTCAAGTCTGAATCAGTCCGCAGCCTTTGCATCAGTCACTCCTGTTAAATCCCTTGTAAAATCTCCTAAAGTATTTGCCACAGTAAATAAAAGCAAAACAGTTATTGGAAGTCCTCGTGTCTTTGTAAGCGTAACCGAGGGAAGTCCTGTGTTTTCCCTTAGCTGCGATACAAGAAATGCAGTAATTAAGGATTTTGCCATTAATGGAGATGTGCTGCTGGCAAATGTTGAAAATGCTGTGCTTATGGCTGACTCCTGCAGGAAGCTGACAGCAGCTTGTGAGATTTATGCTGACAGCTCAATAACTTTTACAAGACCTGGAGAAGCTGTTCCTTTTAATATGCAGGCTGACTCAAAGTGCAGGGTGCTTAAATCATATAAAATTTATGCTGACAGCACTGTCAGAAGCCGCAGGGAAGCAGAGCCTGTAGATTTTGATATGCAATTTGACAGCCTGCTCATTATCCGGCAGGGATTTTCGATTAAAGGCGATGGTATTCGCAATGTTCAGAGGCCGTTTTCCCTGTTTTTCGATTCCTGCCTAAAGATGCCATATGATACAACTTTTATTCCTGCCCATACTGATGAGCCATCATCACCATTCATCATACCGCCCCAAAAGGCTGAATATGGCATGGTAAGCATGAAGATTTCCCTAAATGAGCTTACCCTGTCAGACAGCTTTGAAATGGAGACTACCTACCCTGTGAATGTCCTAGATGCCATATCTGGTATGATTTTTGACTATAGATACAGCTATGTTATCGGGGAAACAGACCAGCAGGATATGACCATTACTGCCAGCGGTATGTATGATGTGGACAGGATTCTCTATATGCCAATGAAGTATTCGGAAGGACGCATTAAACACAAGGCTGGCTACCATGCCAAAAAGATTGCGGGGGCTTTGGGAAAAAAGCTCAATATAGCCATTGATGATTTCACCCACAGCAGTACCTGGGTAGGAAATGGGCAGACATATGAGAGCATTATATCTTCTCTCTTTGGCTGGACATCAGAAATTCCCCATAGGCAGATTAATGTGTTTTTGAGAGCTGCAGATAATTCCATTAATATTATTCAGCGCGGGCATGAGGCAAAGACCACAGATATAAGCAGCACCCACCACACAAGGCCACAGTTTCACAGGGAACTGGTCAGAACGATGTGGAGCGGGAAAAGCAGTAATGGCACTATTGCTTCGGTTCAGAACATTAACATTGAGCCTATACCATTTTCTGGGACCATAACCTTCGGGGACAGCAGCTGCAGTTATATTTCCGGCTATCTGGTGCAGGAAACTGTAAATGGTGACAGCAGCGAATACAGCTATGAAGGCAGCAGTGAAACAGGGATGTATCTTTCCAGTAAAAACATTCGTCATTCGGATGGAAGCCGTACCGTCATAACATATAATTACAATATGGGAGCTGGAGGGGTACGGATTCTTGGAGAGGAAAAAGAAATAACCTACGACAAAAAGGACAGAATTCAGAGCCGGCGGCTTACAGTTCATGCACCTCTGGGCAACGGCTTTTATGGCACCAGTGTGTATGTTGATGGAGAATATCAGGGTTCTTCCATAAGCACAGGCTCTCCATCCGGTGTGGCTTCAAGGTATATGAGAAATGAGGAGAGTATTACTCTTGGAGGTGCCAGATATTCTGGCAGTTCTGATAGAAACGATGGCAATTCATTCATAGATGAAGCTAATTTTCCAGTTGAGGAATCCGACATATTAAAAAGGCTTACCAAAGAGCTTAAGTGGCTTAACAGGCGGATAAAGGAAACAGTCAGCATGGATATTTACAATTATGGCCATGCCTTGGATTTCTTTGAGAAAATCCGCTTTAATGGGCATGATTATTTTCTCGTATCCAATGAAATCAGCCAGACCACAAGAGAGCTTAAGCAGAGTATTACCATAGTGAGGTGGTATTGATGGATTACATAGGAAAGCTGTCTGATAGTGTTGAAGAAATCTATAAAGCGGCAGAGCAGGCAAAGCACCCCAGCAATATAGGTGCTCTGCCGGGTGTTTTGGGGGGCGATGGAACAGTAACCATCAAAGGAAAGAATTACTATGCTGTTTTTGTATCCACTGTCAGGAATGTGGCAGGAGTAAGGGTGTGGTGTCAGATTGCGGACAACTACAGGGCTGTGGTAATAGGAGGTGCGTGATGTATCAGACAGTAATAGAGAGCTGTAATGGAAGGACAGCAGTAGATATTTTAGGAAGAAGCTATTTTGTAGCCGGCTCTGCTCCGGTGGTACCGGGCAAGAAGATATGGACTGATGGAAAAATCATATATGGCAATATCGCTGCAGGCAGTTCTTCATATATTCCTGTAACCGGTGATTTGATATATGTTAATCATGCCAGAGAGCTTTTTGTTATTAGCGGTTTTCAGGCACGGAGAATAGGCTGTGCCAAAAACATTATTATTGGCAGCAGGGGCAATGAATTTGCCATTCTGGTAGATGGCAAAGGATATATGTGTGGTGCTCAGAAAAAAGCTGATGAGTATACGTTATGTGCTGCAGTTCTGGAAAATGGAGATTTTATGTCGGTCAGTGTAAATCCAGAGGACTGCATGACGGAATGCCATCAGAAAAGCATATGGTATCCTGGGAAAATGCCGGTAATGATGAGCTTTAGAGCACTATGGGATGGTTTAAACTATGGTGCAGATTTGAGACGGTCAAAGTATGTTTCCAAGCCTCTTATACTTCATATTGGGAATGGTAAAAAAATTACTATTGACTACACCGAGGAATATATGGCAGAGGATAGTTCAGCAACCCGTAGTTTTGCTGAGGCAAATCTTCCCAAAGAGCCGCAATGGCTGGAAAGGGCATACTGCTACACCTATTATGTTCCACTCGAAGCAAGCGTGGTAGTTTGCGACTGTGTATGCAGTCAGCAGGGGATTACACTGCTTTTAAAGGTAGCAAATAAAGTCACCGCCACTGCCAGGGCAGTAGCATACAAGCAGCAGAACACATATATTTATGATAAGGATGGAGTGCTGCTGACAATATTATGTAAAAGAATTGACGGTCATGGTCAGCAGGAGTGGAAAGAACAAATAAAAGAGGGGATTCCCGATCATAGCAAGGATGAAAAAGGTCAGTGGGAAAATGGATATGGTTCTATGTACACACCGATATCCCACTCTGCAATATATCGGTGTATATATGATTGGGATGGTAGAAAATTAAAAAGTGAAAGGATATACTCGGAGGCTTCAATAACAGGAAGTACGCATGAAAGCAGTGCCCAGAAGAATAAAATTTTTAAAAATACGCATTCCTGCACGATTGATGGTTATGAAGTTATATACAAATATTCATTGAGTAAAAATGGAGCTAATATCTATAAGACAGTGACTGTTCAGTTTGATGATTTTTTATGGGATTCAGGATTGAATCTTTATGTGGCAAGCATAAGAAAACATCGAAATATTTACTATGTGGTTGTTAGAAATCCAAGCAGCAGCAATGAATTTTCTCATGCCGTTATTGCTGTTGATTCAGAAAAGGCGGTTATCATAGAAGAACTTAAAGAGGGTGTGGATTGGGACCTGGAAAGCTTTGTGTATAATAACTATCCTGCGGCAGTATATCGTATGTACGAAAGTGAAAAATACTATTACGAAACAGGGAAAATATCCTTTCATAAGTGTGCTCCTTCAACCATGTTTATTTCTTATGTAAAAAAGAGTGTACGCAATCAGATACAGGAGGTAGATGAAAATTGAATGTAGAGCAGTTTATTATCATAGCCTTTACGGCACTATTAAGTTTTCTTTCTGGCAGGGCACAGAATATAGCCAGCCGGCACGATGAGGAATCTGCCAAAAAGCAGGAGCAGTTTCAGCATATTATCGAGCAGCAGAGGGAATTTTCTCTATGGCAGGCAAATATTACAAAGCAGATAAAGGAGCTTGATAGGAAGCTGGGCCTTATTTCAATATGTACAGACCGCCTGAGAGATGGCGGCCTTATTCTTTTGAGGGACAGGATAATACAGTCCTGCCGCATATTTATAGAGCGGGGTGCAATTCCTATAACTGCCCGGAACAATATCCGTGATATGTACAAATGCTATCACGATGAGTTCAATGGTAATGGCGATGGGGAGTATTATTTCAAGGAAATGATGGAACTGCCTGTAGACCAGGATGTGCCGATTGTTTCTCATTTTGATGTGGGAGGTTCGCATGATAGAAAGAATTAATGTAGCAGATGTAATTGTGGTAGTTGCTCTGTCAGCTGCCTTGATTATTTCTATATATAATGGCTTGAATGAACTTAGCATGAGTATTGCAAGTGGTCTATTGGGCTATATTGGCGGTGCTGGAAAGCACAGCTTAGAGAAGAAGGGAGAGAAGAAAAATGAAGGTATTTATTAATCCCGGCCATGCGCCTGAGGGAAATCCAGATCCTGGGGCCTGCAATGTCTACACAGGTCTTAGGGAGTGTGATGTAGCAGCAGAGGTAGGACGGCTTACAGCCCATTACCTTAACGCAGTGGGCATTGAAACAGAAATCCTGCAGAGTGATAGCCTTTATGAGGTCTGCCAGAAAGCGAATGCTTCAGAGGCAGACCTTTTTATTTCCATCCATTGCAACAGTGCAGCAAATCCCGCTGCCAATGGTACGGAAACATGGTACTGCCATGGCTCTAAGAACGGAGCTAATCTTGCCAAGTACATCAATGGGCAGATATTGTGGACTTTTGATACAGCAGATAGGGGCATTAAAGAAGCCCGGCCTGGTGTCAACGGACTCTATGTCCTGACTAACACGGATATGCCGGCGGTGCTTGTAGAGCTGGCATTTATCTCTAATGAGGATGATGAGAAGATTTTGAGAAATAACCAGGATGATTTTGCCAGAGCCATTGCACGTGGAGTGACTGATTATCTGTGAGGAGGGAGCCATGAATGTTAAAAAGATATTGGTGGCTGTTATTGCTGGTCTTGTTATCGGTGCCGCAGGTATCCTTTGCTTCAGAGGCTGCAGAGCCGACCTACCAGATAACGGAGAGCGAGCTGACGAGGTTAGAACAGAACTTGACGGAGTTATCCGAAATCAGCAGCAGTCAATCAGTGACCTTAGAGAAGCAGAAGGAACAGCTGATGGAATCGGACAGGCAGTTACAGCAGGCCGAGGAGAAGTACAGTCTGCTATCTGTTCAAATGAGGAGCTTGGAGCAGGAAATGTTAGAACAGCAGAACTCATTGGAGAATGCCAGGATATACTTCGAGGAATTCGCCAGAGAGGAACAATTGAAGAGAGATAAGCTGAAGCGTGAAAAGACAGCAGCATGGATTATAGCCGGTGTGCTTCTGTGTGCATGTATAGCTAAATGACTAATAGGCCTGCTTGGAAGAATTATCTTCTGAGCAGGCTTTTTTTTGCTCAAAATTAATATTAATCTCCAAGGATATATAAAGACAGTTCTAAAATCAAATCGTTCTGTCCTTATATTTTTGAAGCAGTAAACCTACGGGTTCGATTTGATTCCTTTTTTCGCTTACAGGTGAAGATAGCATTATGCTGCTTTCAATAAGGTATCTAAGGAGGGCAAAGTGATGGAAAAACATATAGTGCTAGTTTCAGATAGTTTTCCATTCAAAAAAGAGATTTATGTCATGGGTTTATTAAAAGCATTGAGGGTGTGGAGGCATAAACATGAATGAAAATAAAGGATGCGGAGCTGGTGAGGTTAGAACAGACCTTGAGGTAGCTATCCAGTAAACGATACCAGGAGGAATGACAAATGACGGATGAACAGAAAAGGCAGATTGGGTCCTATCGTACTAGAGGTAAAAGCTATAGGCAAATAGCCGAACTGATGAATATGCCAATTAGTACGGTTAAGACATTTTGTAGTCGCAATTTCAAGTCTAATAGTGGAAGTTTATGTGAGCAGTGTGGTATGCCTGTGGAACAGACCCCTGGCAGAAAGCATAAGCGCTTTTGCACTGATAGGTGCCGGATGAGTTGGTGGAACAGTCATCAGGATTTAGTAAAGCGTAAGGCGAATTACTTCATCACATGCCAGCACTGCGGTAAGAGTTTTATTTCTTACGGCAACAAGCATAGAAAGTACTGTTGCCATGAGTGTTATATAGAGGAGCGATATGATGGATAAGTATACACTGACTATTAAGGAAGCCGGGGCATACTTCGGCATAGGCATTAAGAAGTTGCAGCACCTGGCAGCAGATAATCTGGGTGTCTTTGCTATCAAGAATGGCAACAGGTATCTCATCATCAGACCTAAATTTGAGGAGTACCTTGAAAGCATAGAAGAATTATAGTTTATCTGCCAAAAACTAGTTGAATTATCTTTGGAGTAGAGTGATATATAGTAGCGGAGGTGATGACATGCAGCAAACGCCTTTTTCTGAGAGAGAATATCTTTATACCTATGAAGCTATTGAATATTGGGGGCTGAGTCAACGTAAGTTTTACAAATTTTTAGCAGAAGGCACCTATGACTTCATAGCTTACTATGGAAAAAGAAAACTGATCCTAAGAGTAAAGTTTGAGCGCTATATTTGTAAAAATCATGATATATGGGAGGCATTGAAAAGACGTGGCAAAAAGAGACGTTGTACGGAGGGATAATAAAAACAGAATCCTTCGTGTTGGTGAAAGCCAGCGCAAGGACGGCAAATATATGTTTAAATATTATGTTGGTGGTAAACCGTATTTTTTAACAAGCTGGCGATTATTAACGTCAGACAGGCAACCAAAAGGAACAAAGCCTACGCTTTCACTCAGAGAGCTTGAGAAGCAGATAGGAAGGGACTTTGATGCTGGTCTTAATCATAATCTTCAGAATATGACTGTAAGGGAGTTAGTGGACAGATATTTAGCAACCAAGATTAATGTAAAGCCAAATACCCGTGTAAACTATACTTTTGTAAAAAACCTCATGGAAAAGCAGCCCTTCTACGACAAGAAGATAAAATGCATCAGGGTATCAGACGCTAAACTGTTACTAATAAAGCTTCATGATGAAGGGTGTGGTTCAAGTACAATAAAATCGGTACGAGGAGTTCTTCGCCCTGCTTTTCAGCTGGCAGTAGATGATGACATACTGATTAAAAACCCGTTCAGTTTTATGCTGGCCGATGTTCTTGTCAATGACAGCAAAACCAGGGAGGCAATTTCTAGGAAACAGATGAGAAGCTTCCTTAAGTTTATCAAGGACGACATCTGCTACTGCAAATATTATGAGGTCATCTATATCCTGTTCCATACGGGGATGCGAATATCTGAATTTTGCGGTTTGACCATCCAAGACATAGACTTTGATGCCAGGACCATCAATATAGACAAGCAGTTGCAGAGAATAGGAATGAAGCTGACGGTGGAATCCACAAAGACGAATGCTGGCACAAGGGTTCTTCCAATGAGTGATGGCGTATTAGAAATGTTTAAAAGCATTATTGCAAACAGAAAACCACAGAATAATGAGCAGGTTGTGGAGGGTTACTCTGGCTTCCTATACCTGGACAAGGCTGGACTTCCACTCGTGGCCATGCACTGGCAGCACCGGATGAATCATATGGTAAAACGGTACAATGATATATATAAGGAGCAGATGCCAAACATCACACCGCATGTATGCAGGCATACATATTGCAGCAACATGGCCAAATCGGGAATGAACCCAAAGACTCTGCAGTATCTCATGGGGCATTCGGATATAGGCGTCACCTTGAACACCTATACACACCTGGGATTACAGGATGCAAAAGATGAGATGGAACGATTGAAGGATGCTCAGAAGGAATTGGATAAGGACAAAGTTAAAGAACTTCCAGCTACCAAAACAAAGTTCAGAATTGTATAAAGAAAAAATACTCAACCACCTGTGATGTAGCAGGTGGTTTTTCTTTGTCTGCTATGGTATGATAATCTATAGATGTGGTTTCGCATTATGGCAACGATGAAACCATGGTTTCATCGTTAGTATGTGAAGTGTTTTCAATATCTAGCAAGCTCAACTGGTTTCAAAAAAGCTTAAAATGTGAAACCAGCTGAGTATATTCATGCAGGTGTTCGTCTACTATTCGTCTACTATTTTTAGTCACACAATGCGCTTATTTGCGTTTAATTGGCGAATATGTACAAATTGGCTGAGATTTTGATGATTTTGGAAATGGCGTAAATAAGCGTATAACAGGGCACTTTGAGGCATTGCAGGAAGGAAAATTCATATGATTAAGATATTATTTATCTGCCACGGCAATATTTGCCGTTCTACAATGGCGGAGTTTGTTATGAAGGATTTGGTTAGGAAGGCTGGTCGGGAGAAGGAGTTTGAAATTGCTTCTGCGGCTACCAGTCGTGAGGAGATTGGTCATGATATTCATCATGGTACCAAGGCTATATTACAGGCTAAGGGGATTCCTTTTGTTAGTCGTCAGGCTGTGCAGATGACCAAGAACGATTATCGTTATTACGATTTAATTGTAGCTATGGATAAGGAAAATCTGTGGGGTATTAGCAGGATTATTGATTTTGACAGAGATAACAAAGTGAAACTTTTGCTATCTTATGCTGGTGAATTTGCTGGAGAGGTAGCAGATCCTTGGTACACTGGGGATTTTGAAGCAACCTATAGAGATGTTTTGGCAGGCTGTCAGGGCATCTTGGACAGCTATCCTCCTATTGAGGAGAATACCCGTAAGGATGATAATCTAAATGAGTAATTCAACTCTAGTATAGAAAAAAATATTTGATGCGCGGAAAGCTCAAAGAGGATATTTGCTTTTTCTGTCGAATACACAGTATGGTAAGTGAAGAATTTTTTATAACCACTAAATTGCAGAAGATGTCCTTGTATCTTTTAGATGGTGTGGCCAAGATGGGGGATATCGGGCAATTTGTTATATTAGGAGTAATATATGATTACAAAAGAATTGATAAATGAAATTAATGAACTATCAAGAAAGCAGAGGTCTGTAGGTTTGACTCCAGAGGAAAAGGAACGCCAGGCAGAGCTGCGTCAGGCTTATCTGATAGGCTTTCGAGAGAATATGAAAAATGTGCTGGATAGAATAGAAATTGTAGATAAGGTTGATCAATAGTAAGTTTTGCCAAGTAATATAAAGCTGTGATGGCTTCTAAAAAAATAAAAAGTTATGTCACTCTTGAAATAATTTTATATTTTGCTGTTATTAGGACTTTTAGAGTAAAGACCAACTAATTCTTTGTGCTAATAGAGCACGGATATGTTTTAATTTTAACACAATTGAAATTTTGTTCTTTCGAGGAGACGATTTGTTATACAAATTATGAAAAAATAAGTGTTATTTATAGTTTTTGTTGACAATAAAATCCAAAGACTTTATACTTGATTTATAGAGATTGTTAGGGGTAACATTGGAGTTTTTCGGGGTTATAAAGTAAGTATATTTTATGTTTAAGGAGATGTTTTATATGTCCACTAGTGCAACAAATTTTGGTCCTGTAAAGATTACCGAAACCGTATTGCGTGATGCTCATCAGTCCCTTTTAGCAACACGTATGCGTACCGAGCAGATGCTGCCAATGCTTTCTGCCCTGGACAAAATCGGCTACAATGCTCTTGAGGCATGGGGCGGTGCAACTTATGATACTTGCCTGCGTTTCTTGAATGAGGATCCTTGGGAGCGTCTTGATACCTTGAAGGCACATCTGAATACTCCTATCCAGATGCTGCTGCGTGGCCAGAATCTGCTGGGCTACAACCACTATTCTGATGATGTGGTTCGTGCTTTCGTAAGAAAGGCTTCTGAGCATGGTGTTGGTGTATTCCGTATTTTTGATGCACTGAACGATGTTACTAATCTGCGTACAGCTATTGATGCAGCATTGAAGGCAAAGGAGAAGCCACATGTACAGGGCTGTCTTGTATATACTGTAAGTCCATTCCATACCAATGAAACTTTCGTAGAGCTGGCCAAAAAGCTGCAGGAGATGGGGGTTCATTCCATCTGCATCAAGGATATGTCTGGTCTACTGAAGCCTTATGTAGCTGAGGATCTGGTTCGCAAGCTGAAGGCTGCTGTGGATCTGCCAATTGAGCTGCATACTCATTACACTTCCGGCTTTGGTTCCATGACCTATCTGAAGGCTATTGAGGCTGGTGTAGATATTATTGACTGCGCTCTGTCTCCATTGGCTAACGATACTTCCCAGCCATGTACTGAAACTATGGTAGCTACCTTGGAGGGTACTGAGAGAGATACCAAGTTGGATCGTCAGGCTATGGATCCTATTGCTAAGCATTTCCTGCAGGTTAAGAAGGATATTATGAAGGAATTCAACCTGCCTGGTTACTTCGATGTAAATCCAAAGGTTTTGGATTTCCAGATTCCTGGTGGTATGCTGTCCAACCTGGTAAATCAGCTGAAGGCTATGGGTGCTGCTGATAAGTATCAGGAGCTGTTGGATGAGATGCCTCGTGTGCGTGAGGATCTGGGCTTCCCTCCATTGGTAACTCCATCTTCTCAGATTGTTGGTACTATGGCTACCATGAATGTAATTATGCAGGCTAACGGTCAGCCTCGTTATTCTATGGTTCCTAATGAGGTTCGTGATCTGGCTCGCGGTAAGTTTGGTAAGACTCCAAAGCCAGTTAAGCCAGAGGTATTGGCTGCTATGAAGATTAAGCCTGAGGAAATGATTACTGACTGTGCTGTTGAGGATGCTAAGGCACCTAAGATGGCTGATTTCCGTAAGGAGCTGGCTGCCAAGAAGGTTGAGAAGAAGCTGGCTGGTATCAAGGCAAGCTTGGCTAGCGTTGATGCAGATATCTACGAGCAGGTTCGTGATTCTCAGATTGCCAAGGTTCTGGATGAGATTCCAGAGGAGGATGTTCTCTCCTACGCTCTGTTCCCACAGGTTGCTTTGGACTTCTTCGAGAAGAACGGTCGCCTCTAATCAGAGCAAAATATTATATGGTTTACTGGATGGCGGGGATTTTCCCCGTCATCTTTTACTTTCTGGCGGAATCGCCCTACCTATTTTCCAGGGATTGTTGTATAATCATAGTTGGATATCCTGTTTGTCTGCTTAGGCAGGGGAATTTGATTTTTTAGTTTGGTTCATGAAAAATTTATAATAAAGGATGGTTGAAAATGGTTTCAGAAAAGATGCATACCTTGGGTACAAAAAAATCTACTATTCGCACGATTTTTGAATATGGCAGAAAAAGAGCCGCTGAGGTAGGGGAGGAAAATGTTTATGATTTTTCCATTGGCAATCCTAACGTGCCTGCGCCAGAGGCTGTAAAAACTGCAATTATAGATATTCTGAATACTGTTGATAGCTGTACTCTTCACGGCTATACAATTGCTCCTGGTGATCCTCAGGTTCGTCAGACCATTGCCGAAAGCATTAACCGCCGTTTTGGCACCAATTTTGCTGGCAAAAATCTTTTTATGACCAGTGGTGCGGCTGCGGCCATTACTATTTGCTTCAAGGCTCTCCATGAGGATGAGGCGGATGATGAGTTCCTTACCTTTGCCCCATATTTCCCAGAATATGGTTGTTTTGTAGAATCTGTAGGCTCTAAGCTGAAGGTGGTACCAGCTAATACTGAGAATTTCCAGATTCAGTTTGATAAATTTGAGGAAATGCTTACTCCAAAGACCAAAGCTGTAATTGTTAACAGCCCAAACAATCCTAGTGGCGTTGTTTATTCCGAGGAAACTATCAAAAAGCTGGCAGATATTCTGAAGGCCAAGTCTCAGGAATTTGGTCATCCTATCTTTATCATCTCCGATGAGCCATATCGTGAGCTGGTTTATGGCAACCTGCAGGTTCCTTATATTCCTAAATATTATAAAAACACGCTGGTATGTTATTCCTGGAGCAAGTCCTTATCCCTGCCAGGTGAGCGTATTGGTTATATTGCCGTGCCTGATGAGGTGGCAGATTTTGGTATGGTTTATGGTGCTATTGCTGGTGCGGCTAGAGTTCTGACTCATGTTAATGCTTCCTCTCTGTTCCAGCGGGTGGTGGCACGTTGTGTGGATGAGCCATCCAATATTGCTGCCTATGAGCGCAACGGCAATCTGTTGTATAATGGTTTGTTGGAGGCTGGTTTTAGCTGTCAGAAGCCACAGGGAGCTTTTTATTTGTTCCCACAGGCTTTGGAGGCAGATGATAGAGCTTTCTGTGAGCGAGCCAAGAAATATGATTTGCTGCTGGTGCCTGGTTCTGATTTTGGTTGTCCTGGTTATTTCCGGGCTGCGTACTGCATCAAGGAGGACACCATCCGCCGTTCCTTGCCAGCCTTTAAGAAGCTGGCCACAGAATATGGTAAATAAAAATGAATTTTCATGGTTTGAATCAAAAGCAGCAAAGTGTAGCAAAGGAGCTGGGGCAGAATATTCTGCTCCTGGCTTCTGCAGGCACGGGCAAAACCAATACCTTGGCCTACAGAATTGAAAATATATTGGACAAAAAGCTGGCTAAGCCAGAGGAAATAGTCTGTTTGACCTTTACCAACAAGGCCTGTAATGAAATGAAGGACCGTATTAATTCCATAGCTGGAGGAGCTGCTGTGGATGTTATGGTCAAGACAATTCATGGTTTTTGCTATGAGATTCTGCGCTGGGCAGCCAGACAGGATAGTGATATTTTTGGTGACTTTGGGGTTTTTGACGAGACGGATTGTCTGGAATTGATTGCCAATCTGAAATATGTTAATAGCGAAAAGGCCAGTGTATTTCAGAAGTTGATAAATCTGGTGAAGGAATATAGAGGAGAGTATAATCTTTTCTCCCAGCATCCAGAGGAAGATTATGAGCAGGTAATATTGCGGTTGAAGGACAAAAATCCCCAGCGCTTGGCAGATGCAGCCAAGGGCTTGGAAAATATTTTAATGATTTTTGATGCTCATTGTGGTGAGATTCTCAAGGAGTATGACGATATGCTAAGAGAGAATCATGCTGTGGATTTCAATGATTTAATCAATGAAGCCTATAGACTGTTACAGCAGGATGAGGTGGCCAAAGTCTGGCAGAATCGGTTCAAGTTCTGGTGTGTAGACGAGGTGCAGGATATTAGCCGGCTGGAATATAGTCTGCTGACAAGAATGTTTGGCAGCAGCAATCTTCTTTTGTGTGGTGATATTTTTCAGACCATTTATGAGTGGCGAGGTTCGGACCCTACTTTTATAAATCAAAGTTATGTCAAGGATTACAAGCCTAGACTGGTGGTGTTTAATGAAAACTATCGGTCAACAGCTAATTTGTTGTTGGCGGGTTTTGGCTATTTGAAGAATACTTTCCCGCAGCAGGTAGCAGGTTTGTTTCCAGAGGATGCGGTGCCTGTGAATAGTACCCCAGGGGAGCTGGTAGTGCACAAATCACTGTGGAGTACCAAGGTGGAGGCTAGTTGGATTTATGAAAAGCTGCAGCAGCTACAGCCAGAGGATTTGTCCAAGGTGTGTATTTTGACCAGAGCCAATTGGTATGCCAAGGAATTATCTAAAGCTTTTGTTCAGATTATGGAGCAAAGGCGACAGCAGTATCAGTCTGGTCAGAGGGAGCAGCAGGATTTTCCCTTGGAATTTATGTTGGTGGATGAGTTCAAATTTTTCCGTCGACAGGAAATCAAGGATGTGGTGGCGGCTTTGCGACTGCTGATTAATCCCCAGGATAGCAGCAGTATGTTGAGACTTCTGAAGCGTTTTGGCCGCCGTATTGGCCCAGCTACTATTGCCAGGATTCAGTCTGAGGCATATCAAAAGGCAGGTATCAGGATTACAGATTTGCTTCATCCTTCCACTCAGAAATATGCAGAGCCATACGAAATGCTGCTTCGCCAGCTGGAGTGTGGCCAGGTGGTGGTTTTTGATGTGGAGGCTACAGGGCTGGATACGGCTAGAGATGAAATTATCCAGATTGCCGCCATTAAGGTGGATTTGCAGGGGCAGGAAATAGCTAGATTTGTCCGGTATCTTCGGGCAGGCAAATCTGTTGGTCTGTCAGAGCAGGTGCACCATATTAGTGATGCCTATTTGCAGGAGAATGGTGTAGAGCCTAGTGAGGCACTGCAGGGCTTTTGTGAATTTGCTCAGGGAAGCGTCATTGTGGGCCATAATGTGGTTTTTGATTTGACTATATTGGCTAGCCAGCTGAGACGGTTGGGATTGCCTCCCTTGGATATACCGGCTTTTTATGATACCTTGGATATTTACCGCCGTTTTTATCCACAGCTGCCCAATTATAAGCTGGAATATCTAGGAGAGGTTTTTCATGTACAGCACAAATCATCTCATGATGCTTTTGATGATATATGTGCTACGGGAGAAATTTTGCTTCATGCTGTAAGGGAAAATATTCTGCTAGATAGGGATCTTCGTCGCAGTTATCTCAGCAAATATGTAAATCTATTTGGTTCCTTGGCTAAAGCCTTTGATGAAATGAGAAACAAAATTCAAGCACTACCTTTGCCTAAGCTGGTGGTAGAGGTGATTATGTCCTTGGGAATCAACAGCTTTTATGCCAAGGAGGAGCCTCGTCTGGAGAATCTGCGCCAGCTGGTACGTTATAGTCGGGAGCTTATGCAGCTGCCGGATAGGGTGGTTCAGGAGGATACCTATGATGCCTTGCAGGAATTTTTGCGTTTGACTGCTATGTCTGATACGGAGTTGGATTTGATGCTGAAGGAGCATCCCAAGATTCCGATTATTACTATTCATCAGGCTAAGGGCGCGGAATTTGATACTGTTTTTCTAACTGGTTTGCAGGAGGGAGTTTTTCCTACGAGAATTGCCCTGAAAAAGGACAATGTAACGGAGGAAGCCAGATTGTTCTATGTGGCTATTACTAGAGCCAGACGCCGGCTTTTCCTTACTTCTGTGGCGGAAAGACAGCATGCTGTGTGCAGGTTTATAAAGAACATTCCCCAGCAGTATATTTTGGAGGATAGGAAATAAAATCCCTTGACTAAAGCAATGTCTAGGTAGTAATATCTTTATGGTATTGATTTAAATTATGGATAAATGTGAGGTGAATGGCAATGGACGCAGGACCTGAACCCAGGGACACGCCTAAATTAAATAGGGGGACTGTATCCCTTGTCATGCCTTTTCTTGCTATATAGAGTCTGGGATTGCTGATTTTGGTATGATGTTGGATAGAGTCCCCGTACTGAAAGGAGCAATTTTATAATGCTGAAGATTTATAAGTCTTTGGACAGCGGCCCTTTACAGGAGCTGACCCTGAAAACATTGGAAAGCGGTGCCTGGATTAATATTGTAGACCCTACACCTTATGAGTTGAAGGTTGTGGGGAATCTTACCGAGGTTGAGCCGGATTTCCTTCGTTCCGCCTTGGATGATGAAGAGCGTTCTCATATTGATATAGAGGACGACAATGTTATGATTTTGACCAATGTACCAGTGGTGCGGGATACAGGCAGCTATGATACTTTGCCTTTGGCTATCATTGTTACAGAGGAATACATCATTACAGTATGCTTGGAGGAGACACCGGTATTGTCTTACTTTAATGAAAAGACAGCCAGGATGTTCCGCACCTTCAAGAAAACCAGATTTCTGTTTCAGATTCTCTATAGAACAGCTACCTTCTATTTGCGGTATCTGCGTCAGATTAGCAATCAGTCTGATGAAATTGAGAGCAAGCTGAGACATTCCATGAACAATCAGGAGATTCTAAAGCTGTTGGAGCTGCAGAAGGCCCTAACCTTCTTTAATGCATCTCTGCGATCCAATGGTGCTGTATTGGACAAGCTGATGCGGCTTCGTACAACTACCTCCATGCAGCCTATGCTGAAATACTACGAGGAGGACGAGGATCTGCTGGAGGATGTTATCATCGAGAACAAGCAGGCTCGGGAAATGGTTGAAATGTACAGCAAGATTATGGGACGGCTGGCAGATACCTTTTCTTCGATTATTTCCAATAATCTGAACCAGGTCATGAAGTTCCTGGCCTCAGTGACCATTTTATTGGCTATTCCTACAGTTATTTCCAGCTTCTTTGGTATGAATGTGCCAGTGCCTATGGAGGAAACTCCTTTTGCGTTTTGGTATATTTTCTTTTTTGCTGGTGCTTTTGCAGCTGTCTGCGGTGTACTGTTGTGGAAAAGGGATATGTTTTAAAACATAAAAATAAGGCTTGTGTAATAGGAAGATTCCTGTTACGCAAGCCTTTTTGTTTGCTTTGGTTCCTGTCAAGGTCAGAAAAGTTTATTTAATTAAGCAAATAGATTTCAATAAACTGGCGGCCAAACCAGATGGCCTCCTCATGGGTGTCAAAGGCAATATCAATGGTATTGCCCTGAATATTCCAGCCAATGTCCTCCGCAACGGCTGCACCATAGCCTGGAATGAAAACGGAAGTGCCCATAGGTATATAATTAGGATCTACGGCAATAACTCCCCTGCGGAGGAGAGTGCCGGAGGCGGTGTATTTTCCCATGCCTGGATCCTGGGGACTGTAGGCATAGGCTTCCACGGTTATGACTCTGGCATTGGAGAAATCTACTTCGCCGCTATCATTGGCAGAAGCCACTGAGGTTATCAGGAGAAGTAACAGTGCTAAAATCGCTGTCATACCGGATTTCTTATTTTTCAAAATTTCACAACCTTTCTGATAAAATTTTTATTTATTTTATCACATATGGGGATATGGTGTCAAAATATGAGATAAAATAAGCGTGTTTACTATTGATTATTAGTAGAATTTTAACATACATATTGATACCGACTGAACAATCGGTTATAATTTTAGACATGAGACAAGCAAGTGTAGAAAAAAGAAATAAAATATTTATGTTTATTTTGCCAGCAAGGAAGTTTTGCTGAAGGAGTTATTTGCCTATACTGAGGAATATATTTGCCAATATCTTGTTGATGGTTTTGATATGAGTCAGCCTGTTAAGGATTGCTTTCAGGAGTATTCCAGACGCATGATTCAGCTGGGTCGGGATCATAGGGATAAAATTCTGGTTCACGAGCAGTTTCTTGCTACCAAGAAGAGTCGGAAATTTGGCAAAATACTCCTGAGCAGATATGGTATGATTGGCTTTTTTACATGAGCTGGGATGCTATACGTGTACATAAGGATTAATTGTGCTATAATATTTCTAAAATTAAATGATTAGGAGATATATAGCATGAAAATAACAAAATCTACATGGCCTATAAAGGTAGGGGCAGTGGCAGGTCTTTGTCTGCTCTTTGGCATTGTTTATGTTTTAAACCCAGCTTTCTGGGGGGAGCTGTGGGATGTATGCCTTAGTGGCGATATGCATCGTATTGCTGCCTATATCAATTCCTTTGGGGCTTGGGCTATGGTATTCAGTTTCTTTTTGGTACTATGTGTCAATGCCATAGGTTTTCCGCCAGCTATGATTTTTTCTGCTGCCAATGCCTTGATTTTTGGCATTGTGCCAGGTATTGCCTTGGCTTGGATTGCCGAAACGGTAGGCTGTGCTATGAGCTTTGTCCTGTTGAGATTTTTGTTTCGGGATGCAGCGGAGGATGTAATATCCAAGCACAAATCCCTGCAAAAGATTGATGATTTCAGCGGGGAAAGAGGCTTTCGGATTATGCTGATAGCCAGAGTTATTCCTTATTTGCCATCAGGACTGCTGAATGCCTTGGGTGCTGTAAGCCGACTGAGTTTCAAGGAATTTACCATTGCTGCCCTTATCGGCAAGCTGCCATCTACAGCTATTGAAGCCATGATAGGCCATGATGCAGTAACTGCCGGAGAAAATCCCCATAGATTGGTATTCTCCTTGGTTCTGGCAGCTGTAATGATTTTGGGATTTATTATTTACGAAAAAAGACAAAAGAAAAATAGTTAATAAGGTCATGTAAAATAAAATTTAGGGGGAATCTCTATGGAAGAAAAGAAAAGGCGTATTTTTTTTCTCGATAATCTAAAGGCTTTTATTGTCTGCCTGATGGTTGTCTTTCATGTAGCTCTGTGCTACATGGCTTATGCACCAGAATGGTGGTACACAGTGGACAAGGGAGATCCGCAGTTTTCCTTTACCATGCTGGTTATGTGGGCAGATATTTTTATCATGCCGGTGATGTTTTTCATCTCAGGCTATTTTGGCTTAATGTCCTTGGTGAAGCAGACAGATGGCAGATTCTGGAAAAGCAAGCTGGTGCGGATAATTATCCCTTGGATTGCTGGTGTAGTTATTCTGGCTCCGCCTGTAACCTTTATCATGTTTGCCAGCCGTGGCATTCCTATGGACTATGTCCATGATTATCTCTTTAAACTGTTTCTTTTTGGCCCTTGCTTTAGTCATGTGCAATATTGGTATCTAGGGCTTCTGACATACTTGTACATTCTGCTTTATGTATTCTGCAAGCTAAAGCCGGATTTTAGGAAACAGCTGCCTGCCTCCATACCGGGAGCCAAGCTCTTTGTGGGTTTTACAATTTTGAGCTTTGCCTGCACTGTGGGAGGCTATATGTATGCCGGTGGCAACAACGATTTGTGGACCTTTATCTGGCCTGTGCTGGTATTTCAGCCTAGCCGAGTTTTATTGTATCCTTTGTATTTCTTTTTAGGGGCCTATGCTTGGCGCCATCAGTGGTTTACCCAGGGTGGTTACAAGGCGGATCCAACTAAATGGCTGCCAGCCTTTATTGTAACCAGTGTGGCCTATTTATTCTATTGCATTATGGGAGCTCAGACTGCTGCCAGTATGGAGCAGTATATGATTGTTAAGGCTGCTATACATGTTTTATTTGTTTTGTCTGCTGTATTTGGGCTTTTGGCCATCTTCCAATCTCAGTTGGATTATACCAATAAATTCCTAGGAGAGCTGGCTGCTAACAGCTATAATATGTATTATACCCATATGGGACTGGTTATGTTAATCGCCTGGTATTTTGTCCAGTTTGATTGGTCAGCCTATGTAAAATATATCATGGTATCCTTGCTGTCCTTATTGGCCAGTTATTTGACCGGTAAGCTGTTAATGATTTTCCCTTGCTTTGCCTCTGGCAAGAAGGCGAAAAATTGATGGGCTAGGCCTAGAAAATAAGTAAAAATAAGACTCTGAGTGACTTGATTTTTTGCTCAGAGTCTTTTATTATGTTAGGAGGGATTTTATATGACATTATAGCGATAAAATCTCAATTTTGTCATAATCTAGGGGAGGAATTATCCATGATTATATTGGCATCTGCTTCACCGCGACGGAGAGAACTTTTACAGCAGATCGGCTGCAGCTTTCGAGTAGAAGTTAGTCAGGCTGAGGAAGTGGATTGTCAGGGGCTACAGCCATCTGTAGTTGTCGAGAAAAATGCTTATCTCAAGGCGGCAGCCGTAGCAGCTCTTTATCCGGATATGCCGGTGCTGGGAGCGGATACGGTGGTTAGTCTTGATGATGATATATTTGGTAAGCCTAGGGACAAGGAGCAGGCCAGAGAAATGCTGACAAGGCTATCCGGCAGAACACATCAGGTGTCTACTGGTATAGCTATTGCTTGGCAAAATCAGATCTGGCAGGCATATGAGACGACGGAGGTAGATTTTGCCCCGCTTTCTCCGGCAGAAATAGAACGTTATCTTGCTACCGGCGAGCACGCTGACAAGGCTGGTGCTTATGGTATTCAGGGACGGGCTGCTGTGTTTATTGAACAAATTAGAGGGTCCTATTCCAATGTCGTAGGTTTGCCGCTTCATTGTCTATATGGTCTTGCCCAGAAAGCGGGGATTGATTTATATGGCAATGGTGAGGGATCTTCCAGTTGAGGAAAGGCCCAGGGAAAGGCTTTTGGCTTTAGGGCCAGGTTTTTTGAGCAATGCAGAGCTTTTGGCTATCCTGCTTAGGAACGGGTTTCGCGAGAAATCTGCTTTGGATATGGCTGGGGATGTGCTGAAACAATGCGGTCCGGATGGCATCGGCGGTCTAGTTAGGCTGTCTATTGCTCAGCTAGGTCAAATGAAGGGGATAGGAACAGCTAAGGCCGCGGAATTAATGGCTGCGGTGGAGCTGGGGCGGCGCATGGCTGCCCATAGTGCCAAGCAAAAATTGATAGTTACCTGTCCAGAGGATGCTGCAGAATATGCTTTCCCCAGATTCAAATATGAGGAACGGGAGCATTTTGCAGTAATATTAATGAATGTAAAGAACCATATTTTATCTATGCCGGTTATTTCTATTGGCAGCCTTACCGCCTCAGTGGTTCATCCTAGAGAGGTGTTCAAGGCGGCAATTCAGCAAACAGCGGCTTCCATGATTCTGGTGCACAATCATCCTAGCGGAGATCCAACTCCCAGCAAGGAGGATATTGCTACTACCAGAAGAATTGTGGAGGCAGGAAAGCTAATGGATATTCCTGTGCTGGATCATATTATTTTAGGAAATAATAAATATATTTCCCTAAAAGAAAAAGGTGTGATAAAATAAAGATTGCTGTATATATAATATGGCAACGGTATATCTTTGAAGGGAGAAATTTTTAACATGTGGAATCTTTTTGGTGGTTTGTCCCACGACATGGGTATTGATTTAGGAACAGCAAATACATTGGTTCATATTAAGGGCAAGGGCATTGTCCTACGTGAGCCTTCTGTAGTGGCAATAAAGAGTGATACTGGGGATGTTTTGGCTGTAGGTGACGAGGCAAAGCGTATGATTGGCCGTACTCCAGGCAGCATTGTAGCTATTCGCCCTATGAAGGATGGCGTTATTGCAGATTTTGATGTAACTCAGGCTATGCTGAAATATTTTATTCGCAAGGCTATGAATACCAAGTCCTTCGTTCGTCCTCGGGTAGTGGTTGGTGTACCTTCCGGTGTTACTGAGGTGGAGAAGCGGGCTGTTATTGATGCAGCTCAGCAGGCTGGTGCTAGAGAGGCTTATCTCATTGAGGAGCCAATGGCAGCAGCTATTGGTGCAGGCCTGCCTGTAGAGGAGGCTACTGGCTCCATGGTTGTAGATATTGGCGGTGGTACTACTGAGATTGCGGTTATTTCTTTGGGTGGTATTGTTACCAGCTGTTCCATTCGCATTGGTGGCGATGAAATGGATTCTTCCATTATTCAGTACATCAAGCGTGAATACAACCTGCTGATTGGTGAGCGCACTGCTGAGGAGATTAAGATTAATATCGGTACTGCCATTGTAAATCCAAATCAGGATAAGACTATGGATATTCGCGGTCGTGATCTGGTTAGCGGTCTGCCAAAGACTGTACGGATTAAGTCCAGCGAGATTTGTGAAGCACTCAGCGAGCCTGTACACAAAATTGTGGATGCTGTAAAGGGCACATTGGAAAAGACTCCGCCTGAGCTGGCAGCTGATGTTATGGATCATGGCATTATGATGACGGGTGGCGGTTCCTTGCTGAACAGCCTGGATAAGCTGCTGAGTCATGAAACTGGCATGCCTGTCCTGGTTTCTGAGGATGCACTGTCCTGTGTAGGCGAGGGTACTGGCCGTTCTTTGGAAAACATTGAGCTGTTGAAGCGTGTTGTTATGACTACAAAGAAGTTGAGATAAAATGAACAGGGTACGACGGGATAAAAATTCACATCGGACTATATGGTTACTGGTTTTCGTGGCAGTAAGCGTCTTTGTGATTATATTTTTTGCAGCCAGGGGCAGATTTACTGCCCCTTTAGGCAGTATAGCAGCGACAGGGGCCTTGGCTCCTTTTCAGCGGGCCGTATCCTGGGCGGGCTATCAGATTAATGGTGTAACATCATCTATCTGGGAACTGGTATCTGCTTATTATCAGAATGAGCTGTTGAAAAACGAGGTAGTTCAGCTGAGACAGCAAAATCTGACTGCCAGTGAGTATGCCGCAGAAAACGAAAGACTGCGCAATCTTTTGGGCTACAAGCAGGCTGCCAGCCAATTTGATTTGGAGGCAGCCCAGGTTATAGGCCGGGAGCAGGCTACCTGGACAAGTATGATTGTTATCAACAAGGGAACCAGCGATGGTATTGCAAAAAATATGCCTGTGGTAACAGAAAAGGGACTGGTTGGTGTTGTTACGGAGGTTGCTCCTAATGCGGCCAAGGTACAGCTTATTTTGGACCCCCGTTGTTCTGTAGGTACCTTGATTCAGCGCCCTGAGTCAAGGGTGGCTGGTATTGTACAGGGAAGCATTGCAGATGCCATGACACCTAATATGATTAATATCCCCAAAAATTCTGATGTGGTAGAGGGGGATATGGTTATTACTTCTGGCTTTGGCGGTATCTACCCCAAGGGAATTGCCGTTGGAACGGTGGATTCCTTGGGGGATGATGGCGGCGGTTTATTGAAGATTGCTGTGCTGAAGCCTGTGGTGGATTTCCAAAAGCTGGAGGATGTGTTGGTTATTACAGCCTCCAGAGAGGCACCGCCTGCACCTTTGACACCACCTGTCCAGACTCCGGGGACGGAAACTGACAAGGATGGCAATTTCATCAATGGAGAAAAGGCAGAGGATAAATAGTTATGAATATTTTCTTGGGCTGGCTGGTAATGGCCTTGGGGCTATATGTGTTGCAATCCTCCTTTCTGCCATTGATATTCTTTCATGGTATAGGGCCGGATTTGCTGCTTTTGCTGACTATTTCTTACGCCTTTCTCAAAGGGAATAAGCTGGGAAGCTTTATGGGCTTTTTACTAGGTCTTTTTGAGGATCTGGCCACTGGCAGTTTTTTAGGTGTGAATATATTTATTAATATGCTGGTGGGCTTTGGCTGTGGAACTTTTTCCAACAGGGTGCTGCGGGATAGCTTTATTTTGCCGATTGTTGCTTCCTGCGTGGGAACTATGGTTTCCTATTGCATTCATGAGTTGATAATCGTGTTATTAGGCTATGGCTTCTATCCTGTGGCTCATATACAGATGAAGCTTTTGCCCATGCTGTGCTATAATGTTATTTTTGCATGGCCAGTGCATGTTATGGTTCATAGAATGGATGAATTTGTATCAAAAAAGAAATAGCACAGTTTGGCAAGGAACTGTGCTGAATATGTGGCAGAAGGACTGCCACATTTTGTTGTTTTATAGATTGGCTGGGAGATGTGCATGACAGATAAGGATATTTTTAGTGGGCGTCTGAAGGCTTTAAGTGTAGTTGTGGTGCTGGTAATAGTTGTTTTGATTGCCAGAATGGGTTATTTGCAGGTATATGATGGTGACTATTATGCCAGCTTGGCTGATGGCAATCGGATACGTCTAGTACCGGCAGTGGCGCCTAGAGGTACTATGTATGACCGTAACGGCAAGCTGCTGGTTACTAACCATCCTGGTTTTACAGTGTCCCTGCTGCCTTTAACAGAGCCTATTTCGGAGGAAGTTATCAGCAGGCTTTCCACATTGCTCAATGTACCGGTGGAGGATATCCACAAAAAAATTGATAGCCATGTTGGCTTTGATCCTATTCGCATTAAGACGGATGTAGGGCCGGAGCTGACTACCATTATTGCGGAGCAGAAGGATCTGTATCCTGGAGTAGTGGTAGAGGTTTTGCCTATTAGAGATTATATTTATCACCAGCAGGGTGCCCATGCCTATGGTTATGTAAGTGAAATCAGCGATGCAGAGCTGGAAAAGAAAAAGGATGAAGGCTATAAAAGCGGCGATATCATTGGTAAATTTGGTTTGGAGAAAATCTATGACCAGTACCTTCGCGGTACCAATGGCGGCGAGCAGGTAGAGGTAGATGTTACTGGCAAGCCTGTTCAGGTGCTGGGGAAAAAGAATCCTATTCCCGGCAACGACCTTCATTTAACCATAGATTTGGATATACAGGCAGCAGCAGAGAAGGCTGTTGATGAACAGCTGGTTCAGATTGGTGCCCATGCAGCAGCAGCGGTGGCTCTGAATCCTCAGACGGGAGAGGTGCTGGCTATTGTCAGTCGTCCTGCTTTTGATCCAAATCTCTTTGTTAATGGTATTTCTGGCAAGGATTGGGCTGTTATTAACAATAATCCTTATTATCCAATGGATAACAAGGCTATTACAGGTGAATATCCACCAGGTTCTACCTTTAAGATTATTACAGGTACAGCGGCTTTGTCTGAGGGTAAGGTGACACCAGAGGAAAAGATTTTCGACTCTGGTCATCACTGGATTATACCTAAGGGTAATGCTGGCGGAGAGGCTTTGGGCTGGTTGAATTTTGAACAGGCTATGGCTCATTCTGATAATGTGTATTTCTATGAAATGGGCAATCGTCTGGGAATTGATATTATTGAGCGTTATGCCAGGATGTTTGGCATGGGCAAGCTTACCGGTATTGATTTGCCTTATGAGTCTGAGGGGCTGGTGGCCTGCAAGGCTTACAAACAGCGGGTTTTTGAAGAGGATTGGTACTTGGCAGAAACCTTTGACGCAGCTATAGGGCAGGGGTTCAATCTGGTAACTCCTATACAGGCAGCTTCTATTATGGGAGAGATTGCGGCTGACGGCAAACGCTTTAAGCCATATCTGGTAGACAGTATTGTTGATGTTAATGGCAACGTGGTGAAGAAGTTCAAGCCAGAGCTTTTGGGCCAGTTGGATGTAGAGGATAGATTTATCCGCTTGGTACAGAGCGGCCTTCATCAGGTTACTAAATATGGTACAGCAGCTTCTATCTTCGGCAAGAATTATCCAGTGGAAATAGCTGGTAAAACCGGTACAGCAGAGAATCCTCACGGCCGGGATCATGGCTGGTTTGTAGCTTATGGCCCCTTTGACAATCCTACTATTGTCGTAGCGGTTATTGTGGAGCAGGGTGGTTATGGTTCCCAGTCTGCTGTGCCAATTGGCAAAAAAATATTAGATGCTGCTTTCCATATAGTGGATCCAGCCCAGGCTGCCAAGGCCAAAGCAGAGGCTGAAGCCAAGGCCAAGGCGGCAGCAGAGAAGCGGTAATAAGAGATGAGGTGGAGAGTGTGGCCAGAGATTTGATAAAAATAAAGGGTGTATCCAATGGCTTTCAGTTAATGGTGGATAGCTCAGCAGATTTGGCTCAGGTTCAGGAAGAATTGGAACGGAAGCTGGCGGAGCATCCAGAATTTTTCCCAGAGGGAACCAAGTTCCAGCTGGTGGTGGCAGATTTGCATAAATCTGTACGTCAGGGCTTGGGAAGCTATTTGCAGAGCAAGGGGCTTGATTTGGCAGATAGTACAAAAAAGGTGTCAACTGGGGCAGTGAGACCAAATACTGGTTATGCTAACGCTGATAATGCTATATCTCAGCCAAATAACGGGAGAAATGAGGTAGATTGCCAGCAGGTCATGAAGGTAATTAACCGAACTGTCCGCAATGGAGAGGAAATTACCTCTCAGGGTTCCTTGATGATTTGCGGTAACGTAAATCCTGGAGCCAAGCTGGTAGCTGTGGGGAGTATTGATGTAAGGGGAAACTGTCGTGGTATTGTTCACGCAGGCGCAATGGGGGATTATCAAGCCTTTGTAGTGGCAGATAGACTGATGCCCATGCAGATTCGCATTGCCAATCTCATAGCTCGCTCACCGGATGAACCGGAAGTAAGCCAATATGCAGAGAAGGCATATATCAAGGATGGTCAGATTGTTATAGAACCAATAGAAAGGTAGGATTTATACAGATGAGTGAGGTTATTGTTATTACATCCGGCAAAGGCGGCGTAGGTAAGACTACTACCACTGCCAATTTGGGGGTAGGATTGGCAAAGCGTGGCAAAAATGTTGTTCTGATTGATACAGATACAGGCTTGCGCAATTTGGATTTGCTGCTGGGGCTGGAAAATCGTATTATGTATGATTTGGTAGATGTAACCGAGGGCAGAGTTCCTTACAAGAAGGCTCTAGTTCGTCACAAGAAATACGAGACACTTTTCCTTCTGCCTACATCTCAGATAAAGGATAAATCTGCGGTAAATCCAGCCCAGTTGATGGTTCTTTGCGATGAGCTGCGCAAGCAATATGATTACGTTATTATTGACTGCCCAGCAGGTATTGAGCAGGGCTTCAAAACCGCTATTGCTGCAGCAGATAGAGCCATTGTAGTAACTATGCCAGAGGTTTCCGCTGTTCGCGATGCAGACAAGATTATCGGCGAGCTGGGCCGGGCTGAAAAGGATAATATCAGCCTGATTGTTAACAGAATCCGTCCTCAGATGGTGGAAAGCGGCGATATGATGGATATGAGTGATATTGATGATATTCTGTCCATCAAGTG
>SAMEA3663047__coassemble_105_pt1 | contig 35428 bp, 30 predicted proteins | sample SAMEA3663047__metabat2_low_PE_027 | metagenome-assembled genome bin SAMEA3663047 (sample SAMEA3663047) | pig gut metagenome | biome: pig gut; feature: pig-associated habitat; material: faeces | place: France | collected 2012 | reverse complement strand
GCCATTAAGTCGGACAGAGCAAAAGTCGTTATGACCGCAGGCTGTATTTCGAGAATCTTTGACATCCCGAATTATATTTACATACTTAGGGCGATAGGCAACTCGGCAAATCAGAATTTGAACGCAAAAAATAGCAGCTATTCTAAAAGATGCTTTGTCAACACTTTTAGAATAGCTGCCGTAAATAAATCTATTATTTTTCCAGCTCTTTAACCTTTTTCTCCAAGGCCTTTAGCTTCTTGTTCATATCGGTTATCTTCTGCAAATGCGCTTCCATCCGCAGCCATTCCTGATGTGGACGGGCTGGGAAGCCTGCGTAAAATACTCCCTCTGGAGTATTGCCAATAATACCGCTGCGAGCAGCAAATACAGAGTTCCCTCCAATGGTAATATGACCTACTGTACCAGTCTGACCGCCAAAGGTTACATTTGGACCAGAGGTGGTGGAACCTGAAATGCCTGTCTGAGCTACAATGAGATTGCCCGCACCAATATGACAGTTATGGCCAATGTGTACCAGATTGTCAATCTTGGTACCCTTGCCAATAATAGTGGAACCAATGGTAGCCCGGTCAATACCTGCATGAGCACCAATTTCCACATCATCCTCCAGCACCACATTACCTACCTGTGGCACCTTGGTATGTACTCCGTCCTTGGTGGTAAAGCCAAAGCCATCTGCACCAATAACCGCAGAGCTATGTACGATTACCCGCTGACCGACCTTGCAATGCTCCCGAATGGTAGCACTGGAATAAATAGTGGCATCCTTGCCGATTCTGGTGTACTGGCCAATATAGGTGTGAGGGTAAAGGGTTACACCATCTTCAATTACTGCATGGTCATCTACAAAGGCCATAGGCATAATAGTAACATTCTCACCAATGGTAACATCCTGGCCAATATGGGCTTCTGGGCTAACGCCCTTTTCATGGATAATAGGAGGGGTGTACAGAGCCAGCATAATAGCAAAAGCTGCTCTGGTATCCTCTACGAAAACAGCCGGCAAAGGAAAGTCCTGCTTAGCCTCCTTAATGGCTGCTGGCAGCAGAATAGCTGTTGCCTGACAGGTTTTGGCCTCCTCCACATGATTTTCATCAGCAAAGGTAATATCTCCGGCTCTGGCACCAGTAATATTGTTAATGCCTGTAATCTCTACACTGCCATCTCCCTGAAGCTGGCCATTAATACGGGAGGCAATCTCCTCTAAGGTCATAATCATAGCAAATACCCCTCTAATCTCTTATTTTCTCTACCCAGACTTCTACAAATTACTGCAGCTTCTGAATAACCTCATCAGTAATATCTGTACCACCGCTGACAACTACGCCATCCTTGCCGTTGCTGTTCACAACAGTGTCCAGCTTCTTGGCCTTAACCACATCATCCAGGGCAGCATCCACCTTGGACTTTATCTGAGTGCTATACTGCTGCTGTACACCGGCAGCCTTCATCTGAAGCTGCTGCTGCAGCTTCTGCATCTCTTCCTCAGAGGTGCCCTTGGCTTGAGCCTCCTGCAGCTGCTTATCCCCATCCTGCTGTACCTCCTGCAGCTTATTCTGCATTTCCTCAATAGAGGATTTTATCTGAGGTGCCTCATTCTGGATTCTGGACTGATCGATATAGCCTATATTCACCTTGCCACAGCCTGTAGCCAAGGCAGCTACACATAATGCTGACATAATAACTGCGACAATTCTCTTTTTGGTTTTCATATAAAAAGCCTCTTTCCTGCTTTAACTTTTACTTATCTGCTCCTATGGGCTGAAAAGGCTGCTGCTTCATTTCCTGCAGCATTTCCTCTGTCAGATCCAAGGTATTTATGCCAATAACCGGACTAAGTGTAGGTTCCCATTTGCCTGCTCCCAGATTCTCATAGTCAATCCCCCGCAGATTGTCTGCTGGACTAGCCAGAATCAAGGTAAGCTTGTGCATAATAGCCAGCTTGGCAGCCCTGCCTGCAATATCATTGCGGATTTTGTCCTGTATCTGTCGAAGCTGAATTTTTCGCCCCTCCAACAGAGCTCGCTTCTTGGCGGTATTAATTTTGCTTTCTACCGGGGATACAGCCTGCTCCATAGCCTGGGCATTGCGGTTTTGCACCTCCAGCTCCTTATCCAGCTCTGCCTGCTGAAGCTCCTGCTTGGTCTGCGCCTCCAGCCGCTGCAGCTCTGCCATAGGGCCTGCTGCCTCCTGAGCCATCAACTGGCGGAAGCGTTCCTCCTGCTCCTTAGTCAGCTGAGCCACCACCTGTCCCCGCTGCTGCTGCAAGCTCTCAATACGAACTTGCATTTCCTGCACCTGCTCCGGGGTAAGCCCCAATACATCGGCACTATCTATCTTAATACGCAGATTCAACATCTCGTTAAGATATTTTTGCTCTGCCTCCTGGTGTTCTGCCTCAAACTTAGGCCGCAGCTCCTGACGCTTTTTCTCTGCCATAGCATTAAGCTGATGCACCAATTGATCATGCCTGGCCAAGCTGTCCAACCGGGACTTCTGACCGGCGGCCTCCTGAAATAACTCCTTCTCTGGTGTAGGTGCTGTCTGAGGCAGCTTAATATCCTCCAGAGCCAGGGCATTTTCCAGATGGTCAATATCCCGCTGAATCTCCTGCAGCCTGCCATAATCTGGATGAGCCTTTATCAGCTGCTGCATATCCAGCACCCCAATAACCGGCTCCGCCACCAATGTTTCTGGCTTGACTGCACCCCACATCAGGTAGGCCCATAACGCACCGAGGGAAACTAGCACCACAGCAGCACCAGCCAGCACTTGTCTCTTATGCTTCCCTAACAGGGTGGAAGCCTGCTCACTGTTTTCCTGCTCTGCCGCCATGAAATCCCTCCTTTGCCATTCACTTCTAGCCAATATCAGCAAAGTACCGAGCGCCTGTGGAGCTCGGTACTGCATATGCTTCTATCCTTTTATAATTACTTGGACAGCTTCTTGATAACGTCCTGAGTAATATCAGTACCACCGTATACAACAGTGTCCTTGTTCAGAACTACAGACAAGCCCTTAGCCTCTGCAATAGCCTTTACTGCATCCTCAACCTGCTTCTGAACTGGCTCCATTAGATCAGTATTCTGCTGCTGAAGTCTCTCCATAGTCTGCTGATAATATGCCTGCTTCTCCTCATCGCTCATGTTAGCAGACTTCTCATTGAACTCCTGCTGAGCCTGCTGTACAGCCTTCTGCATTTCGGCCTCGGCATCGGTATAAATCTTCAGAGTGGTAAACTGACGATAATCAACAACGCCTACATTGGAGGAAGATGCTGCGGAAGCTACACCAGTACCAGACTGAGTCAAGGCCAATGCCACAACACTACCTACGAATACCAGTGCAATCAAAACACTGACGATTTTTACCTGAGCTTTTTTCAACTGAATCATTTTCTTTTCTCCTTTTTCCTATACATAATATCTACAAATGCCCGCCCTTAATCATGTCACAGCATGACAATATTTACATATATAAAGGCAAGTCCATTATAGCAAACTCTTATTTTTACTTCAACATAATGAATTAAAAATAACCAATAAATCTTAGCCAGCCATTATGTCTGTCCATAGCATATTCCACCGTCAGGAAATCATGGAGTCTATATCTAAGACCATATTCATTTTCCTGATCCCGGCTGCGATAGGCATACCTTAGCTGCCATTTGCCTCCCAGAGGCTGAGACAACTCGAAACCTACATTGTTATGGCGCAGATCATATACCCCCGCCAAGCCTGTCCCTCCCGGCAAATGATAGCCATAGCCTAGATTCCAATCACAACGGACAGCCTGGGGATAAAAATCCAATCTGGTAAAAATTTCGTCCCGTGAGGACAACATCCTGCCCAGATGCAATCTGGCCATAATACTAGTATCCTCCTGATTGCCCCACTCATTACCCATATCTGCCCAGCCCTCCAGCCGGACTCTGTAGGTATCAGAATCTGAACGACTCATTACCGTCAGCTGCTGCCCAGGAGTAATGGCTGCCTTGGTATGCACATCCCAGCTGTGACTAAGGGAATCCTCATTTAGCACATTGGCTAAATAGTTTTCCAACTCCCCTTGATGCCTTTCCACAAAGGACACCGGCAAGCCTATCAGCTCATTTACCCGGCTTTGCATAGCCTGGCGCCGCAACAGCAAGCCTGCATTGAGCAAAGTATCCGAATGCATGCTTAAATCTACGGTACGCACCACTGGTAACAAAGGATATAGTACCAGATTTATCTGAGTATTTTCTGAAACTACCACATCAAAATCTGCCTTAAACTCTGGGGCGTGCTGCTGCAAAAAAGCATTTATCTGCTGTTTCAGCAAGCCCTGAGTCCAGTCTACGGCAGCAATGGGCAGTCCCTGTAAACTTTGCTTAAATATTTCATCTATCCCAGCCACATCCTGATACAGCATATCCGACAGCACAGGACTCATGCCCTCCACCTGCACGCGAACCTTCACCTGACAGATTTTATCCTGCCAAGGAATTAAATCCACCTGCACCTTGGTGGTGTCACCGGAATAAATATGCACCCCATTCACAGTGTAGCCTATCAGTACCTTGTCAAAAACCTGCTGAATAATTTCGGCATAATGGTTTTCCTGAGCCTTTAGCTCATCTACCTTCATGCCCTCCAGCAGTTGGACGCCAATGGCCTGAACGCTTTTCTCCATGCGCTGCTTCACTGGCAGGGGCAGTTGATGGCTATCTCCCACCACTGCCTCTACCTGGGCTACACGGGGTACAAATTCCTGAGCCTTGGCCCCTAAAGGCCACAGCAACAAACAGCACATAGCCAGCAATAGCGCCCCAAGCCCTTTGCCTGCCATTAGAAGGTGCCGCCTACATTGAAGTGAACTCTATTGCCCTGAGAACCATGACCAATATCCACGCGGATAAGTCCCAATGGAGAATCCAGCATAACGCCTACACCATAGCTGCCATGAAGCTTGGATGGAGTCCAGCCAGTATCCCAGGCAGAACCAAAGTCAGTAAAGAGAGCTGCCTTGAAATTCTTGGACAGTGGGAAACGATACTCAATATTACCCAGAACCATGCTATTGCCCCGGAACATATCATCACGATAACCTCTGATAGTATCCTGACCACCCAGCATAAACTTGGATACAGTTGGCAAATCTTCAGTGGAATGACCATAGCTGCCGTGGAATACCAGAATCTGATTCCGGCCTACCTTGCGGAAGTTGGAGCCATCAATGGTAAATTTGTGATAGGAGAAATCTCCCCCCAAGCCGGCATATTCGTAGCCCAAAGTGGACTTGTAGCCCTCAGTTGGATAAATATAATTATCTCTGGTATCAGTAATATGCTGCATCAGGATGGAACGAGTCAAACCAAAATTATCCTCTTTCCAGGTAGTATTAGTGCTTCTATCTGTACCGCTCTTATGCTTCTGATATTTATCATCCTTGTTGCGGAAGGTAATGGAGTTGGAGGTATATTCACTCTGAGGTCTGGAGAAGCCCAGCTCAAAGCCTACGTTTTTACGCATGAACTCCTCAACGAAATCTCCGTTTTCATCATACTCATTGTACTCAAAGGTACGATTGTAAATCTTGAAGTTGCCGGCAGTTTCCTTGCTATCCAGCCAAGGACGACGATAGGAGAAAATATATCCCTTGGCACTGGTATCAGTACTGCTCTTGGTCAGGGTAACATTAATGGAATCACCAGTACCCCGGAAGTTTCTATCACCCAAGCTAATCATACCTACAAAGCCATCAGAGCTGCTATAACCGGCACCTATACCGAAGACACCAGTATTCTTCTCGGTAACATCAACCTCCAGAACGCAGGCATTTGGCTCTACACCAGCAATAGGCTTTACATCTACAGACTCAAAGAAGTCCAGATTGGTCAAGCGCTGATAGCTGCGGACTACATCGTTTTTGTTCAGAGGCTTGCCTACCTTTGGACGCAGCTCCCGCAGAATAACCTTTTCCTTGGTTTTTTTCAGGCCCTTGATTTTGAAGCCCTCCAAGATACCTTCATTTATTTTAATAACCAGCTTGCCGTCGTCGCCAACTTCCATATCACGGATTTTGGCCATAACATAGCCGTCCTTGATATACTGCTTCTGGAGTGCACGAACATCCTCCTTCAGGGCAAAACGATTCAAACGGTCCCCCTGCTTCAACTGCATCTTGGCCAGCAGCTTGTCGGTAGGCTCTATCTCGGTATTGCCATCCAGCTCTACGCTGGTAAGAATAGGTGTCTCAAAGAGATGATAGGTGATGATTACACCCTCTGGCACAGATTCAAAGGTAGGATACAAATCATAGAAATAACCAGTGCCATAGATATTGCTGGCATCCTCAGACAAAAGGCCAATAGAGCAAATATCACCTGGCTTGGAAACCTGAGCCAGCTTTATAGTCTCCATAATATCATCGCTAACACCCTCGTATTTTACATCCACGATAGTATTGCCCTCAATAGCCTTCATGGACTTGTCCAGCTCCTCATCGGCAGGACGGTTTTTGGCCCATACGCTATCCCGGCTTGGTGTGGCTGTCACATTGGCAGGTGTAGACTCTACAGAGCTTTCATCAGGCAGCTCCAAGGAGCCCTTTACTGCACCTTCGCTATTCATAGTAGCACTTTTGCCGGAATTCAGATCAACCCCTACTCCCATAGGAGCAGTAGTAGGATCTACAGCAGCCAAGGCAGACTGACTGCCTACACCCATAGACAGGGACAAAGCCACTGCACAGGCCAAATATTTGTAATCGTTTTTCTTCAAGGATATAACCTCCTATATACTCTTCTTTACTCCATCTATAAGTAAACAGCCGACCTACCCTGCTTTGAACCAGGCCGGTGGTAATTTTCCTACAGCTATTCTCTCAGGGTACTGCCGGCAGACTGCATCAGCTTTTGCATGGCTGGTGCCGGCACCTCTGAGGGCTGTACATTCTTCAAGGATGATGCTGCCTGCTGGCTCTCTACTTCAACAGGCCTGCTTTCAATAGTGTCAGATACCTCCTCTGAGTGTGCTTCCTCATTGGGCTGTGTCTGGACATAGGCAGGTGTATCAAATTTCCTCTCCTCACTGAAGTTTTGCTGGGATTCCCTTGCCTCCATCGCCTTGTCCCTCCCTGCACCGGAACTGGAAGCTTGCTCCTCTAGGGAAGTGCTGGTTAATTGGTTTTGCTTTGGCAGGGATGAACTATCCTCTGACTGCTGGGCATAAATTATCCCCCCCAGAGCCAATGCACAAGCCAATGCTCCAGGAGCCAGCCTTTTGAACCAGCGCACACATAGCTTTTTATCATTTTTTTCCTGAGCTCTCTTAAGCTCAGCCTGAGCCAGCATCAGCTTCAAATCTCCCTGAATGGCATTTTCCTGCTCCAGAGAATCCTCGGCTCGACTTAGCCAGCCCTTGGCGGCTGTAATATGCTGACGAATCTCTCTGTCCTGCTTCATAGTCTGCTCTCCTCAAACATTAACTAATGAATATAATCCTCAGTTTTCATTCTCTCTGAACATACTATATCAGGGCAAATTCATCTATTTTGCAAAATTAACGCTTATTTTCTTATATTTTCACCGATAATCTGCCAATTATAACCCCTACATTATTCAAAGAAAATGCTTCTGCATTTTCTTTCAATGGGGTTTCGACGAGGGTTGAAATATTAGCTCCCCCCTGTCATTAGCACAACATCCCGCTACCTATAGAAGTGAGGGACATCGGACACCTCGTCATTTCCATTGATGGATAAATCTTGACAGCATACCTCTTACTCTCCGGACACCGCTTTTTTGCAACCGATAAATATGAGAGGTACTGACATGAAGCTGCTGAGCTACCTGTGCCGCTTCCTGACAGCCTATATAAATGCTGTCCAGAACCATATACTCCTTTTCCGGCAGCCTGTCCATAGCTTTTTTCACCCGCCGTGAGGCCTCCTGCAGCTCTACCTGCTCCGGCACAGGCATCCCTGTATCTGTCAAAAGCTCCAAGCCAGATTCATTGCCCGGCAAAGCAGCTTCCAGACAAGCAATATCCGCCCGGTCTTCCTTTTTCAGAAAATTATACATTCTGCCTCGAATGCGATGAACAGCAAATATACTAAAGGCAACACCTCTTGTATAATCATAGCACTCCACCGCTTCAATCAGGCCAACAGTGCCCTCCTGAATAACATCCATAATATTATCCAGCTTTAGAAAAGCCTCTGCTGTCTTAAAGACCAGGGGCTGATAGGATTCTATCAGCCTGCTGCGAGCCTGCTGGCTCCCCTGCTCTTTGTAAGCCTGCCACAGCTCCTGCTCCTCACTATAGGCCAGCAGCTTAACCTTATTTAGTTCTGATATATATCTATCCAGCTGCATAGACCTGCCTCCGCTGTTGTTAAACATTCTCTCAAGCCAATCTGCCTAGAAGGTGAATCTGGCTTCCACACCAGCATAATAATCATTGTCCTGATTCCGCTGATAGGTGAGATTTATCTTGTTGGACAACTCGTAATCAACACCATAACTAAAATCACTGGTTGTCATACTTTGAGTGTATTTTATCAATGTTTTATCAGAAATATTCTTTCCCAATGTGATATTGTACACCTCATACGCATTCTTGTCACCATTTTTTTCGGTTTCCCTGCCATCTGTAACATCCCCCAAATTCTTGCTGCCGTCAATGGTATCTCTTTCAATGGTCAGCACATCCAGATTTAGTACATTCCGCATGGCTGCTTCCACCTCAGAAAGGATGGTCATTTGCAGACCAATATTCAGCATGGAGGTTAGCTTGCTGGCTTCACTTTTATCCTTGTTGAAATAATCACTGCGCAAGGTTAACAGCTGAATAATATCAGCCTCTGCCATCTTAGGATCTGACATCAGCTTGAAATGCATATTAGGCACTATGCCATCCAAGGAAAGATACACACTGGTTTTGTTGATTTTTGTACCAGCCTTTAGCACCACCTTTGGCATCAGGGTATTTACCTGGCCAAAATTGATAGAGCCTTCATATACCTTAAAATTGGTTTTAAGATAGCTGAGAGTACCTCTTTTTACATAAATAGAACCAGCGGTGCTAGGATGTATGGTATAACCACCAAAATATGCTCCACCTGCCAGACGCAAATCACCAAAGGTTGGACTAAGGAAGCGAACATTCTTCCCTAGCTCAACGCTATAATCCAGGGCTGCCAAAGGCATATCATCAGAGGATTCCGGCAACTCGTTTGGTGGAGAAATCAAGACATTTTCCAGGAACAAGCGGCCAGAAATTTTTGGTATAATCTGTTCCTCTATGCCTGGCACAACAAATTTCATACTATCAACATTCAAGGTGGCATTTAAAGGCCCCTTGAATACCGGGCTGTCAATATCCAGATTGTCACAGGCAACAGAAAGATTATATTTATCTGCCTTATTCCCTGCTAAATGGGCATAGCCTGTTATATCAAAACTGCCTGCTCCCATCTGACCGTGACACTCCTCCAGGGTTACATCATGACCAGTGAAAAGCAATCTCATATTCAAATCAGTTACGGGCTTGGCCACGTCCCTTATCTTGAAGGCACCCTGATATACATTCATACTGCCTGTAATATAAGGGCTGGCCAGAGTTCCCTGCAGCTTCATACGACCATCTGTAGGGCCTACCGCCCAATCTATGTATTTAGACAGCGTAGGCAATAGACTCAAATCTGCATTTGCCAGAGAAATATTTACATCAAACTGGTTGGCAGCATTGGGCATTTCCTCTGTGATAGCCGCCAAAGGCACCCGCCCCTGAGCTGTCAAGGAATAGCTTTGATCGGCATACATCTTGGTGGCAGTCAAATCCTTTATCTCCACAATATTGTTTGCCACCTGCAAATTTCCTTCTACCTTATCTATCAAGGTGCTTTCTACCTGCAGATTCTTGATGGACAGCGGTATCTCCGCCCTTGGGGCTGCATATGGGCCAGTAATATTAACAGCGGTATCCAGAGTACCCCCTACATGATTCTTAATCCCAGCAGCCTCAGTCAGGGCACCAATATCAATATTGTTGGCTACAGCCTTAATATTGATGTCCCCATCCATATCAATAACACCTTTAGCACTAAAGCGGCCCTCAGCCCCCTCCTGACCGCTGAAATCTTCAATATAAATCCTTCGCTTGTCCAGAGAGGCCTTCAATATTACATCATCCATAGCATAGCTGCCCAAGGCTCCCTTGGTAATAAAGGCACTAAGATTAACCTTTGGTTCATCCAGCGTGCCCCCAAACATACTATTGCCAGTAATAGTTCCTGTAATACCGTTATTCTTAAGACCGGCCATAGCTGCTAGATTGTGAATATCTCCCTTGTCCACATCCAGCCGTCCCTTGATACGCTTGTTATCAATATTTACATGGCCGGTAAATTTATACTGGCCCTCATTTTGCTGGAAAGAAAGATTGTCCATAAATATATGGCGATTTTCATAGCGGACAATTCCCCCTACATTGGTAATCTCCTGTCCATTGGCAGCCAAATCATCTGCCTCCAACTTTCCTTCAAATAGCGGGTTAGCCAAATCCCCGGTCAGCTTGCCGTTAAACCTAGCCTTGCCCTGCAGCGGAATCGGCAGATTCTTGTTGTACCGGCTAAGATTGATTTCGTGAACCTTGGCCGCCAAATCCAGCTTACCCTCCTTGTCTATGGTACCATTAAAGTCCACATCCAGCCAAGGGGTAAATACATGGAAGTCCTGCAGGATTAAATTTCTATCCTTGATGTAGTAGTCACCATCCATACCATTAACAAAAATGCCATTGTAACTGCCCTGATAAAAATGTACATAACCAACTACATTAGGATCCTTTAAAGTACCTGTAATGGTAATAACATTATCCACATTACCGGTAAGCTTCTGGTCTGGAGCCACTGCCTGCATAATATCCTCCATACGGGCACCTACGGTATCAATACGCATATTGATGCCTTTGTCCCCCAGGAAGCCAACCATACCCTTGGCATACCATTTGGTTTTTTCCCCATGCTCCATAACAAAATCGTCAATCTTTACCCCACGGAGACTGCCTGCCGCAGAACCGTGCAAACGATCAAAGGGCTGATGATATATCTGTCCATCATGAGCAGCGTATTGAGCACGAACTATAGGGTTATTTATATCCCCCTGCATAGTTCCCTTAATATCCAGAGAGCCGGCCACAGGCACATCTGGCAGAAAATTGCTTAGGAGAGACATATCCATTTCCGAGCCATAGAAGGCAATATCTATGGTTTTGTCTGGCACAATTGTGCCCTCCATACCAAAGGAACCACCTCCCGGCAGGCCACAGCTAAGATAATCTATAGAAATAGTCTCCCCCTCCCGGGCAAAGGAGCCCTTCAAAGAGTCCATAGTTATGCCCTGATAGGAAAGCTGGCTTTCCTTTAGGGTGCCATATACTTGCATCTGTTCTACATTGTGTCCATTGCATGCTACGGCAAAATCTCCATTTATAGTACCAGCCACAGTAGAAAAGTCAGTATTCAGCCCCTGAGCCGAGGCTATGGCCGCAGCCTGACTGGCAGAAATCCCTGCCATCTGTACATTACCAGTAAAATCATAGCTTCTAGCATCAAAGCTGCCAGTGGCACTAATGGTACCTCCTGCCGCCTGAGCCTTGGCCTGCTGAATCACTACCATGCTATCGGCATAGGAAACCTGGGCCGTAAGATTGCTAAAGCCTATCCCCTGTACAGCACCCTGAGTCACCTGTAAATGGGCGTCTACTCTAGGATTGTCAGCAGCTCCGGTAATATGGGCTGCAAATTTCACAGCCCCAGTATAAGGAATATCTTCCATAATTACGGCTGGCTCAAAGCCCTCCGACTCTGCCTGCAAATCCAGTTCTGGTATGCCAGAGGTAAGGATAATCCGGCCATGCACAGAGGCCTGTTGTCCCTGAGTTTCTGCTCTGGCAAAGATTCTAGCCTCCTTTTCGTTAAAGGTAGCTAGGGCCTTAATATTTTCCACCTCATGAGAAAGCAAGGTACATTTGCCTTGGTCCAGCTCTACCTGACCATGATAGATAAGCTCCTGGCCGACACGCTCTCCTGCCACCTGCAGGGATTTTACCTGACCAGAAATATTATTAACCACATTCTCAGGGATGGCATCTGCTGGCAAATATAACAAATAATTTTCCACCGCAGCATTTTCTACTGTAAGCTGGAAGGTCTGACGGCCTCCTGCCTTGCCTTCCTTGGCCATATCAGAGGTATCAAGGGTAGCAGACACCCGAGCCTTTGCTCCCTGATTTGTGCAATCTGCCTTAAGGGAAATAGCGGGATAAGAGGCCATATCTACATAGCCATTAACATCCTCCAACACAATAGGCTGATTGTTATAATTGCTACGGAGAACGGAATCCTTAATGTTTATCTTGGCGGTAAACTTGCTGCTGTTTTCCTTTTCGGACAGCAAATCTTCATAGTTCCAACTGCCATCCTCCCGCTGGATAATGATTACATCTGCTTTATTAATATCTATTTCACTAATGCCCTCAGTAAAGGATTTGTCCAGCATAGCCCTGGGACTAAGCCTGACAACTGCTTCATCCACATGGGCCAGCCTTTCGGATTTTTTATCATATACATCCAAGCCCTCAACCTTCAGCTCCCGCCAGGACACAATCTCTATCCTGCCCAAGTCCACCTTGGTTGCCAAAAGCTCTGTAGCCATTCTGCCAGCCTGGCTGGCAGCCGTTTCCATAAAGCTTTGAGAGGATATATATGTATATAACCCAACAAACACCAAACAAATTCCAGCCATAACTGCCCCCAGCAGTCCTGCTGTCTTTTTCCTATTAAGCACCCTCTCATCACCTTTCTATAAATTATTATCCATTTTTTATTATATCACAAATATGAATGTTAATTCTGAAAATAAGATTAAAAATCCCCACCAGCCTTTGTAAAAATAGGCTAGTGGGGTTGTGGTAGTTAAATGCTTTTTTAGATATTGTACATGGCTTTTAACAGCCTAATGCCTGCTTCGGTACGGAAGATATTCTGCAATACCTTGGTCACAGTTTCTTTGGAAGAACCATCTTCATAAAGATTAACCAAAAAATCCGCCTCGACCAGAATTTGATAGTCCTGCTCCTGAATATTGCCATAAGTATGATGGTGGGCAATAAGATATTTGATGCGGTTGATTTGACCAGTGGTGAAGCCGCCTAAATTAGCCAGCAGGGTTTCTGCCTCGCCGGGGCCTTCTATTTCCTGATATTTGCCAGCAGAACTGTGATATTTTTCCTCGCTTTTGTGAATCCCAATATCATGCAGGATGGCTGCCGCCTCCAGAATGAACAGCTCATTCTCTGGCAAACCCTCTAAAGTACCAATAGTTACAGCCAAATCATGTACCTTAAGAAAGTGCTGTATTCTCCGTACATCCCCTTTATCGTAGGCAATCATAGCCTCCATCAAATCAGCAATTTTTCTGTTCATAGCAAATCATCCCTTCTACCAATAGCTCTAACATATACCATACAGCCTCTATTTACCAAGGGTGTATTTCGAAAAAAAAGCACTATCCGAAGATAGTGCTTCATACTCAATGGCAGGGGTAGCAGGACTCGAACCTACGAATGCTGGATTCAGAATCCAGTGCCTTACCAACTTGGCGATACCCCTAGGTATTCACGCGCTGTGAACAAGGAATATTATATGATATTTACCTATCTCTGTCAAGAAAAATTTATTTTATTTTTCAGATATTAGGCAGCTGCCAATTTATCGGCTCTTCTCCCACAGATTCTAAGAACTTATTTACCTTGGAAAAAGGACGACTGCCAAAGAAACCTCTATAGGCAGACAAAGGACTTGGATGTGGAGATTCTACAATAAAATGCTGTGGATTGGTAATCATAGCCTTTTTACGGCGGGCAGGAGAGCCCCAGAGGATAAAAGCAACTGGCTTTTCCCGCTGATTCAACAGAGAAATAATCTTATCCGTAAAAATCTCCCAGCCCTTATCCCTATGAGAATTAGCTCTATGAGCCTGCACTGTCAGCACTGTGTTTAAAAGCAGTACTCCCTGCCTAGCCCAAGGCTCCAAACAGCCATTATTAGGCACAGTGCATCCCAAATCCGTTTCCAGCTCCTTGAAAATATTTACCAAAGAAGGTGGCGGCGGAACATTAGGCTGTACAGAAAAGCTTAGTCCGTGAGCCTGCCCTGGCTCATGATAAGGATCCTGCCCCAATATAAGTACCTTGGTATCTGCATAGGAGGTATAATGCAAAGCATTGAAAATACTATACATATCAGGATAAACCTGCTTTGTACTATACTCCCCAATTAAAAACTGCCGCAGCTGCCGATAATAAGGCTGAGCCATTTCCTCCTTTAGATACTGTCCCCAGTCATTCTTAAAAATCTCCATAGCCGCCTCTCCTTAATTCATAATATTCTAACTACCTATCATTTTAGCACAAATCAAGGTAATTATTCCTCCTGACAAGAAATTTTTTCAACAAAAAGGCAGATATCGAAAATCCGATACCTGCCTAATAATTCTATTAAATTTGAAGTTATCCACAAACTTATCCACATTGTGCACATATTCTGTGCACAACCAAGGATTTATCCACAGAAACCTTTGCTTAGTGAGTCAAAGCCTCATGCAAATACTTCAGTACCTGCTCGCCAGTTTCCATTTCCATAACCTTGGCCAGATGCTTCTGAGCCTCCTCATAGGTTACAGAACGGAGCATTTCCTTTACCCGTGGAATAGAAGGAGCACTCATGCTCAGCTCACTAATACCCATTGCCATCAGAATAACTGCTGCATATGGATCACTAGCCATCTCGCCGCACATACCAGACCAAATGCCACGGTCAGAAGCGGACTTAATGGTACGCTGAATCAGCTGCAACACAGCTGGATGGAAATGATTGTAGAGATACCCAACATTAGGGTTTACACGGTCTACAGACAGGGTATACTGAACCAAATCATTAGTACCAATGCTGAAGAAATCAACATACTTGGCAAAAATTGGTGTCATAACTGCTGCGGCTGGAGTCTCAACCATAATACCCAGCTGAACAGTCTTGGAGTACTCCTTGCCCTCATCCTCCAACTCCTGCATAGCTTCACGAACAAAAGAACGAAGACGCAGAATCTCATCCACACTAACAATCATAGGTGCCATAATAGCAGCCCTGCCATAAACACCAGCCCGCAGAATTGCCTTCAGCTGAGGCATAAACAAATCTCTACGGTTCAAGCTGATACGAATAGCACGATAACCCAGGAATGGATTATCCTCATGTGGAATATTCAAATAAGGCAATGGCTTGTCACCGCCAATATCCATAGTACGAATAACACACAGCTCGCCATTGCAGGCCTCTACAGCCTTCTTATAGCTTTCGAACTGCATTTCCTCGGACGGAATATCTTCACGGCCCATGAATACAAACTCAGAACGGAACAAACCTACACCCTTGTTACCATATTTGGCAGCATTCTCAGCATCATTAGGACTGCCAATATTAGCAGCCAGCTGAACCTCTACTCCATCCTTGGTAACTGCAGGCAAATCCTTCAGAGCAGCATAACGCTCCTCATCAGCTCTCTGCTTAGCCAGCTTTGCTTCGTACTCCTTGATAGTCTCCTCATCAGGATCTACGAAAATATCGCCGGTATGTCCATCAATAATAACAAACGCACCCTCTGGAATAGCGTCAAGTCTGTGCTCCATACCTACAACAGTAGGAATAGCTCTTGACTTAGCAATGATTACTGCGTGACAGGTGGTGCTGCCCTGTCCCATAATAACACCAGCAATCTTATCATCTGGAACAGAAGCAATAACAGAAGGCTCTACCTCATAACCACAGAGGATTACCATCCTGTCGCCAACTTCTGGCTCCTTGATGCCAAGAATCTTGCCCGCAATACGCTTACTTACATCCAATACATCCGCTGCACGCTCACGAAGATACTCGTCGTCCATAGACTGGAAAATCTTGGCAGACTCAGCAGCAGATGCCAAAATAGCTGCTGGTGCATTCCCCATCTCCTGAACCTTATCAGTCATGCCGTCTGTCAGCATCGGGTCCTGTGCCAAGAACAAATGAGCCTCCATAATATTGGCCTGCTCATCATGACCTACGGCACGCATCTGCTCAACGCTCTTTTCCAGAATATCTGCCACCTCGGCTACAGCACTATCGAGCTTCTCCAGCTCCTCTTCCACTGTACCTGGCTGATACGCAGCCAAATAGCCATCCAGTGCCTGACCAGCCTTCATAATATAGCCGATTCCTACTCCTGGAATGGCACCCATTCCCTGCATTTTTTCTGGCATAATATATCCGTCCTTCCGCCCTTTTACTAATTAGTCTTCGCCGAAACCGGATTTGAACATGCCGCCGAACTTCTCAATAGCCTCATTCTCATCAGGACCATCTGCAGTAATGGTAACTACAGTACCGTTCTTAGCCTGGAGAGTCATGATACCCATCAAGCTCTTTGCATCAGCCTTCTTGCCGGTAGCAGCTACAGACAAGGTTACCTTGGACTTAAAGTTTCTTGCCTCCTTGGCAATCTGTCCTGCTGGACGTGCATGGAGACCCTGAGCATTAACAACTGTGAAATTTTCTTCGCGCATTTTTACCCCTCATTTCTTGATTTGTGCTATACTGTAAATATAATTTAATACTTTCGCTACTGTTTTATTTCGACATCAATACAAAATTCCCTGCTTTTTAATAAAAAATCTTGGCATTTTTTTCGGCGAGTGAATTTTGCCACTGAAATGAAAATTTCTAGCGAAAATTTATCTGCTGTATTATTGTACAAGTATTGTGTGATATTTGCAAGCGAAAAACAATACAAACAAAAAAAAATAATGTAAAACGAAATTTAAGTATCATGAAATGAAGTTTTTTGTTATAATATTTTTAGTGAAATTTGGCAGGTTTATAAATCTGTCATATGATATAATAAATCGTGGTGTGTATTTTGGAATTTTTTGTAATAGCAGCCTCCATTATGTCGGTCTGCATTATATCCATTTATAAAATAGCCCGCAAGCTGGGAGCAGATATTTCTCTTTCTGCCTTGGTACTATGTGGCGTTTCCGCCCTGATTATCAACTTTATGGCCATCAGGGTAAATCCTTTTTTGACAAAAACCTACTATTATATGTTAGGCGCAATGATTATTTTTGCAGCCACCGGCACAACCTGCTATAATAAGTACTTGTTATACAGGCGTAGCAGATTGGCTGTTCATGGTGCCCCTAGTGAAGATAATGAGATCACTCAGGTGACAAGTGAACCTGAAACAATAGTCGAAGTGGCAGAAGAACCTGAAATCATGACCGAAGCCGAAGTGACAGAAGAACCTGAAACCACAGCCGAAGTCGAAGTGACAGAAGAACCTGAAACCACAGCCGAAGTCGAAGTGACAGAAGAACCTGAAACCACGGCCGAAGTCCAGCAGGCTGTGGAGGCACCTCTGCCTACTTTGCCAGAAGGACTGGATTCTATGGATGCCCTTTTGGACTTTGGCTTTGCCCAGACTGGAGCAGGGGCTTATGAGCTGGCTCTTTTAGCCTACAGCACAGCCTTAGAGCAATATCGCAACGACGATTATGCTCCTTTTATCATTATAGATATGGTTAACCTGTACAAATCTCAGGGCAGATATCAGGAAGCCATTGATTGTGTCCATAATGCTATGGACATTCCAGCAATTCAGGAAAGTCCTGCCTACCAGCAGAATTTCCAGAATTACTTAGCCCAACTTAAGTCAATTTCCCATAGTGCAGTTTCCACCCAATCCCCTGAGGATTAGACTGGAAGCTACACCTTAATATATTTTCAGGAGGAATTCCCATGAAAAAAAGTGTTGAAATTATTGGCTTGCCAGTAATCAGTATTACTGAAGGCCGGGAGCTTGGTATGAGCAAATCTTTGCTCATAGATGCTCCAAACGGCAGTGTTGCTGCTATTACCATTGAGGATGAGGATTGGTACAGAGGCGTTAAGCTGCTGCCATATTCCTCTGTAATTGCTATCGGCGAGGATGCCGTAACAATTACCAACAGCGAAAACATCCTTACTTTGGAGGATGCTGGTGACTATGAGGCTATGATGGATGCCAACATCAAGATTATTGGCACCAAGGCCATCACCAAGTCCGGTACCATTCAGGGCAAGGTAGTTGAAATCTACATTGGCGATAACGGCAAGATTGAGAAATGCGAAATCGAAGGCCGCGACGGCAGTATTTCCGAGATTGTTTCTGAGCAGATTTCCATCTTCGGTAAGCAGGTTACTGTTATTGACTCCGATTTTGAAAAAAAAACTGAAATTATAGCTCCTGTTGAGACTCCAGCTGTAGCAGCCCCTAAGACTGAGGCTCCAAAGGCTGAGGTTAAGGAAGCTCCTAAGGCCGAGGCTCCAAAGGTTGAGGTTAAAGAAGCTCCTAAGGCCGAGGCTCCAAAGGTTGAGGTTAAAGAAGCTCCTAAGGCCGAGGCTCCAAAGGTTGAGGTTAAGGAAGCTCCTAAGGCTGAGACTCCTAAGGTTGAGGTTAAGGAAGCCCCTAAGACCGAGACTCCAAAGGCTGAGGCTCCAAAGCCACAGGTTAAGGAAGCTCCTAAGACTGAGACTCCAAAGACCGTTGATGCTGCCGCTCAGATGGCAGACAAAGCCACTGAGGAGCGTCATCGCCGTTTCCTGTTAGGCAAGACTGTAACCAAGGACATTGTTTCCGCTACTGGTGTTGTTCTGGCCAAAACAGGGGATGTTGTTACCGAGGAGATTCTCCAGAAGGTAAAGATGGCTAATATGTTTATTGATTTGTCCATGAATGTAAAATAATTTCAGACAAATTTAGCCAAATAATTTTCCTTTAACTATCAAAACATGATGACAAAACCATAATAGGCAGGTTCTTCCTTCAGGTTGCCTTCCCAGGCTTCCCAGAAAGCACTTTTCTGTTATGGCACATGTCATCATGTTTTCTTGTTTTTAGCTCCAAAATTTCCACATAATACACAAGCCAAAAAAACAATCTTTCAGGCATTATATAAATAAAAATTATGGTATAATAAATCATGAATCCTGGTCAATTTCTGGAAAAATTTTTGAAAAAATTTTTTCTTGTCCTGGCACTGTTCGCCTTTTTAACATCTTAAAGGAGGTTCTTTCTATGACATCTACAACTAATCCCGATTTTTCAGAGCATCTAAATAACTTCTATAACAACAATCCCTTCGTACAATTGCTAGGGATACAATTAAAAAAAATCCAATTTGGACAGGTTACTCTATCTATGAAAGCTCAAAATCAGCTTTCAAATTTTTATCATATTACTCATGGAGGAGCTTTGGCAAGTCTGGCAGATACCACTATGGGAGCTACCTGCCTCTCAGTCAACAAAAAGGTTGTTACACAGTCCATGAATATGTATTTTGTCAAGGCCGTACCAGAGGGTACTACTATACAGGCTACAGGAAAAATTATTCATAATGGACGCAAAACCCTGGTCTGCGAAACAGAGATTGTGGACGATCAAGGACAGGTATGTTGCAAGGCCACAGCCAATTTCTTCGTCATTGGACCTTACACAGGCTAAGAAAATTTTCTGCGGTCATAAATCTCGATATGAATATTTATACAATGATTTTGTATACAAAAATCATTGTTCACGTTCTTAGTCCATTATATATGCACATTTGTATATAAAATCGACCTTATCCGGAAAAAATCATCGAAAAATAATAATTATTGTCATACATTTTTCTTGACAAAGTAGGAATAAAATACTATACTATTTTCAGGTTAAAGAAATGGCCTCGCCGTTTTCCCGCACTTATTCTTTGATTGCGGCGTACGTCATATAACCGTCGAGCAGGGTGGAATTTTTTCCACCCTTTTCTCGTATACAAAATTATTTATCTCTTTACTTCTTTATCTATAGTTAAAAGACTTGAATCCAGCCCACCTAAGGAAAACATGAGCACAAACTGCACCTTTATAAAAACAGTTTATAATATCGCCATCCCCGTAGCTCTGCAATCCATGCTGCAATCCTCATTTAGTATCGTGGATCAGATTATGATAGGCCAGCTAGGCAGTATCAGTATTGCCGCCGTAGGAATTGCCAGCAAATTTTACTCCATATATCAGGTAGTAGTATCGGCCATTGCTGCTGTTGCCGGCATTATGATTGCTCAATATATGGGCAAACAAGCCAAGGAACTGGTGGACAGAAGTCTTTCCTTAAATATTGGCAAATCCCTTGGCAAAGGAAATTATCATGAGGCCTATCACCATTCCCGCCAGCTTATTTTCTATGGTTTACTAGCCTCCCTTATGCTTTCTGCTCTGCTTATGACAGCAAAAGACCTCTATATAAACATTTATGCTGTAGAAGCCATTACCAAGACCACAGCCAGCCATATTCTTTTTATCTTTGCCCTGATAGCGCCAATAAAGGTACTAAATATGATATTAGGCGGAGGTATTATCCGAAGCGGTGGCAGAACAAAGCTAATAATGTGGATTGACCTAATTGGCACATGGATTTTTGGTGTACCACTGGGCTATTGGGCTGCCTTCGTAATGAATATGCCTATAGCATATACCTACCTGATTCTATCTCTGGAGGAGGTTATCCGCTTGCTGATAACCTTTGTGGTATTCAAGAAAAAAATATGGATGCAAAGCCTCTAGTACCTCATCCTCCCACGGCGGACATTTTAACAAATTAAATCCGTGAATCTGCAATATATTCCGTGAATAGACATAGGCAATGGACATTAACATACAAAAAGGATACTGGCCATTGCCGCCTTATCTGCTATTGGACTGCTAATATATCAGCCTCCAATTCAAGCCACAAAAACAAATCAGCCCGCCACAAGTCAAGCTAGCGAGGATGAACCCTCTATGCTGGTAAAAAGCCTGAGCTTTCGTGGCATTGAGGGTATTGCCACCAGTCAGGAGCTGGAAAAACAGCTGCCAGAGCTGGTAGGCACTGAAGCCACCCTGCGTGACAGCTGTTTTATATACAGTTATTTAGTTTTCAAAGTTTCCAGCAAAGTCCGCCAAGAGAGAACGGCGCATTTGACTCTGGCTGGCATATGGGAAATATTTTTCAGCGCCATAGCCTCATCCAGTTCCTCCAGCTCATCATCCTCGGTTATTTCTCCCTTAATCATCTTCAGGAACAAATCTGCCAAATGCTGAGCCTTTTCCACTGACTCCCCTTTAATCAGGTCAATCATAATGGAGGTAGAAGCCTGAGAGATGGCACAACCTACCCCAGTAAAGGAGGCATCCTTGATTTTACCCTCCTCCACCTGCAGCTCCAAGGTTATTTCATCACCACAGCTAGGATTCCGCCCCTTTTGTACCACCGTAGGCAGCTTTAGATGATGCTTGTTCTCCGTGGAACGGCTATGCTCTGCGATTAACTCTGTATAGATACTATCCAGCTCATTCAGCATAACCCAGCACCCCCCTTACCTTGGACAAGGCCTCCAGCCAACGGTCTACATCCTCTCTGGTGTTGTAGAAATAAAAGCTGGCTCGGCAGGTGGCATTCTGCCCCAGATACTGCATCAAAGGCTGGGCACAGTGATGACCTGCCCGAATGGCCACCCCCTGAGCATCCAGAATGGTAGCCACATCATGGGGATGTACATCCTGCACATTAAAGGTAATAATGCCGGTTTTGTTATCCAAGGTAGAATCACAGCCATAAAGCTCAATATAAGGCATAGTCTTTAGCTTAGGCAGGGCATAATTTACCAAATCCTTTTCCACCTGCTCAATATAATCAAAGCCTACCTGCTCCAAATATTCAATGGCAGCGATAAGGCCGGCAGCACCGCCTACATTCTGGGTACCGGCTTCAAATTTGGCTGGCAAAGGAGCAAACTCTGTCTGCTGTTCCTCCACATAGTCAATCATATCCCCACCCATGAGAAATGGTGGCATATCATTCAGCAGTCTTTCCTTGCCGTAGAGAACGCCAATACCCATAGGGGAAAGCATTTTGTGACCGGAGAAAACAAAGAAATCCGCATCCAAGGCCTGGACATCCACAGCCATATGGGGCACTGACTGGGAGCCATCCACTACCATGATTGCCCCTACACTATGTGCCTTGCGGGCAATTTCCGCCACTGGATTTACCAGTCCCAGTACATTGGAAACCTGAGCCACAGCTACTATTTTGGTTTTCTCTGTAATCTTGCTGGCAATATCCTCCTGGGACAGATTCCCATCCATTTCCAGATAAATGTATTTCAACACCGCGCCCTTGAGCTGGCAAATCTGCTGCCAAGGCACCAGATTGCTGTGGTGCTCAGAAATGGCAATTACCACCTCGTCCCCAGCCTGAATATGGCTCATGCCATAACTATAGGCAATGAGATTAAGAGATTCCGTAGCATTCTTGGTAAAGATAATCTCATGGCTATGCTGGGCATTGATAAACTTCTGCACCTTGGCTCTGGCATTTTCGTAAATATCCGTGGCCTGCACACTAAGCTCATAGGCCCCTCTATGGGGGTTGGCATTACAGCCGCCATAATAGCTGCACATGGCCTGAATTACCTTTTCCGGCTTCTGGGTAGTAGCGCCATTGTCCAGATAAACTATCTGCTTATCGTGCATCTTCCTCTGCAGCAGGGGAAAATCCTTTTTGTAATTCTTAACCTCACTCATCAGCCAATCCCTCCTTTATGTATTCATCCAGCTCCTGATACAAGTCCTTGTCCTCAATTCTATCCAGCACAGGATTAAAGGCAGCCTCCACCACCAAACGGCGGGCTTCCTGCATATCCAAGCCCCGGCTCATAAGATAAAACAGCTTGTTTTCATCAATCTTGCCAATGGAAACAGCATGATGGCCCTCCACTGCATCCTCAGCAGATAACATCAGAGGCACACTGCGATTCCGCACCTTGGAGGAAAGCACCACCACTTCTTCCTTTTCATATCCCTTGGAGCCTTTGGAACCATGACGGAAATCCAGAGTACCACGGAAAATTTTGTTGGCATCTCCCAGCAAAGCACCATAAACATGAAGATTAGCCTCTGTATTTTTTCCCTGCTGAACCAGCACATAATTCATATCCAGCTGGCTGGCACCATGACCAAAATACAGTACATACACATTGGCCTTGGACTCATTGCCTGCCAGATTAACCTCCATTTTGGCCAAGGATTTGGCACTGCCAGCCTCTACAGCCACAGCTTCTAGCTCTGCTGTATCCGCCAGCTCCACCTGTACACTGCTGGCGCCCTGAGCATCTACAGGCAGCAGTTGTACAGTGGTCAGCTTCAAAAATCCACCCTTTTCCACCTTTACCTGCACCTGTCCCTCACCAGCCTGACGATAAACCACTGTCAGTTGACGGCTTTCTCCTGCTGGCACCACCAGCTCCTGCCGGCCATTATCTATAGCCAAAACAGCCTCATCTGCTTTGGCCTCATTTACTCCCAACCAGCGCCAGGTACGCATTGGGATTTCACTATAAATCTTTTCTGCCATTTTTTACCTCACGCTTTCTCAACCCATTGTGCCTTCTAGCTCAATGTTAATCAGATTGTTCATTTCCACCGCATATTCCAAAGGCAGTTCCTTAGCAATAGGCTCAACAAAGCCACGCACAATCATGGCTCTAGCCTCCTCCTCGCTAATGCCCCGGCACATAAGGTAGAATACGGCTTCCTCGCTAATACGGCCAATAGTTGCCTCATGGCCAATATCCGCCTCATCTCCCTGAATATCCATAACCGGCAGAGTATCAGACCGGGACAGATCATCCAGCATCAGTGATTCGCAATTAACGGAGCATTTGGCGTGATGGGCATTAGGCGTAACCTTAACCGCACTTCTATAGGTAGCCTTACCTCCCGCTTTGGAAATAGTACGGGTGCTGATATTGGCAGAGGTGTGAGGTGCTGCGTGAATCACGCTGGCACCAGTGTCCAGATTCTGCCCCTTGGAAGCAAAGGTTACACCAGTAAATTCACAGCGGGCATTTTCTCCGTGGAGAATACTGCAAGGATAAAGCATGGACACATGGGAACCAAAGGAACCGGACACCCATTCAATAATGCCATCCTTTTCCACCAAGGCTCGCTTGGTGTTGAGGTTCATCATATTCCTAGACCAGTTTTCAATGGTGGAATAACGCAGTCTGGCACCCTCGCCTACATACAGCTCTACACAGCCAGCATGGAGATTGGTTACATTGTATTTTGGTGCACTGCAGCCCTCAATAAAATGCAGGCTGGCATTTTTTTCCAGAATAATCAGGGTATGCTCAAACTGGCCAGCCCCCGCCGCATTCAAACGGAAATAGGACTGCAAAGGAATGTCCACATGAACTCCCTCTGGTACATAAACAAAGGAGCCGCCAGACCATACTGCTCCATGGAGAGCAGCAAATTTGTGATCTTTAGGGGGAACCAGCTTCATAAAATGCTCCTTCACCAGCTCCTCATGCTCCCGCAGGGCGGTTTCCATATCGGTATACACCACACCCTGCTTGGTAAGATTTTCCTGAATACTGTGATATACTACCTCAGAATCATATTGAGCGCCTACGCCTGCCAGAGAAGTTTGCTCTGCCTCTGGAATACCCAAACGATCAAAGGTGGATTTAATATCCTCCGGTACATCCTCCCATTTGCCAGCCATTTTGGTATTAGGCTGTACATAGGTAACAATCTCATCCATATTCAGCTCAGACAAATCCGGCCCCCAGGTAGGCAGTCCCATGTGGTTATATACCTCCAAAGCCTGCAAGCGCCGTTCCAGCATCCACTGGGGATCATGTTTCCGGGCCGATATATCCCGCACTACATCTTCGGTAAGCCCCTTTTGAGATTTGTAGGCAGAATGGTCCTCATTGCGAATATCATAGAGGGTACGCTCTATATCATCAACAAAGGTTTTATTTTTGTTTTCCATAATTCCTACCTCAATTCTCTCCGGCTTCCTCAGCCAGCTCCCGACGGATAAAGCCAAAGCCCTCCTTGTCAATCTTCTGAATCAGCTCAGGGCCGCCTTCCTCCACAATCTTGCCATTCAACAGCACATGAACCTTGTCCACAGAAAGCTGCTCCAAAATACGGGTATTGTGGGTAATAATCAGACAGGCATTGTTTTCATTGTGGAATTTCCGCACACCGCTGGACACAATCTGCACCGCATCCACATCCAAACCGGAATCAGTTTCGTCCAGCAAAGCCAGTTTGGGATTCAACAGCAAAAGCTGTAAAATCTCATTCCGCTTCTTCTCACCACCGGAAAAACCTACATTCATGTAGCGCTGAGCATAGGCTGGATCTATCTGCAGCTCCTCCATAGCAGCTTTAAGCTCCTTGCGGAACTTCATAATCTTCACAGGAGCACCACTCACAGCCTGCTTGGAAGCTCTCAGCATATTCTCCACGGTAATACCAGGAATCTCCTCTGGATTCTGAAAGGAAAGAAAAATACCCTTGCGACACCGCTCGAAAGTTTTCAGCGCCTGCAAATCCTCTCCCTCAAACTTCATTTCACCCTCTACCACCTGATACTTGGGATGTCCCATAATCACATTCATCAAGGTAGATTTACCAGAGCCATTAGGCCCCAAAATAACATGAATCTCACCAGGGGCAATCGCCAAATCCAACCCCTGCAAAATCTCACCCTTATCCTCTCTGCCTGCCACACCAGCATGCAGGTTCTTAATCTCCAAAAGCTTATTGCTCATCATACACACTCCTATATATCTAAATTCTGATTAAATTACTCGGAATTAACTACACATATTATACGAGTATGTCATACAAAAAGTCAATAATTCTGACTAAAAATAACGGAATTAATTTCCCCCACTGAAAAAGGCCCCGCTGTCTTTCCCAGCAAAGGCCTTAATTTGTCTATAAAATTTTAAAACTATATCAATAGTAAAGCCACTGTTATATCGCTTTTAGAGCATTTTTCACAAACCCAGCGGCATACTCCCTGCACTGCTGCAATCCATCCTCGCCAGGTACGTCATTAATAATAACGCCATCCCCATAGACCTTGGCTCCATCGTCGCCGCAGCGCTTCTTCCAATCTGCCATCCATTCCCCGCTGCCCCAGCCATAGGAACCAAATAAGCCTACTGGCACTCCCGCCAGCTTGGCCTCCAACTCGGCAAACATTGGCTCAAACTCAGCTTCTTCAAGCACCTCATTGCCCATAGCAGGACAGCCAAAAAGCACCCCGTCAAAATCCGCCAGCTTATCTACATTAAACTCATCCACAGACAGCAAATCCACTGCTGCCCCAGCCTCCTTGGCTCCCTCCGCCATAGCATTAGCCATAGCCTCTGTATTACCTGTACCGCTCCAATAAACAATTGCCAACTTCATCAATAAACCACTCCTTTACTCTTACGCCGCCTTATGTATCATGGCCTGCAAACTAACACCATTCTTCAATCCCTGACAAGCCTGTCGAATACAATTGTCATAGCACTGAAACAATCGCCGTACAGCCTAAGACCACCATGCTGGCTGCCTTCAGGCCAGCCAGGGTAGGGGCACAATGCTGAGCCAGCAAAAATCTAATTTTTCCTTGCCCATAAGTTCCCTCTTTCTTTGTAATTGAGATTTATTCTCAACCCTATGTATACTATACTACAGTTGATAATTATTTTCAACTACTTTTTTGATAACTTTTATCATTATTGATTTTAATTAAGCTTTTATCGCCCAGCGCAGCTTAGTGGAATGAGCGCGGGAATTGCGGAAACACTCCTCCCGACTAGGCTTAATAACCTCCTTGGCTACATCACTATAGATACCTGCCCGGTGAAAAGCCTGAAATGCTTTTTTCACAATTCTGTCCTCCCCGGAATGGAAGGTAAGAATGGCCGCCCGGCCTCCGGTACGAAGCGCCTCCGGCAGTTTTTCCATAAATTCGTAAAGTACCTCATATTCATGATTCACATCTATACGCAGAGCCTGAAAAACTCTGGCACTGCTTTTCTTGACCAGCATTTTTCTATCCTCCTCAGGTGGCAGCTTAACCTTGGCCAAGGCCTCCGCAATCTGCTCATGAAGGGCAGTGGTAGTATCAATAGGCTTTTTCTTTTTGTGCAGAGTATTGTATATCTGTCTGGCAATTTCCTCAGCATAAGGCTCGTCTGCATTTTCCACCAGCATACCAGCCAAAGACTCCTTGTCCAGCTCCTTTAACCGCTGCGCCGCCGAAATCCCAGCCTGTGAATTTAACCTCAAATCCAAAGGTCCCTCTGCCTTGTAGGAAAAGCCCCTTTCCGGATTGTCAATCTGCATGGAGGATACCCCTAAATCCGCCAAAATAAAATCAAAGCCTCCTACCTCATTAGCCAGCTTGTCTATTTCCGCAAAATTCATTAGCTTGGGAGTCCAAATATCCGCCCCATAGCCGGCAGCTCTTATTCTGGCCTCCGTCTTGGCCTCCTCTATAGCATCTACATCCCCGCTATATAGATGGCCCTGTCCCTGCAGCTTATCCAGCATGGCCCTGGTATGACCGCCATAGCCAAGAGTACCATCAAAGCCCTGCTCTCCCGGCTGAATATTCAACACCTGCAATATTTCCTCCACCATAATAGGTATATGCATTCCTGCCGGGGTATTGCCCTTGGAGATAACATGGGACACTGCCTCACCGTATTTTTCTGGATTCAGCTCCTTGTATTTCTCGCTAAATTTCCGAGGATATTTTCCCTTGTACCGCACCCGCCTTTTATGCACCTGAGGCTCCTGTTCCTGTAATCTCTGCTCTGCCATTCTTATCACCCTATTCTCAAAAATTTCAAATTTCCAGCCTTAATTCCAAAATAGAAAAAACCTCCGAGATATTCCTCTCCGAGGCTATTTACCTTTACCATATAAATTACTACACTAATAAAAATATCCTGCAGCGAGGAAATATTGTAATGCTGCACCGTCATCAGCCACCTTATTCAGAGGCAGGCCTGGCGCCTTCATGAAAAACATCGCTACACTGCAGGATATTCTAAACAAAATTTACATAATCTTCTTCAAATCGTCGGCAGCAGAATTTACCTTGCCAAGATTATCCGTAATCTGTCTAGTGCTCTGAGCCTGCTGCTGGCCAATAGCTTCAATAGTGCTAACAGACTGGGCAATATCATTTACAGCCTTGTTCATATCAGTCAAGGTCTTTTTGATACTTTCTGTAGCCGCTCTGGACTGCTCTGCCAGCTTGCGAACCTCCTCTGCTACGACAGCAAAGCCTCTGCCCTGCTCGCCAGCCCTAGCTGCCTCAATAGAAGCATTCAAGCTCAGCAGGTTGGTTTCCTCCGCAATATCAGTAATCAGGCTAATTGCCTTCAATGTTTCCGTATTCTTCTCCTTCAACAGCTTGGACTGTTCCACATAGGATTTACCTGCACTAGAAAAGTCCTCTGCCATCTGAGCAAAGCTCTCTAATTCCTTATATAATTCCTTTACAGAAGAAGCAATTTCATTCACCAAAAACTTCTGATCCTCATTTGTGGCCATTTAACATAATCCCCTTTCTAACTCCTCATCAGTTTCTATAATTCTCTATTCGCCATTTCTTAGCAAAACCCTCTTTTCTGAGAAAAAAATTTAAAATTTTACTACCATCAGGGTACCCTCTCCCACAACGCTGTCTACCTCCAGCTTCGCATTGTGCAGCTTGGCAGCGTGTTTCACAATGGAAAGACCCAAGCCGGTGCCTCCTACTTCCTTGGAGTGGCTTTTATCCACACGATAGAATCGCTCAAAAATTCTGGCTCTATCCTTTTTAGGAATGCCAATCCCCGTATCTCGCACGGAAATACGAGGATGGCCGGAAAATTCTGCCACCTGAATAACCACACTGCCCCCAGGCCTATTATATTTAATAGCATTCTCACAAATATTATAGACCATGCTGTTAATCAACTGAGGAATACCCTCCATAACCACCTGCTGGCCGATTAGCTCCACAGCAACCTGATTTTCCTCCGCCATATGCTCCAGACTATTTACCGCAGCTTCCGCCACACTATATAGGTTTACAGGGGAACGGGTAGTATTCTCCTGCCCTTCGTCCAAGCGGGACAACACAATAATATCCTGCACCAATCTAATCATCCGCTGAGCTTCGCTGTAGATTTTGTCAGCAAAATAACCCATATCCTGCTCCATAACCATGCCGTTTTTCATTAGCTCCGCATAACCAGAAATGGAGTGAAGGGGAGTTTTCAGCTCATGGGAAACATTGGCTGTAAATTCCCGCCGCATGGCCTCGCTTTCCTCCTGATTGGCCTTCTGAGTTTCCTTAGCGGATATAATCATAGAAAAACATATTACCAACAGCAGTATAATACCAATGGGCAGGCCCATATCCCAGATAACCTTCAACACCGTATGCTGAGGCATACTTAACCTAAGAATAGAGCCATCCTGCAGCTTCTGCGCCGAATACAACATTCTGGTCAGCATGGTGCCGGAATAGCGCTGAGATTCTCCATAGCCCCTAATCAGAGCTATTTTTACCTCCTCCCGAGCCAGATGATTTTCCAACTCATCAGAGGCTTTTTCGCTATCATAAAGAACCTGTCCATTGGCCGAAATCCAAGTGATTCGATAGTCACCCTTGGGCAGACTTTCCAAATACCGCAGCTGTTGGCTATTCACTGCCAGAGATGCCATTTCTGTTTCTGTCCTCAACTGCTGTCGCTGTACATTGGCGAAATAACTGTACATAGTAGCTACAATCAAGGCCAGGGCAATAACAAAAGCTATCAAGGCGGTAATGATGATACTGCTCTTGTGCTTAAGCATGGGGAACCTCCAGCCTGTATCCTACACTGCGCACCGTATGAATAGCCTTGCCCCATTCTCCCAAATGAGTACGAAGACTGCTGATATGCACATCTACAGTACGGGTTTCTCCCATATAGTCAGTATCCCAAACACTGCTTAGAAGTCTATCCCGGCTAAAGACCATGCCTGGATTCTCCATAAACAACCGCAAAAGCTCAAACTCCTTCAATGGCAATTCCAGCCTTTGGCCATCCACCATAAGCAAATGCTGCTCTGGATCCATAGATACCCCGCCAAAGGAAAGGAGCTTGGCAGCCGGCTCCGATTTACTGCGCCGCAGCACCGCCTTGATTCGGGACACCATTTCCATCATGCCAAAGGGCTTGGCCAGATAATCATCAGCACCAGAATCCAATCCCAATACCTTGTCGTATTCTGTGCCCTTGGCAGTAGCCATAATCACAGGAATACCTGCCGTAGCTCCATTACCTCGCAGCTTTTTCAAGATGGAAATACCATCTTCTCCCGGCAGCATTACATCCAGCATAACTAGCTCAGGCTTTTCCTTGGCCAGAGCCTGCCAAAACGACTCAGCCTCAGAAAACCCCTGTCCCTGAAAACCAGAGGCCTTCAAGGTATACAGCATCAAATCCCTAATGCTATCATCATCTTCAACACAGTAAATCAACAGTCTAACCCCTCTCAAAATATTTTTATTGCCCTAGTTATACAGCAAAATATGTTTTTTGGCAATATATGCTTTAACGCTTGTTAATATAATACTCCTGGGCATTAATCAAAGTATCCCCAGGCTGTACAGGAGGCATATAATATTCCCCATCTGCATCTATATTTCTCGCCTTGGTATTGTCTGCCAGCTGCATTTCCAGCATATCCCAGATTTCCTGCTTAAGGCCAGCATCATGAACCGGAGCCGCTACCTCTACCCGGTTTTCTGTATTGCGAGTCATCCAGTCAGCTGAGGCAATATACATCTTCATAGCATCTCCCCGGCCAAAGCAGAATACCCTTGGATGCTCCAAAAATCTACCAACAATACTGCGAATGTGAATATTATCCGTTAAGCCAGGACGTTCTGGCACCAGGCAGGTAATGCCCCGCACAATCATATCCACCCGAACGCCCGCCTGACCAGCCTGATACAAAGCATCAATCAGCTGTCTATCCGTCAGGGAGTTCATTTTCAGCAGGATATAGGCTTCCTGCCCATTTTTCGCCTTGGTAATCTCCCCTTGTATCAGCTCTAGCAAGGTCTTTTTTAGACTGATAGGGGCCACCAGCAGCTGCTGATACTCGCCCCACAAATTGCCAATGCCCATATTACGGAAGAACATGGAACCATCTCTGCCAATAGCATCCTCTGCCGTTAGCAGGGCATAATCCGTATACAGCTTGGCGGTTTTGGCATTGAAATTACCAGTACCAATATGGGTAATATATTTTACCCCGTTTTCCTCTGGTTCCCGATAGGTAATCTGACACAGCTTGGCATGAACCTTATATTTGTCAAAACCGTAAAGAATCTTACAGCCTGCCTCCCGTAGTCCATTAACCCAGCTAATATTGTTAGCCTCGTCAAATCTCGCCTTCAGCTCCAGCAGCACAGTTACATCCTTGCCCAGCTCTGCTGCCACCATCAGATAATTCATTAGCTTCACATGGCCCTTGCCAACTCGATAAATGGTAATGCGAATGGACAGTACATTAGGATTGTACACCGCCTCCTTCAACAGCTGAAGAAGAATACCAAAATCATCGTAAGGATAACGCAGCAGCACATCCTGTTTTTTTACCAAATTAAAGAGGGTTTCTCCCTCCTCCAAATGGAATTTCTCCTCCAAGCCTACAGGGGTATAAGGGGTATAATACAGCTCCTGCTTCAAGGTTTCTGTTATATTGTTTTCTAGGCCATAAACATAATCCATAGTTAAAGGAGCCGTAGTGCTAAATACCTGCTCTGGCAAAATCTTGTATCTATCAATCAGATACTCGGAAATAATAGACTTGCCCTGACTGCGGATTTCTAAACGCACAGGGGTAAGGTGCCGCCGCTTGCGGATGGCCTTTTTCATAGCCTCCAGATAGTCACCAGCCTCTACCCCTTCCTCCTCCAGATTGATTTCTGCACTTCTAGTAATGGCAAAAACCGCCTTGTCCAGCACAGGATAGCCGGTAAAAATCTTGTCTACAAACTCCTCAATAATATCTTCCAGCAGAACAAATTCCGTCTTGTCCTTGGAGAGATATACTACCCGGCTCACGCTGTCAGGCAAAGGAATAATACCAAAAATCAGCTTTTTCTTTCCTTTGAGAATAGCAGATATATACAGCTTTTTATTATCCAAATGAGGGAAAGGATGATGCTTATCTATAATCTGAGGGGACAGCACCGGTAGAATACAATCCTGAAAAACGGTTTCCAACTCCTCATACTGCTTTTTGGACAGCTCATGAATATCTACATGGCCAATGCCTTTTTCCAACAGCTTGCGGCGAAGATAAGCAAAAACCCTATCTCTCTGAATATACAGCTCCCCCACCTTGTCAAAAATAGCATGAAGCTGTTCCGTAGCAGTCATCATGCTTTTATTATCCCGCTTTTTCGGATCCATAGCTTCCAAGCCCAGCAGACTGCCTACCCTAACCATAAAGAATTCATCCAGATTGCTGGTAAAAATCTCCACAAATTTCAACCGCTCGCAAAGAGGCACCGTGCTATCATCAGCCTCCTCCAGCACCCGCTTATTGAATTTCAACCAGGACAGCTCCCTATTCTGGGTATAGGCTGTCATCAGCTTCTTGTCCTCCAGCTGCAAAGTCTTACTCATTGACTGGCACCTGTCCTTTCTCTGACAGTACATAGTTATACATAAATCCTTCCCGCACGCCGGTCTGAGCCACCATAATCATCTCGCACTTAAATCTCTTGGCAATGGCATAGAGAATAATCATACCAGGCATAATGGTGCGAATACGATCCGGCACTACATCCAGCAGAACACTCATATTCTGTATAAACTTTTCCCGATTGTCCTTCTGCTCCATAGATTTAATAATATAGCCAATATGAGAAACAGGCAGGAGATTTTCCGCCGTGCTTTTGCCAAAGAACAGCTTATCCAGCTTCAAGGCGGCCCGAACTGTACCCCCTACACCACAAATCAGCTTATATTTATTTTTACCCTCAAAGGCCTGCAGCCCCTCCAGCTTTTCTACAAAATCCTTCTTGATGGACTTCCGTTCTTCCTTGGTCGGCAGAATACCCTTAACATATTTGTTATAACTATTCAGAGAACCCTTGGCGATGCTGACTGCACTTTTAATCTTGCCATCCTTGTAGGCAACCAGTTCCGTACTGCCGCCACCAATATCCACCAGCAGTCCCTTCTTAATATTGCTTTCAATAGCTGCCCCCAAGAAATCCAGCTCTGCTTCCTCTCGGCCAGAAATTACCTGCACCTGCAAGCCAGTACGGCGATTAATCTCCTCCACCGCCTCCTGGCTGTTCTTAACATTACGCAGAGCAGCAGTAGCAAAGACACGCATTTCATGAATATTGAGATTGTTCAGTACATCCTTAAATTCCTCCAATACGCTGATAACCTTTTCAATACCCGCCGCAGACATATACTGTCCCCTTACATAAGAAGCCAGACCCACGGTTTCCTTTTTGCTAAAAAGCAGCTTCAGCTTCCCATCCTTAACATCATATACATTCATTCTAACGGTATTGGAACCAACATCTACGATAGTTTTCATCAATAATTCCTCCCAAATACACAATTATGCCTTTTATTTCCTTATCCTATATAGTACCGCCTTAATGTAAAATCCAATGTAAGGGTAATGTAAATTTTTTGTAAAATTCCCAGGACAGGAATATGCTTTTTCAAAGTCTGACAGGCATTAGGTTATAAAATAAAACTGAAACTATTTTTGCTGTACAATTATTTAAGTTTGCCATTTTTCTTGACATATAAAACTATTGCATATACAATTTTATATAGGGACTATTTCTGCCATGAGATAGTAAGGGATACGTGGAAGGAATATTTGCGGTTTTCAAACCTCAGATAGATAAATGCTTTACCCAAAATGTACATTAGGAAGCTAGCTAATGTACAGATTTTTTAATGGAGGAGATTAATATGGAGAAAAAAACTATCAACGCCAAGAAAGCTGTCATGATCGGTTGCGGCTTTGTTGGATCTGCATCTGTATTTGCCCTGATGCAAAGCGGCTTATTTACAGAGATTGTCCTGATTGATGCCGATAAGGCCAAGGCTGAAGGCGAAGCAATGGATATCAGCCACGGTATTCCATTTGCCAGCCCTATGAAGATATATGCTGGCGATTATGATGATGTAGCAGATGCTGGCATTATCATTGTATCTGCTGGTGCAGGTCAGAAGCCTGGCGAGACCAGATTGGATCTGGTAAATAAGAATGTAGGCATCTTCAAGTCCATTATTCCAGAGATTGCCAAGAGAAATTTTGCCGGTATTCTGCTGATTGTTGCTAACCCTGTAGATATTCTTACTCAGGTTGCTATCAAGCTGTCCGGCCTGCCTGAAAACAGAGTAATCGGCTCTGGTACTGTACTGGATACTGCTAGACTGAGATATATGCTAGGGGAGCATTTGTCTGTAGACAGCCGCAGCGTTCATGCCTTTATTGTTGGCGAGCACGGTGACAGCGAGGTTGTAACCTGGTCCTCCGCCAATGTTTCCGGTGTGCCTTTGAGCACCATGTGCGAAATGCGCGGTCATTTTAAGCATAAGGAAAATACCGAGGAAATTGCTGAATCTGTTAAGAACAGTGCTTATGAAATCATCAACAAGAAGCATGCTACCTACTATGGTATTGCCATGTCTGTAAAGAGAATCTGCGAAGCTATTATGAGAGACGAGAAGTCCATTCTGCCTGTATCTCATATGATTCACGGTGCTTGCGATATTGACGGCATTTGCCTGAGCATGCCTGCCATTGTAGGTGCAGATGGTATTGAAACTGCTATCCCAGTTAATTTGGACGCTGAGGAAACCGCAAAGCTTAAGAAATCTGCTGATGCCCTGAAGCAGATTATCGACACCATTAATCTGTAATATATCATTGTAAAACAAACCACTAAGACGACCTTCCTGCAATTTTCAGGAAGGTTGTTTTTTCATAATCTCGTGTATATTTTGCTACAACCATCTTGCAATTAGAAAAATACGATGAATATATAGGTATATCAAAAGTTTTCGACAGCGACAAATCAAAATTATTGCTATTCAAGCAGGAAATTGGAAAATATTGTCGAATAATAAATATATAAATCCTTTGTAAGTTTATTTTTGCAAAGGATTTTTTGTTGTCCATAAATAAAATAGTGGGAGGTGCAAGGATGAGAAATTACTTACTGTATCACATTTTTTAGTATCAACTTGATTTGGATTTTCTAATTTGCGATAATATAGGAAAGGTCTGGTGTTGATGGGACAAAAGGATATTACGCAGAAAAATTTCGAAGCGTATAATGATGTTTTTTCGGATATAGTTAATGGCACACTTTTTGATGGAC
>SAMEA3663047__coassemble_51_pt1 | contig 65683 bp, 65 predicted proteins | sample SAMEA3663047__metabat2_low_PE_027 | metagenome-assembled genome bin SAMEA3663047 (sample SAMEA3663047) | pig gut metagenome | biome: pig gut; feature: pig-associated habitat; material: faeces | place: France | collected 2012 | reverse complement strand
GGTAGGGCCATTAAGTCGGACAGAGCAAAAGTCGTTATGACCGCAGGCTGTATATCGAAAATCTTTGACATATCAAATTATATTTATATTCTTAAGGAGATAGGCAACTCGATAAATCAGAATTTAGAAAAAAATATCCTTGCTGGCAAAATACCAACAAGGATGTTTTTAATTATATTCTTGGATAGCACTCAAACAACCTATTCCAAGGCATCGTTACCTTGATATGCTTGAAGTCCCAAAGAGCTGGAATATTATACTGTGCAAAAGTCTGCAAGCGCAAGGTAGCAGATCTTTCCACGGCAGGGCGCTTTTCATTCAAAGCCCCACCGTTACCATTACCTGGGAAATTTCCCAAGGCATTAGCCAAATTCTGCCGTACATTGGCCTGATAGCCCCAGTCATCCAAATATCTGGTCAGCAAAAGCCCCTGACGACTCTTTTCATTCATGCGAGAAGCCAGCATACCCTGTCCCAACACAAAGCCTGTACTATTAGTTGGGGTATTCCAACCAGAGTAAGCCTGTATTCTAAACAAGAAATTCTTATCCCTAAGCAGCCCCATCAGAGCATTATCCGCACCGTTGGCATAAGCAATATCCGCAATAGCCACAGCCCTGCCACTGGACAACTCCTCCGATACCATATTGACAAAATACCTATCAGAGAAATCTGCCTTCTCGGTATTGTCTATATCATTAGCCTCATAGGTAGTGCCATTAGGATTGGTATTCACCAACAGCACCAAATCAGCTCTAGCCGGGCTGGTTACATACATACCCCCAGCCATAATCACATGGGAGCGAATGGTTTTGTCAATAGCTTCATCAGAATAGGAAGGCACTACCGTAGGTCCCTGTCCCATATTGTAGCGGACATAGACAAAAGGCATTTTCTTTTCCAAATCATTAACAGCTCTAGTCAGCAGCAGCATACCAAATTCATCAATACCTGCCATATTATTAAATCTGGTTTTGCCTAACCCCTCAGCATATTCATTCAGCCAGCGGCTTTCCCTATGAGTCTGGGAATAAGGAGCATTATCATCCCGTCCCAAACAGAAATAAGAAAAGCTCCCTTCTCTAGCCAAATCAATCATGGCCTTATTTACCGCCAAATTCTTTTTGCGACGGCTCATCCAATCACTAATAGCATCCTGGGGAATCAGCTCTGTCAGAAAATCCAGTTCCTTTTGCTCCCGCTTGGTTAAAGGCTCTATTTCCTGCTTATCCAGCAGGGATGTATAACGAAAAATATCCGTACCATAGCTGAAATAATAGCTAGGCTCCTCACTACCTGAGGCCTCCCCTGTACGAGGTGTTCTCATAATGGAGGAAAACACATATATGGGCACCTTAGGATGCTCCTGCTTAAATGCCTTGAACCTATCTACTCTGGACATCAAGTCCTTCTGAGGAATATGATGTTTGCGAGAACCTACCAGACTGCCATAAATCATGGCATCCCCAGACATAACTACCGCCTTGATACCCGGCAGTGGCTTATAAGGAGGTTTTTTATCCGGCTTATGTGGCAATGTGGTATTATCCTCCAGCCATTGCCATAACTTATCAGAATCTCCCAGATTACTGTTGCTGCCCAAGAGCTCATCAGGAGGCACAATCACCTCATAGCCTAGCTGACGAATGGTATCCGCTGTTTCCACATCAGATATAGGCCGATTATCGTGAGGAATAAAGACAATTTTTCCCTTTTCCTGAGACTGCTCCTTTTTCTTAGCCATTGCTGTACCTGCCAGCAAAGTTAACAACAGAGAAAAACACAATGACACAGCCAACAAACTTCTAATAAATTTTGCCTGCACCAATAGCCACCTCCTTGCTTTTTCTTAATCTACTAAGCCCCGTCTAAGTATCATATCCAGCACATCCCGCTGAATATCCTCTGGTATATTCAAGCTGGTGGTAAAGGTTATATACCCATCATGAGGTACGGCACTTTTGATTTCCACCATATCCAATACCCGGTGCTCCTTAATAGTTGCCTTGGCCAGCTCTGACTGATCCAAAGCACTTTTATAATCCACAGTAATGGTATTGCCATGAATATTTGTAGGCAGGCTTTCCCCCAAGTCTACCTTGCCGAAAAGCTTCTGAGCCATGGAAAGAGACATACGGGAAAAGAACCAGGAAGCCAATCCATGATCCTTGAGAGCACGTTCCTTTACCTTATAGGTTACATGGGATTCCTGGCTATTATGGACAAAATCATCAATAGTACCGGAAAACTCTATCCGTCCTGCCTTTTTAGTTTTAGCCAATATCTCCAGCCGTCCATTGGCCTTGGATTTCAATTTCACAGACTGCACTGGCCCATCCTGGCCTAGATTTTCGGCAATGGCCTGATTAATCACCTCATCTGGCACAGATACCTGTCCCTGCATGATTTCCTGCAAGGTTTCATGTCCCCAGGTATGACTAATTATCTGCCAGGCAGGCTGATATTTTTCCACAACTTCATTTATCTGCTGCATATTTATGCCAGGAAAATACTCTGACACAATAGCCGGCATATCCATAAAGGTCACCTTTCCTTATTTTCACTAAAACCAACGACTTAAACCAGATTTTTTCTTAGGCTTAGCCGCTGCCTTTTGTACCACAGTATGATGATTTTGCTCCTGAGAGGCATTTTCCTGAGCTGACTCCTCCTGATTCTGCTCTCGTACTGCCTGCCAAAGCCTTCTGGCATCCTTGGCCAGCTTGGCATCTGTAATTGGATTCTTTTTATCTCCCACAATATTGCTGAGATAGAGCACAGCTTTTTTTCGTTCTCCCAATTCTGCATAAAGGGCCCCTATCAAATACATGACCATGGTATCAGTCAGATTATCAATAGGGTAATGCTCCGTTTCCAAGGAGCGTATATAGAGATTCAAAGCCTGCTCTGAAGCCTCTCTTTCCTTTTCCTTCTGACCATCTATGCGGTAAATCCAAGCCAGACGCATAGCCAAGCCAGCTTGACGAGCCAAAGGAGCCTTCAAGACTTCGGCACAAAAGATAGCCAGCTTCAAGGAGGCTATACCATCTGGCACGCTGCGTTCCTCATTAAATTCAAAATGAACGTGGTGCTCCATAAGAGCGTTACCAATCAGCTCCCGCCTAACAGGAGACAGAGCTGTGAGAAAAACCTTTTCGTCTGCCGCAAAGCCACAGCCATCGCATACCCAGATATGATACAAATAGGGATTAAAATCCCGATAATGACAGCAATAGTCATTATCTACCCCGATTGCTGCCAAACGAGATTTTACCTTAACTACCTTCACGCTTTTGCCACAAACTGGACAGGTTTTTTCTACGACAAATGTAAATTCTGATGACATATTTCAGCCTTTCTATTCATTATCCGAAGGTCTATCCGGCCTGTTGTCAGCCCTATATGCTTCCTGAGCTGCGGCCAGTTTTTCCCTGACAGAAGTCTCCAAATCCCCTTGGGTTCGATCCGCCAGCACTAGCTGATTCCGCAAGGCAAAATCTATAATCCGGTCATAAAATCTAGCATCCAAACTTTTTTCTGAAAGATCCTCCAGACTTATCTCTGCCTCTGAACTCTCTACAGCCAGAGTAGTCCAAGTGGAATCCAAATAATTAACCTCATTTACAGATACCTTTTTTTCTGGCAGATTAATTGTTAAATATTCTGATACACCTACGAAATCGTCAAACCCCTGGAGATTTTTGCCGTTCCAACGACGCTTGGACACTACATCATTAATCATAACATCATCAAAGGTTTTCAACACCGGTACAATCAATGTATCAGTATCTATAGTGCCATCCTCATGGACACCAAAACAAATCTGCTGTCTGTTAAAATAATAATTGGTTCTAGCTGAGGATTGTACCCAGCGAAAAATATTCTCCGGTACCTCTGGTGCCGCCTCCACCGAAGCATGAGAGAAAGAAAAACATAGTATAGCAGCCCCTACTACTGCCAACCCCTTATAATTCATAGAAATTCACCTTGTTCCTCAAATATTATCCTGATAACGACTCAGGCTGTCTAATTCGTATGGAGTCTCCTGATATACATAGTAATTCAACCAATTGGCAAAAAGCAAATTGGCTACAGAACGCCATCTTACCACTGGCATCTTTGTTGGATCATCATCAGGATAATAATTTTTGGGTACATCTACATTGGGCATACCGGCAGCCATATCCCGATCATATTCCCCTTTCAAGGAAAGAGGATCGTATTCTGCATGTCCTGTAATGAAAAATTGCCTCTCCTCCAGATTGGCAATAGCATATACCCCTGCTTCATCATCAGACTCAGCCAATATGGTCAACTGGTCTACCTTTTCAATATCCTCCTTGCGAATTTCTGTATGACGAGAGTGAGGCACATAAAATTCATCATCAAAACCTCGGAAAAGAGGCTCATTCTCTACACAAAGATGATGCTTATATACACCAAAAATTTTGGGAGCTACATCATATTTTGGAATACCATAATGATAATAAAGACCTGCCTGGGCTCCCCAGCAAATATGGAAGGTGGAATATACATGAGTCTTACTCCACTCCATAATCTCCGCTACCTCATCCCAATAGGCTACATCCTCAAAGGGCATCTGCTCCACTGGGGCACCGGTAATAATAAAACCATCATAGTTCTTATGACGTACCTCAGCAAAGGTGCCATAAAACTCTGTGAGATAATCCTGGGATGTATGAGTTGGGGTATAGGATTCTGTATAAATAAAATCCACCTCGACCTGCAGCGGTGTATTGCCCAAAAGCCGCAAGAGCTGGGTTTCTGTTACCTGCTTCACTGGCATCAAATTCAGAATTAACAGCTTCAAGGGACGGATATTCTGCCCATAGGCTCGATCCGCATCCATAATAAAAATATTTTCCTTTTCCAGTATTGCCGCAGCAGGTAAATCATTTGGTATCTTTATTGGCATATATAATTAGCTCCCTATATCTTTTTGTACTTACTGCTTTCTCATTTTGGCAAAAGCAGCTATTTTATCTAATATGTTTTGCTAGCCATAGACGTTAAATTGCTTCATGGTCAGACAAGCTATAGCGATGTACCCATTTGCTATGGGTTCTGTCGTAGCTGGAAAGCTGTAACAGCTCCTTTTCCTCTGTGCTTCCCCTTTCAATGGCATGATAGGCACCATCTGTTTCAGCTTCAGTGTAGTCCTTCCAGCCCTCACGGCCGTTCCAATGCTGATAGCGAATTATTTTGCCAGTGTACTGAGAAAGGTTGACAGCTTTTTTCATAAACCTTATCTGAGTAACACCTCCAGTGACATTTTTGTACTCCTGCCACTCCCAAAAAATAATATTCTCTCCGTTCACCCGCATAGTGGTAGTATCTGCCATACAAACTACAGAACCTCCGTCAGCCAAAGCCTCCTGCCACAGCAGCAGCCACCTATCCGAAGCACTGCGTCTCTCTACCTCTCCCTGACCAAAAACTGCATCCACAATGAAAGCATAAAAATCCTCATCAAATTCCTGAGAATTCATTTCTTTATACTTCAGGGGCTGATACTGCTTGGTCCACAACTGCTTGCCGTTTTTGTCATAAAAGGTTTCATCCACATAAGCCAGCATTCTCGTCTGTGGCACAATCTGAATGTGGGCCAGGCTATAGGCCAAATCATTGGGGCGAATATCCTTTATACCATAGTTATCCAGGGTTTCCTTAGCACCACCGTAACTGTAGCCTGTTTTGGTTACAGCCGTTATGCGGGTAGCAATACCCCCAAAGGCCTCCTGCACTCGCACCTGAGCTGGATCATAGAACTTACTGTAATTGTTATCCGAGGAAATCCAATACCACTGCTGCTCTGCTGCCTGAGCTGTGCTATACATGAGAGTATTGCACATGATTGCCAGCAATAACATTACTCCTGAAAAGATAGAAATACAGTATTTCATAACAACACCCTCTTTTCCTTACCTTTCCTAAAAAAACATACATTGCTTTTATTGTAGCATATTTTTGTAATATTTACCATATATAGATATTGTTACCTAGATTTTGTTTAACTGAAATATCTTTCTCAGCATACCATTGTATCGCTAAGGTCAATATCATGACAGCCTCTAAAGAAAATGTTATAATAAAACCATGAAATTAAGGAGGAAACTATGGAATATATAAATTTTCAGGTAGGTGAAAAATTCCCCCTGCCTATTAAGAATCAGGGGGATGGTGGTCTATTTCAAATTGACGCCAATGGCTGTATGTTTATTTTGCAGCTTAGCAAAACCGATGTTATTGCAGTAGAGGCCTTTCGTACTGGCAAGCTGGAGCTGGGCCTCTATGAACAGGATGGTATTTTGTTCCTGCTTTACAAGATTGATGGCATCTTCAAGGATGGCTGGGGAGATTGCCCTCTAGGTGTACAGTTGCTGCCACCTGGGCTAAAGCCTATTTTAGAGGACTTACAGGAGCCTGTTATGCACCTTTATCTGGTAGATACCCAGTTGCAGGTTCTGTTGGCTCAGCGTACCGTAGAGCTTTCTGAGGAGTTCTTTGACCAGCTTCGCCATGCTGTAAAAAATCAATTAGAATCCTCTATGACCTCCGGTGCCTTTGTTACAACTTTGCAGAAAATCTGGGCTCAGCATACCTCCAAGGATATGAGTGAGCACCTCTTAGCCCACCAGCAAATAGAGATGAAAATCCCACCTATGGCACCAAAACATTAATCATTTCGATTTTCTGAAAGCATATTTTATGATATAATTTGTACGTTGCCTCCTCCATACTGGTAACAGGAAGGGGGGAGTTTTAGTGTTGGAGTACATTTTCTCTTTTATTATCTCTGTCATGGCAGGTATAGTTTGTCACTACATTTGCAAATGGCTAGACTGAGATTCGCTGGCAACTAGCCTTGAGGTGATACGCCTCACAAAACAATGTAAAGCAAAGCCCCCGCAACTGTCATTTGCGGGGGCTTTGTGCTGTCATAAGACAACAGCCGTCTTAGTGTACGACATTTTCTCTTTTGTCAATGTTATTATACCACATTACAATCTAATAGGCAATTCCTTCTACCCTAGCTCCACCAGATTTCTCTGTCTATGGTCAAAGGTAAGGCCCTGAGTATATCCAAATCCCTTAGCATATTCAATGGCCTTGTCAATATAGCTGCCACAATCCTCTGGCTTATGGGCATCAGAGGAAGTAATTATAGGCAGATCATATTCCTTGGCCAGCTTCATAAACTCTGGATAAGGAGAAATTTCCTCAATAGGATAACGATATAGGGTGCCAGTATTCACATCTACACCCATATTGGCTTTTTTCAGAGCCTTAACAGCTCTTAGCAGATATGGCTGTACATCAAAATCTGGCAAATATTTATACAAACGTATATTGAAAGGATGTCCCAACACATCATAGCAGCCACCAGCACAGAGATGTTCAATCTCCTGGGTGTACCACTCATAAATATCATCTAAGGAATGATTCTGCCACTCAGCCTTGATTTCACTGGAATCATAGGCCCAACCTCGAATGAAGTGTATAGAGCCAATAACATAATCAAAATCATAGTGAGACAAAATTTCCCTTACCTTGGCCTGATTCTGAAAATTGCAAACCTCAATACCGGTTTTTACTTTATAACCCAAAGACCGGAGCTTGGCCATAAAAGCGAAATAATCCTCCAAAGTATGCTTGAATTTATTCCGCTTTAACCATTTTTGCTGAAAACTTCCTACAAAGGAATCATCCAAAATCAAATCATCGTAATAAAGCTGCTGAAACTCTGGAAAGGTATGGCTATGCTCGCTAATACCGATTTCATCCAAGCCTCTTTTCTGTGCCGCCTCAAAGAAGCCCTTTACCCACTCCACATCATAATCGCCATATTCAAAATGCATATGATAATCGTATTTCACTAAATCATCCCCTGACGAATAAACTCCTTAATCTGCTCCATTACCCCATGCTCTACATTGCTCTTGCACTGGAATCTAGCCACCTTTTTCAAATCAGGATGGGCATTGGCCATAGCATAGCTGTAGTACACGGACTGCATCATTTCATAGTCATTCATATAGTCGCCAAAGGCAGCACATTCCTCTGGCTTGAAGCCAAATTTTTCCTGCACCTTTTTAACCGCCCAGCCCTTGTTAGCATCTGGATTCAAATAATCCACCCACACATTGCTGCTCAGAGTACGATGGAGATAGGTATCCAAATCAGACATAGGTTCCCAGATATTCTTTACAGAATCCTCATATTCATTATCTGCCAAGGCCAGTTTGATGAAATCATCATCAATATCCTCAAATCTGTCTACATACTCAGCTCTGGTATAATATTTGTGCAGTTCTCCAATATATGGCTCCCACTGGCGCAGAACGTAGCTGTTCTTTTTACCACTGACTACGGGATAAATATGAGGTATACTCATGGCCTTGTGAAGAACCTTCATATATTCAGCCTTATCAATAGTGCTGGAAAACATTTCCTTTTCCCGATAGCAGGAATAAGCTCCATTCTCTGCCAGAAAGAGGAAATCATCCTTGTACTTACCCATTTGATACATCAGGGCATAATACTGACGGCCACTGGTAGGAGCAAAAATTACATTCCGCTTTTTCAGCTCTTCCATAACCTCATCAAATTCAGCTGGCAGCTGGCCATTCTCGTCCAGCAAGGTTCCATCCATGTCAGAAAAAATTACTTTTATCATATACTTCACCCCGTATCACCAATTGCCAAGAGATTGGCAACCCTACAACATCTCTACAGCCTGCCCCAACCATCCTGATTTTAGCCCTTGCGGCCATGATAAAGGCACCAAGGCTCCTCTGCCATATAGTCACCCTCATGGTAGTAGGCAGCTCTGGCCCGACAGCCACCGCAGGCTCTCTTGTACTGACAGCTGCCGCAGCCACCGGAATATTCCATAGTACGCAGCTTGTTCAGCACAGGGCTGTTTTTCCAGATTTCATCAAATGGAGTCTGGCGCACATCCCCCAGCTCCATATTCAAATAAGCACAAGGCTGTACCTTGCCCCTAGGGCTAATTATACAATAGGCTGTACCAGCAAGGCAACCTCTGCGGAAGCGGGTTTTCAATCCCATCTGGTCTGCAATCCGCAGGAACTGCGGAGCACAGGTTGGCTTCAATTCAATATCCACCTGCTGCTGTTTTTTCATGATTCTGGTCAGGGTTTCCTCATAGGCCTCTGCCCGCAAGGACTCTGCTTCAATGGTTTTGGCTCGTCCCGTAGGCACCAAGAAGAAGAAATGATGGGCCACGGCCCCCTCGGCTACGGCAAAATCCGTCAAAGCCTCCAGCTCGTGATTGTTCCACTCCATAACTGTGGTGTGAATCTGAAAGGGCAGGCCTACAGCACGACAATTTCGCATCCCCTGTACCGCCCCTTCCCAGGCTCCCGGGAACTTACGGAACTGATTGTGCTTCTCCTTGTCCATAGAGTCCAAGGAGATTCCCATGCCCATAGCCCCGGCATCCTTTAGCTTTTGGGCCATATCCAAGGTAATCAAAGTGCCATTGGTGCCAAATACCGGCCGAAGACCTAGACTGGTGGCATAGGCTACCAGCTCCACAATATCAGGCCGCATCAAAGGCTCGCCCCCAGAAAAAATCATAATTTTGAAATTGGCTCTAGCTATCTGCTCCAAAAGCATCTTGGCCTCTGCTGTAGACAGCTCCTCCTCAGCCTTACAGCCTGCATCTCGATAGCAATGGTCACAGTACATATTGCAGGCATTGGTAGTATTCCAGGAAACTATCATTTGTCAGCACCTCCAACTATCCCAATTTCCTCATCTGTCAAATAACAGGATGGGTCAGACTCCCAGAAATCCCCGGTAATAGCCTCTGCTCTGGTACGGAAATTGCCATTGCAATTTTCCAGAAAACGACACTGACTGCAGCGCCCCTTTAATAGTGGCTTTCTATCCTTTAGACCAGCCATAATTGGATTGGAGGTGTCCTGCCAAATTTCACTAAATTTCCTATCCCTTACATTGCCAAAGGTATGATGCTGAGTAAACTGGTCTGGGTGAACATAGCCAAAGGGATCTACCTCCCCAAAGGCTATACCAGAGCGATTGCCTCCGTTCATGGAAATATATTTCTTTATCTGGGCCGCCTGCTGGTCATTACCCTCTGAAACAGCCTTGAGATACATATAAACACCATCACAATGGTTATCTACAGTAAGAATCTCCTTTTCCAGACCTCTATCCTCAAAATCCTTGGTACGGCGAATAATAATATCCATAGCCCGACGGGATTCCTCCGCGGTAACATCCTGATTCTTCATGGCTGTACCCCGACCGGAATAAACCAAATGATAGAAGCAGACTCTGTTAATATTCTCCCGTTCAATAAAATCAAAAATATTTTCCAGCTCCTGAATATTGTGATGATTAATGGTAAAGCGCAGGCCCACCCGCTGACCTACAGCCACACAATTCTGAATACCCGCCATAGCCTTCTGGAAGGCTCCTTCTACTCCTCGGAACTGGTCATTTACATCCTGCAAGCCATCCAGGGAAATCCCTACATAACCCACCCCAATATCCTTGATGCGCTGAGCCACCTCTCTGGTAATCAAGGTGCCATTGGTGGACAGGGTTGGACGCACTCCCTTGGCCTGAGCATATTCTGCCAGCTCAAAGAAATCTGGACGAATCAAAGGCTCACCGCCAGAGAATAGCAATACTGGTACATGAAAATCTGCCAAATCATCAATGAAGCTTTTGGCTTCCTGGGTAGTCAGCTCATTCTGATACTTCTTATTATCAGAGCTCATATAGCAATGACGACATTTCAGATTGCAGGTTTTGGTGGAATTCCATACCACCACCGGCCCCATGCCCTCACCGGCACCATTTCGCATGGCATGGGCATTCTTGGTATATCTCAGAGAATCACCATAGTATTCTCTGGCAAATAAAAGCTTGGTTACACTAATCATTTTTTACACTCATCCTATTACACAATTTATCTATTTGGTACAGATAGCATCAATTATCAGTCTAAGCTTCATGGTAATATTTTCTTCAAAGCTTAAAGGCAGACTGCTAAAGGCTGCTGCCTGAAACAAAGAATGGAACATTTCCGTAATAATTTCTGCAGAAACATCCTGCCGAAATTCTCCACTGGCCTGTCCCTCCTGCACCAGCTGTAGAAACATGGCCATAAAAGCAGGACCATGACCTCTATGCTCATGAGGTTCCAGGTCACAGTCCTTTTCCTTGCCCTTAGCCTCCTCTGAAGCTTGCTCCGGCCGTGCTCCAGCACTTAAGAACAAAGGCAGGACATATTTATTGCTATCTACCAGCTGTGCCGTCATCAGCACCATCTCTCGCAGGATTTCTGCCTTGCTTTTTTGCTCTGCGGTCAAATGCTGCAACCTCTGCTGCAACTGTACAGCTAGATTATCTAACAAGTAGTGCAGCAGCTGATCCTTAGAGTCAAAATAATTATAGAAGGTTCCCAATCCCATATTGGCTGCCTTCATAATATCCGCTATTGAAGTGGCTTGAAATCCCCGCTGGACAAATTGTTCAATGGCTGTTTCCATGATTGTTTGCTTAGCTAGAAGCTTTTTTTGCTCCCTTTTGCTAATTTCAGCCATAAAAAAACACCTCCCAAATAACTCATTGCTATATTATATATGATATTCATGGATTTTTAAAGTAAAAAATGAATTGTGTTCATATATTTTACATATTGTCAAAGATTCTCGAAATACAGCCTGTACACAAAATAGAATATTTACGCACAAAAAAACCTCTACCCAAATGGATAAAGGTTTAATCTCAATGGTGACCCAGGAGGGACTCGAACCCCCGACCCTTTGATTCGTAGTCAAATACTCTAATCCAGCTGAGCTACTGAGTCATAATGTCAATCTCACAATCAACATTATTATATTATCACATCACCTATATCGTGTCAACACTTTTTCAGCAATTCCCAATTATTTTTCAAGAATTACTCAATCAAAAGCATAGTCACTAATCTCTTAGAGTTCTGCCTTGCTCACACCATCAGGTACCAAGGCAGAACTCATCTGCACCCACACCTTATCCTCCTCGCTGCAGGAATAAAGCTTCTGATGCTCGGCTGGCACAGGCTGATTTTCCTCTACCTGGCTAATATCCAGCTGGAGGCGATTCCTGGCATCCCTACGGAAAGAATACTCACCTCTAGTAGACAGCCATTCATTCACCATTTCCAGATTAATAAAGGAAGCCGCCTTGTTATAGGCCTTGTACTCCTCGGTAGCCGCCGCAGCAGCCTGCTTTATATCACTATAAGCACCTAGCAGAAAAAAATCCACGCTTTTTTCTGTGGTTACTAATTTGGTAACTACATAAGACACAAAAACACCACCAATTTATTACAGTCCCATTGAAGGGCTAGACTGATTAATTTACCCCATGCTAACGGGTGCTAAGACCCCCTCCTCTTAGGAGGGAGTTAAGCACCCGTAAAGCTCTGGATTTATTCGACTAAATTCAGTGGGAGTCTAAAGCTCCCACTGAATAAGTCTCATTTTACTTCTTCCAGGAGAAGCGGGACTTCTTCGCATGGGAATTTTCCCACACCATAATAGCCTCCAGCACAGAGCCGGAAATACAACGGCTCTTAGCAGAGATAGTTGTGCAGTTGGCTGGCTGGGTGCTAGGATCTATTTCCGCAATCTTCAAGCCTGTACGCACTGGACAGCCATCATGCAAAAGACCTCTCAATACACCCTCCACAGGAGCCTTGATTTCAAAAACATTGCCCCCATCCATATTCAGCTTGGCTATAACCTCATCCTTCTTCACAATATAGGACAGAGGATGTCCAGCCTCCAAATAACCATCACAAGGAGCATTAATGGAGTGGGAAGCCCGCATCAAAGCCCGCAGCTCTACAGTTTCCTTCTCTGGCAGGGCCTGTCCTTCATAAATAATCCGGCCCAGATTATGACCTCTGGTAGTTTCAATAACACAGTTTACATCCCGGCCAGCCACAAAGCCAGGACCAATAGCCACGGTGAAATCCGCCATATCCATATAGGTTCCCATATTCCGCTTGGCATAAATAGCATCTATCAGGATTCTTGGCTTTAGCTTCTGAAGGCAATCCGCCTCTGGATCCACCATAATCACAATCTGACCGTTTTTCAGCATTTTCTCTGCATCATGGAGAGAATCCGCCCGGGTACAGATGGTACGCTCCACTTTCTTTTCCCCATCATAAACAGCCTCAGCAAAAACAATATCCCGACGTATGGCAGAGGGAGCAGCCTTCTCCAGCATCAGCACCTGAAAACCAGTATTATGGAGACGATGGGCAATACCTGTGGCCAGCTCGCCACCACCACGAATTACTACAAGTTTTTTCATACAGAAATCACTCCTACAATATTTCCTTCACACATACCGGAGGCTCCGGCTAGCATCATAGCTATATCAGCTATCCTCATATACACGAACTCTCAGCTTTAGGCCCCGTTCATCACATAGCTTCTGACAAAGGTCAATCTCCGCCTGATTCTCCACCTTTTCCACCACAGTGAGCACCACATGAGGCACGTATTTCTTGCAATCCACAGCAAATTTCAGCATGGCATCAAAGGAAGACAGGCCATATTGGGCATGAGTCAGCTCCAAATACCGCTGGGCATTGGAGGCGTTCAGGCTAATGGATATAGTATCTAGAAGTCCCTGAAAATCCTTGGCTGTATCCCGACCATAAAGCAAATCAGATAAACCATTGGTATTTAACCGGGTTGGTATCTCTGGATGAATCTTTTTTACATAGGCCATCAGCTCCAAAAGTACCTCCAGCCGCATGGTAGGCTCACCAAAGCCACAGAAAACAATTTCCTTGACTATATCCCAGGGCAGCTTGTCCAGCTCTGCCTTTACTTCCTCAGCTGTTGGCTCCTGCTTCAGCCACAGACTGCTTTCCTCTGCCATATGCTTCATAGTCCGCAGGCAGAAGCTGCAGCTGCAATTACAGCGATTGGTAATATTCACATAGATGCCTCTTTTGCCCTGAGGCTGTTCCTTTAGGCTATCCTCTACCCGGACATAGCGTCCGCCCTCATGTACTGCATATACCAACATATCAGCTCAACTCCGTTAAATATTCTTCAAAGGCCAAACCATAATTCCAAGGCAAATCCAACTCCACAGTGTAGCCCAGCACCTTGGTAATAAACTCAGCCGCCTTATTTACTGCCACAGACAGGCTCTCTCCCTTAATCAGGCTAGCCGCCACAATGGCAGCAAAAGCATCTCCTGTACCAGAGCGATCCCCGCCAATTTTTGGCTGGCTGACAATGGACTGACAGCCATTTTTTTCGTAGACAAAATTCAAAACCTTGCCCTCAGCATGAAGTCCCGTAATAACCACCTGCTCCGGGCCTTTATCTGCTAAAGCCTTGGCTAACTTAGCCAGCTCCTCCTCCTTAATATCCCCATTTTCTGGATATTCCATATCCAAAAGCTGGCAGGCCTCTGTAAGATTTGGGGTAAGCAAATCCGCGTGAGCCAAAAGCCGCTTCATTTCATGACATATTTCCGGGGTATAGGAGGAATACAGCTTGCCATAATCTCCCATTACCGGATCCACCATAACCTTGGTAAAGGGCTTTTTAAACCGCTGAATAAATTCTTCCACAATATTTATCTGAGCTACAGAGCCCAAAAAGCCTGTGCAGATACCATCAAATTCCAGACCATTAACCGCCCAGTTTTCCATATAAGGCACCATACGCTCTGTATAATCATCTATATAATGCTGAGGAAATCCCGTATGCACTGACAAAATAGCTGTAGGCAGGGGACATGCCTGTATCTTCATAGCCGAAATCAAGGGCAGCTCCACCGCAATGGAACAGCGGCCAAAGCCAGTCATATCGTTGATTAGGGCAATTCTTTTCTGTCTTTTCATCGTCTAACTCTCTTTTTATTTAATTCTGGTAAGCTTCGGACGCTGGCCCGGCATCAATCGCATAGGCTTTTGCCGGTTTGCCAGATTGTGCTCCGTCAGCTTTTCCATTTTCCGTTGCTTAATCAAGCTATAACGGTTAATATTCACCAATATTCCCAAGGCCGCCATACTTACCAGCAAGGAACAGCCTCCGTAGCTGATAAAGGGCAGAGGAACACCGATTACAGGTAAGAAGCCTGACACCATAAACATATTAATAACAGCCTGTAGGCAAATCAGAATAACCAAGCCGCCAGCCAAAACCTGACCATAGGCATCGTAGGCATTTTTGGCAATTTTTGCGCCAAAATATCCCAAAAGACCATATAATATTATCAGGCCTGCCGCCAGCAAAAAGCCATTCTCCTGACAAAATACCGCAAAGGCAAAGTCAGTATGAGCCTCCGGCAAATAAGCATATTTGGCCAATCCCTCACCTAGTCCCATGCCCCAGAATCCACCGGAACCAATGGCCGTAATAGACTGTACCGTCTGATAGCCCATGCCCTGAGCATCTGCCCAAGGATCTAACATAACCTTTATACGCTGCAAACGATAAGGCTGATATATACACAGGGCTGTCGCTGCCGCCACAACAATAAAGATGAGATTTTTAATCTTGCCCATATCCAGACCAGCAACTATCAGCATCAAAAGAGGCACGCCTAAAATAATCATCATGGTACCCATATCCGGCTCCAGCTCAACCAAGGCAGCCAAAACCACCAATGTTCCATGCTGACTCTGTATCAGCTTAAATGCCTGTCTTTTTTGAATACAATAGGACAAATAATAGGCCTCAATCATCACACTGCATATCTTGGCAAATTCTGCTGGCTGAACAGAAAAGGAACCTATATATATCCAGCGCTTGGCACCATTAACTGCCGTACCAAACCCCAATACATATACAAGCATAGCTATAATAACCAATATTATAGGCACTAGAATATCCCGCCACCTATGATAATCCACCCAATAGCAGAGGAAAAAACACAAGCCTCCCACACCCATAATCAGCAAATGCTTCAGCAAATAGAAATAAGGAGAACTCCCCTCATCCTCAGCCATGACAAAGGTGGCACTAAAGATATTAACACTGCCTGCTATCAACAGCATAACCATAATCCAGATAACAGCCTCATGGTCATTACTCCAAATAGCCAATTTTTCAGGTATTGTTACCTTTTTCAAGCAAACACGACCTCACAGCGATTTATTTTCTCGCCAAATCCACTAAATTTACGCTCATACTCCGTCATAATATTATCAGGACGGTTCTCACTATGGAGATCAAAGGATACATCCTCCACCTGCAGACCAGCCTCCTGGAACTGCTCCAAGGAGAAATCAAAGAGGGGCCTGTTGTCAGTCTTAAAAATCAATTTACCTGGCTTTTTCAACAGCTTATCATAGCGGTGCAAGAAACCAATATGGGTAAGACGCCTCTTGGCATGTCTTGCCTTAGGCCAAGGATCGCAGAAATTAATATAGAACTGATCTACCTCTGGCTGGTCAAAAATCGTTTCTATATTGTTAATATCAAAAACCAGCAGCTTAACATTAGTCAGCCCCAGTTCTCTAATCTTCTTAGCAGCAGAATACAATACATCCTGCTGAGCCTCAATGCCAATAAAATTCACCTCTGGATGCCGCAGAGCCAGCTGGCTGATAAAATCACCCTTGCCAGTGCCCAGTTCTACATACAAAGGAGCCTGACGGCCAAATATCTCATGCCAACGGCCCTTCTGCTCCTCCCCTGCTGGCTTATCCTTTGGAAATACAAAATCATCAAAATCATGAATTGCTTCATCAACCCAAGGTTTTCTTCTTAAACGCACAATAGCCTCCTAAATTCTCTACTTATCAAAAATTGTCTTATCAAGACCAAACTTCTTTAAATATCTATATAATGTTACCCGGCTTACATTCAGCATATTGGCCAAACGGCTGATATTGCCTCCCGCCACAGACCAAAGCTGAACAAATACCTCCTTGTCCTCTTTCCAAGGACGTCCCTTGCGGGCGCTGCAGGTAAAGTCCACATCATCCGGGCTAACCAAGGTACCGGGAGTGTTGAAAAATACTGACTCCATAACATTCTGCAGCTGCTTAATATTTCCCGGCCAATCATAGGAGAAAAGCTTTTCCACAGCCTCCGGCGTCAGCACCTTCACAGGCACCTGATGCATAGCCGCCAGCTCCTTTAGCATCTGGCTGGCTAAGGCCCCTATATCCTCCTTGCGGTTCCGCAAAGCCGGCAGCCTAATAGTATGGCCAGCAACAATATTCAAAAGCTCCTGAGGGAACTCTCCCCGCTCCACATAGCGTCTTAGATCTCCATCACAGGCAGCAATAATCCGCACATTAATATGACGGCTGGTGCTTTCCCCTACCCGTCTGGATTCCATAGTTACCAGCGTAGCAGCCAGAGTACGGGCCAAATCCATAGGCATTTTTTCAATATCATCAATAAACAGAGTGCCTCCGTCAGCCAGCTCCAGCTTCCCGGGATGGCTTACATCCTTGTTCACGCTGATACCAAAAAGCTCCTGCTCCATAATATCCGGCGTGCTATCCCCGCATTGATAGATAATAAAAGGGCCCTGAGCCTGACGACTGGCTTGATGAATACCATGAGCCATCCGCTGCTTGCCTGTACCTGCTTCACCTAGCAGCAAGATATGCTTCTTGCTCTTAGCCACTCGCTGAGCCTTGGCCTTCACAGAGGCAAAGGCACTTTCTTCATCACATACCAGAGAGCTAAGGCTGTACTTGGCGGTAAAACCTGCAGCATGAGCCACCATAGTACGAAGATCTTCTATAGGCATGGAAACCGTCACAACACTTTTCACCTTGTCGTGAATATCCCTTTCCACAGGCACAACGGTGGTAATATCCTCATAGGTTTTGTGCTGGGTAATCCAGGTTACCTCCTTGTTATGGCTGGAAATCCCCTGCAAGCCCTTATAGATAGGTGTATGCTTATAATTAATCACCATATCCGTCAGCTTTATATCCAGATTCCGCAGCTCCTTACGGCCTACACCGATTTTTCGCAACCGTTGCAACCCCAGCTTATTGGCATAGGATACATTGGAATCCTCCAAAACATGATATACCGCAAAGGGCACTACATCCAAAAGCATTTCCTGAGCATTCAAGCGCTTTTGCTGCTGCAAATACTTCTCCATGCCATATACCAAGGTTTTCATAAAGGCCATAACAGCCTCCTGAGGCATATTTTCGTAATGCATCCCCACCATAGTTATAATATAGCACATTTTATTGTCCACAAAAACTGGTGCGGAACAAGCATCGCTATCATGGGATTCCCTTATCCACATTTCTGGGCCAAATACCCAGAAAGGAGTCTGCAGCTCACAAGCCATGCTAACACTGCTGGTGCCTATCTGCTCCAAGCCAACCCTTACTCCTTCAATTTCTCCCGGAGTCATCTGATAGAAAGGCATGGAATAGCTTTTTAGCACCACACATTCATCGTCTAAAAGCAACAGACTAATATCATATTCCTTGAAAAAATCCCTTAGACCGGTAGTCAGATGCTTTAGATACATCATAGCATCCCGATGCAGCTTTTGTCTGGCGGCAAAGGTTTCAGGAGATAGGCGGCAATCAGTACGGATTCTATCTGTAGGAGGATTTAACTCGCGACTTTTTTGCCAGGAAGCTGCAATTTCCGGATTTACATTAGGGTCAATCTGGCCTGTTTTCATATATAAATCATAATAGCCTTGCAGTTTTTCTCTATTTCTTGGGCCTCGTACCATGCAGCATCCTCTCCTTCACACCATTTATTCTATCATTAGCAGTTTTTTACTGCAAATTTATTTTGTCAGAACGCTTTCTTTAAGGCCTACGGCATGACAATATATGTTTTCTCCAAGTCCGATTGAAAATTGCAAATAACAATAGTATATGATACAATAATACAGTATTTTTAATATGAAAGGGACGGGGATTCTCAAATGGCAACTCAATATAAGAAAATTCAGAACAAGCTGCATCCAAAGGAAGCGGAGCAGAGCAAGACTGACCTGAAACCAAAGGCCAGCCGTGATGCACTGCTTTTGGTGCTGATTGCTTTAACACTGGTTATTTTGGCAATAGGCTGGAATACTATGGATGATATTGGCCGTGCTATGTATGGCTTCATGGTAGCAGGTATGGTAATTGTTTATCTCAATCGCCGCCTTACCAATCTCTCCGAAAATATTCGCAAATGCCTGATTGCTGTCAGCTCAACACTCTTGCTAGGCTCCATTGTTATGCTAGGCTACAGCGTATATTTACAATTTTTCAAATAAAGAATTACACAAAAATACGATGTTCGGTTCGAACATCGTATTTTTTGTCTTGTATGATCATTCAATTCACGATTCAAAAAGCCGCATGGTCAATGGTCATTGTTTTGTGAGCCTTACAATGTCTGTTCCGGTAATGGAAACTCGAAAAGGCTACCAGCAACAAATCCGTTATGTTCCCATTTCTATCGGATATGCCATGTGGACTCCTGAAAAATCAAAACTGGAACTCACCGCATTGTCAAGACCAATCTTTTTGGCAATCGCTCTGTACATGCATATGTAACATCAAGCTCAAAAGGTGCACGGCGATTATTTTTTAGCACAGCCTCCGTGCCAGAACTTAATATGTCATGTGCATGGCTTGAAAATTCAGAATTAAGAAATTGTCCAGTAGAAGAAGCATTTTTTTATCCGCTGAAATTGTATAAACTTCGTTGGTCTATTGAAACCAATTACTATGAACATAAAACATTCTGGTCTATCGATAAATATATGGTGCGCAAACATATAGGGATTGAACATCTCTTGAACATGATAAATATTGCTCATAGTATGACAAAAATACTGCCGTATATAGATAATATGTTTTATGAATATAGGAATATGAGTGCACAGGAATTTAGACATAAGTTAAATGAGCTGATAAACAAGGAAATATTTTTTGGCAGTTTGGCTGATTGTGCCCAAACTGCCAAAAATTCCGATATCATCATGGAGTTCTTGGCAGCTATGGGCCGGAATCAAGGTTATGCAGCATAAAAGTTTTAAAGTGCTGTTCATGTTATAATAAAGGCGGTACTACCTCCCCATCTACCATATTGACAGGCATATCAATGAGCTGGGCGTACAATTCAATGACAGGGCTCACATCATCTATGTCAATGGCGAAAACACATCCGCCACGCCCCTGGGCAGGCTAATGCAGGATTTCCAAAATGACGCCCCGGCAAAAATGCACTCCAGGCTTTTAGCAGACAAAATGAAACATCTTAACTCCCTTGACGAGGAGGTATGCAAAATGTGCAATATCGTTGAAGAATACGTTACCGAAAGAATGGCAGAAGCAAAGGCGGAGCTTGCCAAAGCGGAAGCTGCCAGAGTCAAAGCTGAAGAAAAAGCGGCAACCAGCAAACTCGATTCCATAAAGAACCTTATGAAGAACTTACACTTATCAGCCGAAGATGCTATGAGTGCCATCGGCATCCCAAAATCAGATTTTACTCACTACCTGGCCCTGCTCTAACTCCATAGTTCCCTCAATAAGCCGCAGATTCCTGCGGCTTATTTTAATTACAGGCTCTTGTAGTTACATTCGTTTTAGTGCTTCTGCTATCTGGCTGGCAATAATCCTATGCCCTTCATCGTTAGAATTACTATTTACGTTCTCTCACATTAGCTTACTTTTTATGTACTTCCAGAACAGTATTTTTTTTATAATATACTTTTGACGCACAGAAAACATTTGCATAATTTTTTCCCTGATAGTAAAATGTTGTGGTGTATCTGGATAAAAATACTTATCACAAATATATTGAAATGTCATGTTTTCATAATCATTCCAAAATTCTTCGTATTTGTCATTTCTTGGGAAAGAATGAGACAAACATGGATTTCCTTGAACGGCATCTTCAATGGGCTTATACTTCCATATCAAATTATCCTTGACTTCTGAAAACAACTCTTTACCTCTATCTGTATTCAGCAAAACCAATGAAATGCCCTTATCATCATCAATATATCTGTACGTATCATCATAATACCCCCAAAAGTCAGCCAATGTAATGTCTCCTGGTCGTTTTGCTTTTGCAAATTTACATACATGGCATCCAGCATTTAGAAAGTAATCTCTCAAAAAACCTACCAGATACGGATCATTTTTAGTATCGCTCTCATAATCAGCGCCTTTATGGAATGAAACTTTCATTCCATAAACCTTCCATCCAGGTTTTTTATGTCTGAAATTTACCCCCTTTATTGATGACTGGTGACTTTCACTGATATATGTACAATAATCTTTAAATACCCTGGGAGACGGAACACCATGACAAACTAAATCAATGGTATACAGATTATCAGTATATCTTCCCAAATATTGTCTTAACCCAAATATCTGACAAGGTGTACCAGAAAAAAGAACCTTTCTCCCACTCTGTAATTCATGCTTTACTTTTTTATAGATGTCTCCTATATAACTTTGAACATATTTCGAACCTCTTAATTGATACAAATCATCCACCTTATCAACCGAAATATGCTTCACCATACCACTACCACTATCATATGCAGCACCGAAAACAATGCCATTCTGTGCTAATATAGCAGAAGCCAATACAGAGAATGCTCCTCCGGAAGTGCTCTGCTTGCGCAAAGTACTCGACTTACTCCATGCAGCAATAGCATTCTCCGCTTGGTTGAGGTATGTATCTACCTTATCTAAACTAATATTGTTTACACATACACTACTACATAAATTACACCCCGTACATTTGGTATCATTTACGAGCGGCTTATAAAAACCTTGCTTATTCTGAACTATCTCTATCGCATTATTCATGCATACATTCTTACACGCCATACATCCTATGCACAAATCCTCATCACATATTTTCATTATCCCATACCTCATTCAGCAGCCCTAATAAATGCTTATAGTATTTTTCAGAAAAATACGGTGGCAAACTATAAATAGTTTTCTCAAAAGTTTTCTCTCTCACAGCCTCCAACACTTGAGATATTGTTTCCTTATAGGAAATATATCCATCAAACGAATCAGGAAACCAATCAACGCCAGAACTCAGCTTATGATCCGTAGTTGCTAACACAAATACAGGTGTAGCTGCTATCAGGGAAAATATTGTTCCATGATATCTGTCAGTTATAACCAATTCATAGTTAGAATACTCATCGAATATTTTTTCTAGCACATCATCTCTATGCCCATTTAAATATTCCAAATCTATATCTATAGTCGTATCAGTTATAGACACATCATATCCAAGTGAGTTTAATTCTTTTTTTAACCTCAAAACCTCGCTTTTTGATATAGCACTCTCTTTATCATTGCGCACACATAACAAAATACCATTTCGCTGATTGCTATAGTGCCTATTGCCAATTAAGGAAGTTACAATATCGGGATATAACGATACATGAATACATGGAAACATCTCTTTGGCCTTCTGATAAGAAACATTATCTCTAGCAAAAAAGATTAACTTCTTATGTGAATTATATATTTTCTCTGTATGCTTCTGCTCTGATATATTTTCAAAAAATACGGTCTGTGGCATTATAACTATACGATTTTCCGGAAAAGCCTGAATAACCTCACGATGCATTTTTTCTTCTGCCATATACAAATCTGTTGTGTTATAGCCACTTTGGATAAAAATTAAATCATCTGATAAGACATATTTTTTTAAATATGACACTATGCCAAATGCAACCTGCCCGGAATGATAACTATAAATTTTACGGTTAGGGAAATTTTCATTCAGCCATATAAAAGTACAATAAGTCTGAGCCTGATCCCCTAAATTTGTATGATTTGGAACGCCAAAATATATTATTGCTGGTGACTTTTCCCTGTTTTTCATACATTTTATAAAAGAATAATTTCTTTTATAAAATAATGCTTTTTCCGTGCATTTATATAGCCTGGGGAATATTTTTAAACATCTTTTTAAATAATTTTTCAAGTACTTTTTCAAAACAATACCTCCCACTATCCAATCAAAATATTGATCTGCATTTCCCAACATATGTATGAAAAGCTATGCGCTCATTCCCGCTAAGCAAAAATCTATATTGAACAAAAAAGCTAATCAGCATAACAAAAAATACTGCGGCTATAAGCATTTCCCATGAATTTATTGCTATGTAGCTTTTGTACAGCACACCTGACAATACAGAAATTATTACTGAGCCTAACGACCGCATACTTATAAAATGAAAATAGTACCACTTCTTCCCAAGACACAACGCACCATATGGAATTACAAAAGATATATTACGAATCAAATTGAACAGCGTCGGTATTGCTGCTACCCCAATTAGTCCCCAATCAGTATACTTTAAGGATAGATATACCCCAGATGATCCTAAAATTCCTGTACATAAGATTAACGAAGAACTCAGTTTCAACTTATTCAATATTGTTAATAGGTTATATATCAAGGTTGCCGGACCAACAATAGTGAGTGACACAAGTAAAATCGATGATAAAACATATAATTGCACTACATTCTGCTCTGGAACCCAAAAAGAAAAAAATATATCTCCAAATGCCAAAAAGGCAACTATCGGCATATTAAAAACCAAAGCAAAAATCTTCATTGATTTTTCCAGCTCAACAGTCATGCCAGCATAATCATTTTTTGCATATAATTCCACTAAATTCGGGAAAAATACGCTAACCAATGTACCTGTTATGCTATAAAAAAAGTTTGGAATTATTTTAACCAATCCATAGATGCCAGTTATCTCTACCCCCATAAATGTTGTCACTAAAAAAACATCCAAATTAACAGATAAAACTGATCCTACTCTGTTGACAGTATTCCAAATGCCAGATGATACTACAGTCTTTAGCTTTTTCGCACTGAAATACTTCCAAGAACAAGAGATATCTTTCACCAGCTCGCGTTTTTTTAAGAAATTTGAAATCTGCATATAGATATTTGATGCAAATATGGAAATCAAATAGTACGATACATGCGGTGCAAAAAAGCTAAAGAAAATATAAATTGTACTTACCTTTATACAATTACTTATTAGTTGTATCTTCGAGGACTTATAAATAGTGTTAGAAATTATATAAATACTGCCATATATAGACATAACAATTGATAAAACAAAATTCAGCAACATTATGAAATAAGACAGTTTAATATCATTTTGAATAAAATCACTTATAGGAATAAACTTCTGCATATTCAAAATGAAAATTGTGCATACTGCGACCAGCACACATCCCATAATTAAATTTGAATAAAATATGGTGGAAAAATACTCACTAGCCTCTCGTTTTTCTAACCGATGATACTCTAAGGCAACGAAACGTCCACCCATAGAATTTAAAGCAACAGTTAACAATTCAATATAAATAATGAAATTATTGGCTAATGTAATAAATCCAAATGCTTCAATTCCTACATGTCTTATTATATAAGGCGATACAAAAAAATTAATAACTACACTTGAAGTAAAAGCAATTAATGAAGCTAATATATTGATTAATAATTTACTTTTCATTTTTCCCTGTAATACCTCTTAGAAAACAAATTATCCTCCAAAAGCTCTTAAAACAATGTATTAGTGACAACCGCCACTTTAATCTCATCTTCCAAGTAAAATAAGGATTATTCCCCATATCCTTCACATTAGTGAAAATGTACTTGCGAAAATCTTCAATTATAGTTTTATCCTTGTCCAGATTTTCCTCGTCAAAAGTTCTAATCTCCAGGGACAAAAATAACCCCACTGTAGCAAATTCCATCAAATACTGCAACTCAGCTGATTTATTTTTTGACCAGGCCAGCCATTCCCTGGCACAGGCAATTATATCCCTCATATTGCGGTCATTATATGACTGCGTGATACTGCCATCACGCTGAACGTAATAATAAAGGCAATCCGGAATTATCGCTATACGCCTTGCCGTATAATACAGCAGATAATTTATGGCATTATCCTCATGCAGACGTCCCTTTGGAAAACGGATTTTATCATCCGTGAAAAATAACTCCCGCCTGTAAAGCTTATTCCACACAACACATAAATCAACACTGCCTTTCCTAAAATAATGAAAAATCATTTTTTGACCATCTAAAATCCTAGGGGCATCCTCTATAGACATAGCTTCCCTGCGCCGTTCACCATCAGGATAAGTCCAATAAAAATTGCAGCTTACAACATCCGCATTCTCTATCATGGCAGTATTAAGTAGCTTCTGGCACATCTCCGGGTATATGTAGTCATCGCTGTCCACAAACATTATATATTCACCTGCAGCAGCCTCGATGCCCACATTCCTGGCATCCGACAGTCCGCCATTTGTCTTGTGTATGACCTTTATCCTCCCGTCCATTCCTGCCAGCTCATCACACATCCTTGGGCAGCTGTCAGGAGAGCCATCATCTACCAGCAAAATCTCCAGATTGCTATATGACTGATTTACAATCGATACCAGACAACGCTCCAAATAACTTTCCACCTTGTACACAGGCACAATCACGCTTATACATGGCGAAATATTGATGTTCCTCACCTTGAACTTACTCCTTCCCTGACTAACAGCCAAATCAATCAAATATCTTCAACACTTCTAAAACTAAAGCTGCAAAAGCTGCATGTCCCCAATCACATCCACGTTCAGCTTGATAACAGGATCAGTGTCAGGAACATAAAACTATGTACGTACCATCTACCTCATTTCTCATAAATACTGATACAATATGGCTTCTAGCCAATACCACCAGCATAAACCTCGCTGTGCAGAGCACAGTTATCTATATCTGGTATTCATTTTGTCATTTTATTGACAGTTTTTCATATAACGCTTAAGAAGATATGAAAAGTCTATCTATACATAAATGCAGGCCTGCACGCATACCAATACATATCACTTTGTGATATAATAAAGGAGGAAGTACGAAATCATCATCAAAATTGAGGCCCAGCAGAAAAGCAATCCCGGCTACAGCCTCCTGAACCGCGGCATCTTCTACGCAGCCCGGCTTATCTCAGCCCAGCTTTCCGTGGAATTTACCAACGACGGCTCAGACAAGAAGCAATACGACAATATGAAAAAGGTCTACAGCATCTGGATCTGCATGGACTGCCCTGAGGACAAGAAGGACTCTATTATCAATTATTCCTTTGAGCCTCATATCATCTACCAGGGCAACGACAAACTAAAAGTGTACGAAAACTGTGACCTGATGAATATCACCTTCATCCATCTCAGCGGCAAGCCCGACCAGAGCCATCACCAGCTCATTTCCATGCTGGATATCCTGCTTGCCAGGATGGACACAGAAACCAAGAAAAAGAAACTACAGGAAGAACATAACCTGCCTATGACTATCAAGCTAGAAAAGGAGATGAACGACATGTGCAACTTAAGTTCAGGTATTCGTGAAGACGGTTTCCGAGATGGCGAAAATAAGGGAAAATTAGAAACCATACGCAACATGATAGTGGATGGTTTTACCACCATCGAAGCACTCAAAGCCACTGGCCGCTACACCGCAGAAGAACTTTCGGCTGTTGCTGCTAGCCTTCACTAAGAAGTAACGCTGCCAAAAGGATACAAAAAACTGAAAAATATCCTACTCACATCCCCCATATCACCCACAACAGCTGGTGCTGACACCAGTCACCACTAGCTGTTGTCCTCATGAAACTAACTCAACATCACTTACCTACCAAAAGCCGCAGCTGCAAGTCTGCGGCTTTTTGCTTTGTACAAAATATCCTGCAAACATTCATATTTCACTTCTAATCATCTGCAAAAGCTCATCCGTCTTTTCCTGCAAAAGCTTTTTATCCCCGGCAACCTCCACATTCAGCCTGATTACAGGCTCCGTATTAGATTTCCTGAGATTAAAACGCCAATCAAGATATGCCACAGACAAGCCATCTGTATAGTCACGCACTCCATCAGCATAATGAGCCTCCACATACTCCACCAGCCTGCTGGCAGACTCCGTGCTGGCCACCTTGCTGTTGATTTCACCGCTGCATGGGTACATATCCAGCCGCTCCGCCAGCAGCTCGGACAGCTTCCTGCCCCTCTGCTGCAAAAGCTCCAGCACCAGAAGCCACGGAATCATGCCGCTGTCACAGTAAGCAAAATCCCGGAAATAATGATGGGCGCTCATCTCACCGCCATAGACGGCATCCACTTCACGCATCTTTGCCTTGATAAAGGCATGGCCGCTACGGCACATAACCGCCTCACCGCCAAACTCCTGACAAATCGCCTGAGTATTCCAGTACACCCTCGGGTCATGGATAATCCTTGCCCCCGGATATTTTTTCAAAAACGCCTCCGCCAGGAAACCCACCATATAATAGCCTTCAATCATGCCACCTTCCTCATCAAAGAGGAAGCAGCGGTCAAAGTCACCATCCCAGGCAATCCCCACATCGGCTCCGTACTTGCGAACAACATCGGCAGTAGCATCCCGGTTTTCCCGGAGAAGAGGATTTGGCACGCCATTAGGGAAATTACCATCAGGCTGGTTATGCACCTTGATAAACTCAAAAGGCAGCTTCTCCGTCAGCACATCCAGCACCGGCCCGGCCGCACCATTACCTGCGTTGACCACCACCCGGAGCCTGCGCCCCTGCTGCTCCGCCAGTCTCCACATGGCATCCACATCAACATACCCCAGCAGATGCTCAACATATTCCGGCAGGATATCATGAACGTCCACGCAGCCAGCGTCACCAGCCATCTGCTCCTGCAACACGGCAGGCTCCCTGCTGCACAGTTCTTCCAGCTCCCTCAGTCCGCTGTCCTCAGACACAGGCCTGGCACCACTTCTGACCAGCTTAAAGCCGTTATAGGCCTTGGGATTGTGGCTGGCCGTAATCATGATGCCCCCATCCAGCTTCAGATGAGCAGCAGCAAAATAAATCATCTCCGTGCCGCATTGACCGATATCCACCACATCACAGCCAGATTCCGTCAACCCTTTAACAAGGGCTTTCTTTAGTGACGGCCCGGACAGGCGGATATCATGGCCTACAGCAACACGCAGCCTGGAATTTCCTCTGCCATCGTTATTGCCACTATTTAACATCTCATCATTTTTAATTACTTCCTTAAAGTACCTGCCAATACGATAGGCCAGTTCCTCATTGACCTGGGTAGGATAAATCCCGCGGATATCCCCCTTGCCGAAGCACTTCGTATCCGGCTCAAAATCATGCTTTACCTTGTCACTGACACTGATATCCCTGCCCAGCTGCACCTCCAGAAGCTTCAGCTCCGTGTCCGCAAAAACAGTATGCTTGCAACCTGCCGGCATATTTATCACATCACCAGCCTTGATATTCTGCATATCACCATCAATAATGGTATGTCCATAGCCGGAAAGCACCGTCCATACCTCATCCCGATGCTGATGGCTGTGATAATTCATACTGTGCCCCCGGTTTAGAGTCACAATCACCGTCAGGCTGCCTTCCTCAACACTGAGCACCCGGTAGTTTCCCCAGCTTTTATCTGCAAACATCACCTGCTGGCCAAGATTATCCACATAAGGCTTGATATGGGCACTTTTTTCCTTGTCACTGACCAGGATTCCCTCCGGTGAAGCGGCAATAACCACATCCTTCAGCCCCATAGCCAGCACAGGTACATTCAACTCATTCAGAATATGCACATTTTCGCAGGTGTCATTTTTCACCACGTTGCCAATATATTTTTCGTCCATGGCCTCGGTCAGGGTGTTCCATGTGCCCAGATCCTTCCATTGCCCGGCAAACCGCATTACCTGAATATGAGATTCCTGCTCCACCACGGCATAATCAAAGCTGATTTTCTTCAAGCTGTCATATTTGGCAAACAAATCATGATAATCCGCAAAATCAATCAGCTCATGTGCCTTGTCCAGCAGATACCTCAGCTTAAAGGCAAAAACACCGCCATTCCATAAAGCTCCCTGACGGATATACTCCCTGGCAGTTGCCTCATCAGGCTTTTCCTTGAAAGTATGCACATCACTTACTTTGCTACCATCTGCAGGAATAATATAGCCGTATTTTTCGCTTGGATAAGTAGGCTCAATGCCCATCAGCACCAAGTTCGCCTCCCCCTTATCCACCTGCTGGCAAAGCCTGCCCAAAGCCGCAAAATACTCATCCTCCACCAGAGGGTCAACAGGACAGACCACCACCGGTTCGTCAATATCAACATGCTTAACATCAGCCAGATAGGTTGCCGACAAGGCAATAGCCGGAAAGGTATCCCTGCGGCACGGCTCCACGGAAATCCCCACCTGCTCTCCCAGCTGATTGAGGATAGAAGAAACCTGGGACCTAGAAGTGGCTACCGTCACATCCGCCTCCGGCAGCACGGCCTCAATCTGCCTGTACACCCGCTGCACCATAGACTCATACTTTCCCGATTCAGTTTTAAAAATCTTGATAAACTGCTTGGAGCGGATATCGTTGGACAGAGGCCACAGCCTTTTCCCCGAACCTCCCGAAAGTAAAACTATGTGCATTGAACCATACCTCATTTCCAAATAAAATTAACAAAAACACCTTATACTAAAAAACATTTATACACATAAAGCATATGTGAAATACAAAATTCGGTTTTAATGGACAAGCCAGCTCCTACGATGCAAAATACACATATAATTCTTAAAAAAATTCATCAATTTCTGCGAAAATTCTTTATAACACAGGTGCAAGCATCTATTAATTCCACCGGAATTGTTATAAAATCAACGTAATCCACACCACTTTGTGATATAATGAGGGAGGAAGTAAGTTGCCTGACATCAAAACTAACCCTGGCCAGAGATATTGAAGCGGAAAATCTCGACATCCGCTACGACAGGAGTGTAAAACGTGTCCTAGCCAATGTCCCATTATTAGCCCCTATCACCAAATACACCGTCAAGGAATTGGCAAACTATCCCATTCCCTTGATTGAAAAATGCATTGATGAAAATTCCATACAAATCAGCGAAGTATTTGTGGAACCTGGGCTTACCAACAGGAAGAACACAATCTTCCCATGACTATCAAGCTTGAAAAGGAGATGAACAACATGTGCAACTTAAGTTCTGGTATACGCGAAGAAGGCAGAATTGAAGCTACTATTCAATTTATAAAGAACATCATGTTCAAGAGACACTCTTCTGCCGAAGAAGCTATGGAATTACTCGGCATTGACAAAGCCGAATACCCCGCTACCTGGCGATGCTGCAAAACTAATTCAACATCACTTGCCTACCCAAAGCCGCAGTTGCAAGTCTGCGGCTTTTTTGCTGATACTTAATCACTCTCTATAGCAAGACCTTTTGTTTTAGCAAGGCTTTTGGATAAAGCTTTAAGTACAAAAGATGGCATACCAGCTAATAAAACCTTTAGTATTCCTTTTAAGCCTTGCGCCTGAACAGCATACAAAAAATGAGAAAATATATTTCTGTAAAATAATTCTTTTTCTAAACCAATCTTATCCTCATAACATTGGCACCCACTCAACATTAACAAACAGTGTACACGTGAATTGAAACATCGCATTTTCAAAGCATCCCTCAATTCACCATCCATAATGCCATCACTTTCCTGCCATATCCGTTTGTCAACCACAAAAGAGTCAAAAATATATCTGGCTTTTAATGTATTTACAGCACTGTTCTCCCTGGAAAAATAATGATAATTATATGCAGGGACATAAAGCACTTTATTAACCCTCTGCAATACATGCCAAAATGCCAGTCCATCCTCCTGCATAGATATGCCAGGAGCAAATCTTACAGGCTTCCATAACTTTGCATGAAAAAGCTTCCCCCACACCTCCCATAAAAAAGCAGTTTCAGCCGGAGGCTTCATATACATTTCCTTCATACACTCTATGCGTGTCAAAACTGAATGCGGCATATACTTATGAATAACCTTTTCCGATGAATCCGGATAGTTTTTCACATAACCACCAATATAGAGCAAAACATTGGCTTTCTTGAGTTCGCAAAAGGCACTCTCAACCCAGTCCACCTCAAGCCAATCATCACTATCTACAAAAGTAACATATTCACCTGCCATATTATCCAACGCCAGATTCCTAGCGTTGCTTACACCGCCATTTGGTATATGAAACACCCTTATCCTGTTATCTTTGACAGCATAGGCATCACAAATCTCGCCGCTTGAATCAGCAGAACCATCATCTACCAGCAATATTTCCAAGTTTTCATAAGTCTGATTAACCAGCGAATCCAGGCAGCGGGGTAGATATTTTTCCACGTTGTATACCGGCACAATCACGCTGACCAAGGAAGTAACAGCACTTTTCTTCATGCTGCCACCTCAAAATCATCAGGAGCAAAGACTGTGTTCCACTGCTGGTAAACAAAATTACGATCTGCCCCTGAAGTAGACAAATAAACTGTCGTAGGTATACATTGCTCAATTTTATCGAAGCGATTATCTACCGCAGTAATAATTGTAATTTTAGGTCTATACATGTATACTCCTCCAACTGATACCAAATAACACAATTCAAAGCTACATCTCGTTAATGAAATCAATACATACAAACAATTAGTAATCAATTAGATATGTACTGTCGAAATAACTTGATTTATTTCACTCATAAGCCGTTGATAATATCTAAGATATGAATTATTTTGGAGAACATATTTATATGCCCGCTCTGTTATCTTTCTATAATCGCTTGCTGGTAATGCTTCAGCTTTGTATAGTGCATCTACTAGTTCATCCACCCCAAATCTAAAAATTATTCCTCTGCCATCAGCTAATTGTTCTTTCATGCCACCTCTATCCGAAGCAATAACCAACAATTTGTTAGCCATCCCTTCTAAACAAGTGCCTGGATAATTCTCAAGCCATTTTGAGGGTACAATTAAAGCATAAGCATCTTTCAATACAGACTGCACTTCTTCATGCGGTATAGAACCATGATAAAAAATTCTGTCACAAGATTTAATTAGACTAGTTATCTTCATATAGTCATAATTTGTGGCAGGATGACCATAAATATGCAATTCACATTTCCTAGAAAAACTAGCTAATTTAAATGCCTGTACCAGATCATATACTCCTTTATTATCATTCACAACCCCTAGATAAATGTATTTATGATAATCATCCGACATACATTTTTCTGGACACTCACCATACTCACTAGGATCATTTAGTGGACTGCTTCTGTGCCCATATTGTATTAAATATTCAGATAAAGCTCTGCTAGGTGGTAGCGATTTATGCACATATCTCATTCGCAAGCCATCTATTCGTTTCGTAAGCAATAATTTTATAAATAACTTTATCTTGGAATTATGATACTTACACTCATAAAGGCATTTTTTGAGTTCAAACCCACTACACACCTCACCTGAATCCGTAATGCATGTAGATTTAGGACAAACGGCAGCATAATCCCTGACCATATGCAATACCTTATAATCTTTTAAAGTACTCAGAACCGTTATTGGTGCAGAAAACACATTATTTAAAATAATTACATCCGGTGAAATTGTACATAAAATTTGTTTTAATTTATGTGCTAAAAGCGGATTATAAAAAAGCTTATCAAATATGCCAAATCTTGGATTCAATACATATTCTTTTTCACCCAATATCTCATCTTGGCCAACGTGCATGTATATCAAAAAGACTTCATGCCCATGCGAGGTCAAAATTTGCCGAATTTTCCACACTGAATTTTCCGTGCCGCCAAAGTTTTTATATTCGTTAATTATTAAAAAACGTAATCTCTTCATAAAATCCCCCAAATCTATCAGCACGCATTACCAATTTTTCTTAGCCTATATTCAAATCCAAACAAAGATAAGATTATAAAATTACTAGGAAAATCACCAAAATAGCAATTAAAAAACATAGAAATAACCAATACATATAACAATAAAAAATGCACACCAGTAATTGATCTTCTAGAAACTTTTACAAAATAGCAAAGCATAACCACTGTTCCCGCGAGGCCTATCACACCATAATTAGAAAGTATATATATATATGTACTATCTGTAGAAATTGCAATTATACTAGCTAAACTCTCTTTATCAATTCCATATGTACCGTTAAGATTAATTCCTAAGCCAAATAAAACCTGATATATCTCTGTCATCATACTGCAAATATCCCAATGCTGTATTACACGCAAATATATAGACGAATATGCCTTATTAGGAGAAAATCCTTCAAATATCCAATACAAATCTAATGAATTTGTTATATAAAAAAAAGAAAAAAACAAAACTATACCTGTAATATAAATAATATTATCTATATTTAAATTTTTCGACAAAATAGCCATACAAAAATACTGTTCACATTTAAATAAAAAATATACTAGAAGTCCTAATAATGCATTAAAGTAATTAACTAAAAGTATAGAAGCTAGTGCTGTCAACATTAGAAAATATCGCATAAGTTTATTACATCTATAAAGCTTACTATCACATAAAATACAAAAATTAATAAGGCAAAGCGTCCCTGCTTGTACAAATCCCATTTGAAGACCTACTGGCCTTAACAGATCCCCTGCCATAACAATTTTTATTCCAGACTCACTGCCCCATGCACCAGGTGAAAATCCTATAAGAGAAAAAAACGCCTCTGGAAAAAAGGCCTCCAATATTACACAAACAGAATTTATAAATCCTATAATCAGTAAAATATTTGTAATCAATTTTGCATATTTTAAAACCCTTTCATCAGATAAAGCATCAAGATACATAATCAAATATGCTACAAACAATAATAACAATAAATCTGATTTCCACTGGTAAATTATCAAGAAAACTGGCAACCCAACAAAAATAGAATATATACCCACTAACAACATATATGCCATAGCCAGCAACATTAATACTTGAATATTATTCAAATAAGTTAGCCGTGAGGATGCTACAAAGAAAAAAATCAATATCAATACTGATACTTCTTTCCATATCTTTAACAATGCAATATCCACTTGAACTGAAGCATAGGAAATAACCCCTGTAACACCACATAACAACAAAAACATGAGCAAAATCCTATTTGCCATGCGAGTTATATTTATTTCCACTTCAACACCACCCAAACAATTAAAAAACTATACTCTCTAACAATCTATTAGCCTGTTCCTTCCATATGTATTTACAGCACTGATAATTTTTAAAATCTGACGATACATTCTTTTTATTCACGATTTTTGTTAATGCCTCTACCCATTGAGAAATGTTATGACAACCACAATATTCAACACTATCACCATAAACCTCATGGAAAACTTCTATATCAGACACAACCACAGGGCATCCACACATCATAGCCTCTAACGGCGGTATACCAAAGCCTTCATATAGGGATGGATAAACAAACACATTCGCATGGCGATATAATGCCATCAGCCCCTCATCTGAAACATAACCTATAAATCTCGCATTTGCTGGTACGTTAAGGCCAACATTATTAAAAACTTTTGCATTAGAACCGCCAGCTATGATAAATTCAACATCTGGCATATGCCTAGCTACTTCCAATATCAGAGGAAAATTTTTATATGGATTTAGGCTACTCACTGCTAACACATAATTCTTATTATTCAAACCTTTTCTACTGATGATCGATTCATCTTCTTTTATTTTTTTGATATGATCTATTCCATTATAAGTAACATGTATTTTATTTAATGGGATACTATAATACTTATTTAGTTCTTTCTTAGAAAATTCAGATACAGTAAAAATTGTATTTAAGCTTTTTCCTAACCATATAAACATAAATTTATACCATGCTCGGAATTTCCACGAAAGAGCTCGCGGCATGGCAGATGATGCAGCATCATGCAACGTAACAGTCTGATTACGCTTCATCAGAGGTGCACAATTACAAAAATTTATCAAAAAACCATCCATAGTATAAAATGGCAATTCGATTTGCTCCCATGCATGCCCACACAACCTCCCTTTTCTTATAATTTTAATATTGTGTAATTCAGGCAGATACAAAGTATTTGATGGTGCAATTACAAAATATTCAATATCTTTAGAGATAATACCACTGCCTATAAGACCATCTATTGCCTTGGTCATTTCCAACGCATAACGCTGAGCACCTGTCATACGTTGTGTCAAAAATCTGCCATTAATATAAACTTTCACAAAATCACCTTATATAAAAAATTTTTGATTCATACTGACACATCGCTTTACTATATTTGAAAATGCACTTTCTTCTATCCCCAATCTATATCCCAAAAACTTCATACCATCTCGAAATATCATTTCACAAATAAAAAACGGATTCCTATTTAATAAATACTTTAATTCATTAACAACAAAATTTTTTCCATTTCCTTCCGCCTCTCCCATATTTTTTCTTATCCAACTTTCTCTGGCATGAAACACACCTATATCAAAATAACGCTTAAACTCCTGCCATATAGTATAATTATGCGAATGATAGACTTTTGCTTCTGCCACATAAGAAACCTTCCAGCCTGACATGAGCATTTTAGCTGCTACATACATATCTTCACTTAATATGACATTTGAAGGAAATCCTCCAACATTCTCCATAGCAGTTCTTCTATAAGCTGCAAATGAATTTGAGATAAATGCTGTCTTCATACCATATTTAGTTCTATCCTCATACGAACGGACATAACTTTTGGCAGGATAATTATGTAGCCGTGCAAAAGCGGCAAAAACATTAGCATCCTTATGCGGTAACTGACGGCCATAAGCACATCCCACACCTATATCATCAAAAGCTCTGACTAAATTCTCAATTGAATACTCATCCGCCAATATTGCATCCTGTGTCAAAAAAACTATGATCTCTTTACCAGGACACATATCAATTCCCATCTGACGAGTGCCACCATGATTGAAATCTTTGCTCTCAATCTCCTTTAACTGCCAATTAAGTCCCTGAGCTGCTTTGCACCACTCTTTATCCGAACCGGAATCTATAATCAATACCGGAATATCAGGTATTGATTGCTTTTTCAACATATTCAGTAATTCTATGAATTTATCATCTGGATGATAAATAGGGATTATCACCTGCAAAACAACTCTGTTCATCAACTTCACCTTTAAAAACTAAACCTTCTTAACATTCCCTCTTGTACAGCACAAGGCTATACCCCATAGAAACCATGCACCCCAGCACCATACCAGCCAATGTAATCAGCTTCTTCCTTGGGCCGGATGGCTTATTCTCATCCGGCAGTTTGGCCGGGTCAACCACCTGTATATCCATAGACTCCATGGTCTGCTGGATTTTGGCATTCTCTATCTGCTTGGTAAGATTGTTATAAATCTCCTGCTTCAGGCCTGCTTCCCGCGCCAGCTTATTATACTCAAGAATATCATCTGCCATACCGGCCATATCCTCATCGGCCTTGTTCTGCAAGGCCTGCACCTTTGCTTCCGAGGCAGTTGCCACCGCCAATGCAGTAGCAGCCTGATAACGTGCCATCTGCAGATCGGCCTGGTTTTCATTAACGTTCACGGCCTGGGAGCTTACTACCTTCTGAACTTCAGCAGACAACTGCCGGTTCAATTCCTCCAGCTCAGTTATGGCACGGACTACGTTAGGATGCTTTTCCTGATAAAGCATGCGCATCTTCACCAGCTCAGTTTCCTTGTCGATGATGGCATTATGCAGCCTCTGCACGCTGGGCGCATCAGCCATGTTGTACTTCATGGCATCGCTGTTCTGCTCTCCCAGCTGGCTGGCCACGCTGCTGAGCCTTGCCTGCTGTGCCATCTTGGTCACAGCCAGTTCCCCCAGAGTCTTGTCATAAGCAGCTGACTTGGATAGCTGTGCCGAAGTCTGTGCCTCAGGACCATACAACTTATGCTCCTTGCTGTACTCCTCTAGTGCTTTAGCACTTTCATCTGCTTCCTTCTTGGCAGTAGCGATGCGCTCATCCAGGAAAGAAACTACCAGTGACTTGTTTTCCTTGTTCAGGTTGGTCATCAGACCAAGGAAGTTGCCTACCACATTATCAGCTATGTACTTGGCTTCCTCCGGGGTACGCCCCTTAGCCTCAACACTCATAAGCTGAGTACCTTTCATATTGCTTATATTAAGATTTTTCTTAACAAAGCCTTCAGCATCAGGGCGTTTTTCAGGCTCAATATCATCAAAAACCTGCTCAATAATCGGCTCCAGTACCACACGAGTTTTCATCAACTCCATATACGTTGTGGCCTTGCCACCTCCCATATTTCCTCCTGTGATAGCAGCCATGGCCGCTACTGCACCACCCATGCCCATATCACCACCAGCTGCCTGCACAGTTACCTGGGAAGTGTATTCTTTCGGCAACAGCAGGGAAATAATCAGTGCTACTGCCGTAAAGCCTGCCACAATTCCCCCAAACAGCTTTTTTCTGTCCACGATAATTGCAAACAGCTTCTGTAAATCTATTGTCTCATCCTGTTCTATACGTTCCATCTCTCGCTCCTGTATCTAAAGAAATCTCCTCAAACAACGTAAACATCACAAGCATCATCAACCGCTAATCACTTGCAAAAATACACAGTTAATCCTTGGTCAAAGCCCTATAAGTACCATAGATATTGATATACGGCGCAATATCCTGGCTGAAAATAACCTTGCCGGAATCTGGTACATAGATAATATCCCCATCCTCCAGTTCAATGTTCTGACTCAGGTCATGCTTCTTCACAAAGGCATCCAGATTGATTTCCCGATAGTACAGCACCCCATCAATCTGCCGTATCAGCTGGATATGCTTGGAACGCCCCTTATTATCCACGCCGCCGGCACTGGCTACTGCTGCATAAACGTTCATGCTATCTAAGCTCATATTCTTGATGCCCGGTGCATTGACGTTGCCCATCACATATACCTTGCGAGGGCCATAGCTTTTCATGTACACATTCAGCTCCGGGAGCTTGAAATATTCACTGAGCCTAGCATGTATCAGATCCCGTGCCTCATCCAATGTCAGCCCCACCAGCTTGATATTACCTGTATATGGCAGTCTGGCCATGCCATCCACGCCTACAGTAACATCATTGATGCCGATGCCGTTAGGAAAGCCTATGGCCATGATGTTAATGGTGTCGTACTTCATCAGGCGGTATTCCTCAAGCATCCGCTCCGGACGCATCCTGGCTACCTTGAAAATGCTGTCATCCAGTGATTCCACCGCACTTTCCACCTTGGCACTAGCTACAGGTATATCCTCCACAGCCGCACCATATACATTCATTCCCAGCAGCATGCCTGCTGCCAGCATCGCAATCTTTTTCATAATCCTTTTCCTGCTCCCCACTACAAAACCTATAAAATTTATATAAAATCTATATCCAATACACTGATTATCTCCAGCGATATATCACCAGTATGGCAAGCTCCTAAAGTCTAAGATTAGTACGCTCCCTTGCCGGTGAATACAATCTTCACTGTCTTGAACAAATACATCAAATCAATCCATACAGACCAGTTACGCACATACCATGTATCCATTTCCACACGTTCCTCATAGGTGGTATCACTGCGCCCGCTGGCCTGCCACATACCTGTGATGCCCGGAGTAACCATGGCATACTCCCTGAAATACTCGCCGTATCTTTCGATTTCCTTCGCCACGATAGGCCGTGGCCCTACGAGGCTCATGTCCCCCTTGATGACATTCCACAGCTGAGGCATCTCATCAAGGCTGGTCTTTCTGAGGATATTCCCCAGCTTCGTCACCCTTGGATCATTAGTCAGCTTGAAGCTTTCCTCCCATTCCTTCCGGGCTTCCGGATTTTCAGCTAGGTATTTCTCTAGTGCCTCCTGGGCATTAGGTATCATGGTCTGGAATTTATAGCATTTAAATTCCTTGCCCCCTCTGCCAATGCGCCTATGGGCAAAAATGACATTGCCCTTGTTGTCAAAAGCCACCATCACTGCAATAACCAGCAGGAATGGCAATATACAAAGACCGCCGCATATGGTAAAGAGTAGGTCAAAGACTCGCTTGATAACGCGATTTCGTCTTCTTGCCAACTGATTCCTGATTTTCAGCATCAGCATACCTTCCGTAAAGAACACATTCACCTCTGCCCCCATCATCTGGGTTCCCAAAAGGTCAGGCACAAAGGAGATATTCCTTACATTAGGCTGCACCTGACTGATAAGCCTCTGCAGCTGCTCCTTGGCCAGCCCCGGGGCGGTAATAACCACCGTCTTGACACCGGTTTCCTGCACAATTCTTTCCGCATCCCACATGCCTCCCAGCACAGGATATCTGCCTGCCACAGGAGATTTCTCAGGATAATCATCCATCAGCCCCAGCACATCGTACCGATAGCCCAAATCCTGCTCATAAAACCTGAGTGCCTTTGCCGCCGTCTTCCCGGCACCGATAAGGATTACCGGCTCATACAAGAGATGCCAGCTTTTCAGGCAACGCCAATACACATACCTGATGGCGTAGCCCAGCACAAAGGCACAGACTGCAAAGGCCGCCGGGAACACCACGCTGTCCACGATGTTCTTGTGGGCAAAATACAAAAACAGCAGGGACACCGCCAGCCCGTTGCAGGTGCAGTAAAAAATATCCCGTATCTTGTCCAGTATGGGACGCATGTGATAGATATTTGACCTGGAATAAAACAGAATAAAGATGACCGGAATCCAAAAGTATGTATATGACGAAGCCAGTCTTTCATACCTGCCCGAATCTACCAGCAGGACAGTAAGCCACACAGCAGCTTTTTCAGCCAGTAAAATGGACATATAGTCCACAAACACCGACAAAAATTTTCTCACATAACTATGTAAATTGGTATTTTGCACACACGGCTTATTGCCGCTTTGACTATCCACAAACAATCCAACACTCCTTCAGCCCTGCCATGATTTATCCACAGATTACTGCATATGACAAAACTCCTGTCTATTATGTTATCACAGACCCCTCCCCTCTGCAAGACATCGGGCGAAAAAATAAATTTTTTCCTACCCTCTAGTCTTGCGGCGAACTGACACCCTAAAAAAAACAACCGCTGGCTTGTAAAAGCCAACGGTTATTTTAACATATAACATATTATTCGATTGATTTGCCACAGGCTCTGAGGCGGGCCATCGCACGCTGCAAGGCAATCTCGGCACGCTTGTTGTCGATAGGCGGCTCTGTCTGACGACCACTCTTGAAGGCCTCCAAACGCTCTCTTGCTCTATCATATGCCTTCTGGGCACGCAGAACATCAATCTCCACAGGCAGCTCTGCTGCAGAAGCCAGCACCGTAATCTTCTCCGGCTGAACTTCCATAAAGCCACCAGCCACAGCAATCAGGGACTCTGTGCCATCAATCTTCACCCGCATGGCATGAGGTATCAAACCTGTAACCATAGGAGCATGCTTAGGCAGAATACCCAGCTCGCCAGCTGTGGAACGAACAATCAGCATATTTATATCGGCTGTATAAACAACCTTGTCAGGAGATACAATCTCTAGCTTAATAGTAGCCATTGATTAACCCTCCTTCTTCAGCTGCTCCGCCTTTGCCACAACCTCTTCGATACCGCCTACCATGTAGAAGGCAGCCTCTGGCAGGTCATCATATTTACCCTCCAGAATTTCCTTGAAGCCACGGATGGTATCCCTGAGCTCTACATACTTACCAGGAGTACCGGTAAATACCTCGGCTACAGCAAATGGCTGGGACAGGAAACGCTGAATCTTACGGGCACGAGCAACAGTCAGCTTATCCTCATCGGACAGCTCCTCCATACCCAGAATAGCAATAATATCCTGCAGCTCCTTGTACTTCTGCAATACAGCCTGCACGCCACGGGCTACCTCATAATGCTCTGTACCAATAACATTAGGATCCAGAATACGGGAAGTAGAATCCAATGGATCTACGGCTGGATAGATACCCAGCTCTGCAATCTGACGAGACAATACTGTAGTTGCATCCAGATGGGTAAAGGTACCAGCTGGAGCAGGGTCAGTCAAGTCATCGGCAGGTACATATACAGCCTGTACAGAGGTAATGGAACCCTTCTTGGTGGAGGTAATACGCTCCTGCAAAGCACCGATATCAGTGCTGAGGGTTGGCTGATAACCTACTGCGGAAGGCATACGGCCCAGCAGTGCGGATACCTCGGAACCAGCCTGAATGAAACGGAAAATATTATCGATGAACAGCAGCACGTCCTGGCCCTGTACATCACGGAAATACTCAGCCATGGTCAAGCCAGTCAGAGCAACACGCATACGTGCTCCTGGTGGCTCATTCATCTGACCATATACCAGAGCTGTTTTGTCAATAACTCCGGACTCAGTCATCTCAGACCACAGGTCGTTACCCTCACGGGTACGCTCACCTACACCAGCAAATACGGAATAACCACCATGCTGGGTAGCAATATTATGAATCAGCTCCATGATAAGAACTGTCTTGCCTACGCCGGCACCACCAAAGAGGCCGATCTTACCACCACGGGAATATGGAGCAATCAGGTCAACAACCTTGATACCAGTCTCCAGAATCTGCGTGGAAGTCTCCTGCTCATCAAACTTTGGTGCAGGACGATGAATTGGCCAGAACTCCTTATTGCCAACAGGCTCAGGATTGTGGTCAACTGTCTGTCCCAAAATATTAAATACTCGACCAAGGCAGGCGTCGCCTACTGGAACCTTAATAGGTGAACCAGTATCAACAGCCTCCATCCCGCGGGTGAGACCATCAGTAGAGCTCATAGCGATACAACGGGTAACACAATCACCCAGATGCTGCATAACCTCTACTACCAGATCAATATTCACATCGCCGGCTTTACCCTGGATTGTAACTGCATTGAGGATCTCCGGCAGCTGACCTGCAGGAAATTCAATATCTACGACAGGTCCAATAACCTGTACGACTTTACCCTTTGCCAATGGTAAACCCCCTTATTTCAGTGCCTCAGCACCGCCCACGATTTCTGTAATCTCGCGAGTGATACCGGCCTGACGAACTTTATTATAATGCAAATCAAGTTTTGCGATAAGCTCCTGTGCATTGTCCGTAGCATTGCTCATAGCATTCATACGGGAGCTGAGCTCGCTGGCTGCAGCCTGCAAAAGAGCGGCATAGATTGTAGTTACCAGATACTGTGGCAGCATATAGCCCAGTACAGACTGAGCATCCGGCTCATAGATGTACTCGGCATGGGTTCCACCCTGACCAGCCAAATTGCCAAAAGGCAAAAGCTGAACAGTCTCAGGAACACAGCTGATAGCTGACACAAAACGGGTATAAACCATAGAGATTTCCTTGACCTCCCCAGAAACAAATCTGGAAATCAAGTCTACAGCAATCTCCTTGGCATTATCATAGGAAGGACGCTCACTGATACCAATATAGGACTTGGCCACCTCATAATCCCGATTTTTAAAGAAAGCATCGGTTTTGCGGCCTACAGCCACGATTTCAGTGTTGGACTTGTCCTCAATACCAGCCACAGCCTCCTTGAAGGCATTGCTGGCATACGCACCAGCCAGTCCCTTGTCAGAAGCCATTACCAGAATCAGCTTTTTGCCCTCCTGGCGCGCCTCCAGCAGAGGATGAGTAAAATCCCCTGCATTGGCAGCGATATCTGATACTACCTGTGCCATTTTATCTGCATAAGGCTTGTTGGCCACAGCCGCCTCCTTTGCCTTGCGCAAACGAGAGGTTGCAACCATGTTCATAGCGTTTGTGATTTGCTGAATACTCTTTACGCTCTTGATACGACGGCGTATATCCTGTAAACTAGCCAAATAAAATCACCTCGCCTTATGCCATTTTGTATGTTACAGTTTCCTTGAATTCCTCAATAGACGCGGAAATAGCCTTCTCCAATGCATCATCCAGCTTCTGCTGCTGAACAATCTTCTCACCGATTTCTGGATGCTCTGCATGCATGAACTTCAGGTACTCATCCTGGAAGGTTACTACCTTCTCTACAGGAATATCTACCAGATAGCCACGAACAGCAGTAAAGATAACCAGTACCTGATCCTCTACAGACATTGGAGAATACTGAGCCTGCTTCAAAGTCTCAACCATGCGGACACCACGGTCAAGCTGAGCCTTGGTAGCGGCATCCAAATCAGAAGCAAACTGGGAGAATGCTGCCAGCTCACGATACTGAGCCAAATCCAGACGCATGGTACCAGCAACCTGCTTCATAGCCTTAATCTGAGCGGAACCACCTACACGGGATACGGACAGACCTACGCTGATAGCAGGACGGATACCGGAATAGAAAGCATCGGTCTCCAGCATGATCTGACCATCTGTAATGGAAATTACGTTGGTAGGAATATATGCGGAAAGGTCACCTGCCAAAGTCTCAATAATTGGCAGTGCAGTAATAGAGCCTGCACCCAGATCATCAGACAATTTAGCAGCACGCTCCAACAGACGGGAATGTAGATAGAATACATCGCCTGGATATGCCTCACGTCCTGGTGGTCTGCGGAGCAGCAGAGACATAGCACGATATGCCGCAGCATGCTTGGTTAAATCATCATAAACGCACAGGCAGTGGCCGCCCTGACCATTCTCATCTTTTTTATACATAAAATACTCTGCCATAGCAACACCGGCATAAGGAGCCAGATACTGCAAAGGAGCAGAATCAGCAGCTGTAGCAGCTACTACGATACTATATTCCATAGCACCGGCATCTTCCAAGGTCTTTACCACGCGGGCTACGGTGGAAGCCTTCTGACCAATAGCTACATATACGCAGATACAGTTCTGGCCCTTCTGGTTCAGAATGGTATCTACGGCAATAGCAGTCTTACCAGTACCACGGTCACCGATAATCAACTCACGCTGACCACGGCCGATTGGTACCAGAGCATCCAATGCCTTGATACCAGTCTGGAGAGGCTCATGTACAGACTTTCTGTCTGCAATACCAGGAGCATTAAACTCAACTGGACGAGTCTCAGTAGTAGGAATAGGGCCCTTGCCATCAATAGGACGGCCCAAGGCATCTACTACACGGCCAATCATGGCCTGACCTACAGGAACCTGCATAATAGTTCCAGTTCTCTTTACCTGAGCGCCTTCCTTAATCTCGGTTTCACCGCCAAGAATAACGGCACCTACGTTGTCCTGCTCCAGGTTCAGAACCAGACCATATATATCATTACCGAAATCCAACAGCTCGCCAGCCATGGCCTTGTTCAAGCCATGAATATGGGCAATACCGTCACCGATTTCGATAACAGAGCCAACTTCATCAACATTCAGATCAACAGCATAATTTTTGATCTGATCCTTGATAATGGCTGTTATTTCTTCCGGATTCATCTTCATACTTCGCTGTCACCCCAATTTTATCAATTACTTGCCATCAATTCAGCCTTGAGAGCCTGCAAGCGTCCGATAACACTGCCGTCAATACGGGTGTCACCAATCTTTACCACCACGCCGCCAATAATGGACTGGTCCTGATGAGTACGGAGCTGTACCTTTTTGCCGGTTACAGACTCCAGCTTGCTGCTCAGGCGGCTCCGAAGCTCCGCCTTCAATTCATAAGCCGTAGTAACATCTGCAACGATGATACCCTGGGCCTTGTTGGACAGCTCCTGATAGCAGTCGTTAATAGCCTCCAGCAGCACAATGCGGCGCTTGTCCACCAGCAGGAGCAGGAAATTCATCATCATAGGTGAAACCTGATCCTTTAACAGCCTGAGAAGCACCTGCTTCTTATCTTCCGGCTGTATCTGGGGATTGGTCAGGAAGTCCTTCAATTCTGCCTGAGCAAATAGAGCCTGACTTACATCGGCAAGCTCACGGCCATATTCCTCAAGCTTATTGTCCTCATTGGCAATCTCAAAGATTGCCGTCCCGTATTTACGGGCAAGCTGTATATTTAGCATGGCAGATCACCAATTTTGTCCTTATCCAGCTGATCAATAAACTCGCCAATAAGGGCCTCATTCTCAGCAGCATCCATATTCTTGGAAACAATCTTCTGAGCTGCAGCCATTGAAAGAACCACCATCTGGCTTTTCAACTGCTCTACAGCCTGGGAACGCTCACGCTGAATCTGCTGCTGGGCAGCTTCCTTCATCTGCTTGATTTCGCTATGAGTCTCCTGAATCTTGGCAGAATGCTCATCCTGAGCACGCTTTTCTGCCTTATCCATAATATCCTGTGCCTTGACACGAGCACTAGCCAGCTGTGCCTTGTAATCCTTCAGGACAGCTTCAGCCTCTGCCATATCAGCATCAGCCTTCTCAATGCTGCCAGCAATGCGCTCCTCGCGCTCCTTCAGCATTTTTACGATAGGCTTATAGGCCACCAAGCGGAGAACGACAACCAGAATCAAGAAGTTCAGCATCTGAGCAACCAGTGTTGCATTTATATCTATCAATTCTATTGCCTCCTCTAAAAATCACACTTCAAATAGTTTCTTATTTGATGAGCGGATTTGCAAAGAGCATAATCAGGGCAATAACTGTAGCAATAATTGCCATGGACTCTACCAGACCGATAGAAATCAGGGTGTTGGTGAACAGCACGTTCTTAGCCTCTGGCTGACGAGTCAAGCCCTCGATGAACTTGCTAGCAACAAGGCTATCGCCAAGACCTGCACCGATTGCTGCCAAACCCATAGTAATACCTGCACCCAGCAGAGCTGCTGCTACCATAATTGCGTTTTCCATTAGAAAAATCCTCCTCTTACATTCCAATTCATAAAAATAGATAAATCCTTAGTCTTCACTTTCCTTGACTGCATTGGCAAGATATGCCAAGGACAGACTGGTGAAGATAAATGCCTGAACTCCGCCGATAAAGATACTGAAAGCCAGCCATACAACAGATGGTATAGGCATCCAGATTGGTACCAGCTTCAGCAGGATGATAATCAGAATCTCGCCTGCCATAATGTTACCAAATAGACGGAAGGACAGAGTGATAGGCTTTGCTACCTCCTCAATGGCATTGATAACCACAAATGGGGCTACTGGCTTGAAGAAATGCTGAATATAATGCATGCCCTTCATGTAGATACCCAGAACGTGGACAATCAGAACCATCAGGAGAGCCAGACCTAAGGTGGTGTTCAGATCATTTGTCGGAGATGCCATCTGTGGCACCAGACCTAGCCAGTTGGAAATTACCAGGAACAGGAACAAGGTAACAATCAAAGGTGTCAAAAAATCCCCTCTGGTTCCCAAATTGTTGTGAACCTGTTCACGGAGCCAAACAATGAGAATTTCTACTACATTCTGAGCTCCGGTAGGCACCAGCTTAAGACTTCTGGAAGCCAAAAAACCAATTGCTATAACAATGGCCATGGTTATCCAGGTCATCACCAGTGTTTCCCAATTGAAGGTCAGTCCGGCAAACTGCACTGTTTCGCGAACACCGATTTCGTGCATAGAACCTCTACCTCCTTTTGTTGTGCAGACTCTAAGTCTGTCACACCACTTGAAATTCCTTTGACAAAATATTGGGGAAGCCTCTACATTTGTCTGGCTGATAGAATCAGCATTACCATGCCCAGCATATACACTATGCCAAAGCCTGTGACCGTGGCCAGAAACTGTCCAAAGGACACCTGTATCGCAGCCCAAAATACAACCGCCATCAGCATCAATCGTAGGATTGCACCTATAACCACATGCTGCTTGGCTTGGGCGATAGTCATATCTCCGCTGCGCCACAATCTGCCGAACATTACACCATACCAAACCATGCCAAGGCCATAGCCTGCTAATAGACCAGCCAGCAGCTCCAGCTTGCCAGCAGCCCATAGATTCACCACAATCAGCACCGTACCAGCAATGAGATACTTTGCCAGTGGCCTGGCCTTTGTCAAAAAAATTTCCCTCATATTCCTCCTCCGATGCAGAGCATCTTCGATTGAATATTAATAAATTGGCAGAAATATAATCCGCCCTCTAACCGTTTCATTATAACATATCTTTTCAGAGAATACATCGCTATTGTGTAAAATAATTAAATTTATTTATTTATTTTTTTGTATGCATAAACATACCTTATATGTAAATAATTATTAGTTATTGAACCTCATTGTTTCAGTAGATAAAGATTTTTATTCTCAACTATATTGTTCTGAATGCAATCGAATTACAAAAAATATCGAATATAACCCATTTAGCTGTAAAAGAAAAAGCCACAACATTTTCTGTCGTGGCCTTCTCAAAATATTTAATTTAAAGCTGGCGATTAAAACTATAGCCGCCGTTGGTAACTCCCCGTATCCCGTCATAAGCCCTAACCTGAGTATTGTTTCGGCGGGATTTGTTCAGCCAGGTTCTAGCCTTGTACATAATCTGCATATCCAGAGGCTTAATCTGTTCCTTGAGCTGAGCACATTCCTCCGTATGGCGGAAATCCTGCTTTTCCACTGGCAGAGCCTTCATCATTTCCATCAGCTGCTGCCGCTGATCCACCAAATTCAAAAAGGTATCAATCTCCTCAGCCTTAATAAACTTCAAAAGCTCCTTAGTAACCATCCAATACTTTTCCCACAGCTGGCGATCCGTAAACTCCAACTGGCGTCTAGGCATAACAGGAGGCTTCATTAGGAAGCACCTCTTTCCTGACGAGCGGTTTTCATAGCCTGAGCCCAGGCATCCCGCAGCTCACGGATAATATCCATGCACTCCGTAACCTTCTCCGGCTTGCTTTTCATATTAGCCTCTACCAGACCATTGTAAACATAATCATAGAGAGGCATAAGCTGCTTGGAAATATCATATTCCATCTTCAAGGTAGCCTGAAACTCCAGAATAATCTTCTGGGCTTTCTGGAGAGAGTTGTTGCAACGCTCCCACTCCTTGGCCTCCATAGCCTCCAGCCCTTCCTTCATAAACCGGAGCGCACCATTATATAGCATCAGGGTTAAAGCCTCTGGCGTAGCGGTCATAACCTGCTGTCTCTTATAGGCTTCTGCTGCATTATTAATCATATATTTCCCTCTTTTTCAGGCCATTAGCCAGTAATATAGCTAAGCTGAGCACCTAGCTTGGAAAGAGCAACCTCCATAGCATCATACTTTTTGTACAGCTTGCTTTCATAGGACTTCATCAAGGTCTGGAAGCTGGTCATCTTGGTGTTCATATTGGTAATCAGCTTGCCCAGATAGCTTTCATCATCAGTTTCCTTGCTGGTGCCGGCATAGCTTTCCAGATTCCTAATGTTAGTGGTCATAGAATTGTACAATCTGTTGGCAATACCAGTGTTGAGATAGTCACTCTTGCTGGTGTAGGTATCAGACTGGTTCTTGTTGGTAGAGCCAGAGATATAGGTACTATCCTGGTCAGAAGCAAAGAGCTGGTACACGCAATCCGGATCCTCAGTCAAAGCCTTCTTCAGCTTTTCCTCATCCAGAGTAATATGGCCCTGGTTAGTGGAGGAAGTAATACCTATAGAGGACATAGAATTATAAGAATACTTGTTGCCTCTAGCATCGGTAAGAACTGTATCCACCGCATCCACCTCGGTATAGAGAGCTTCCCGCATATCACTGATAATGGAATAGATATTGTTATCATGATACAGAAGGCCGGACTTAGCCTTTTCATTCCACTTGTTAATCTGGGACTCTGTCATTTCAGATTCCTGCTTCTTGGTCAGTGGCTTGTAGTCAGTATTCTTTTCCTCTCTATACTTAGTGTTAAGGCTGTCAATGAGGGTATTGTAGGTTTCTACAAACTTCTTCACATTATCCACAATCTTGTCAGTGTCCTGAGAAACGCTGATGGTAGAAGCCTGATAGGTGCCATCTGCATTCTTGGCAGATACCCCATTGAAATTGTAGATAACATTGGCTACATTCAGCTTGTTAGTATCAGATTCATAGGTCTTGCCATCAATGGTAGCCTTGGCATTGGTGCCAGTAGCAGCTACATTCATTTTGTCTGTTTCGAAAGTAATTGCACTGCCTAAGGTATTATTCTGTCCATCGTAGCTGGCCAAATGAAGCTTATCAAGCAGTTCCTTAGAGGTTTCATTAGTAGCCTTTAAGCCGATTTTGTTAGCAGAGCCGCTGGTTTTGTTATACAGGCTGAAGCTGTCGTTGACAGTGTCATAGCCACCCTGAACATTGGCACCGCTGTTGGAGAAGGCAGTAGCCAAATCATTCAGAGTCTTGTTATCCCCAAATATCTGATCATAGGTAAACTCTACCTTGTGGGTAACAGGCTTGCCATCGCTATCCACCTCATCGCTATCCTGTACTTCAATGGAAATAGCCACATCAGAGCCTTTGAAGGTATCATTCTTGCCAGTGGTATCATTCTTAACAAGGTAAGAGGTTTGACCATCGACAGTAGTCTTAGTAGCATCTCCACTAAAAAGCACATCCTTCAGATATGCACTATTAGCAGCAGAATTATTAGCTCTGTCAATCTTCTGGCCATTGGCCGTCATCAGATAGGCATTGCTGGCCACCTGCTCCACAGTTATCTTGTGGTTCATGGCAGCAGCCGCACCATTGGCAGTAACGCTAACCACATCATTATTGCTGCTGGTTGCCTGCATGGCACTCATATTGGACTGCATTTTGAAGGTAGACATGCTTTCCTTAAATGCTTTTACATCTGTATATACTGTGTTATAGGCTTCCTTTACCCAGGTCTGCTTTAGCTGAGTCTGGTACATCTTATCGTACTGATTCTGCTTGTTCATCATTCCCATTTTTACCAGGGATTCAATGTCAAGACCTGAGCCGGACAAGCCATAGATTCCGTTTGCACCCATTGCCGGTCCCTCCTTTATTACGCTTTCTTATCCAGGAAGGCGCCTAGCCATTCCTGAGCCTTAATCATTCCTTCCACCATTTCCTCTGGTGGATATTCCTTAATAACTTCCTTGGTGTTCTTGTCCACCATCTTTACGGACATAACTCCTACTTCCTTGTGATATTGGAACTCCAGGTCACAGTTCAGCTTGCTCATAAGCTCATTCAGCTCTCTGGTCATTTCGCTGACAAACTCATGGGACAGAGGTTTTTTGCTATCCTGATTTTCCTGCTGTTCATCCCCGGTCTGTTGAGGGTTGCCAGCAGCATTAATGGCATCCACGCCATCGGTCTGAACCGCTGACTTAACAACAGCATTGCTATCTGACTGAGTATTCTGACTGCTTGCCTTGGTCTCGCTGGTATACCTTGATCTCTTGTTATCAGCAGCAGATACAACCACTGCTGCCGTTACCATGTCCTGCATCTTTCCAATCATCGTTATCCCTCCATAGAAAAAATGATTTAGTCCTTTAGTTTTTTTTCAGGCAAAGCCTGTGACAGATCAAAATCTGCAGGTGCCGCCGCTGCATTGCGGTTCTCATCCTTAATCGCCCTGTAAATTTCTCCCCGATAGATCTTTACATGCCGAGGGGCATCTATTGCTACCCGGACATTTTCGCCATTAACATCCACAATATTAATGACTATATCATCCCCTACCATAATCTGCTGGTGGGGGCGTCTAGTCAATACAAGCATTATTCTGCCTCCTTCTTCTTAGGAAACAGTCGATGCTTGGTGGTATACTGAGTCTTTTCCAGCACCACCTGTCTAGCCTCTCTGCTGTGTCTGTTAATAACCACTGGTGCCAGCAGATTAGTAGTCATATTGGCAATACCTGTAGCCGGAATAGATATGAGGGTACATACCAGAATATCATCCATTGCCTCCACCCCTAGCTTCTCCATATTGGTATCATCCAGTTCAAAGCTGTAATCTGGGAAGAAAACAAAAGGATCCGTCATGAGAAAAGCCAGTTCAGGAGTAGTCAAAGATTGCAAAAACATATATGGTGTACCTTCTTCATAAGGCAGTACCACAAATTCATGCTCCTCCTCAAAGGCTGGCAGGCCATCAGCAAATCTGATAATATCCTGATCCTCAATCTCCAGCTCGCCAAAACGGCGGGTATTTATCTTTCTCATATAAAAGCCTCCAAAAATTATTTTCGCAATCCTCTACATACAAATCATAAGCAGGACAATTACTTGTAAAGTTCACACCCTATGCCTGTATATCATAATGACCTTCCGTGGTCCACATGCGAATGGAGCCTTCCGTAGCAATATATGTTTCAGCCTCGCCAACCCGAATATCTACATTGGCCTTGGCCTGAGGCTTAATACTATATCTATCATGTCCCACATTCATCTGCCCCTTTATCTCCGAAGGGGTTACAGTAAATACCGGATCAGGAATATCCTTGGCCACCCAGGTGGGCCATTTTACCACCTGGTTCCAGAAGTGGGAACGATTCTGACGGCCAATAATGCTTTCTCCCGGCTTGGCTCCGTTTTTTGCCATATCCCAGCCCTCCTGGGTATGGCGGGAAGTAGCCGCCGCTATATCCTGCTGTCCCTTCTGACCATAGGTCTGGGCAAAATCCGTATTATTGAGATAACCATAGGCCTTGCGGCAGGGATAACAATCAATATCCACCTTCACCAGACTAGCACCCATATCAGCCAAAGGAGGCTCATAATCCCGATGCATTTCCGCAGGCTCATAACCCGCCTCCATGCATTTGGCCTGCTGCTGGCGAATACCAATGCGAGGCAGCTTCTGGTCAATATTCACATATTTCATGGTGGACAGGATACCTGTGCCTCCAATGCCATCTAACATTCCCATCTGCCTCACATCCTTTCTAATTTAAGTATACATCACCAAGACAATTTAGACCAGCAAATTACAAATAATCTGCCAAGGTACCTGGCAAAATCTTGGAGCCTACAGACAGAGACAAGCTATAGATTGTCTGGTATTCCATCAGCTTGGTAGCCAACTGAGCCACATCGGTACTGGATACATCAGAAATATCACTGGTAATGGATTCATTCTGAGTTACCAGCATACTGGAGGAGGATTTGTAGGCCTGCTGTCTAGCTGCCATCTTGGTCTGAGCCCCTAGCACTGTAGCATGGGCACTATCAGCAATGGTCATGCCCTGCTCACCAGCCCATTTGTAATCCGCAGCATCCATCTTGGCTACAGTGTACAAAAGCTGATTCAATCTGGCTGTACCACTATGAGGATCATTGCCTACATCGAAAAGATCACAGCCATTAATATCCTGACCAGTAACATTTATCGTATCAGTAGCTTTATCTACACCGCCATTTTTCTTAACCATGGAGATGTATTTATCATCACCAGCATATTTAACAATATACTGCTTAGTGGTAGACAAGGTCAAATTTACATCCTTGCCATCGACAGTTATTTTCTTTGAATAATTTGTACCTACACCAGTCTTATTATCTATAATCACACCATACTGATCAAAATTCTCAGAAACATTATAGGCTTGGGCTGTACCTGCTGTACCGCTGGTAATATTGCATACCGCCTGGGTTGCTGGATCAAATTTATCTTCATTTTTATAACCATTCTTAACGAAATCCTCAGTGTACACATCACCGGTATTTACATTCATATAATAGCTATTGCCATCATCGCCCTTTAGCTTCAGCATCTGTTTTACCGTGGTATTCTCCTCACCCCAGCCGGTAGCTCCGGAGAAAAAGGCAGACTGCTTTTCATCCAAGGTAAAGGTATCGCCCCTATTCATTTTATCAGCGCTGATTTCAAAAGGCATAGTAGTATCCTTCTGTCCAGCAAAAAGGAAGCGATCTCCAATCTGGGTATTCAAATCCGCCACCTGCTCCTGCACATTGGCCAAAAGCTCCTTGGCAATATCCTTCATATCGCTCTCATTGTTGGTAGAATTAGAACCCTGCTCCACCTTGGCCTTAAAGGTCTGCAACAAATCAGTTACATTTACCAAAGCCGCATCCGCATTCTTCATCCAGCTAGCCGCAGTGCTAACATTGCTCTGATACTGCTCATTGCTAATCTGATTGTTCTGATAACGCAGATATTTGGAATAGCCCACTGCATTATCTGAAGCTCTATGCAGCTTGCTGCCATCAGCCTGCTCCATCAGCTTGCTGTACTGCTCATAAGTTCCGTTCAGCTGCTTCAAATAATTATTGGACATCATTGTACTAGAAATTCGCATCTATATCACCTTATCTTCCCACAGTACCAGTACCGTTAATCAATTTATCCAGACATTCATCCATTGCAGACAAGCAACGGGAGCAGGCAGAATATCCCTGCTGGAAGGTTATCATATTGCTAAGCTCCTCATCCCAATTTACGCCATTGGTGGAACTTCTGAGATTTTCTACCTGATACATAACCCCAGACTGGAATTTTACCCTGCCGTTCATATTGGAGGCATCAGAACCCATAGTGGTCATGCTGGTGTTGTAATAGCTGTAGAGAGAACCATTACCAATCAAGCGGTCTGTGCCGTTCACCTCTGGGCTGGTCTTGTCCCGCTCACAGTTAAAGAGAGCTGCCACCCATACCGCATTGCTGCCATCACCTGTACCATTAACATCCACAGGCAAAGGATTGCCCTTAGCATCCTTTTTGGCCTGAGTTACATCTGTGGTAGTACCACCTGCTGCTGCCTGATAAAGCAGCTTGCCATCAGTATCACGCTCACCACTTCTAGTAGCCAGCTTCTTGTGACCATCAGTTGCAGTCAGTTCACTATTCACTGTAAGAACTTCCAAAATCTGCATGCCGGAAAGGGATTCTTTAGAAGCATTGTCCTTAGTCCCATCTGCCTTTTTATTGTAAACATCCAGCTTGCCGTTTTGGGCATCCCATTCAAAAATTTTGTCGCTTTCACCGTAGAAATTCAAGCCAGTGGTGGCATTATCCTTGGCATTAGCATTGCCAAAAGGCTTATCCTTGGATCCATCAATACCATAACCTGCCTTGTGCTGGTCATTCATGGTAGTAAACATAAAGGCCGCCATATTGGCCACCTGATCTATATACCCCTTGTCCTCAGCTACAGCCTCAAACTGAGCTTTCAACTCACCATTGCCAGGAGTATACACCGTGCCAGTCTGCTTAATCATAATATCATAATCACTTAGGCTGTAGGTGGTGTTATTCTTCGGTGCAGACATTTCCAAATCCACCTTGGTAATGCCATTAACCAAGGTAGTACCATTGCTGACCAAGGTGTACATACCATTGGCAGATTCATAAACCGTAATATCTGTCATAGAGGTAAGCTGATCTACAATCAAATCTCTCTGGTCCCGCAAATCATTGGCATGAGCACCAGTGGCTTCAATACCAGAAATATTCTTATTCAGCTCTACCACCTGTCCCATAAGGCGGTTCATCTTTACCACGCTAAGACTGATATCATCATAGAGGGAATCAATCTGCTCCTTGGTCTGTTTAGCTGCAATCTGCAGGCTCTGAGCAAAATTCTGTCCTGCATTAATAACATTCTGACGGCTGGTATCACTGCTGGCCGTAGTAGAGCAATCCTGCCATGCCTGGTAGAACTTCTCCATAGCATTCTGAACACCGCTGTTATCAGAATCATTAAAGATAGACTCTATCTTGGCATAGTTATCAGCCTTGCCATTGTAGTAGCCATCAGTACTATTTTCCTTCCAATACTGACGATCTGCATATATATCTCTAGCCCGAATAACAGAGGTAACTGTGGAACCATTACCCACCTGACTGGCTCCTGCCAAGGTATACACCTCGGAGGAAGGGGTGGCCGCTGCATGAGCAGTCTGGCGGGAATATCCCTCTGTATTGGAATTACTGATATTGTGACCAACGGTATTTAACCCCAGTCGCTGTGTATAGATACCATTTACCATGGTATTAAGACCTGAAAAGGTACTCTGCATTTTTTACACCTGCCTAATTATATATTTGCTTCAAACATCTTGGTACCGGTCAGAGTGCCCACCCCGCCAGCCTCAGCTGCACTATAGGTTACTCCTGCCACGGCTCCAGTTAGAACATTTATATTGTAATCAATATAGCTCATATTCTTATCAAGATACTGCTTGTTATCTCCAGCCACAGTTTTTAGCTGATTGAGAGCCTTTTCCAGCTTCCCTACCAGCTGCAGAGCCATATTTTTCTCCAGGCCATCCCTTTGAGTTGACAGCCATTCTACTGCACTCTGTGCCTTCTGCTGTTGGAGAAAAGCCTGTCTCCTTTTTTCCAGCAGATTCAAATCTATAATCACGGTCTCGATTTCCTTGGTAAGACGCCGTACTGCGGGAGCTGCTGTATGTATAAGAGCTTCCCTTTGCTGACCTGACAGCTCCAAAAGCCGCAAGCACAGTACCAGCTGCTGTCGTAAAAACTGTATAAATTCCTGCACCTTATGCCTCCAGATTAAAATTCTTGCGATGAATAACCTGCTCCTGGCCCCGACTGCCATAGGCAGGCTCCACCATAGAGCCTCCCAGTTGGTTCAGCTTGGCATTAATAGCCTCCAAGGCACTGGTAATCAGGATTTCATTATTGGCATTGGCCTCCTGCACATCCTTTACCAGCTGAGCCAGCATCTTGTGCAGCTTATAGAGAAGCTCCTTTTGCTGAGCATTAGGACACTGCTCCCAAACCTGATGCATTTCCATATCAGGCCGTACCTTGACACCGCTATCAGCCATTTTCTGTAACAGCTGCTGCCGTTGTTTCTCCGCCTGATTGATTTCCTTAATAATATCTTCTTCTCTGACAATCAGCTTTTCCAACTCCTGCATTTTTACCAGCACCAGAACACCATGCTTTTCCTTGTTCAGCTCCTGCAGCTTTTGGTAATTGCTAATTAAGAGGGCCAGTATCCTGGCCAATTCCTGCCACATATCCCTACCTCATCTCAATAACGATACTGCAGCAGCTTGTCTGCCAAAGCACCATTATCAACCTTATAGGTACCAGCAGCCAGCATATTCTCATACATAGCCACCTTGTCCATCCGCACATCAGAGCCAGCCTTTAGCTTACGCATAATCTCATTAAACTGCTGTCCCTGAGAAGAAATCTGAATATCATCCCCGGCAGGCTCTGCCTGCTGATAGGCCTTACTAACCTTGTTATTACTGCCTGCATTAGCATATACACCTGCAATGCCCTGCAAATTGCCATTAATAATCACATTGCTCACCATCCTAAACATCTATCACAGAGAAAATCAGTCTGCCCTTTCCCAGTGGCACACCAACCCAAATCATTAATTCTAGGAAAAATATCGAAAAAAAAGACAGGATTCTTAAATCCTGCCAGCCTATATCAAAAATTTTGTCAACTCCAAAAAGCTCCCCTCTGGGAGTCATGAAAAGATGTTGTCATAATCTCTTCAAGCTATAAAATTATCCTTGCCATTGCTTATCTATTTCTAGTGGTATTGTACATAGTCGTACTGCGGTCTACCTTCTTCATATTTTTCTCGGCCTTCAACCGCTCCGCCTGATTGCGAATATCCTTGCTGCATTTAGCGCACAGCTTGCCTGTAGTAATAGGGGCACCACAGCCCTGACATGGATAGCTAATCTCCAGCCCGCTGGCAATAAACCGGCCAGCCTTCAACATACGGAACACTACCTTTTCCTTAACGCCGGTACCATCAACAATCTCCTTGATACTGCATTTATCATGATCCCGAACAAAGGAGTATACCACCTGCTCCATTTCCTGTTCCTTGCGGAAGCAGTCCTGGCACATGCCTTGACCAATTTCCATATACACTCTGCCACATTCAGAGCAATTTTTCAGCTTATTCATAAAATCCACTCCTATTTTCATTATCCCTTTGTCCCATTATAATGGATTTTCAGCATACATTCAATATATTTTACTTTGGACTATTTTCGTCCCGAGGCAACAACCAGTCCTGTAATATCCACGGCCCCTGCTTTTTTCAGCACCCGACCACACTCCAGCAGGGTTGCCCCAGTGGTCATAATATCATCCACCAGCAAAATTCTCCTTCCCAGCAAGGATTTTTCCCCAGCCAGTTCAAAGACATGATGGAGATTTTTCCGTCGCTGTACTCCACTCAGACCATATTGAGGCTTGGTAGCCTTGGTTCGTATCAGCCAATCCTCCGTAGCTATACCATAATCGGCCAAAGGCTTCTGAAAAATCAACTTACTTTGATTGAAGCCTCGCTGAGCCTGCTTCTCTTTGTGAAGAGGCACAGGAACCGCCACCAAATTTTCCCACAAGGCAGGTATCCGCCCTATCCCCTCTGCCACTAGACTATGTAGACCGGGAACCATCACCTGCTTCTGCTGATATTTCAGTTGTCTCAGCATATTCCTAAGTTCCCCTTCATACAAGCCCAAAGCCCAAATGCCACCAAGAAAAAGCTCTGTCATTTCCCTGTCCAAGGGCAATAAATGAGGTCGGCACACTCTGGCCAAACATTCATTGCACCACTGTCCCTGATGCTCCACATAGCCATTACAGCCGGGACACTTGGGAGGAAAAAGTAAATTCCAAAGCCACTCCACCATGCCAATCCCTCATTTCTACAGCCTATGTCCCAGTCTTTCCGCCAACAGGGTATAACGCTTTCTGGTTCTATCATTCTCCACGGCAGTATTAAGAGCCGCCTTGGAACCTATTAAAATCACCAGCTTCTTAGCTCTGGTAACAGCCGTATACAAAAGATTCCGCTGCAGCATAATATAATGAGCTGACACCAAAGGCAGTACTACCACTGGATATTCACTGCCCTGACTTTTGTGTACCGTCATGCAGTAGGCCAGCTGCAGCTGGTTAAATTCCGAGCTTTCGTATTCCGCCTCCAGCTCCTCACCAAAATGCACCAGCATCCGTCCCGGCTCCAAATCCACAATATAGCCAATATCCCCGTTAAATACTCCCTTGTCATAATTATTTTTATTCTGCATTACCTTATCTCCCAGGCGGAAGCTGCGACTGCCATTTACCACCTCTGGCATATCCTCCTGCAATGGATTCATGGCATTCTGCAACAGTTGGTTCAACCGCTCCACCCCACAGGCATTTCTATGCATAGGAGAAAGCACCTGCACATCACACATAGGCTCATAGCCCATCTTCGGCAGATAGGTCTTGCACAAGGCCACAATCTGTTGTTCCGCCCAGTCAGCATTATTCTGCTCAATAAAAATAAAATCACTGCCCTTTTCTCTGGAGCACTGAGGCAGCCGCCCTGCATTAATAGCATGGGCATTTAGCACAATGGTGCTGTCATCGCTTTGACGGAAAACCTCTGTCAGGCATATCTTAGGCACCACCCCGCTGCGAATAATATCCTGCAGCACCGAGCCAGGCCCCACCGCTGGCAGCTGATCCACATCTCCCACCAGAATCAAATGGGCACCATCTGGCACCGCTGCCAGAAAGTGCTTCATCAGCACAATATCCATCATGGAAACCTCGTCCAGAATAATTACATCTGCCTCCAAAGGTTCATCCTGATTGCGCCCAAAGCCAGAGCCACCCTCCTCTGGATTGCCGCCCGCCTCCAACATACGATGCACAGTACAAGCCCCTCTATGGGTAGCCTCGCTAAGTCTTTTGGCCGCCCGTCCTGTAGGAGCACCTAATAGGATTTCCAGCCCCTGCTGTTCCAATATATCCAGCATAGCCCGAATCACTGTGGTTTTGCCAGTACCAGGCCCTCCGGTCAGCACAAACAAGCCATGCTCCAGCACAGCCTCCACTGCCTGCCGCTGCTGCTGAGCCAGAGTTATTCCTGTGGAACGCTCCCATTTAGCCACCAGCTTCCCCCGTCCCCTGGCGGAAACAGGCATAGCCTCCCGCTGAATCTGCAAAAGTCTTTGCGCCGTTTCTCGCTCAGCCCTGTAAAGATAATCTGGATAAACCAGCACATCCTCTCCCACAGACTCCTGAGCCAAAAGCCCCTCTGCCAAATCCTGCTTCATAACCTCCCAGACAATATCCCTGGGAACCCCAATGCCCTTTTCCACATCGCTAACCAACTGGCCATCAGGAATACAGCAATGGCCATAAAGAGCAATTTTCTGCAACTGAAAATCCAGAGCCGCCGACACTCTAAACCGGCCACAGGGATCCATGCCCATCCCCTTGGCAATATTATCTGCCACCAGAAAGCCAATGCCATCTACCTCTCGTACCAGACGGTAGGGATTCTGCTCCATAACCTCCACCGCAAAAGAGCCGTATTTCTCATAAATACGGCCTGCATAGATGCCAGATACCTCATGCTCCTCCAACCACAGCATTACCTGCCGCAGCTCAGCCTTTTCCTGATAGGAAGCATGGATTTTTTCTGCTGTTTTGGCCCCAATGCCTCGCACCTCCCGCAGGCGATGGGGCTGTTTTTCAATAATCTCCAAGGTCTGCCCGCCAAAGACAGCCACAATTCTAGCCGCCATAGCCTTGCCTACCCCTTCGATTACCCCAGAGGCCAAAAACCTTTCAATGCCCTGGGGACTGGTGGGAGCGCTAATCACCATATGGAGAGCCTTAAACTGACTGCCAAAGCGGGGATGCTCTATCCACTGTCCCTTTAGCTCCAGCTGCTGTCCCTGCAAAGGGGCCGTAGTCTGCACCGTTACAGTAACTGTGCTATGCTGTCCCTCTGGCTTAAAGCGAAATACGCTAAAAGCCCCATCAGGACTGCTGTAAATAATATTTTCTACCACGCCTGTCATGGCTTCCAGTTCTTCCATGCTCTCCTCCTTTCTCTGTCCCTGTCAAGGCTTTTCCTACAAATCAGACAACTGCTCCCATTTATCGTATTTGGCCTGAATCTCCGCTTCCTTATCACTATAGGCCTGAGCGATTTCCATGCTTTTCTCTGGATCAGCCTGAATAGCTGGATCATTCATTTCCATTTCCAGCATCTTCAACTCCGCCTCTGCCATAGCAATCTCCGCCTCAGTTCGCTGGATGGTTTCCGTCCTCTTAGCCTCGCTCATGCCCCTAAAAGGATTGTTCTTTTCAACCTTTTTCTCTGCCTTTGCCTCAGCAGCTTTACCAGCAGTCTTGGCCCTGTCAGATAATTTAACTGCCTCAGCCTTGGCTTTGGCCTTTTCTGCCTCTGCTGCTGCCTTGGCCTCAGCCTCCAGTTCTGCCAGTTCCTGAGCCTCCTCAGCCTTTTTCTCCCGATAATAACTGTAATTGCCATTGTATTCCTGGAGACGGCCATCTGCTATTTCCAACACGCAATTGGCCACCTTGTCCAAGAAATAACGGTCATGGGACACAGTAATATAGGTACCTGGGAAGGTGGACAAAGCCTCCTCCACTGCCTCCTTGGCTGGAATATCCAAATGGTTGGTAGGCTCATCCAACACCAGGAAATTGGCTCCTGTCAGCATCAGCTTCAAAAAAGCCAAACGGGACTGCTCTCCACCAGATAGGGAGCCAATCAACCGCAGTACCTCATCCCCATGAAAGAGAAAAGCCCCCAAATATCTACGGCTTTGCTCCTCCGACAGGCCGTATTCATATTCCATTTCCTCCAGCACAGTACGCTCCATATGCAGCCCCTCATGCTGCTGAGAAAAATAGCCAATCTTCACTCTGGAACCCAGCTTGATTCTCCCCTGAGAAGCCTCCAGCTCCCCAATCAAAAGCCGCAGGAAGGTAGTCTTGCCGGCACCGTTGGGCCCTACCACAGCCACACCGTCCCCCTTGCGAATCAGCACATTCACATGGTCAAAGAGATTCTTGTGACTATCTGGGAAATTATAGGCCACATCCTCAAACTCAGCCACCCGCTGGGCACATTCTCCGGTCGGATTAAAGGCAAAATAATTAAAGGCTGCCGTATCAGCCGGCTTCACAATCCGCTCCAGCCTATTTAGCTGGCTCTGGCGGCCTCTAGCCTGCTTGGACTTAATCCCGGCCTTATACTTGCGGATATATTCCTCGGTTTTTTTAATATGCTCCTGCTGCTTTTCATAGGCCGAAAGCTGAGCCGCCCGCCGCTGCTCCCGCACCTTCATGTAATAGGTATAGTTTCCCTCATAGGCTGTTACCGTCTTGTTTTCAATCTCAAAAATCCTGTTGGCCACCCTGTCCAGGAAAAACCGGTCATGGGAAATAATCAGCACCCCACCGGCGTAATTTTGCAAAAATCCCTCCAGCCACTCAATCATGCCTACATCCAAATGGTTGGTAGGCTCGTCCAAAAACAGGAAGTCCGGCTGTCTCAGCAAGGCCTTAGCCAGGCAGACTCTGGTTTTCTGACCACCAGAAAAATTAGCCACCTGCTTAGCCAAATCCTCCTGAGTAAAACCCAAACCAAAGGCAGTACGGCGAATACGGCTTTCAAAATCATAGCCACCTGCATTCTCAAACCGCTCTACCAGACGACCGTAGGCCTCCAGCTTTTCCTCACTATGATTCTCCTTGATTTCCGCCTCCATAGCCTCCTTGGCCGCAGCCAAAGCCAGTACATCCTCAAAGGCTGTTTTCAGCTCATCATAGAGGGTATAGTCACTGCTCATATCCGCCTGCTGTTCCACATAGCCAATGGTATCCACTGGCTCCATAGATACAGTACCCTTATCATATTCCACCTTGTTCAGCAGGCATTTCATCAAGGTAGACTTGCCAGCTCCATTAGCGCCCACAAAGCCTACTCGTTCTCCCCGCTTAATCTCGAAGCTGACATCATTAAACAGCTCCTCTATACCAAAGGCCTTGCACAGGCCTGTAACCTTTATGCTTCCCATTCTATCTCCTATTTACTCATAATCCCGACCGATATAAATAACCGCTTCATTAGGCTCCCCGCCATCCATAATGGTGCAGGCAAAAGGCATACCATAAAACCAATCAGTATTACTGCTGTCTGTTACAATAATGGTATGTGCTCTATCGCTCTTGCGACCGGTGTCTACACCGGTTACATTAAAGCCCTTGGCCCGCAGCTTGTCTGCCATGCGGGCTGCCGCCCCATTAATACCGCTATCATTAATAATAAACACCGAAATTCCCTCTGGACCAGAGGCCTTGGCCACCTTTGCCTTGGTTTCAGTCTTAGACTCCTTATCCCCCTCCTCAGAAGCAGACTTAGAGGACTTGGTTTGAGCCGTATCGGATTTTTCCGCCATTACCGTAATTCCCTTTGGCAAGGAGGCCTCATATTCCTTTACCAGCACCTGTGCAGACTCCAGAGCGCTATCTGCCAGCTCTGTATTCATCTGGCTGGCCACTAGCTGTCTTAGCTTCATTATATCTGGCAGCCAATAGCTGATATCCTCCAAATAAGCAGGACTGCCTGGCACCATTTCCGAGATCATACCATGCTCCCTGATGGAAGGCAGCAGCTGAGCCAGAGAAACCATCTCCGTCAACGGCATATCTGTTTCTACAGCCGATTGAATCTCCTCCATCAGCTTAGGCAATTTAGGCACTACTGATGGAGAAAGCATCTTTTCCATTACCGCCTGCATAAAATGCTGTTGGCGGGCTATACGGCCAATATCCCCCTCCCCATCTCTAAACCGTACATATTGAATGGCCTTTTTGCCATCCATATGCTGCATACCAGGATACAAATCAATGACCAGTCCCCCATCATCATCCCAGGGATCCTCATAATACATCCGCTTTTCTACATTAATATCCACACCATCCAGAGCATCAATAATCCGCTCAAAGGCCTGAATATCCACCAGCACATAATAATCCATCGGCACTCCCAGCAGCTTCTCCACAGTTTTTCGTGTCAGCTTGTGACCGCCATAGGCATAAGCATGATTAATCTTGTCGTAACCATTGCCTTCAATCTGTACTCTGGTATCTCTAGGCAGGGACAAAATCTGGGCTGTTCCTGCATCCTTATTTACAGTAACTGCCATCAGGGTATCACTGCGGCCTGCATCATCATTACGGCGATCCACACCCATAACCATAATATGCAGATAATTATCTGACTTCTGAATCCCTGACTGAGTCTCTATATTTTCCGCAACTTCCTGACTACCAAACCAATTAGCAGCCACAACTCCTGTTACAATTACCACCAATATTACCGCCAGAATATATACTCTGGTCAGATTACGACGACGCCTGCGCCTAACTCGCATCTTTTCAAACTCCTCTTTTCCACACAATCACAAACGAATCTTCTAAACCTTTCCCTAGTATATCAAAAGGCGGTAGCTGTCGCAAGGCATATCCCCCTTTTTCCTAATTAACAAAATTCAATTGCCTAGTATCTTTTCCTATGTTATAATTAAATTAAAAACATGTTTTCTTATGCGAAAGTGGGATTATATGACAAACAGAAAAATTCGCGATACTGTTTTTTGCCATTTCATGAGTAATGAATCACATCCTTTGAGCAGCAAACATTGAAGCTAAGCGATGCCTTTGAAACTCAGTCAGACAAATTAGAACTTGCTGTCCATGTATATAATCTGGCGGATGGCATGAATGATGAATTGAAAAGAAAATGCCTGCCTATAGGAGAATACAGCATATTCTCCAACGCTTATAAGCATGTGATATGATATAAATGCATGATTTGTAGTTTCTGAAAGAGATATTATACCATGATTAGATTACCCATAAATAAATTAAAACCGGGAATGGTTACAGCCCAGAGTATCTACAACCAAAAAGGAGCCAGCTACCTCACTCGAGGTACCAAATTAAGCAGACAGTATATAAACAGCCTGCGGAAAATTGGTATTTCCAAGGTAACTATTACCTCTCTGGATCCAGATTTACCCCTGGCACCACCAGAGGATATTATCAAGGAGGAAACCAGGGTAACGGCTATCCATCAGGTATTTGATACCTACTGCCGTCTACAGCAGAATGACCAACTGGATATCCCCCCTTTGCTTTCCACCTCTGAATCCATTATTGAGGATTTGATTCAAAAGCCGGAAAATCTGGTGCAGATTACGGATATCCGACTTTATGACGATTATACCTTTGCCCATTCCGTTAATGTGGCAGCTCTTTCTGCCATGCTGGGCCTGCTATGCCATTATTCTAAAAAGGATTTAATGACTCTCACGGCAGGTGCCCTGCTTCACGATATTGGCAAGCTGGATGTATCCCTCAAGATTCTCAACAAGACCACGGCTTTATCTGATGATGAGTTTACCCTGATTCGCCATCATCCTGAGTGGGGCTATCTGCGGCTGATCAATACTAAGGACAGCAATCTGAATATGAAAGCCATTGCGGATATTGCCTACCAGCATCACGAGCACCTTGATGGGCATGGCTATCCAAATCATTTGGTAGAGGAGCAGATTTCTGAATTTGCCCGCATTGTGGCCATTACAGATGTGTATGATGCTCTCACCACCCAGAGGCCATACAAAAAGGCCTATTCTCCTCATATTGCCTACAAGATTATGACCAAATGCTCCGGCAAGCAATTTGATCCATTGCTTCTGGACCTGTTCTTTAACCATGTTGCTCTGTTCCCGGTAGGCACGGTACTGAGAACATCCCTTGGATTTGCTATTGTCAAATCCACCACCATTGGAATGACTCGGTACCCCAAGGTAATTCTTTTTACCGACAGCAATCGCCGCCTGCTGGATACCCCCGTTACTTTGGAGGTCAGCCAACAAGAACCTGGTTTTATTGAATCTATCTTGGATGGCTCTGAGCTAACCGCCCTGTGCTATCACTTGAAATACAATCCATCCGTACTATTGCTGGAGAACCAATAAAATAATCTGCACAAAAAAACAGCGAGGCAATCCCCGCTGTTTTTATATTGTCATTATCTATTGTACGAACAAACATAACATGATATAATTTGATTGGTGCTGCCATAACGGTAGGCGGTCAGTCCAAGATAAGTGCTTTTGCTAGTTGTCTGGGATTCTGTCCCTTTAGGTTCAGGCCTCTTTTGAGGACTAAAATCCGAAGGGTGGTGATACTATGTCCATAGCTGTCGCAGGATTTGTCGTAGCCTGTATAGGTGTTACGATTGCTTGCATTAGCTTTGGCTATCAGCTGGGCAAGGATATTCATAAAAAGCAGAAATGACCGCCCATAGTCCAAATAGTGCGGTCATTATCTGACTAAACCTATAGGGCTGTCCGTCTATCGGCAGCACTTTTTCTATCTACTTTCATTATAACATTTTTCGGCTAGTATGCAAGAGAATGTTTTTACCACTATAGATAATCAATATTTACAAAGCTGCATTTTGCGCTGGGTAAAGGTAACAGGCTGCAGTTTAGCGGCCTCTGCCAGCTCCAGAGCTACTTGGAAATTCATGCCGATATTCTGAGCTGTATGGGCATCAGAGCCAAGAGATACATACCGTCCTCCCAGAGCATAATAACGCTGATAGATAGGCAGCAGCTTCTCCGCTGCCTCCTTGTCCCCCAGACGGCGGGTATTCAATTCCATAATCGTATCAGTTTCCAAGGCTGTTCTCAGCACAGCATCCACTTCCTCATGGAATTGACCATAGATGATATTCTTGTCCTCATAAGGAGCATAACGGCAGATATACTGAACCTCCCACGACTAAAGTCGCGGGGTTCCCAGCCAAGAATCCATTAGGATTCAGATACACTGGGCTATCCCCGTAGTTCCTACGGTTCTTGTATATGTTATAATCCAACTATTCGGAGTCCTTCATTTAGAATATTTATAGCTGCATTTACATCCCTATCATGGACAGTTCCGCATTGCGGACAAGCCCATTTTCGCACTGACAAATCCTTGGTTTCAGAATGTTTATGACCACAACAGTTACAAATTTGGCTTGATGGAAAGAACTTGTCTATTTTGACAATCTTCCTCCCATACC